>Ga0182014_10002448_pt1 | contig 23414 bp, 15 predicted proteins | sample 612S2DmetaG_FD_120489 | JGI IMG/M metagenome (GOLD analysis project Ga0182014, IMG submission 120489) | Permafrost microbial communities from Stordalen Mire, Sweden - 612S2D metaG | ecosystem: Environmental > Terrestrial > Soil > Wetlands > Permafrost | place: Sweden: Stordalen | collected...
ACTCCCGGTTTGGTGGCGCAACAGGAAGTGGACGACGCCCAGGGCAAAGACCTGGCGGCCGAGGCGCAAGTGGAAGCGGCCGAGTCGGCGTTCCAGTCGGCGCAAAGCGAGTTGGCGGGCGCACAGGCCAAGGAGCAGCACGACCGGGTTCTGTTCGATTATTCGAAGATCTACGCGCCCTTCGCCGGCGTGGTCACTCAGCGGTACGCGAATTTGGGGACCTTGGTGCAGGCCGGAACCAGCTCCAGCACGCAGGCCATGCCGATCGTGAAGCTCTCCGAGGACGACAAGTTCCGCCTGGTGATTCCGGTGCCGGAGTCCTCCGTGAAGTTCGTTCGTCTGGGCAGTCCGGTTCAAGTGCGAGTGCCGTCCCTCGACAAAGTGGTTTCCGGACGCGTAGCGCGATTCTCGGTCGACGTCAGCAAAGATACCCGCACCATGCACACCGAAGTCGACGTTCCCAACCCCACGCGAACACTCATGCCGGGCATGTATGCGGAGGCCACGCTAACGTTGGAGGACAGAAACGACGCTGTAGCGGTGCCTTTGGCGGCGCTCGACCAGACCGACGGTCAGTCCAGTGTTTTGCTGGTGGACGGAAACAACCGGCTCGAGGAGAGACGGGTCGTGATCGGGTTGCAGGCGGCGGGCGACGCCGAGGTGCTGAGCGGGGTGACCGCGGGCGATCGCGTGGTGGTCAGCGACCGCAGCAGTCTCAAGCCAGGCATCGAAGTGCAGCCGCAACCCGTCCAAGGCCTCGAATACCAGGCCGGCAAAGAGCAGCAGTAAAGAATTGCGGGAGTGATCGGCTGGAAAAGCCGCTAAGGAAAGGCGGCGCGGCCTACTAACTATCCTTATGCCACGTTTTTCGATTCGCAACCCGTACTTCATCGTGGTGATCTGCCTGGCGCTGATGGTAATCGGAGTTACCAGCCTGGCGCGCATGCCCGTCGATCTGTTTCCGGCCATCAACATCCCCGTGGTGATGGTGGCCACCTTCTATTCGGGCATGCCGCCTCAGGATATCGAGACGGACATCACCGACCCTCTGGAACGCTTCTTTACGCTGGGCGCCGGCATCGATCACCAGGAATCGCGCTCCATGCTCGGGGTGAGTTTGATCAAGATCTATTTTCAACCCGGAACCAATGCCGACTCGGACGTGACAGAAATCAGTAACCTGGCGCTGGCCGACCTGAAACGGCTTCCTCCCGGCACGCTGCCGCCCGTGGTTCTGAAATTCGACGCCTCCAGCCTGCCGGTCTGCCTGGTTACGGTGAAAGGCGCGGGGCTCAACGAAACCCAGCTCCACGACCTGGCGCAGTTCCAGATTCGGAACCAGATCGGCGCCGGCGTCCAAGGCGCCGAAATTCCGCCGCCGTTCGGGGGCAAGTACCGCCAGATCATGGTGTACGTGGACCCGTTCAAGATGTTTGCCCGCCAGCTCAGCCCCATGGACGTGGTGAACGCGGTTAACCAGTCGAACCTCATCATGCCCGCCGGGGACGTCAAAATCGGGCCGTACGACTATTACGTTTATTCCAACAGCATGGTCGACAAGGTCGAAGAGCTGAACAACGTGCCGCTGAAAACGGTAGGCACGCGGTGGGTGACGGTTGCGGACGTGGGCAAGGCCGAGGACGCCGCGCAGATTCAGTACAACATCGTGCGCGTGGATGGACAGAAATCGTCCTACATCCCCATCATGAAGCAGGGCGGCGATACCAACACGATCGCCGTGGTCAACGGAATCCGCAATCAGCTCCAGCATCTCTTCGAAGTTCCCAGGCAACTGGTGACGAGCGTGGTTTTCGATCAGTCGGTCTATGTGAAAAATGCCCTGGAAACGGTGCTGCACGAAGGGGCAATCGGCCTGGTCCTGACCAGCATCATGATCCTGCTCTTCCTCGGTAGCCTGCGGGCTACTTCCGCGGTGCTGATCTCGATTCCGCTCTCGGCGCTGGCTACGTTTGTGGTGCTGGCGATGGTGGGCAGCACCATCAATACCATGATCCTGGGAGGCCTGGCGCTGGCCTTTTCGCGCGTCATCGATAACTCGGTGATCTCGCTCGAAAACATTTATCGCCACCTGGAGATGGGCGCAGCTCCGGCGATAGCGGCGGAAGTCGGCGGCGCCGAGGTGAATCTTGCGGTGCTGGCGGCAACCCTGGTGGACGTGGTGGATTTCTTTCCCGTGGTCTTCCTGTACGGCGTGGGAAAATTCCTGTTCTCGGCCCTGGCACTGGCGTTCTGTTTGTCGCTGCTGGCATCCTTCGTGGTGTCCATGACCGTCATCCCGCTATTCTGTTCGCGTTTCCTCAAGAGCGTCCCTCATGACGAGCACGGCGAGGAACACCCGGCCAGCCGGAATCCGTGGGACAGGTTCAACCATCACTTCAATCGCGGCTTCGCCAAAGTGCTGGACTTTTACGAGGCCTCAGTGCGGCGGGCGCTGGTGCGTCCGGGCCTGACCGTGGCCGCTCTTGCGGTCCTGTTTTTCGCGAGTTTCGCCATTTATCCTCTGTTGGGCCTCGCCTTCTTTCCACGAACCGATGCCGGCCAGTTCACCATCAATGCCAAACTTCCGACCGGCACGCGAATCGAGATTACCAACGACTATGTAGCCAAAGTGGAGGCCATGATCCGCCACATAGTGTCCCCCGAAGACCTCAAGATCATCGTCTCCAACATTGGAGTCGTGCCCGACTTTTCGGCCCTTTACACCACCAACGCCGGGCCCTACACCGCCACCATCCAGGTGCAGCTCAACGAAAAGCACAAAACCAGCAGCTTCGACTACATGGATAGGGTTCAGAAGGAACTGGCGCGGCAGCATCCCGAAATCCGCACCTTCTTTTCCAGCGGCTCCATGGTGGATGCCGTGCTCAACATGGGCATGCCCGCGCCGATCGACATTCAACTGGCCAGTTCCAACCTGCCCCTCTCCTACAGCGTCGCGAAGGGTCTGGCGGCGCGCATCCGCCAACTGCCCGGGGTGGGCCAGGTCTACATCCCACAGGATATGAACTATCCGGGTCTGCAATTGAACGTGGACCGCATTCACGCCGGCGAGCTTGGCCTGAGCCAGAAAGACATCATCGACAACCTGATTACCTCGCTGAACTCGAACTATATGATTGCGCCGAATTATTGGGTGGATTACAAGACGGGTAACGATTATTACGTCACCGTGCAGTACTACGAGCACGGCAACGGCGCCATCCATAACCTGATGGATCTGAGCCAGATGCCGCTGCGCGCTCCTAACCTTACCAAGCCGACGACGCTCGATGCGGTTGCAAGTGTAAAGCGAATCGAGACGCCCACCGAAATCGATCACTACCAGATCAAGCGAGTCATGGATGTCTACGTTTCGCCGTCTGAAGAGGACCTGGGTAACGTGACCAAGTCGATTCAGAAGGTGATCGCCGGCACCAAGATCCCGGAGGGAATGCTGGTGGATTTGCACGGCATGGTTGAGGGCATGTTCGCTTCCTTCAAGAGCTTTGGCGTTGGCTTCACCCTGTCGTTCATCCTGCTCTTCCTCATCCTGGTGGCGCAGTTCCGCTCTTTTGTCGATCCATTTCTGATCATGCTCGCAATTCCGATGGGCTTCATCGGCGTGCTGATCATTCTGCCGCTCACGCACAGCACGCTCAACGTCATGTCGCTGATGGGCGTTCTGATGCTGATCGGCATTGCCGATTCCAACAGCATTCTCATCGTGGATTTTGCGCACAAACTGGAAGGGGAGGGGATGTCGGTCGAAGATGCGGTGATCACCGCATGCCGCGTACGCTTGCGGCCGATTCTGATGACTTCGCTCGCGACCATCATCGGCATGATGCCGATGGCGATGAAGCTGGGCACCGGCGCGGAGCAATACGCGCCCATGGCGAAGGCCATCATCGGCGGACTCACTTCCTCCGTAATTCTGACCGTATTCATCGTTCCCGCGGCGTACCTGCTGGTTTATCGCAACAAACGCGGTGCCACTCCGCCGGCGAACCCGGCTCCGGAGGCAGCCTGATGCGCATGAATACCTATCTGCCACTGATCGGCATTGCCTGCGCCTGTCTGGCAACGGCACAGACCGGCGCACCGGTGTCCCTTACTCTGAAGGATGCCGAAGCGCTCGCTCTGAAGAACCATCCCCAGGTGCAGGCGGCCCAGCACGCGGTGGCGGCGCAAGACCAGCGCATCGTGCAAAGCCGCGCGGCGTATTATCCGGGCGTTACCGGGGTGGCGACGGGCTCGCAGGGAAACATCGGCGCACGAATCGGCGCCGGATACCTTTCGGACTCGCGCCTGTTCAACCGCTTCGGCGACGGCGTCGAGATCAGTCAGTTGATTACCGATTCGGGCCGCACCGCGAACCTTGTAGCGCAGTCCAGACTGTTGCGGAACGCCGCGGACCAGACTTTCCAGGCCACGCGGTTCGACGTGCTGATGGCGGTCAACCAGGCGTACTTCGATGTATTGCGTGCGCAAGGGACGGTGAAAGTGGCGCAGGAAACCGTCGCCGCCCGGCAATCGCTGGTCGATCAGGTTACGGCTTTGGCCAATAACAAGCTGCGCTCGGAGCTGGACGTGAGTTTCGCCGATGTCAGCCGCTCGGAGGCGCAATTGCTGCTGATCCGCGCGCAGGCGCAGGTGCAGGGTGCGTTCGCGGAGCTGGCTCGCGCGCTCGGGTCGCAACAGACGGCTACGTACCGGCTTGGCGAAGAGCCGCTTCCGCCCAGCCCGGCGCAGAACCCCGAAGATCTGGTTGCCCAGGCACTGAAGGACCGGCCCGAATTAGCCAGCCTGCGCTTTTCGCGCGACGCGGCCTATCGTCTCGAGCAAGCCGAACGCGACCTGAGCCGCCCCACCGTGAGCTTCATGGCCGTGGCCGGGTATATGCCGTATATCGACCAGATCACGCTGCCGCATGTGATCCCCAACGAATATGAGGGCGCGGCCGTGAACGTAAGCGTGCCCATCTTCAACGGCCACCTGTTTTCCGCGCGCCGTGAAGAAGCGCACGAAAGGGCTCTCGAATCCGACCAGCACGTGCGCGATCTGGAAGACAGCATTGCGCGCGATGTCCGCGCCGCCTGGGCGCTGTCGCTGACCGCCTATCAGCAACTGGACGTTACCGCACAATTGCTGCGCGAAGCCACGCTTGGCATGAGCCTGGCGCAAGGCCGCTACAACCTCGGGCTCGCCTCCATCGTGGAGCTGACCCAAGCCCAACTCAACGTCACCAGCGCCGAAATCGAAAACCTCGCCGCCAAGTATGGTTATCAGGCTCAATACGCGGAGCTGCAGTATGCGATTGGAGCGCTGCGATAGGGCCCGCCCTGGAGACGAGATGAAGCCAAAACCGTACGGGCCGGCGCCGGCGCAACGCGACACGAGAAACGAGGGATCCTATATGAATGGCGGTGCATACAGGCGCCTGACTTGGCGGAGAGGCAACTCTGATGACAAGTTATTCGAATACGACGGGCTCTAACGGACGAAAGCCACCCCGGTTCGGAATTGGAACGTTTCTGTTCGTAGTCGTCTTGGCATTCGTCTTTTTTCTGCTCGCACAAAGCATGGTGCGTCACCGCTTCCATGAGGGCGGCCGGGTCAACCGGAACGGCTCCCTCGTACCATAGCGGCGACCTTACATTCGACAAGGGCTTGCCGCGGGTAAAGCCGCGGCGAAAGGCTACGCGATACTTCCGCTCAAAACCGGGTGGCTCATCTTCAAAACCGGGTAACTTCGGTGAAATTAAAATCGCGCACCAGCATGGCCGGAACCACCATGTCGAAAGTCTCTTCGCCCGAGGTCCGCACCGGCGCCGAAATCGCTTCCACGTTCGAAAGAATCTCTATCAGTCCCTGATTGAAACGGAAATTGCGCAGGCCGGCGGTGACGCGGCCGTCCTCTACCAGGAAGGTACCGTCGCGAGTCATGCCGGTGAAGATCTTCTCGTACGGATCGACCTCGCGAATGTACCATAGGCGCGTGACCAGAATGCCGCGATCGGTGGAAGCGATCATCTCTTCCACCGACGACCGGCCTCCGGCGATGACGATGTTCGCGGGCGCTTCGCCGTATTCATTGGGCAGGCTGAAACCATGGCCAGTGGGTTCGACTCCGGCGCGCGCCGCGGCCTGCCGGCAATACGCGATCTGCCGCACTACGCCGCGCTCGACCAGGGTAAGGCGCTGCCGCGGCACTCCCTCGCCATCGAATGGAGCGCCGGCCTGCAGCGCATCGAACACGTCGTCGTGAATGGTGATGTTGTCGCCGAAGAGCTTCGCTCCCACGCGGTCGTTGAGGAAGCTGCGGCTGTCCTCGAGCGCCGTGGCGCTGAAATCGCCGAACATCTGGCCCACCAGATCCAGCACCGCGGCCGGTTCCAGGATCACGGTATAACGTCCCGGCGGGATTTCGCGTGGGGAGCGCGACTGCGTCGCCTTGCCCGCCGCCAGCCCAGCCAACTCCACGGGGTCGAAATCGGTCAGGCGGCAGCCGCTGGCCTTGGCCCAGCCGGAACTGTCGGCGTCCATCGCGGTGATGGAAAAACGCGCCATCGTCTCGCGGTACTTGGCCGCCACACCACGCGTATTGAAAAGCGCAAAATCGGCCTCGCCGGTGGAGTAAATGCCCGCCGCCGTCTGGCCCTGGCTTTCCACCACGCGAATGGCTTCGGCCACGGCGCGGGCGCGATCGTCGGGTGTTGCGCTTGCCGTCGGCTCGTGCCAGCGCTCCACCTGCGCGCCTTCGTTCACCGCCGCCGGCTCGGCCAGCGGCAGCAGCCCGGGATCCGGCTCGCTGAGTCGCGTGAGCGCGATGGCCTCTTCCACCACGCGGCGAATGGAATCGCCGTCCACGCGATTGGTGGCGGCGCGAGCCGTGCGGCCGCCGATCACCGGCCGCACCGACACCACCGTGCTCCGCTCGGCCACGTTCTGATGAATGGCGTTATTGGCGAAGCGGGTGAGCGCCTGGGTTTCGGAGTCGACGGAGACTTCGATTTCGCCCACGCCGTGAGTGCGGGCCTCGCAAACCACCTGCTCGAAGATCTCGACGGCACGGGTCGGACTGTTTTCGGTGCTGGCGGACATGGAACCCCTGAAAAATCAAATTATAGCCACCGATGAACACGGATAAACACCGATAAATTATTTGTTTGCTTTATCGGTGTTCATCGGTGTTCATCTGTGGCTATATTTCTTCGTGCCCTCTCGGAGCCTAATCGGTAATGTCGAACGACGGGCCTTGCTGGGAGGCCACCTGTTCGGCGCGGGCGGCGGCGTCGCGTGCCAGATCGAGGTACGCGGCTCCTTCGGACGGTTTCAGCACGATCGGATGGCCGCTATCCCCGCCCATGCGAACTTGGGGATCGAGCGGCAGTTCGCCCAAAAAGTGTACGCCCAGTTGCTCGGCGGTGCGGCGGCCGCCGCCATGGCTGAACACGTCGATGCGCTGGCCGCAGTGGGGGCAATCCAGGTAGCTCATGTTCTCCACGATGCCCAGGATCGGCACCCGGACCTGGTGGAACATGGCCACAGCCTTGCGGGCGTCCTCCAGCGACACGTCGGAGGGCGTGGTCACCACGATGGCGCCGGTGATGGGAGCGGTCTGGATCAATGAAAGCTGAACGTCACCCGTACCGGGGGGCAAATCGATCACCAGGTAATCCAGCTCGCCCCAATCCACGCCGCGCAGAAACTGCTGGATGACGGAGTGCAGCATGGGCCCACGCCACACCAGCGGTTTGTCGCCGGGATTCAGAAAACCCATCGACATGATCTTCACGCCGTATTGATCGAGCGGCTGGATGCGGTCGCCCTGCGCCATGGGGGTCCGGTTGATGCCCATCATCAGCGGGACGTTGGGTCCATAAACGTCGGCGTCCATCAGGCCCGCGCGTAGACCGAGCGCGCCCAAGCCGACCGCCAGGTTGACCGCGACGGTAGTCTTGCCCACGCCTCCTTTTCCCGATCCCACGGCAATCAGGTATTTCACGCCGGGGATGGGCAGTTTGGAAGGAGCAGCGGGTTGAGGGGGATGCATCGCCACTATCGTAACAGCAGGCGAGTGCGCGACACGGAAGCGATGGGCAGGCCGGAGTCAGGAGGCCAACCGCTTCCTGTGGTCGCGAATCGGCTTTACATCAGACCCCTTGGGATGCTAGGCTAAGTGTCTCATAATGCGTACAGTTGACTTGATCCAGCGCAAGCGCGACGGCGAAGAACTGACACCCGAGGAAATCGAGTTTCTGGTGGAGGGCTACACCAAAGGGGAAATCCCGGACTACCAGATCTCGGCGTTCCTGATGGCCGTCTTCTTTTCCGGGATGTCCGACCGCGAGGTCACCCGGCTCACGGAGTGCATGTTGCGCTCTGGCGATAGGATCGATTTGTCATCGATTCCGGGAGTGAAGGTGGACAAGCATTCCACTGGCGGCGTTGGCGACAAGACCAGCTTGATCGTGGCGCCGCTGGCGGCTGCGGCGGGTGTGGTAGTGCCAATGATGTCCGGCCGGGCTCTGGGCCACACCGGCGGCACGCTGGACAAGCTCGAATCGATTCCGGGCTTTCGCACCGACCTCACGCCCGAGCAGTTTCATCGGCAACTGTCCGAAATCGGGCTTTGCTTCATTGGCCAGAGCGAGCGCCTGGCTCCGGCCGACCGCAAGCTGTATGCATTGCGCGATGTCACGGCCACGGTGGAATCGATTCCGCTGATCTCGTCTTCGATCATGTCGAAGAAAGTCGCCGAAGGAATCGACGCGCTGGTGCTGGACGTAAAGGTGGGCACCGGAGCGTTTATGAAGAAGCAGGTGGATGCGCGCCGCCTGGCGCAAACCATGGTGGGCATTGGCCGGCGCATGGACAAGAAAGTCCAGGCCCTGATCACGGATATGAACCAGCCGCTGGGCTTCGCGGTGGGCAACGCGCTGGAAGTCATGGAGGCGTCGCAGACGCTGCAGAATGCCGGGCCGGCCGACCTCACCAAGCTCAGCCTGGAACTGGCGGCCCGCATGATTTTCCTGGGCAAGAAAACGCCCTCGCTGGATGAAGCCCGCCGCGTCGCCGAGCAACACCTGGTGGACGGCTCGGCCTACAAGAAGTTGAAGCAGGTGGTGACCGCGCAGGGCGGCAATGCGCAGGCGCTCGACAAGTTCGAACTGCTGCCCAACGCCACCGGGATGCGCGAGGTTCTTTCGCCGCGCGGCGGTTACGTCAGTTCCATCAACGCCGAAGATATCGGCACGGCAAGCAACATGATCGGCGCGGGCCGGGACAAGAAAGAGGACTCGATCGACCCGGCGGTGGGGATCATCCTCGAAGTCAAGCACGGCGAGAAAGTGGATGCCGGCTCGGTGCTGTGCCGCATTTATCACACCAAGGAAGACCGTCTGGAAGACGCTGCCGATGTGGTGGAAGACGCCTTCCATATTTCGGGGCAGAAACCGGACGAGCGGGAACTGATTCTGGAAGTGGTTGGGTAGATGGGCCGCTTCACGGGGCTGCTGGGCCTTGTGGTTCTGCTCGGCGTCGCGTGGCTGTTCTCCAGCCATAAGCGCGCCATCAAGCTTCGTCTGATCGCGTGGGGCCTGGGTTTGCAGTTCTTACTGGCCCTGCTGGTGCTAAAGACAGGTTTCGGCCGAATTTTCCAAGTCATCGGCGCGGGCGTCAACGCCATGCTGGCGTTCACCGAAGAGGGCACCAAGTTCGTTTTCGGCCCGCTGGGGACGGGCACGGGGCCGATGGGCGTGGTGTTCGCTTTTCAGGTGCTGCCGATCATCATTTTCATCACGTCGTTTTTTTCGATTTTGTACTACCTGGGCATCATGCAGTGGGTGGTGCGGGGCATGGCGATCGGCATGCAGAAAGTGATGGGCGTGAGCGGCGCCGAGTCGCTCAACGTGGCGGCGAGTATTTTTATGGGGCAGACCGAAGCGCCGTTGACGATCCGCCCGTTTCTGGACGGGCTGACGGAATCGGAACTGTTCACCATCATGACCAGCGGCATGGCGCACGTGTCCGGCTCGGTGATGGCGGCGTACGTGAAGATCGCCGGGGTATCGATCACACATCTGTTAACGGCGGTGATCATGACCGCGCCCGCCACCATTATGCTGGCCAAGATTTTCGTTCCCGAAACCGAGAAACCGGTCACGGCGGGCAAGGTGGAACTGAAGATCGAGAAGACCGGCGTCAACATCATCGATGCGGCGGCGCGGGGCGCGGGCGACGGCGTGCACCTGGTGCTGAATATCGCTGCCATGTTGATCGCCTTTCTGGCGCTGATCGCGATGCTCAACGGCATCCTTAGCTGGGCGCACACCTCGCTCGAACAGGTCTTCGGGGTGATTTTTTCCCCCATCGCGTGGCTGATGGGGGTGCCGTGGAAGGACGCCGGCGCGATCGGCAATCTTCTGGGAACGCGCCTGGCGCTCAACGAATTCGTGGCGTTTCTGAAGCTGGGGCCGCTCGAAAAGTCGCTCGACCCGCGCTCCTTCGTGATTGCGACTTACGCTTTGTGCGGCTTCGCCAATTTCAGTTCCATCGCCATTCAGATCGGGGGCATCGGCGCGCTGGCGCCGCGCCGCAAATCCGACGTGGCGCGGTTGGGGCTGCGGGCGGTAGCTGCCGGGACGATGGCCAATTTCATGTCCGCCTGCATTGCGGGAATGTTGCTGTGAGCGGGGAAGCCAAACTTCTGATCGAACAACGCACCGCCCTGCGGCCGGCCATGGGCGTGGTGCTGGGAAGCGGGTTGGGAGCTTTTGCCGATGAACTGACCGACCGCGTGGACATTCCGTACGCGGAGATTCCTGGCTGGCCGGTTTCGACCGCCGTGGGGCACGCCGGCAAACTCGTGCTCGGCAAGCTCGGCGAACTGCCGCTGGCGGTCATGGCGGGGCGGGCCCACCTTTACGAAGGCTACACGCCCGCGCAGGTGACCTACGGGGTGCGCGTGCTGCACGCGGCGGGCGTGCGGTCGTTGGTTTTCACCAATGCCGCCGGCGGCATCAACACCACCCTGGAACGGGGCGGGTTGGTACTGATTTCCGATCACCTCAATCTGCAGGGCTCGAATCCGCTGGTGGGCGAGAACGACGATTCTGCGGGGCCGCGTTTTCCGGATATGTCCGAGGTTTATTCGCGGGCATATCGCGAGATTGCCAAGCGCGTGGCCGTCGATTTGTGCATCTTTCTGCCGGAAGGCGTGTATGCCGCCATGCTCGGTCCGAGTTACGAGACGCCGGCCGAAATCCGGTACCTGCGAACGATCGGCGCCGACCTGGTAGGGATGTCCACGGTGGCGGAAGCCATTGTGGCCAACTACCTGGGGATGAAAGTTCTGGGGATCTCCTCGGTGACCAACATGGCGGCGGGCGTGTTGCCGCGGAAGATTCATCACGAGGAAGTGCTGGAAGCCGGGGAGATGGTGCGGGAAACGCTGGCGCGGTTCCTGAATGCGCTGCTGCCGGCGCTGGCCGAGGCCTAGCCAAGGGCTCCGCCCTTGAAATCCCCGCGGGATTTGGGAGTCGAGGAAGTCAGAATCCGGAATCCCCGAGCCCGCCGCGATTTCGGTCTTCCGGCTTTTGACTTCTAAACTTCTGTCTTCTGGCTTCCAAATCCCGCCAGGGATTTCCAGGGCGAAACCCTCGGAGGCTGCTATGCTGGGCTTTCTGCGTGATCAGACCCAAAATCAGAGTACTCTCGATCATGGAGGCGAGCTTCGTTACCGGACCCGCCAAGAACCTGCTGGAATTCGCCCAGCGGAGCAACAGTTCCCCCGATGAGCTTCCGGATATCGAGCTGGTGGTGGCCGGATACCGCCGCGGCGGCGAACCGGAGAGCGCCTTTTTGGGCGCAGCCCGCGCGGCCGGTCTGCCGGTGGAAACGATCCTCGAAAACGGGCGCTTCGACCGCGCGGTTCCGGCGCGGATTGCCGAACTGGTCCGGACGCGCAACCCGCAGATCGTCCAGACCCACAACGTCAAGTCGCACTTCTTCCTGCGCCAGTCCGGCCTGTGGCATGAGCGCGCGTGGGTGGCGTTTCACCACGGGTTCACCGCCGAAGACCTGAAAATGCGTTTGTACAATGCCACCACCCGCTGGTCGTTGCCGGCCGCGCGCCACGTGGTGACCGTGTGCCAGCCCTTTGTTCAGCAACTGGTGCGGCGCGGGGTGCGGCGCGAGCGCATCAGCGTGCAGCATAACTCGGTCAAACCCTTTCCGCCCCTGGATGCCGAAGCGCGCCGCGCCGCGCGCGCCGAAATCCCCGCTGCCGAAGGCACGCCGCTGATCGTGAGCATCGGCAGACTGTCGTCGGAAAAAGGCCACCTGGACCTGGTGGAGGCCGCCGCGCAACTTCGCCGCGTCCACAACGGCTTTCACCTGGTGCTGGTGGGCGAAGGCATCGAGCGCCCGCGGATCGAGGCTGCCCGCCGGCGCCTGGGCTTGGAGGAGCATGTCACCCTGGTGGGGCTGCGCGGCGACGTGCGTCCGTACTATGCCATGGCGGATATCGTGGCCATCCCCTCGCACTCCGAAGGCTCGCCCAACGTGCTGCTGGAAGCCATGATCGCCGCCCGGCCCATCGTCGCTACGCGGGTGGGCGGAATTCCGGAAATCGTGACGCACCAGGAAACCGCCCTGCTGGTGGACGCGCGCGACCCCGCCGCCATGGCACGCGAGCTGGCGCGCCTGTTGGCGGAGCAAGAGCTGGGACGGCGCCTGGCCGAACAAGCCCGGCGGCTGGCGGAGGAATCGTACTCCCCGGACGGCTACCGCCGCGCCCTGATCCGGCTCTACCGGGAGATTTTGGCGGCATGACCGGACGTGTTTGGGAGCCGCGCGTTTCGGTGGTGGTTCCTCTCTACAACAAGGAACCTTACATTGGCCGCGCGCTCGATTCGATTCTGGCGCAAACCCTGGCGGAGATCGAAGTGATTGTGGTGGACGACGGGTCGACCGACGGCGGCGCCGGCGTGGTGAGCGCCCGCCGGGACCCGCGCGTGCGCCTGATCCGCCAGGACAATGCCGGCCCCGGCGCAGCGCGCAACCGCGGCGTGCGGGAAGCCCGTGCGGATCTGGTCGGGTGGCTCGATGCGGACGATTCCTGGGAGCCCGGCTATCTCGCCGAAAGCGTGCGTCTTTTGGACGATTGGGGTTCGGCGGTCGCCTGCCTCGCCTGGGCCATGCTCGAGTTTCCAGGCCCTGTATCCACCGCTCTTCGCTGGAAGCGGATCGGGATTCCCGAGGGCCGCTACCGGGTTACGGCTACCACCACCCCGGAGTTGATGGCGGGCTTTCTGGCCCATATGCTGCCCTCGTCCACCGTAATGCGCCGCGGGGTCTTTCTCGCGCTGGGCGGTTTCTATGAGAAGGACCGCTGCCTCTACGCCGAAGACGCCTACTTGTGGTTGAAGCTGCTGCTCACGGCGGAGGTCGCATTTTGCTCGCGCGCGCCGGTGCACAAGGACTGCACCGCCGCCGAGCTGAGCACCAACCTGGCCGGGGTCCGCCCGGTGGAGCCGTTTCTGCTCGATCCCAACGAAGTCGAAGCCGTGTGCCCGCCGGAGTTGCGCCGCCTGCTTCATTCCGTTTTGGCGCTGCGAGCCTGCAAAACCGCCGGGGTGTACGGTTATTTCGGCCAGCCGGAGCGGGCGCGCGAGCTGGTGCGGGGCTTCGTCCGGCCCTCCGATTGGCGCTTGCCCTGGTTCTTTGCGGGTTTGCTGGGCTGCACCCCGTTAGCGAAATGGGCCGGCGCGGCGGCGCGTCTGGCCAAATGGAATCTGAGACAATCCCATGCGCAATAGCAGAGCGTGGCTCCTGTTTGGAGCCTTGGTGCCGATCGTAGGCGCGGTGTCGTTCTTTTTCGCAGCTTCGACCTCCGGGGCGCCTTTCCCTTACGACGAGGCGGATTACATGTACGCCGGAACCCGCGGCTTCACGGCCAATTTTCTGGACCGCGATGCCATTCCGTTCAGCGAATACGTGCGCAAGGGGCTGGAGCTGGTGCACCATCCGGAGGAACGCGTCAGTATCTCGAAGTTCGTCCGATCGAGCGGCGATCTATCCTTTTACCGCCATTACCACGGCCCGGTCTACGCCTACTGGTTGGCGCTGTGGCACGCTTTCGGAGCGCAGCGCGAGGTGACGTACCGCGCCAGCGGCATTCCGCTGCACGCGCTGGCCGCGCTGGCGTTGTTCTGGCTGTTTCTGGCGACGTTTCCCGAGTCCCCGCCCGAGGCGGCGTTCCTGGCGGCGCTACTGTTCGCCATGAACCGCACCGCGCTGCTGGCGGCGACGATCATCACCCAGCACGTCGTCTTTGAAGTTCTCTCGCTGCTTACCCTGTTCGCCGCCGCGCTGTTCTTTCGCACCGGACAGCTCCGCTGGTGGTACCTGACCGCGATACTCGCCGGCGCCGGATTCGCTACCGTCGAACTCGCGCCGGTATTGATGGGCGCACTGCTGCTGAGCCTTCTCCTGCTGCGGTGGAAGGACGGCTACCGCGCGCTCGCCGGCTGGCTGGTTCGAGGCTCGGTCTGGTTCCTGCTCACACTGCTGGTGCTCTGGCCCAAAGGTCTGCTCGAGCTCAACGCTCTGAAGGGCTACCTGTATCTGGCTTACATCGCCATTCAGCGAAAGACGTTCAGCCCTATCAGCGCCAAGGACCTGTGGGTTTTCAAGTTCAAGACCTATCCGGCCGAGTTCGTTTTGCCGATGGCCGCCATGTTGGCGGGCGTTTGGCTGATTCGGCGGCCGAAGGCCCGTCCGGCCCTGGTGCCCTTCGTCTGCTACGGAGCCCTGTTTTTCCTGGTCACGCTCAAGGTCACCGCGCCGTTCACTTACTACCACGCGTCTTTAATGTCTACTCTGGCGGTGGTTACCGGCTACGTCTTGGGCGAAATCTGGCTGCACACGCGGGCTTTGGCAAGAATCGCCGTCGCCGCCGTGGTGGTGCTGTCGCTGGTCTGGCTCGATACCAGCCTCTACCGCGAGCGGATGATAGAGCGGCAACCGCCATCGCTCGCGACCGACGTTCTCTCCTACATCGCCCGTTCGGGCGTCAAAAAATTGTTCTTGCCATTCGAACTGGTGCCCACGCTGCACTATTACCGCCCGGACGTTGCGGCGGCCGGTTACGACACCGATTGGAGCGGCGAGCGTTTGGCCGGCGAATCTCTGGCAGCCGCTCCCGCCAGCGTGCTCTGCCCCGAGTTGACCTGCACGACGCTCGAACACCTGTGGCCGCATGGGGCCATCGCCCAGCGCGATCCGGTAAGCCGAGCCTCGGATGGGGAACCTCTGTACGCGATCGGGCTAGTCCAGCCGGGCCACCACTAAGGTCTGCCCGATATTGTACGTCAGCGGCACCTTCGCCAGCCCTACGCTTTCCAGTAACTTCGCCACCGCGCCCATTCCGGGCACATACGGCGCCGCGCGGTGGGCGACGTATCCCAGCGGCAAAGTCGGAAAGAACGGGCGGAAGTCGACGATGCGGAAGCCGCTGCGCTCAAGCTGGCGGGCGATGGTAGTCCGCGTGTAATAGAGCAAATGCACGCCCAGCCAGAAAGGCCATCGGTGCCCCAGCATGCGCGCCGCCAGCGATCCGATATCCGGGTAATTCACCAGCAGCAGCCCGCCCGGCTTCAACAGCGAAGCCGCAAGCGCCAGCGTGTCGTGTGGATTCGACAGGTGCTCCACCACGTCCCAAAGCGTGACCACATCGAAGCTGCGGGGCGGGAAGAGGCCAGGTTCCAGTACCCCGTCGCGAACGTCCAGCCGGTACTGGTCGCGGGCGTAGCTGGCCAGCCAGTGGCTCGGCTCCACCCCCACGGTTTCGAACCCGCACCGTTGCGCCGCCACCAGAAACGCGCCGCCGGCGCAACCCACATCCAGCAATCGCCGCCCCCGGCCGTCGAGCTTCAGACGCCGCAATACCGAGCCCAGGGTTTTGCCGAATGCGCGGATTCGGGCCGCATTTTGCGCCACGAACATGGGGTCTACCGCTTCCGCATAACCGCTCAACACGAGCGCGGGGATGGGCCGCGGATTGAGGTAAACCATCGAACAGGACCGGCACCTCACGATCTGGTCGAGCGGCGCGCGGTCGCTCGATGCGCGATAGACCTCTCTTAATTCCGCTACGCTGGCGTCAGCCGGGTACCGGGCCGGCTGCAGCACCTCGAACCGCTCGGCGCAGCACACCGGGCACAAAACGCTTTCGAGCCATTCGCCGATGCGTTCCGGGGCCGGCTGTGTTGTGCTCATCGCTCATCGAAGTTTAACAAATTCCGGCCGGCGTCACCTCTCTCAGTACTGCTATAGGTCCTAATAGCAAAAGATATCAAGGCTCGGAGGCCGGCAATCCGGATTCCTGTTGTTATTCTGGAGCTTCCGCCCATGGTTCAACCCAACCAGCACGATTCCGAGCAGGTTCAGCCCAGCCGGCTGGAACCGAGACAGGCTCAGGCTCGTGCCGCTCGGCCGAACCGGCGGATTCGCACAGCCGTCGTAGGCGCCGGTTACGTCGCCAACCACCATCTGCGCGCGCTGCGCGACCTGCCGTTCGTCGACATCGTGGGCATCGCCGATCAGGACGCTTCGCGAGCCGCCCAAGCGGCCGTTAAGTTCAGCGCGGTTGTCGCCTACGGCAACCTTGCCGACATGCTCGCCTCGAAGCCGGACGTGGTCCATGTGCTTACGCCGCCCGCTTCGCACTGTGCCCTGGCCGTGGAGGCGCTGGAGGCGGGTTGCCACGTGTTGGTCGAGAAGCCCATGGCCGACACGGCCGAAGAGTGCGATCGCATGATCGCCGCGGCCCGCGCGAACGGCCGCATCCTTTCGGTCAATCATTCGGCCCGTTTCGACCCGGTGGTGCTGCGCGCCGCCGAATGGGTGAAACGGGGCCTGCTGGGCGACATCGTCGCGGTACACTTTCTTCGCAGCTCGGACTATCCGCCGTACGCGGGCGGTCCGCTGCCGGCCCCCTACCGCCAGGGATCGTACCCGTTCCGCGACCTCGGCGTGCACGGTTTCTACTTGATGGAATTGTTTCTTGGCCCCCTCGAAGAGATGAGAGTCACCTATGGCGAAAGCGGCCGCGATCCGCTACTGACTTTCGACGAATGGCGCGCCGAGGTGCGGGGACCCACCGGCAGCGGTTACATGTTTCTCTCCTGGAATTCCCGGCCCATCCAGAATGAACTGCTGATTCACGGCACGCGCGGCGTTCTCGCGGTGGATTGTTTCCTGCAAACCTGTCAACTCAGCCGCACGCTGCCCGGTCCGAAACAGATCGGCATGGTGATCGAGGGCACCCGCAACGCCATACGGAAATCCTTCGCCGTTCCGTGGAACATGGTGCGCTTCGCCAGCGGACGGCTTAAGCCCTCACCCGGCATCTATCGCGGGGTGCAGGACTTCTATCGCGCGCTGGCGGCGGGCCGGGAGCCTCCGGTTTCGATGGAAGAAGGCCGCCGCGCCGTCGCCTGGGTGGCACGTTCCTGCCAGGAGGCGGACAATGAAAAAGCGGACCGCCTTGCCGGTGCGGCTGCCCAGCAGTTTCCTCCCGCGCGCATTCTGGTAACCGGTGGCGGCGGGTTTCTCGGGCGGGCGTTGGTGGAGCGGCTGCGGCAGAACCCGGAGCCGTTGCGCCTGCTGCTGCGCCGTCCACCCGCCGCGGGCAGCGCCGCCGATCCCGCCGGCCCCGGCGCGCCGCTTTCGATCGTTTATGGCAGCCTGGGCCAACCCGACGTCGTCGACCGCGCCGTGGCCGGGGTCGATCTGGTCTTTCATCTCGGCGCCGCTATGAAAGGACCCAAAGAAGAATTCCAGCAGGGAACCGTGTGGGGAACCCGCAATATCGTTAAAGCCTGCCTGCGCCACAAAGTGCAGCGCCTGGTCTACGTCAGCTCCATGGGCGTTCTCGATCACGCCGGCCACCTGACCGGCGATCCGATTACCGAAACCTCGCCCCTGGAACCTTTTCCCGACCGGCGCGGCGCTTACACCCAAACCAAGCTCGAAGGGGAACAGATCGTCCTCGATGCGGCCGCCCGCCGGGGGCTGTCCGTCGTCGTCATCCGCCCCGGCCAGATCTTCGGTCCAGGCGCGGAGAACGTGACTCCCAACGGCGTCATCGGCATCGCCGGCCGCTGGATCGTAGCCGGCAATGGACGGCGAAAGCTGCCCCTGGTCTACCGCGACGACGTGGTGGACGGCCTGCTCCAGGCCGCCGAAAGCGATGCCGCCCTTGGCCGCATCGTGAACCTGGTGGATCCCACGCCGATCGATCAAAACCAGTATCTCGCCGCGTGCGGGCGTAAGAAAGTGATGCGCATGCCGGTGTGGATGCTCATGGCGCTGGCTTCCATGGTCGAGTTGCTCGGTAAGATTCTCAAGCGCGGCGTGCCGCTATCCCGCTACCGCATCCGGTCGCTGCAGCCGCTCTATCCGTTCGATCTCACCGCCGCGGCCACCTTGCTCAATTGGCGGCCGCGCGTGGGCGCGTCCGAAGGATTGAATCGAACGTTTCCACAATCGAAACACGCCTGACGAGCGATGATACCGTGAGATACATCGCTCCCCGGGAAGTTCATATGTCGCGCAAGATTCTCTGGTCGCACCCCATCACAGCGCCGGATGACCTTGCCCTACCTTCGGGTTTCGAGCTTATTTGGCGCGAGCGTGAGCTCTCTGCTGCATTCGCGCGAAAGTACTCGCGGCTGGGGAACATCTCGGAATACCTGCTGCGATTCTATGTGGCGTTGACGATTTTGAAGCGGCGGCGTAAGTTCGACGCGATCGTCACCGGACGTTACGGAGAACTCTTCGCGCTCTTTCAGGGGCTGTGGCCATTTGGGCGCCGGCCTCTGGTTCTCCTGGACGTGGAATGGTACTCTTCGCACGGATCCGGATGGAGAGCCGCCCTGAGCCGGTGGTTGCATCACCGCATGTCGAAAGGCGCGGCCCGAATTCAGGTTTTTTGCCGCGTGGAAGCCGGCAATTACGCGCGCCGCTTCAACGTTCCCGAAGAGCGGTTCGTATGGATCCCGTATTGCACTTCACTTCCGGATGGGACGGGGCAGGATTCAGTGCGGGAGGAGACCGAGCGATCCTTCGCTTTTAGCGGAGGGCTGCATCACCGCGACTACAAGACCCTATTCAGCGCAATTGAGGACCTGCCGCTGGAACTGCATGTGGCGGCGCCGCGTGAAGCGGTGGAGAACCTCGCCGTGCCATCCAACGTCCGGTTGTTGGGGGTAATTCCTCCCGCGGATTACTGGCGCGAGTTGCGCGCCAGTCAGATGGTGATCCTTTCTCTGGAGCCGAATCATACTCGATGCCCCGGCGTGATTACCTACGTGGCAGCCATGGCACGGGGAAAATGCGTCGTCGTAAATGAGCCCGCTGGATCCCCGGATTATATTGACGACGGCCACACGGGTTTCATTGTTCCCTCGTCGGATCCCGCCGCGCTTCGGGCGCTCGTAGCCGCCCTTCTAGCCGACCCGGAACGCATGCGCGCGGTTGGAGAACGGGCCGGGATCGCCGCCGCCCGGAGGTTTTCGGCTGCCGCTTATTACGAAGCTGTCCAGCTCGTGACCTCCGCGGTCGGTTCTCCGGAGCGCGGAAGTTAACCGGGCCGGCTGCCGGGAGTAAGAAGTGCGTCCGCGGCCGCGTTCCCGCCAAACTGACCGGAGCCGGGCAGGTTTCGGTGGTCGCAAACCCACCCGGCCGGCTCCTCGTCCCGCCTCACTGCACCGTGCTGGCCTGGATATCTCCCAAGTTGGTCCACGTGGTGCCGTCCGACGAAACCTGGATCTGCCAGTACACCAGGTTCGGCGCCATGGCCGGCACTTTGATCGTGCAGCCCAAAGAGCAGCTTGCACTACTTGAAGTTTCGCTGTCGAAACTGTACGGCGACCCGTTCGTGTTGCAGGCCTCCGCCCGCCCGTTGCAATAGAAGTTTCCAGGCGATCCTCCGGCGCCGGTATATCTGGAGTAGCCGAAATGGACGCGAACGTATGTGTTCCCGCCGGGAACTTGAACCGTGATGCCCGTTCCCACGGTCCGGTTCATCCTATCCTCCCTCCACGTCGGCAATTGCGCCAACCAGGCGACATTGCCGAAAGGCGTGTTGATGACCGGAGGCAGGAACGCTTGCGTAGCCGAGATCGGCTCCATCTCCGCGTACGGCGTAGCCATGCCTGGAGCGCCGAATCCGTATGTCAGGAACCGCGACCGCGTTCCCTGCACGTCGGGCCGGTCCCAGCCCTGCTGCCGGAAACCACCCACTCCGGGCCACCCTATGATCACGCACGGCGTGTTGGCCCACGGTTGGCCGGCCTGACAAGCCCCGTTGTCCCACATGTACGGAATATTTACATATGCGCTGCCCACCGAAGACCCGGATACACACTCGCCTGCATTGTAGACATAACACATTCCGTACGAAGTTGCGGCCAGGGTGCTCGCACTTGACGGCCCGCTAACATCCAGCAGGACGTTGTGGCCCGCCCAACCGATCATTGGATAGTTCTTGTAGAAGGTATTGCTGGCCGTTCCAAGGACCTGAATCTGGTAGATATTTCCCGAAACTTGAGTTACGGATCGGGACGCCAGAGAACCTGTCCCGTAGTTGTTGTTGAGCGTGTTCGAGTCGGCGAACCACGGCTGCCCGCCGATTGCGGAGACATAAGCCTGGACGCTGCCGTTCCCTATGGGCAGGCTGCTACCCGCAAAGGTAGGGGGCGCCAGGCTTAGCAGTTCGGGAGGCGGAGGAACCGAAAACACACTGCTCAACGGTCCCTGTTTAGTCATGACCGTGTCCGACAGCCACGCGACGCTTCCAGGCAACGTGCCGGGTACTAAGTCTCCGTGGCCAAGCAAACTCCTGCCGATCTCCCCCAAAACCTGACCGGATTGCGTCTTGCCGCTAACCACGAAGATCCCGGTGCATCCGTTCAAATAGGGGGGCATCGCCAAGGCCTGCACGCGGCTGGCATGCATCATCTGACTCGGAGAATCCAGACCCGTATTGCCCGGCCGGTTCACCGGGTCGTTGAATCCGCAATAGTCCCACATCGCATTGCGCTGCACCCAGATATCCAGCCAACCTGGATCGTCTACGGTGTCCATCGCCACCACGCGAAAATGCTCGTCGTCGGTGGGATCTCCGCTGCCGTCTCCATTCTTATCGAATACAAAACCATCTCCAACCTGCAGGGGAAATGGCTGTGAGTAGCTGGAATAGTTCCACCCCGTGACGGTCGAAGCCGGAGCGGGGCACGGCCACGCCGACTCGGCGGCATTCGGCACCTTGTTGCACCAGCCCCCCGCCGGCACGCGCATCTTCACGCACTGACCGCCGGTCGCTCCCATGAACTCGTACGGGTTGCCGCTCGGGCACGACGAGTCATAGGTCTCTTGAGCGCTCGGGCAGAATCCGCTTCCCCCGTTAATAGGCCAGTCGAGGCACGTGTTTGGATCCCACGCTCCGCCGCGGGAGATCGCGGCAATTGGCATTTCAAACGGTCCGCCGAAAAGCAGAGAACTGCTGCTGCCGTACAACGGATTGTTCGTAATCAGCGCGGTTGGACTGGGCGTTATGGCTGGATAAGCGGTCACGTTGTGAAGCCCTCCGAATCGCATGTGCCCGTTTGTGCCGGTGCCGTCCACAGTGTGGATAAGATTGCTCAGCGTGGCCGGAGTCGTGCTCAGATCCATGGTCGCGATCCACGCCCCATAGTTCTGTCCGGCGTACGTGTTGTTAAAGTACGCCCCCGTTCCGGCCACACCTGAAAGGCCGAACCGAGTCCCGAAAAGAGATGAATTGTAGCGTGGATAAAGAGTCGCTATCTGTGTCGCCAGGTTGCTCGAACCTGGCGTGAGAGCGGCCCAGGTCCAGTAGTCGCTTGGGCCGTTTCGCACCGGGCCATAACCGGCACTGTCGCCCGCGAGTGTGTAATTGAAAGGCGTCAGTCCCTCGGAGGCGTTCCCGTCATAGGTAAGCTTGTAAAGCTCGTATAGCGACGAGTTATTCTGCGTGCTTTGGTAAAGATACCAGGTGTAAGCATCGGCGCCTGGAAGAAATTGACCCCAGTTGATCGAACAACCAGTGCAGTTATTGGGAATATCGCCGGAAGCAAACCCCAACCCGGTGAAGTATGGCGTAGAAGGCGCGGTCCCGCTCCATAGCGGCAGGCTTGTCCCGTCAGTCCCAAAGCCCCAGAGTAAGTCTGCCCCCCAAGTGGCGCCGTAAACCGTGCATAATCGCATCTGTGTGCCAGTTGAAGAGGCGAATGTCAGCGAATTGCACTTTGCGTTCGGCCCAGCCCCTGTTTGCGCAGGTTGCTCCGTACCAGCTTGCTTATATGCCGCCCCGATCGTCAAAGTCCCCGAACTCAGCGCCGGAGTCACACGCACGCCCCACCCGAGAACCAGATAGCTCGTGCCCGTGGGAACCGTCACGCTCTCGGAAGTCGTCAGGCTGTAACCGTTCTGCAGACTGGCCACGGTGCATAGACTGTTTGTGCAGGCTGGCGAACTGCCGGCGACATAGATTTTGTTTCCAGGCTTCGCCAGCGCCAGACTAAAAGCACAGGCGGAGGACCCCTGGTAGCCGGGGTCCACGGTCAACACTCCTGCGCTGGCCGAGAGCGTGCAGTTCGATCCGGTAGGGAAGTTCTCCTGGCCAAGCATCGCGCCGGATCCCCATCCGGAAAACAGCGCGCTCGGAAAACTGGACGGCCACGGCGTGTCGGGATCGCTCGAACCCGACGCCACCGGGGCGACGGACCCCTGCGGCGCCGTGATGGCGACCGGCGTTCCGAGGCATCCCGTCGACGGATTGGTGAAAAGGCAGATCGTGAAGGGACATCCGCCCGAAACCGAACACCCGGCCCAGATTTTCACGCCGAGGTCGTTGGTGGGCGTCCAATACGCCCACCATGGCCCATTGCTTCCCGCTAAACCGGCTCCCGGATACAAATCGATCGGGCTATTGACTCCCGTACTGGCGGTCGAACTGGCCCCGCTCAGCGCGCTCCCGGGATTACTCCAGCCAGTGCCACCCCCATAGTAGGAGAACAGGATTGTCCCGGGATACACCGGGTTGTGGCCGCCGCCAGGATACCGCCACGTGAAGTCGTTCGCGCCATTCACCGCGGTCAGTTTTACGCCGGTGAGCGGATCGACATACACGGTTCCTTTAGGGTCGAGCGTATTGCCGAGGGTGTACGGCCACCCACGGTTTCCCCATTTCGCGGCGTTGAACGGCACCGGCCACGCAGTGCTCGCCCCAGTCGATGGCGCCACCGTCGTAAAGCTTGTCGAAGCGCTCCCGCAGCCGCTCACCAGCACGTAATACGTGGTTTCCTCCGCGAGCGCCCGGTCAT
>Ga0182014_10002451_pt1 | contig 23357 bp, 24 predicted proteins | sample 612S2DmetaG_FD_120489 | JGI IMG/M metagenome (GOLD analysis project Ga0182014, IMG submission 120489) | Permafrost microbial communities from Stordalen Mire, Sweden - 612S2D metaG | ecosystem: Environmental > Terrestrial > Soil > Wetlands > Permafrost | place: Sweden: Stordalen | collected...
GTCGTGCCCTTTCAAAACATCGACATATCCGGAGTCTTCCCGGAATTTGGCGTACTCCCGCCGTTCAATGCGTAGTCGCTCTTGCGCGCCCGCTCCGCCCACCTTAGGGCCAAATGCGATAGGCTTTGAAGTGTATGGAGATTACCTGCACCCGCTGTCACCAGACCGTTCAGGCGGAAAACTGCTATTGCCCGGTTTGCGGCCTTCCGCAACTTGTCTATACGGCGGATGCCGCCCAGGGACAAGGGCAGCCTGAGCGCTGGAACGAGGCAGTGCGGGATGCGGGCAGCGTGGACTGGAAGCCGGCGTTGAAGTCCGCACTACTGCTGGCGGTTCCTGCGGGACTGCTGTGCAATATGCTCTCACCGGTGAGCATCGTCGGCCTCCCTTTAATGGCGGCAACCGGGGCGTGGGCGGTCATGCGGTACGTCCGGGGCCAGCGGCCGGCGTGGATCACGATTGGGGCGGGCGCGCGCATCGGACTGGTCACTGGGTTGCTCGGCGGCTGGACGGCTGCCGCATCGACCGGCATCATCCTTTTCGCCATGCGGTTCTGGTTCCATGCGGGTAGTTTTTACGACGGTATCTGGCAGAATCTTGTAGACCAGCAGATGAGCCAGCAATGGGCGTCGATGGGGGTGGATGCGCAGACCATCGTGCAAATGAAGGCGATGCTTCTGCCCCCTGAAGGCCGCGCCGGCTGGCTGCTGGCGGCCGTTATTCTGCTGACCATGGCATTGCTGCTCTTCGCCGTTGCCGGCGGAGCTTTGGGAGCCCGGCTGGTGGCGCGCGGCCGCCGGCCAGAAATCTAGGGCCTGCTAGATCGCAGAATCGTGGCGCTCCTGAGGGCACCCGCATCGGGGAAGATCGCGATCCACTTCTCCACAACTTGCTCCGGAGCCGAGGCCCCTCGTATCATCCCCAGAAGGCAAGCCGAAAAGACAAGCCGGAGAGACAAGCCTGCAGAGACTAGCATCGAGCGATAATCAGCGCGGATCTTCCTCCGAGAGAGCGACCATGAGCGAAACCCCAATCAATCCCGGCCTGCGCCTGAAGGGCCGGCTGATGTCCGCCTCGGAGATCGAGCGTACCCTGGTGCGCCTGGCCCACGAGATCGTTGAAAAGAGCAACGGCAGCGAAGACCTCGCGCTGGTGGGCATCAAGCGCCGCGGCATCCCGCTGGCCGAACGGCTGGGAAAGCTCATCTCCGGCATCGAGAAGCGCCCGGTCGATACGGGCTTGCTCGATATCCAGTTCTATCGCGACGATCTGACCACCGCGGGCGTGCGCCCGCTGGTCACTCCGGGCGCGATTGGATTCGACATTGAAGGCCGGGACATTGTGCTCTGCGACGATGTGCTCTACACGGGCCGCACCGTCCGGGCCGCGCTCGACGCACTCTTCGACCATGGCCGGCCGCGCCGCGTGCAGCTTGCTGTGCTCATCGACCGCGGCCATCGCGAGCTGCCCATCGAGGCCACCTATATCGGAAGACATGTGCCCACCAGCAGCCGCGAAATTATTGAAGTCAAGTTCCACGAGGTCGACGAGAACGATCAGGTGCTTCTGGTCGAGCGCGTGGGATAGAAAGACAGCTTTTAGCCGCTAGCTCCTAGCTTCCAGCTAAAGGCCAGGAACGAAAGGCTAGAAGCTAGAGGCTAGAAGCTCAAGAAATGAACCGCGCCACGACCTCCGTTCGCCGCCAGCTACACACGCCGCCAGTGCCCGCTTCGCCGTTTCCTTACAACCCCGGTTCGTTGCTCTCGGTGATGGACCTGAGCGTGGAAGGCGTCAGCCGGCTGCTTGCCCGCACCACGGCTCTGGAAAAAGAAGACCCGCTGCTCCGGGACCGCATCTTGGCCAAACGGCGCGTTGCCTTGTTGTTCTACGAGTCTTCCACGCGGACGCGCACCAGCTTCGAGCTGGCCGCCAAGAGCCTGGGCGCCGACACCACTTTGGTTTCGAGCTTGAGTTCGAGCATCGAGAAGGGCGAGTCGCTGAAGGACACCGGTCTTACGCTGCGTGCGCTTGGAGCGGAGGCTATTATCCTGCGCCATAACTCCTCGGGCGCGGCCTGGCTGCTGGAAGAGGAAACCCGCCTGCCGGTGATCAACGCCGGGGACGGCATGCACGAGCATCCGACCCAGGCGCTGCTCGATCTGCGCACCATCCTGGCCCATCTGCGGTCCGGCGTGGAGACAGTCAATAGCGAGACTCTCGCCGGCGTCACGGTGAGCATCGTCGGCGACATTCTGCACAGCCGCGTAGCCCGGTCGAACATGCTGCTGCTGCCCCGGCTGGGCGCGCGCGTGCTGCTCTGCGGCCCCAAAGAGCTGCTGCCGGAGCTGGCGGCGCAGGCGGGTCCGGGCATCGCCATCGAGCGCGATTTCGAAGCCGCCATGCGCCAGTCGCAGGCCATCATGATGCTGCGCATTCAGGCGGAGCGGCTGGCCGGCCTGCAACTCGACCTCGAAGAGTACAAGGCCAGCTACCAGCTCACCGGCCCGCGGCTGGCGGCTCTCGCGCCCACGGCCATCGTCATGCATCCGGGACCCATCATTCGCGGCATGGAGATTACGGCCGGGGTCGCCGATGGCGTGCAGTCCACCATTCTCGAACAGGTCACCAACGGCGTCGCCATCCGCATGGCGGTGGTGGAGCGGGCGCTGATCGCGTCCCAGCAAGGAGGCCGCGCATGACGGCACTCGTGATTCGCGGCGGGCACCTCGTCGATCCGGCGGCCGGCGTCGACGCCCTCAAAGACATCTTCATCAAGGACGGCCGAGTGGCCGAAATCGCCGGCCCCGGCAAGCTGAAACAGACCAACGGCGCTGAAGTGCTGGACGCAACCGGCCTCACCGTTGCGCCGGGACTGGTCGACATCCACGTGCACCTGCGCGAGCCGGGGCAGGGATACAAGGAGACGATCGCCACCGGCACGGCAGCGGCAGCGGCGGGCGGCTACACATCCGTGGCCGCCATGCCCAACACCACGCCGGTCAACGACTCGCCGGAGGTTACCCGCTGGATGCAGTCGCCCGACCGCGGCGCTTCTGTGCGTGTGTTTCCCATCGGAGCCGCCACGCGCGGGTCGAAAGGCGAAGCGCTCAACGACTACGCGGCTCTCAAGTCCGCGGGCGCCGTGGCCGTAACCGACGACGGCCGTCCGATCCTGAAAGACAGCGTCATGCGCGAGGTTCTGGTTGCGGCGGCGCGCGTGGGCTTGAGCGTTATCCAGCACGCCGAAGACACGCGGTTGACGCAATTCGCAACGGGGGGCGCCAGCATGAACCTGGGCCCGGTGTCGTTCCGTCTGGGTTTGCGCGGGATGCCGGCCGAAGCCGAGTCCAGTATGGTGGAGCGCGACATTCGCCTGGTTACCGAGCTCCGCGACGCCCGCGCCCACCTGCACGTGGCCCACACCTCGACGGCCGCTGCGCTGGCAGCCGTCCGTCAGGCCCGCCGTAGCGGCTTGCGCGTGACCTGCGAGGTTGCGCCCCATCATTTTCTGCTCACCGAGGAACACGTCGGCCTCTACAACACCAACGCCAAAATGAACCCGCCGCTGCGTTCCGCCGCCGACCGCGACGCCATGATCGAGGGTATCCTCGACGGCATAGTCGACGCCATCGCCACCGATCACGCGCCCCACGCCAAGCACGAAAAGGAAGTCGAGTTCGAGAACGCGCCCAACGGCATCACTGGCCTCGAAACCGCACTTGGCCTCTCGCTGCGCTGGCTCCACAAGCAGTGGAAGATGCCGCTCGGCCGCGTCCTGAGCCTGCTCAGCGCCCAGCCTGCCGCGCTGCTGAACCTGAAGGGCCGCGGCACCCTCGCCGTGGGCAGCTTTGCCGATGCCGTCGTCTTCGACCCCAAGGCCGAGTGGACCTACCGCGCCGCGGATTCGAAGTCCAGGTCCAAGAACACGCCGTTCGACGGCTGGGCCATGCTGGGGAAAGTGCGCTGGACGGTGAGCGAAGGGCGGGTGGTGTACCGGGCGGATGGCCTGCCACCCAACTAAACTCAGCGCATTCCTTTCCGCACCCCCATCGATGCTTGCATTCAGTGTACCTCGCGAGGTACACTGAATTGAAAGGCCCGGACGTTGTGCGATGACGCCAAGAGACTCATCGTCCACTTTTACCGCTCCAAGGCGGGAAAAGAACCTGTGCGCGATTGGCTTAGAGACCTTCCAATAACGGACAGGCAGGCTCTCGGCAGGGATTTGCGTTTGGTTGAGCTTGGCTGGCCGGTTGGGATGCCACTTTGCCGTCCGCTGGGCCGAGGGCTTTGGGAACTTCGCAGCAGCCTGTCCGGCAATCGCATTGCGCGCGTCTTGTTTTGTGCCGCACGGGGACGGATGGTTCTGCTGCAAGGGTTCATCAAGAAGACGCAGAAGACCCCGCAGGACGAACTGGATCTGGCGCGTGCCCGGCAGAAGGAGATCGAATCATGAGCAGCAATCCGCACATTGGATCCACCCTCGACGATTTTCTTCGCGAAGAAGGCATGTTCGAAGACGCGACCAACTATGCCATCAAACGGGTTCTTGCCTGGCAGGTGCAGAAAGCAATGCGCGATCAGGGAATCACCAAGGTGGAAATGGCGCGGCGCATGGGAACCAGCCGCGCTCACCTGAACCGGTTGCTGGATCCGGACAACGATAAGGTGCAGCTCGATACGGTTCAGCGGGCTGCCGCCGCGATTGGCCGCAAGGTCCGGATGGAACTGGTGTAAGCGATTGCTGCGACCGGCTGCGCGTGCTCGATCTTCACGCGCGCGGAGGCAGGAAGGTGGATGCGCTTCCGCTGGAGATTCTGGACGAGGTATTGGCTAAAGTTGTCACGCCGTTTGAATAGCGGCCTGAGGCGAATCTGGCGATTTCCCGTCGGTTAACAACTTCCGGACCGGCGACACGACCGAAATAATGCTTAGCAATCCAGTTGCGAGGTGATCGCTTTCTTACGGCGCTTCACCGCATTGCAAATACGCTCCACGATGAATTCGTGAAGAGTGTCTTCAATTAAGAGTCCGTCCCGCACCAAACCCGCAACGGCCTTCTCGACGGCTCGCCACAACGGAGTGCCCTCCCAATGTTCGAGATTGTATAAACTGTCTTTCGGAAGTCGGTTAATCTTTGAACGAGGATCGACCTGGCGGCCTTCGAGCGTCACATAATATTTCAGGCTGACTCCGGTATCGAGGGCATGGAACATCAGTTTTGAAGGTGGTCCCAGTGCAGATCCGGTGGCATTAAGTGGCAGGCGGTACGCCAGCCCGAGATTAAGCGCCTCTACACCCGGGAACTCTGCCAATACCCGGAGCTCATCTCGATGAGCTTTCAGGTATGCGGCTGCAATCTCTTCTTGTTTGCTAAGTGCGATGGGCCGTTCATGGCTGAGCAGGAGCTCGAGGCCATTGGTTGGACCGTTTCCCATTCGCCTCCACACAAAATCAGGATGAAGAGTTGAAACAGCGAGGAACGCGTCTACGTCAAAGAATTCGCCCAGCGCGAAGATGTGCAATCGCTCTTCGAATCGATCAGGCCAAGGTTGCTGCTTTTGATTGTCCATCATCAGTGATGCTGAAATGCTGCACTATCGAGTCGATACTAACAGTCATCTCTATTTTAAGGGTCCGGTTACGATGTTCTGGGCGGTTGACCGCAAGCAAACCGGAAGCTACCTCTCGCCCTTACCCCTTGCGCCGATATAGTATCTGGAACTCGTACCCCGCATTAGTAGGGAACAACCCGGCCACATGCCGCAGCCGCTCAGCCAGCGCCGGCGCGGCCAGCAGCGGGTACTCGCGCTCGCGCAGATCGTGATAATCGAAGTCGACGGCCAGAGACAGCATGTAAACCGCCAGCGCATCGGCGAACGACGACTCGAAGAAGCTGTTGCGGGCGCGCTCGTCGATCCCCTTCTTGCCCGTCAGGCTGTCGAGGGCGCGGCGGCGGGTCTCCCAGGCATCCTGGCTGGTTTCGCCGCGCACCTGGGCCTCGGCCTGCGACCAGACCAGAGTCGAGAAACTCTCCGGAACCCCGGCGGTTTCGACAAAGTTGTGGGCCACGTTGATGAGGAACTCGAAGGCCAGACCGAAGCGGTCCTCGACCAGGCGCGTGGAGATAAAGACAGCCTCGGTGGACCCAAAGACCGCGTTGCGATGACAGATGGCGCGGTCGCCCAACTCCACGGTATAGGCCGGCGCGATCATGATGTCGCCCGTATCGGCAATGGCAAGCGGAACGAAGTAATAAGCGCGATGTTCGAGCGCCGATGAGAGCGCGGCAGGCACCGCGCCGACAAGCTGCTCGAGATCCGTGTCGGAGATGCGCGTCTCGCCCCAGGCGGCATAATGGATCCCGTTCGCGGCCTGGAGGACGGCGACCTGCGTGGCCACCTTCTCGGCGTGCCAAAGCTCGATTTGTGCGGTGCTGGCCATCAGTGTTTATTCTAGACGAGAGAGGCCGGCAAAAGATGGCGCAGTCGATGGAACACGGGCCCGGCGGTCGAAAGATCCTGGGCTTCCCGCTGGAGGGCTTCGGCTTCTTCTCGGGCCTGCTGCTGTCGTTCGCCGCGGCCTTCTTCACCTTCTTCGCAACCACGTGCATTGCAATCTTCGCGCTGCTGGCATGGAACCTGATCGGCGGCCACAAGATCGACTTTGCCGATACCTACCTGTATGTCGGATTTCCGGCCGGGGTTCTGGTGTTGCTGGTGGCGCTGCCGGTTTTCGGAACGCTGTGGATCAGGGCCAAGCTGCACAAGTAGGATTCGCTCGAAGGATGCTTCAGTTTTTTCTTGTGGATGAGGACCCGGTGTGGGCCAGAGGCCCACACGACAGCCGGCCGGGAGGCCGGCGCTACTTTCCGCATTCTCTTGGTTAGAGGCTTATTGCCCGGCGGGCTTTGGATTTGCCTTGTCGAACTTGGCCACCTGAATTTTGCGCGCGAGGCCTAACTTCGCCAGCAGCCAGATGCCCCAGAAGTTGGGGTCGATCTCGTACCAGGCCAGACCGTGGCGCGCGGAGACCGGATGCGCATGATGGTTGTTGTGCCAGCCCTCGCCGCCGGTCAGCAGAGCCACCCACCAGTTGTTGCGCGAGTCGTCGCGGGTTTCAAAGCGGCGGCTGCCCCACATGTGGGTTGCGGAGTTGACCAGCCAGGTGGCGTGCAGGCCCAGCGTCACGCGCAGCAAAACTCCCCATAGCACCATGGCGATGCCGTTCACCCATCCGCCCCAAAGCCAGCCCCCGGCAAACAGCAGCAGAGCGCTCGCTGTGATCGGCATCCAGTGGTATTTGCTGAGCCAGACGTAAAAGCGGTCGCGGCTCAGGTCGGGCGAATAGCGCGCCAACACCGACGTTTGCGAGTTCAGCGCCTCGCCAAAGAGAATCCATCCGGCATGCGCCCACCATCCGCCTTCGCGCGGCGTGTGCGGGTCGCCTTGCTGGTCGCTGAGCTGGTGATGAACCCTGTGCGTGGAGACCCAGAAGATGGGCCCGCCTTCGAGCGACGTGGTGGCGAAGACCGACATCGCGTATTCCAGCCACTTGGGCACGCGGTAGCCGCGATGCGTGAGCAGGCGGTGATAACACATGCCGATGCCGACGTTGATGGCGAGCACATAGAGCACCGCCATCACCACCAGCCGCTGCCAACTGAACAGGAACAATGCGGCCAGCGCGCCCACGTGAAACATAACCATGATGCCGACTGTGAACCAGTTAAGGCCCCAGCCAATGGTGGCTGCGCGGCCCATCTGAATCTCCTCCCGCGCGGGAACCTTGCGATTCGCCGCCAGGGCGGGAAATTCGGTGGTTAGAGTCGAATTCGATGAAACGACAGTCGTCGTCTCCGGGGAAGAAACGGTGATTACCGATGCCATAACTGGGGAAGAACCTCGCGGAGCGGCATCCTGCCGCTCCCATGTTCCATTGTATAAGAGACTTTGCACAAACCGTGTCCGCTGTCAATTGGTTATTCTTGAAAGCCTAGCCGCTTTCGTAATATGTGAGCAGGATTGACCGCAAATCGGGTCCATTGCAATCGACTCACTTTCCGCACCAGCCCCGACTATTCGCCGCTCGGCGGCGGGGCGATGCTTCCGGGTCCGCTGATGAAGAGCCGGTCCGCCTGTCCGCGCAGCACGCGGTAGAGCACGAACTGGCGCTGCGTGGCGCCGCGCAACTCGAAGAGCAGCTCGCCGCGGTTGTCGGCTATTGCGTCCACGGCGTCCACCAGCCTCATGCGCGGCTTATCGTCCAGGTGGGCGGCGTCGGTCACGTTCTTCAGCAGCACCAGCACATTGCCGTAGAGGTCCGGCTGGGCTACCAGCGTGACGAACTTTTCCGCGGCGCCGGCGCCGCCTGTGTGCGCGGAGAGCACCATGGTGGCGCCCGACCCGTAGGCCAGCTCGAATACATGGAACTGCTCATCGAGCAAGGGCGCGGGGGGCGGCGGAGCCGGCGCAGGCGCAGCCTTCCGGTGCGTCGTCGTGGCCGTTCGCCTGGGCGTGGGCGGTGGCGCGGGCGGAGTCAACCCCAGAGCCTTGCGGGCCAGGTCTTCCATCTCCGCCTTCATCTTGGCCTCGTCGTCGGGGTTCGACCAGCTATAGGTCCAAAGGTGCTCGGGGCGGCTCTTGGCGTCGGAGACGGCTACGGCCTGGTGCATGTCGGGCGGCAGGCCCATCAGCGTCGGCAGCACCGGGAGGCCCTCGTCGTTGACTTTGCCCCTCGCCAGCCGCGGCCGGTTGGGGTCGGTAACGTCCGGCAACGACTCCACGTAGCCCACATCGGCCGGCGCCTTCGCGTCCTTCTTCTTGAGCGTCGGCCGGTCCGGGTCGCCGGCCGTCGCAACTCCTCCGTCTGCCGAATCGCTATCGGAGGTCTTCTTGTGCAGCGTCGGCCGGTCGGGATCGGTTGGGGCGCTGGACGAAGAGCTGTCCGCGCCCGTATCTCCGCTGTTGGCGCTTGCGTCTTTCTTGTGGAGCGTGGGCCGGTCCGGGTCTTGCGCCTCTCCGGACGAACCGGAGCTCCCTCCTGAACCCGAGCCAGACCCTTCATCGGAGTGAGCCTTCCGATGCAGCGTCGGCTTGTCGCTCTGGACGTCGTCGCCCCAGGAATCGACCTTTGCGGCCTTGGCCGACTGCGCGGCAGGCTTGGGCTTGGGCAGCGGCTTCCACACGCCGAAGCCAACCCACGAGCCTTGCTCCTGGCCGGCGTTGTTAATGTCGAAATATCCCACGGTCTTGCCGTCCTGCTTCAGCTCGTACTCCACCTCGCTCGAAAGAGCCAGTGGCGCAGGCCGAGCCAGGTAGATGCCGGCGTCCTGAAGCGCCTGGCCGTCGTACAGGCTTACGGGCACCAGACGGCTGGCCTTGGGATGGTCTTCTTCGCCGGTCCACTCCAACACCCCGACCGCGCGCATTTCGGGAGCATCCTGGTTCGACTTGCTCATCTGGACGGGGTATTGGGCAACTGCCGGCAAGGCTGCCAGAAGAAAGGCCAGACAGACTGCGGAAAGAGGGTTGGATTTGGCAGTTGTGCGAGGGAGGATTTTGCAGGGGCTAAAGCCCGAGCCGGTTTTTGCGGGGCTTTCGGCACGACTAAAGTCGTGCCCTGTTACAAAGCCTTGAGGTTTTGTGCTGAGAACGAGTTCTTCCACAGCCTGTAAAGGCGGCGCCGAGCGGGCAGCGTTTACGGAACGACCGAAGCCGTGCCCTGACACAAAGCCTTCGCGTGATAATGACACTTGCAGCCCACCTCGTAAATAATCGAACCTGATGGCCACCAAGGGCCCTCCCTTGAATCTACCGGACTGAAGTTTGCCGAACGAAATTACCGAACGAAAATACCGAACCAGCCAACCTGCGAGGACATTCCCCATGAAATCCGATGCGAAAGTCGCCATCAGCGAAAAAGTAGCCGACTTCACCCTGCAAACCGACGAGGACAAGACCGTCAGTCTCTCAGACTATGCGGGCAAACCCGTCATACTCTTCTTTTACCCCAGAGCCGACACTCCTGGCTGCACCATCGAGGCCTGCGGCTTCCGCGACACCTTCAAGAAGATTCAGGCGGCCGGGGCGGTGGTGCTGGGCATCTCCCGCGATACTCCCAAAGCTCAGGCCAAGTTTCGCGCCAAGTACGACCTGCCCTACACACTCCTTGCTGATGTAGACGAGAAAGTATGCAATCAGTTTGGGGTGTTGAAGGAAAAGAACATGTATGGGAAGAAAGTGTGGGGTATCGAGCGGACTACGTTTCTGATTGGCCCGGACCGCACGCTGCTGCACATCTTTCCCAAGGTTACGCCGCAAGGCCATGGGGAAGAGGTGCTGGCGCTGATCGAGGAATGGAAGAAAGCGCACAAGTGAAGCGCGAAAGCGGCAAGCCGCTCCGTGCCCCATCCATTTCGCGCTCTTTGCGAAATGGGTGGGAAACCAGCTCAGCCAGCCCTCCCCTGCAACTGCCGGGCGCCCTGCTGCCGCGCGCCTTCTTTGAGGCCTCGCCGGAGCAGGTGGCGCGCTGCCTGCTCGGCAAGCTGCTTGCACACCGCACTCGCTTCGGTTGGCTGTCCGGGAGAATCGTTGAAGCGGAGGCCTATCTTGGCCCGCACAACGATCCGCCCGACCCGGCCGCCCACTCCCACAACGGCTTGACACCTCGCAACGCCGTTCTCTTCGGTCCGGCAGGCCATGCCTATGTTTATGCAATCTACGGCCGCTACTTCTGCATGAATGTCTCCTGCGAAGCCGAAGGGAAGGCTGGATGCATTTTACTGCGCGCGCTTGAGCCAATCGGGGCATCGAGCCTGAAACGGATGGCCCTGAATCGCGGTCTCACCCCCGGCGCTACGGCCGCGCAGCTCACGTCCGGTCCCAGCCGGCTATGTCAGGCGCTCGGACTCACACGCCAGGGGCACAACGGCCTCGACCTGCTCGATCCCGATTCTCCGCTGCAGTTGCGCGACGACGGATTTGTGACAAGCGATGTCCTGGTAACGCCGCGGATCGGCATCAGGCACGCCGTGGATTGGCCGTTGCGTTTTTCCCTCGCCGGTCACGATTGCGTTTCAGGGCCGAAGAACTGGGGTAAGGCTGGACTCAAGAAGGCGCCAAACCGCAAAAGATGACAAAATGTTCAACAGGCAGATGCATCTTTCTTCGTTAGAATTTCGTCCATCGGTTAGTGGTCATCTCAATTCGCGAGGAATCACCGCTTGAAAATCGCTTCCCTGTCTTCGTCCGCCGCCGCAATTGCCCTGTTGACCGCGGCCGTCTTCGCCGTCGCAACCGTCGCCCAGGCTCCGCAAGGCCCGCCCCCCGGAGGCGGTCCGCGCCCGCCGCGCACCTTCCCCGCGCCCACTAACTTGAAGGTGCTCCCCAAGGACACCACCGGCCAGCAGATCCACGAGATCATGGAAGGATGGGCCGGCTCGCTGGGCGTCCACTGCGACACCTGCCACGCGACCGACCCGAACAATGTGGGACCGAACGGCCGTCCGCGCCTCAAGTTCGACGACGACTCCAAGCCCGAAAAGCAGATGGCCCGCATCATGTACAAAATGACCGAGGACATGAAGGAGAACTACATCAAGAAGGTTGCGGATCTGGACAAGATGGATACACCCGCCGCGCCTTTGACTTGCGGCACATGCCATCGCGGCCATCTGGACCCGGAAGAGTACGTCATTCCGAAAGAAGGCGGACCTGGCGGACCGCCGCCTGCCGGAGCCATGCCGCCTATGCCCCCGATGCAGCACTAAGTTTCCGACCGCCTGTCTATGCATCAACTCCGTGCCCCATCCTTTCGCCTTTTTTCTGGCGAAAGGGTGGGATGGCACAAACTTCAAAGTACAAACTCACACGGTCAAAGAAGCATCTGCGCTTTCATATTCTGTCTCTTTTGTAATCGCCGCTCTTTCCGCCCGTCTTCGCTTCAAGCTGCACATTGCGGATCACGATCGCCTTGTCCAGCGCCTTGGTCATGTCGTAAACGGTAAGAGCGGCCACAGATGCGGCCGTGAGCGCTTCCATCTCCACGCCGGTGGGGCCGGTGGTGGCTGCGGTTGCCGTGATGCGCACACCTCCAGCCGCGATCTCCGCCTGCACGTCCACATGCGTCAGCGCCAGCGGATGGCACATGGGAATCAGCTCGGAGGTGCGCTTGGCAGCCTGAATGCCGGCGATGCGCGCCACATCGAGCGGGTTTCCCTTGGGATTGGCGGGCAAGGCCGCCAGGACCGCCGCGGACAGCTCGACAAATGCCGACGCGGTCGCGGTGCGCCGAGTCGCCTGTTTGTCGCTCACATCCACCATGCGAGGCTGGCCTGCTTCGTCGTAATGCGACAGACGCGGACCGGATGGACGAAAGGACTTGGGCGCCGATTTCCCGAGCTTTGTATTCTTCAAGATCGTGTTCCTCAGTAAAGCAGGATTCGCACCGTAGCGCCCGGCTCCGGATGGTGGATCTCTTCGGGCAATACCAGAAAACAGTTGGAGTGGGCCATCGCCGCCAGGTCGCCGGATCCCTGCGATGGAACAAGCACTACTTCCGGCAACTCGCCGGCGGCGCCGAAGCTGCAATGCGCGGGCAGAAACCGCGTCAGATCCGCCTTGCTGTGCTTGTTCGTCTTCTCCGCCAGCTGCGCCAGCGCAAAGCGGGGACCGGCTTCGAGACTCCCGGCAAGCGCCGCCAGCACCGGCGCCGCAAACAGCAAAAACGTAACTGCCGAAGAGACTGGATTCCCTGGCAGCCCGAAGAACGGCAATGTGCGCGCGGCGCTGAGCGAGTGCGCTCCAGCCTTGTCAGTTGTCTTGCTCGGCGCTTTGCCGGTCCCATTGCCGCGCCGGGGCATCTCGCCGAAGACCAGCGGTTTGCCGGGCTGGATGCGCACGCCGGTGAATTCGAATCGAGCGCCGGCGCGGGCCAGGGCCGGTTCAACAAGGTCGAACTGGCCCGCCGAAACGCCTCCTGTAATCAGCAGCAGATCGGCCTCGGCGGCCTGGGCAAGCGCCGTATCCAGGGCGCGAGGATTGTCTGACGCTGTGGGGAGAATCCAGGGCTCGCCGCCCGCGGCAACCACCATCGCCGCCAGCATGGGGCCGTTCGAGTTGCGAATCTGGCCGGGTGCGGGCGTGGACTTGACCGGCACAATCTCGTCGCCGGTGGTCAGGATGGCAACACGCGGTCGCCCGAAAACCTCGAGTGCAGCGTGACCACAGGCTGCGGCCAGAGCCACTTGCGCGGCGGTAATCGCAATACCGGCGCAGAGCAGCTCGTCTCCCTTGCGCGCGTGCGCACCCTGGGCCACAATGTTTTCGCCGACGGCGATATTACGCTTGGGCGCAAGTGTGATTTGCCCATTCGCCGTTTGCGCGTGTTCCAGCATGGCTACGGCATCGGCCCCCGTCGGCACCGGAGCGCCGGTCATGATCTCCCACGCCGAGCCAGGGGGCAATTCGCCAGGCGGGGGCTCGCCCGCGCGTGTAATCCCGGCAATGGCCAGGGGCACATGCGCAGAGGCTTCCTCGGCGCGGCAGGCAAAGCCATCGCGCGTGGATCGCGTGAAGGGCGGCTGATCGCGATCCGCGCACAGCGGTTTAGCCAGAACTCGCCCTTGCGCTCTGCCGAGCTCTACGCGCTCGACCGAATGCCGGATCCGGCTCAATTGCCTGGCGTAGGCGGCAACCAGCGCCGCGGCTTCGTCGTAGCTCGGCAGAGCGGAACTCATGAGATGGATTGTAGTGGCTTGCGGCGGTCGAGCGCACTTCAACCAGCGGTGGGGAAGGCGCGGAAGTCCCGCGCGGAAACACTGAAGGGCGCGACCGGCAACCGGGCGCGCCCTTCAGAGAGAGAACAGTGGAACAGCTTGCTACTTCTTCGGAGCCTTGTAGTTGGCGTTGATCTTCTCTCCGGCCTGATCCAAAATTCCCTTGACTTCTCCGGCATAGGGGCCAGTGGGAGCCAATGCCAGATACTTCTGATATGCCTCTGTGCAGTCGGCTGGAAGGACGATGCGGTTGGTCTTGGGGTCGACGGTGGCCTGCTGAATGAGCCCCTGGCCCTTGATGTAATAAAGGATCGGCTGGTTCGGATCGACCGCAAGGGCCGCGTTTGCGGCCGCTATCTGGGCGTCTGTGTTCTTCTCCTGGAAGAAGATGACGGCTTCATTCCTCAGGTGGAAAGCAGCTCTTGTGGGATCGGCCTTGGCAGCCGCGTCAAACGCCGCGTTCGCCTCGGTAACCTTGCCTTGGCGCGCGTAAACCTCACCCAGGCCGGCGTCGGCCACGCCGATGACCTCGGGCTTTGGCTTCTTGGAGGCGGTTTCCAGAGCCAGGGCCTTGCGGTAGTTGGCTTCCGAATCGTCGTACTTCTTCAGGCCGAGCTGCGCGCGCGCCAGGTTCGTCCACAGGATGGACTGGTCAGGCATGACCGCGGTGTCCTTGGTCATGAGGGTCTCAATCTCGGTGTACTTCGCGGTCTTGATCTCGGTGGTCTTGGCCTCGACGGCATCCCGGGCAGCCGAGGCGCCCAACTCCGTAGTTGCCTGAGTGCGCGCGGCCTCCGCGTCCTTGATGTCCTGGTTCACGAGCTTCAGGTCGGCATTGAGACTATTGATGACCTGGTTTTGTGCCAAGGCCGCGGCATTCTGCTTCTTGATTTCTTCCAGATTCTTTCTCTGATCCGCCGGCATCTTGTCGACGAATTCCTGACGCGACATGTCGATATCCTGCGCGACATCCTGGCCTTCGACAATCTTGATGCCCCGGTACATGTCGACCATCTTGCCTGGGGGTGTATCGGGTGCGAGGTAAACAACGGCGTAGGTACCGGGAGCCGCCTGGCCGGAATAGGTGCCGTCGGTGCCCACCGGGAACGTGAACTTCAGAGTCGTGCCTCCGTCGGTGGAAAGGCCCACAGAACCGTTGCCCTGGGGCTCGCCGGTCGGGTTGATGACGCGGCCGTGAATCTTGCCCGTGGGCGCGGAGGGGGTTTGCGCCATGGCGGGCAACAGGGCTAAGGCCAAAAGGCCCAGACAAATTGAAATGTTGCGTTTCATTTTCTTCTCCTTGGTGGTAGCGCGAACCATGTTGCCCGCGCGCTCAAAAAATCGTATGTCCGAAGATCGGCCGCGAAATCCGCAAAGTCCCGTTTAAAGGCATCCTCCGTGGCCGGGAAGCCAGTGTGGCTTTGAAGCCCGACGCGCAGATTGCATTTCTTGGCAAAACCAAAGTTAAATCCAATCGAGTGCCCGGCACAAGAGGGTGCGAGAAATCAAATGCGAACCTCAACTGGCTCCACGACCCGCTGTGCTGTTGGAATCCCTATGGGTGGACGTTTGAGCGGGGCCACAGGTTGCCTTTTTCCGTCGCCCAGGAGTCTGCCGCCGGGCAAACTCAACGCACCATAGTAGTTCAACGTACCATGGTAGTGCGTCCTGAGGTTGGCCGCGTGTGGGCTGGGTCACAGCTTAAGGCCTGCCGGAAGGGCTCAGGCTCCGGTTAATTCCATCCCCTAGAATAGACCCATGGCAACGACGATAAGGACAGCAACCGAGGCGGACGTTCCCCAGATTCTTGCCTTCATTCGCGCCCTGGCCGTATACGAGCGGGCGCCTGACGCCGTCACCGCGACCGAAGCGGGCCTGCTGCGCGACGGATTCGGCTCCAACCCTATCTACTACTGCCTCATAGCCGACCACGACGGCCGGCCGGCCGGCTTTGCCCTCTACTTCTTCAACTACTCCACATGGAAGGGGCGCCCTGGGATCTACCTCGAGGACCTGTTCGTCCAGCCGGAGTTCCGCGGTCTCGGCATCGGCAAAGCTCTGCTCCAGCAGGTAGCCGCCATCGCTGTCCGGAAAGGCTGTCCGCGCCTGCAATGGGAGGTTCTCGACTGGAACACCCCGGCCATCGACTTCTATAAGGCGATGGGGGCCGAGTTCCTGGACGAATGGCGCAACGTGCGCGTCAGCGGCGAGGCGATCCAGCGGCTGGCCGGAGCTTCGGACGGTGCGCCCGCACAACTGGATCCCGTAAAGTGAAGATTCGCGTCATCGGCGGCGGACTGGCCGGGCCGGAGGCAGCGTTCACCGCCGCCCGATTCGGCTGCGAGGTCGACCTTTACGAGATGCGCGCCATGGTGGATGGCAAACCGCGTCTGACACCAGCCCACCAGACTACGGACTTCGGTGAACTGGTCTGCTCCAACTCCCTCAAGAGCGAATCGCCCAACACCGCTCCCTGGCTGCTGAAGCAGGAGATGCGCCGTGGAGGTTCCGCTCTTTTGCGCCTTGCGGATGCGTCGGCTGTCCCGGCAGGCCACGCGCTGGCTGTCGATCGCGTCGAGTTCTCCCGGCTCATCGGCGAGGCCATCGCAGCCGAGCCGCTCATTCGCGTCATCCGCGAAGAAGTCACGAGTCTCGAACCGGACCCGGCCTATGCGCTCACAATCTTAGCCACCGGCCCGCTGACCTCCGACGCGCTTGGCGGCGAGATCGAGCGACTTACCGGATCAGGTCATCTGGCTTTCTACGACTCCATCTCGCCCATTGTCGATGCCGAGTCCATCGACATGAATCGCGTCTATATGGCCGCCCGCTGGGACAAGGGCACCGCCGACTACATCAACTGCCCCATGGACCGCGAGGAGTTCGATCGCTTTCTCGATGCGCTGCTGGCCGCCGAAGCCGCCGAGGCCAAAGAGTGGGAGAAGCTGGACTATTTTGAAGGCTGCCTGCCGATCGAAATCCTGGCCCGCCGTGGCCGCGATACGCTGCGTTTTGGTCCCATGAAGCCCGTAGGCCTGCGCGACCCGCGCACCGGCAAGACCCCCTGGGCCGTCGTGCAACTGCGCAAGGAGAACCTGCGCGCCGACAGTTACAACCTGGTCGGCTTCCAGAACCATCTAAAGTTCGGCGAACAAGCCCGCGTTCTGCGCCTCATTCCCGGCCTGGAAAACGCCCGCTTCCTTCGCTATGGCCAGATTCACCGCAATACCTACATCTGCGCCCCCGCCCTGCTCGATGAAAATTTGCGCCTCAAAAAAGAGCCGGCCATTCTATTCGCCGGTCAGCTCTCGGGCGTCGAAGGCTACACCGAATCCATCGCCACCGGCATGTTGGGCGGAATTTACGCAGCGGCAATTCTGCGCGGTGATGAACCAGTCCCCGTCCCGCGCTCAACGGCCCTCGGCTCTCTGGTTCACTACATCACCCACGCCGATCCGAAAGACTTCCAGCCGGCCAACATCACCTTCGATCTGCTGGAGCCTCTGGAAGAAGAACTGCGCAAGAAAGTCCGCGACAAGAAGGAGCGCCACCGCATCGTGTGTGAGCGCTCCCTCGCGGCTTTCGACGCCTGGTGGGCCGCTGCCGGGGCATGAAGTCCCCCTTCGATAGACAAGCGCCGGCGAAACCGTTGGCTTGCCTCCGGATCGAGAACGCTCAGCCTTCGACTTCCGAGCCTTCGACTTCCGATTCGAGTTGTTGGCTCCGCGTCATCCAGCCGCGCATGAGCGACCAAACCGAGGTCATCGCCAGAAGCGAGATGACGGTCAGTCCGAAAGCAACCCAAGTCAGCGAAGGGTGCTCCCGCAATTCCAGATATCTCAAGGGAATATTTAGATGACGCGCCAGGAAACGCGCATAGAGCCTGACCGAGATGGATTCCATAGACCAGCCTGCCGATCCAACCGTAACCGAAACGAGAATAACCAGCGCGTCCTTGCGAAGATTGCTTTTCAAGATGGACGCAAACGCGAGGAACAGGGCCGCCGCGATGCACATCCCCGGAACCGCCGGCAGCCACCAGAAGCAGCACATCGCACTGACCAGAACCGTCCAGGCAAATGCCATTTGCGTTGCCCGATCCTGTACGCCGTAGCGGATCGCCGCATAAAGTAGCACCGCACACAGTGCCCTCCCAACAGGGATCAGTATGACGAATACCGGCATCCATGCGAGTTCAAGATGCCAGTCGTGAACAGTGGCTGCACGGATCGCCATGAATCCATATGGCAGCCACGTGCCCGCAAAGAGCGCCGCGACAAACGCCACGGGCCTCCGCCAGAACAGCGAGAGCGCAACGCCGGCGAGCGAAAACCAAAACCACAACGATCCCTTCCGCTCTCCGATCTCGACCAGGTCGCCCACCATGGAAGCGGCCCGCTCTTTGCTTGTTAACCGGCACAAAATCCATTCCGCAATCGAGGCATTATGCATTTTCTTCTCCAAGAAGATCCAACCCGTCGAGCAGGTTACGGTAGGCTCGCTGTGCGCTTACCAGGGAGGCACGGCCTGCCTTGGTCAACACAAAATATCGTTTGGCCCGGCCGCCGCGCTGCGGCGTAGCCTCGCCAAACCAGGAGCGGACGATTCCCTTCTCCTCCATCCGGTCCAGCGTCGTATAGAGCGCTCCCGGAGCAGGTTCGCGACCGGTACATGCGGCGATCTCGGCCCGGATCGACACGCCATACGCCTGCTTTTCCAGCCGCAGGATCGCCAGCAACACGACTTGTTCGAACTCGCCTAACTGGGTTACAGGTTTCATTATTACTACAATGTAGTTTATAGTTTCCAGTTTGTCAAGAATACAAGTCCGCGACGAGAAGGAGCGCCACCGGATCGTGTGTGAGCGCGCCTTTGCCGCCTTCGACGCATGGCAGGGCGCATGCCGACGCCAAACTGCGGAACTTCGCATGTAGATTTTGCGTATTTCCGTGCTACGCTGAGTCCGCCCCCGGAAAGGTCAGTTATGCTTGTTATCTCCGCACCCGACGCCGTCTCGCTTGCCATTCAACGCACCAGGGAGTTCCTCTTCAGGCCCTTCAACTGGGGAACCTATCTGAAGCTCGGCCTGGTCGCGATCGTCACCGAAGGGCTGGGAGGGAATTCCAACTCCTCGACACACGGCGGTCAACCCTCTGGACACGGACCGCAGGTCCCGCCGCAGTTCCACCTCCAGCCGGAGTGGATTGCGGTGATTGTAGCGGCTGTGCTGTTGGCGACGGTTGTGGGAGTCTTCGTGTTCTATCTGGTCACGCGCCTCCGCTTCGCTTACTTCCATTGCCTCATCCACAACATCAAAGAGATTCGGCCCGGCTGGTGGATCTATCGCGCGCAGGCGGCGCGCTTCTTCTGGCTGAACCTGGTGGTGGGATTCTGCTTTTTACTGCTCTTTATCCTGATCGCGATTCCATTCGCGGCCGGATTCTGGCATCTGTTTCAGGAGACGCAAAACGGAGCCAGCCTCGACATCGGTTTATTGCTCTCTCTTGTTTTGCCGCTCATTCCCATCCTCATCTTGTTCGCGCTGGCGGCGCTTGTCACCGACCTGCTCTTGCGCGATTGCATGCTGCCCCATTTCGCCCTCGACGACGCATCGGCCGGCGAAGCCTGGTCCCAGGCATGGGCTCGAATCTGCGCCGAGAAGAGGCAGTTTCTTGTCTACGGGCTGCTTCGCGTGGTGTTGCCGTTCATTGCGATGGTCGCCATCTTCGCCGTGCTGATCGTTCCCGGCCTCGCTCTGGCCGGCGCGCTCGCGGCCGTTGAGTGGGGCATTCATTCAACCTTCGCGGATGCGACAGGCGCATCTTCTCTGGTCGGCATTGTTCTCCAGGTCTTTTTCGGAGTGGTTGCCTTCGGCATCGCGCTGCTGGCCAGCATCTGCATCGGCGGACCGGTGAGCACGGGAATACGAGAGTATGCGCTGATCTTCTACGGTGGCCGCTATAAGGAACTGGGAGACATTCTCTATCCGGCGCCATCTATCGCTGGAGGGCCGTCCGAGGTCGCCTGACCGTTGCTTCTTTGCGCCGCTGCGTGGATCGGCAAAGTTAGACGAATCCGATAAACCGCCCCGCCGCGACAACGCCAATCCAAATCAAGATCGAGATCAGGCCCGCGGCCCTGGCACCCAGGGGCAAGGTGTCGCCTTCGTCCCAGGTGGCCACACCGCGATAGACGGTCCAATGGAAGACCAGCGCATGGACGCCGGCCAGCAAGATCAGAACCATCTTCACGCGGAACGCGGGATTCGCATACACGTGAACCGCCTCGGAGGAGAACAGCAGAGCTCCCGTAATCACCTGCACCGCGAAACCCGCCCAGCACCACGGAAACAGCCGCTTCGCGAGTTCCGAAACCCGCTGCCGCCGCAGAGCCCAACCCAAAAGGCGCAGATCGAAGACGGTGACTGTCCCAACCAACGCGGCCATGCCCAGCAGGTGCACTGTCTCGATGACCGGAAACAGCCACAGCGACTCCCGCACGGCTGCGGCCACCGCAGTCTGTTCCAGACCTTTGCAGAATTCGAGGATGAAGGCCGTGTCTATGGCTTGCCCTCAAGTGACCGGCCGTCCGGAAGCCAGATTCTTCCAACAGAAAAATAAGCCGAGCCGTCCTTGGCGCGAAACCCCTGAACAATCACATGGTCGCCGTGCTTCACTGTCTTCGCGTTCCACCCGCCATATTTGGTCAGCATGTAAAGGCTCCCCAGCTCCAGCTTCCAGTTCCTGACCTTTCCGTTTTCGTCTTTCATGTCCGCAAAGATGAAAGAGTGCGGGTTGATCCACTGGAAATCGGTAACTGTCCCTTCCATCCTGACCGTGTGCGTGGTATCGAATTCCGCCAGCCCATGATGCGCCCGGAGGGATGGGAAACTGGAAAGCAATGCTGCCATCGCCACAACTGTACCCATCCAACGGCTGACGGCCGATCTCCTGGCGCGTTGTCGGTTGTCTCCGCCGATGCCTCGCGGCGATTGCAAGACCTGACTCATGATCTGCGCCCTCCTCGGGGTCGAGTCGCTCTGTATCCAAATGTTGGTCTACCGAAGGAAGGAGAAGGATCTCGCAAATTCGGCGGCTTCGCTGGGCCGTTCGGTCTCTCTGAAGAGCCAGGAGAGGAACTAGCTATTCCCTTATAAATCGGCGCCGCACGCTGTGTCGAGTCCTGAGCCGCGAGGGCAGCGGATGGGTTTGGAATACGTCGATCTCAGAGGCTAGGCCCAATTGGAACATGGCCGCTTATGTCACGTGCCGTAAATGAGGCCGCCGGGTAATTCGGGGCAGCCTGATTATTGTTGGCTGTGGACCCACTCATGCGATGAAACCGCATGAATGGGACACACGGCCGTTGACGCGTATCTCTGAGGTGGTACGTCCTTGGGTCGCTGACGCCCCAGGGAAAACGGCAAGGGGGTGTCAATACTGAACGTAGCCGAGCTTGCGAGACAGTTGTTGCCCGGGGGCAAGGTAGAGGAGGCGGTCCGGTTGGTTATCGCAGATAAGGGTGGTCGCGGCAGCGGCTAAGAACCAGAGAGCAGCGATGCCTGTGGCCACGGCGCACGCAGGGCATGTTGCCGCAAGCACAACGGTGCCCCAGATTGCTCCGCCCGACATGCCGTTGAACCCGAGGACCAGCCATCGCCTCAACACATTGTCACCGGGAAGGATGAGGGCGACGACTTGCTGTCGGAGGTAGGTGCGACGACCGCCGATGGTGCGCGAGCAGACGAGTTTGTCCGGGGTGAAGGCCGGGATGCGGCAGGCCTGGCGACGGTTGGGCTGGTCGAGGGTCACAACCAAGATCTTGCCCTTGGAGGGCGCGACTTGCCAGGTGCTGTTGGCAGGGGCGGCGGAAACTTCGATGATTGAAGTCGAGGATTGGGCGAGGGCTATCGTTGCAGAGACGATGGCGAGCGAAAATAGGGTGAGAATGAAACGGATGGTTCCCTTGGGCATGGACAGCCTCCTGAAGTGCGATGTGTCAATGAGACATGGAGGTGATCGTCCCGTGGGCTGAACTCATGACAGTTTCGCAAGTGTCACAGGCAACGAAGGCAGGGCTGGGCGATGGTGATGAGTCAGTTTGAATTCAAACTGACCCACGACTGCCGCGAGAAGATTGACCAATCCGATGGCAGCCAAAGGCACTTCGTGAGTCGCCCGCCGCCATCCCCAGGAGTATCCGGTCTACAAACACAATGTCCCCCGTTCGCTGCCGCGCCTGACGCCTTGGAACCCCAGCCAATCCTGACTCCAGGAACCTTTCCCGCTTGTGCAGTGTCCAAGTAGAGAGGGGGAGGCGCTGCCAATGACGGCAGGGTCGGCGTGTACCCTTGAAGATGGAGCACAATTCATGCGTTGGATGTTAATCCCAATTTGCACGGCCCTGCTGGCCGGCGGCGCGGCCTCGAACGCGGCGCAGACTGCGCCGGCAAAGACAGCCGTGCCCGGCAATACGGGAAGCAAGCCCGGGCCCAAGGAGGCTGTAACATCCGTAGTGCTTCCGCCCTCGCCCAAAGCGCTGCTGCCCGATGCGCTCGACGGATGGGTTGCGGCAGAGCCACCCAAGGCCTTCGCCGACGCCTCGCAGGCCGATCCGGCGAGTGCGGCCGCGCTCAAGGAATACGACTACACCGGCGGCGCCTCCGTAACCTACAAGCGCGAGGGTGAAACCCTCGACGTGCGCGTGCTGCGTTTCCAGGATGCCAGCGGCGCCTACGGCGCCTACTCCTTCTACCGTCAGAATGGATGGGCGAAGGAGAACATTGGCGCCGGCGCCACTTCAAACCACAACCGTGTGCTTTTCTGGAAAGGCGACACGGTCGTGGACGCGACGTTCTCGCACATCGGCCCGATGTCGGCCGGCGAGATGAGAGAACTGGCCAGCCATCTGCCCAGCCCTCCCGGAACCAAGGCAATGATGCCGCCGATTCTGGCCAATCTTCCTCAGGGATCGCTGGACGGGCAAACCACGCACTACGCTCTCGGTTCGGCAGGCTATGCGGGCGCGGGCGGCGTGTTGCCGCCGGAACTGGTCGGCTTCGACCGCGGGGCCGAGGCGGTTACCGCAAACTACTCGCTCAACTCGGGCCCTGCCACCCTCACCATCGTCGATTACCCGACGCCTCAAATGGCAGAAGCACTCGAGCCCAAGATTCGCGCCTACATCCAAGCCGGCAGCAAGGCCCTCCCGGCATGGCCCAAGCCGCTTCAGGACTCCGACCTGGCTTCGCTCGAGGTCCGGCGCAGCGGGCCGCTTGTGATCCTTGTCAGCGGCGACGCCATTCCCGACGAGAGCCACAAGCTCATCGAGATGGTCCACTACGAAGCCGACCTCACCGCCATCCCCCAGCCGACGGACTCCGAGATCAAAAAGACCGCCCGACTGCTCTTCGGCATCGCCGCCATGGTGATCGTGGGTGGTAGCGCAGCGCTTCTGCTCGGATTTTTCCTCGGCGGCGGCAGGGCGTTGTACCGCATTATGAGAGGGAAACCAGCCTCGTCGGTCTTCGACGAAGAATTCATCAGTATCAACTTGAGGGAAGAATGGGACGAAACGCTCA
>Ga0182014_10002452_pt1 | contig 23352 bp, 16 predicted proteins | sample 612S2DmetaG_FD_120489 | JGI IMG/M metagenome (GOLD analysis project Ga0182014, IMG submission 120489) | Permafrost microbial communities from Stordalen Mire, Sweden - 612S2D metaG | ecosystem: Environmental > Terrestrial > Soil > Wetlands > Permafrost | place: Sweden: Stordalen | collected...
TCGCGGCCTTCGACGGCGTGCCTTCGAGCTCTGTCAACTGCTTGTCTGCCGTGGGCGTGAATTTAATCTTCGCTCGCATACTTATCTTTCGCTCCGAAGACTTGACGACATCTAACTCTCGAGCTTCAACGCCATGATCCTTGAAATCCTCAACACTCGGTGCCGATTCGCGGCCTATTCGCGCGTGTGTTTGGCAAACGAGCCGCGGTACACGCTCTTCCCTTCCGCCGACTCGCGCAAGCCTTGCTTTACGCTGGCCAGGGCCTCCGCGTTTTCGTATAGCCACATCTCAGAGGCGGGAACTGCCTTTACCGGGTCGAGAATCAGTTGACCCAAGGGATTGCGGTAGATGTTAAAGGCCGTTGCGCTGCCCAGCGCCTCACCCAATGAGAGGCGTTTTTTCGCATCCGGCTGGGCGAACTCCGAGACAAGCTCAAAGTCGGCGTTTTTGAGAACAGGCAAGGTTGACATAGGGGGAGAATACCACCAGTGGGAGTGAGAATCAAGTGGGATACCCCCACTTTGGGATTTCCTGCTGATCATCGCGGCGTTTACGTTTGACACAATTGGCGTGCCAAGATCTTGGGGCAGATGAGCCCGGCGAACGGACGCCTGTTCTTCCTTCGCCGGAGAGGGTTTGATTTTGGGATTGGGCATCCTGCACCCGCCGCTTAAGATGTTAGATAGAGACGAAGCGAAATCGAAAACCTGGCCGGCCCGAAGTTGAGAATAGCCGGCAATTGAAAGCCGGAGCGATTCCATGAACTCGTCGAACGCCACCATCACTCGCCTGGCCGCCCTCACCCTGCTTGCGCTCGTCCTCACCAGTTGCCGCCCGCACGACTTCCCCAAATACCCGCCCAACTATCGCGAGTACGCCTACGTCACCAATGGCGGCAGCGGCACCTTGACCGTGATCGACGTGGTGAATGTGCGCGTAGACCGTGAACTGCCGGTGGGCCTGAATCCCGTCGCCGTCGCCGCCAGCCCCACCAGCAACGAGATTTACGTCGTCAACTCTGGCGCGGAGGGCGCACAGGGCTCTGTCTCTGTCATCAGCGCAGAAAGCAACACTATAGCCGCCACCATTCCCGTTCGGCGCCAGCCGGTCTCTATCGACATTGACCCCTCCGGCGAACGGGCCTACGTGGCCAACTCCGGTTCAAACACGGTTTCTGTTATTGACCTCAAGGCCCGCCGCGAAATCGCCGTCCTGGGCGCCGGCGAGGTTCCCGTCGCAATCCGCATCTCCCCCGACGGCAAGACCCTCGTTGTCGCCAACCGCAGTGGAAACAGCGTTAGCCTGATCGATCCCGCCACAGGGACTCTCCGCGCCGTCTTCTCCGGCTGCCCCGGCGCCAGCGACGCCGTCATCCTGCCAGACTCTTCGAAGGCCTTTGTGGCCTGCGCAGCCGGTCACCAGGTCATGGCCATCGCCCTTGCTGGCTCGAAGTTCAATCCAGACCAGCCCGACCGTCTGGAGGCCCTCCTGGACGTGGGCCGCGCTCCCGTCCAACTCGCCCTTAAGCCCGACGGCGGCGAGATCTTCGTCTCCAACTCGCTCAGCGATTCCGTCTCCGAAGTCGTCACCACCACCGATGACGTCGGCGGCGCCTACATGATGGGCGACGGTCCCGTCCGCGGCCTGGTTACCAGCGACAATTCCCTGCTCTACGTCGCCAACTTCAACTCCCAGTACGTCACCATCTACGCCATTGACGAAGGCAAGCGTATTCCGGTCTCCCAAGGCGGCTCAATCCGCGTCGGTGACGGTCCCTCCGCCCTGGCGTTTTCCTCCTCTGGCCTCCTGCTCTTCGTCGTCGATGCTCGTACCGCCGACGTCGCCGTCGTCCGCACCGCCTCCCGCTCCCTCTTCACTGTGATCCCCACCGGCCGCGCTCCGAATGCCATCGCCGTCAAGGCCTTCAAACTTCCCTGAGCTTTACGTCCAGCGGCGGAACACTTGAGAAATAAACCGCAAGATTGCTCCCGTTCCCGCTCCGGATCGCCGTAGATTCCCGGCAGCCGAGCCCCTCAAATCTCCCGTTGAACGGGAATCGCAGCGCGAAAAATCCAGGTTCCCCGTACAATCCATAGCAAGGAGACCGCCGCAGTGCGCCGAGTCTACATGGATGCAAACGCCACCACTCCTCTGCTGCCGGAGGTGATGGAGTCCATGCGCCCCTACTGGATGGAGCGCTTCGGCAATGCCTCCTCGATCCACCTGGCGGGCCAGCAGGCGCGCGCCGCCGTCGACCGCGCTCGCGATACCATGGCGGAGTTTTTCAACTGCCACGCTGCCGAGGTGGTCTTCAACTCCGGCGGCACCGAGGGCGACAATGCGGCGCTCTTCGGACTGCTGCGCCCCGGCGACCATTTCGTTACCACTTCGATCGAGCACTCAGCGATTCTGGAGGCGGCCCGGCGGCTGGCGGACAAAGGCGTCGAGGTAACTTATGTCGCGCCCCAGCCCAGCGGCCTGATCGATCCGGAGGAGATTCGCCGCGCCCTCTGCCCTGAGACCCGGCTGATCAGCGTGATGCTGGCCAACAACGAGACCGGCGTACTGCAACCGGTCGAAGCGATCGGCCAGATCGCCCGCGCGGTAGGCGTTTTCTTCCATATCGACGCCGTGCAAGGCGCGGGCAAGGTCAGCCTCGATGTGCGGCGGTTCGGATGCCACCTCTGCTCCATCAGCGCCCACAAGATGCACGGCCCCAAGGGCATCGGCGCCATGTTTGTGCGCCGCGGAACGCCCATCGAGCCGCTCGTGGTGGGCGGCAGCCATGAACGCCGCCAGCGCGCGGGCACCGAGAATGTGCCGGGCATTGTGGGCTTTGCCAAGGCTGCGGAGCTGGCGATGGAATCGCTTGAAGATGGGACGATTCCCCGGCTGGCCAAGCTGCGCGACCGGCTGGAATCGGGGCTTTTGCAGATCCCCGGCACCGGCGTCAACGGGTCGTTAATTCCACAAATGCTGGGTGGCCCATCCTTGCCGCGTAGTTGTTCTTGCGGCAAGGGTGGGAACCCTCGAACCTCAACCGGTTTTCTTCATATGGATGGTTGCGCATCCGCGGGTGGCCCAGGTCCGGATTCTCGGACTTGGGAATCGACGAACCCCGTTCCCCGCGTGGCTAACACAACCAACATCTGGTTCGACCAGTTGGAGGGTGAGGCGCTGGTGATCGCGCTGGACTTGAAGGGCGTGGCCGTCTCCGGAGGGTCAGCCTGCCACTCCGGCGCCACCGAGCCGAGCCATGTGCTGATGGCCATGGGCCTGGACAAGACCAGAGCCCGCGCCAGCCTGCGCTTCAGCCTGCTCAAGACCGCGACCGAGGCCGACGTGGACTATGTTTTGCAGGTCGTTCCCGAGGCGGTCGAGCACCTGCGCGCGCTTTCGCCGGTGGCGGCGGGGACGGCGGGGTGAGAGTTACTTCGGGCTGTGTTGTGGCTATGAAAGGGCAGGCTTTAGCCGTGCCGCCAGACCACGAGAAAAAGTTGGGCTTTAGCCCCTGAGGGAATGTAGTGCGAGCTTGGAGCACTCTCCGATGGATATGATCTATCATATTTCGATTGGGGCGATCATGAGCGGTGTGAGATTCGAGTTAAGCCGAACACCAAATGCACCTGTGTCGGATGCCGAGTTGTTGGCCGACCTGCAATGCGTTGCTGAGACTGCCGCAAGAAGTCAGATTTCAAACAAACTGTACAAACAATTTGGCGGGAAGTATTCAGTCACAACCTTTCTACAGCGTTTCCGCACGTGGAACCTGGCTATCGGAAAGGCAGGATTAGCTATCTCGGTCGAAAGGGACATATCTAACGAGCGTCTATTCGAGAACATCATGCACTTGTGGGAGTATTATGGCCGGCAGCCGCGACGAGCGGAACTCGCCCCTCCGCGATCAGCGTTCTCCGGAAGCCCTTATAAACGCCGCTTTGGGACTTGGATGAAGGCACTCGAGCGGTTTGTTGAATACGCAAACTCGCAAGATAGAACTCCTCCGACTCCAACAGAAGTGGCCAGTGGTCACAGAACGAGTCGCGATCCTTCTTTACGGCTTCGATTCCGTATTCTGAAACGAGATAACTTCTCGTGCCGGGCGTGCGGAGCAAGTCCAGCATTGACGCCGGGACTTGAACTGCACGTTGACCACATAATCGCTTGGAGTGTTGGCGGTGAAACAATCGAGGAGAACCTCCAAACTCTATGCGAGGCTTGCAACCTTGGCAAGAGCAACGTGCTTTAGGTAACAGCGGCTCGAACGATCGCAATATGTAAGAATTCCCTCAGGGGCTAAAGCCCGCGTATATTTTGCAATCGTTACGGCACGACTGAAGTCGTGCCCTTTCAAAGCAGCGAGTTCTTTGCAGTGAACGAGATCTTCCCCATGATTAAGCCCACAACCATCGCCGTAGCCATGTCCGGAGGGGTCGACTCCTCGACGGTTGCGGCGATGCTCGCCCACGGGAGCGACGGCTCCGCCAATTCGCGCAATACCGTCGTCGGGCTGACGCTCCAGCTTTGGGATCAAACGCGGCTGGCCGGCAAACACGGCATTCCCGACGCTCCCAAGGCGGGCCGCTGCTGTTCGCTGGACGACGTCTACGACGCCCGCCGCGTGGCCGAGCATTTGGGAATTCCGTATTACGTTGTTAACCAGCAAGCCCGCTTCGAGCGCGATGTGGTGCGGCCCTTTGTGGAGGAGTACATGGCAGGGCGCACGCCCATCCCCTGCTCGCTGTGCAACAACCACCTCAAGTTCGATGCGCTGCTCCAGACGGCGCGCTCCATCGGCGCGGGGCGCATCGCCACCGGCCACTATGCGGTGAACGAGTTCGACCCGGCGCGCGCGCGCTGGATTCTCAAGCGCCCCGCCGACCTGGCCAAGGACCAGACTTACTTCCTCTTCGGCTTGACGCAGGAGCAGTTGTCGCGCACTCTCTTCCCTCTCGGGAACCTGACCAAAACCGAAGTCCGCGAAGCGGCCCGCCGGCACGGACTGGCGCTGGCCGAAAAGCCCGACTCGCAGGAGATCTGCTTCATCCCGGGCGGCGACTACAAGCAGTTCCTGGCGGCTTATCTTGAGGAGCAGGGCGAGCGGGTTCCGGAGACTGCCGGCGAACTGGTCGCATCGAGTGGCGCGGTTCTGGGCCGCCACGAGGGCGTCTCCAACTTCACAGTGGGCCAGCGCAAGGGGCTCGGCGTCAGCTCGCCATCCCCGCTCTATGTGCTCAACATTGACCCGGCCAGCCATCGCGTGACCGTGGGCGCAGATGCGGAGCTGGCCACTCGAACCCTCCGCGCCCGGCGGCTGAACTGGATCGCCATTCCGGAGTTGACCGCCCCCATGCGCGTGCGCGCCAAGATTCGCCATCGCCACGAGCCTGCGTGGGCCACTCTCTCGCCAACCGGACCGGACGAGGTTCTGGCCACCTTCGACGAACCTCAGCGCGCCGTCACGCCAGGCCAGTCGGCAGTTTTTTACGACGGCGACGAGGTAGTCGGCGGGGGCTGGATTGTGTGATTCGGCCGCGGTCTACCGGACCTCGCGTTTGGCGTTCTTTACCGCGTACATGGCGGTGTCCGCGGCGCTGAGAAGGTCGTCCTTGGTGAGGCCGTCCTTGGGGTAGAATGCAATCCCGACACTGGCCGAGCCTTGCAGCAGGTGATCCTCAATGACAAACGGCTCGTCGAAGCAATGTTCAAGCCGATGAGCGATCTCCTCGACCCGGGCGCGGTTGCGAACCTGTGGCAGAAGCACGGCGAATTCGTCCCCGCCAAGCCGCGCCAGCATATCCACGCCGCGCAGTTGGTGCTTCATGCGCAGCGCAACCTCCTGTAGGTACATGTCTCCGATCTGATGGCCATATATGTCATTGATTTGTTTGAACTTGTCGAGGTCGATGTAAATCAGCCCGAAGATGCCGGCCTTCTGCCGCGCTTCAGCGATCTGCATATCCAGATATTTGTCCAGCGAGAATCGGTTGTGGATGTCGGTAAGTAGGTCGAACTCCGAGCGGTGCAGCAGGTCGGAGTAGACGCGCCGCGTCTCAATGGCCAGAGCGGTCAGGGCCACCGCCATGGAGAGGGCCTCCGATTCTCCGGTGGGGGGCTTGGCAAGCGGATCGAAGGCGACAAAGAGGGCACCGAGCGCGGGTCCGTTATGAGCGGGAATCTCGGTGCGGACGACGCGCAGGCCTTCCGGCTTCGGCGGGCAATTTCCCAGTTGCGCGCCGTCGGCAATCTGGCACCAGCAGCGAGCGCCTTGCAGCTTGAAGGAAACCAACTCTGTGATCTCTTCGATGATCTCAGCGAGCGGACGGACGCCGTTGATGTCTTCCAGGATGTGGCTACGCCGCTGCTCGATGAGCGCTAGCGAGGCAGTTTGCCGGCGCACCCTGTGCTCGATGGCCCAGCCCCTAGCGCCGATCAAGACGACAACCAGAAGCAGCAGGCCGACAGCGATCGTCAGATTGCGCACATTGAACAGCGAAGGCCCGGCGACCACCGCAATATCGTCAAAGGAACGCAGAAGGATATTGAAGGGCGCTTCCTCGCCCGGGTTGATTGTATTGGCATCCACAATCATGCAGATGCCGGTGACGCGTATCCGGGAGCCCGGCGGAATCTGCTTCATCGGCGGAAGCATTGAGGTTGCGTGCGGATGACGGTAAACGGCAGTGAATAGCCGGCCATCGGAGACCAGAACATACTCGTCCTGCGAAGCCTCCCTGACTGCCGTCACCACTTGCCCTTCGATGGAGACCAGGTCGTACAGGTGCCCATCCGGCTGGTTGTTGCTCCAGAAGGCCAGTTGTTGCCAGGTCGCAAGCTGGGGCGTGATCGGCGCCAGGATGTGGCTATCCTGGATCTCGCTGTCGGTCAGGGTCAACATGCGGTCGTGGGCGTCAGGAAAACCAGTTGCGTACGCCTGATCGCCGATCTGCAACGGCTCGCGCGTATGGGTTGCAATCCACAGGCTCTTGGCGCCATCCTGAAGCACAATAGCCGCACTGGGTTGGTAATAGGTGATGGTTCCATGAACCCGGACCCTCGGCGTGAGATCGTTCACGTGATAGACGGCAAGAACCTGGTCCATGGGCGTGACCGGAAGGGACCATGGATTGGCCGTGGCGCGATTGAGAATGGTCAAATCCGCGAGGGATGAAACGTAGAGCACGACCCCGGTCTGCTGCATCTTGTCGTCGAACTTTCCCGCAGCGACTCCGGTTACCTCAACCTCGGCGTCCAGCAGGTTCTTGATTGCGTTTTCATCGTCGCAGTCCAGGTTCACTTCGATGTGGCCGCCCTCGGTAAGCATTTGCAGGCGGGTACTGAAGACAGGGGCCGACGTACTCAACACCGGGTCGGCGGCATGGATAACGGCGTGTACAGTGATCAGCATCGCGTCGTGCCGGGCACGAATCAACTCGTCGAATGTGGCCGGGACGGGCTTGGGCGGGGCGTCGTGACGGAGCAGCGTCACGCTATCTCCAATCACGATCGGGCGGAAGCTCGCCTGTGTCGCTCCCCGCACCTGAACACGATCTCCAGGGACCAGTTTGGCAGGTATGGGGGGTCGCACAAAGATGGCAAGGTCGCCGTCCTGCACAAAGAGGAGATTCTCGTAACCGCGCGAGTAGACAACCGTCGCTTCGAAGTCGACTGGCAGCTTCTGGCTGGCCTCGGCATTGGTGAGGGCATGAATGGCGCGCAGGGTCGTCAAAGGGGCGGGCGTCGCCGCACAGGCAGCGCAGGTCCATCCGAAAACAATCGCGAGTAGGGAAATAAACCTCTTCATTGGGCAGTGCCCAGCGGCACAAATCCTTCTCAATTCACCCTCTGTTGTACCTTTCGGCGTAGCTTGGCGATGCCTGATTTCAACGTGAAGACCAAGCCAGTGAGATCACGCATGTGGACACCGCCGCAATCCGGATTTTCCCATCTTAATCCCGTGCGAGTCCGGCCTGCTTCATATCGGCACTTTTCTGATTTTTTTCGGCTGCGTCAGGGATTCCAAGACTCGAGTTGCTCAATATTACAGTTTTATTTCGTTCAATCCCTGGAAGATCCGCCAAGGCCCGTGCCTAATAGTGCCCGTGGTGAAAGTCGGTTTCTTGAAAGGGTACGACTTTAGAGGTTGCGGAAAAACTCTATCGGAAGTTTCTCTGTTACCAGGGCACGCCTTTAGCCGTGCCGTAACTGTCGCAAAATGAGTGTGGGCTTTAGCTCCTGCTCATCTGTGATTTGTCACTTTCTCTTTTCATTCGGGGTTTTTCCGCAGCCTCTTTAGTCGTGCCGCAAACGATTGATAACAAACAATGGGCTTTAGCCCCGGAGGGATGTTTTTCAGCAATTTGGACTTCTACCACAGGCTGCCAAGCATGAACCTCAGAACAGTCATGAGGCAACCTGAGTTCGTGGCGTTAGCCAGCCCCGCCAAACCCCATTCCAAATCCGAGAATTCTTTACGGGGCATTTGGCCATGGAGGCTCTCAACGCACAAAGGCCGTTCCCACAGGGAACGGCCTTTGTGCATTCAGTGAACCAAGGCAATTGAAGAATCAGTCTCCCGCGACCAGCTCTCCGGTCTCCTTTTCGACCGGCTTGGCGGGGGCGATGGCGTCCAGCCGAACCAGTCCCTCGACCGGCTTCTCTCCCAGAACGTGCTCGCGATACAGCTTGGCCATTTGAGCGTTCTCGGCATCCTGCTTCAGCTTGTCCGCGGAGGTTACGGCGCGGGCGCGCAACTTCTCTTCACGGGCATTCTTGGCGATGCCCAGATTGTCGAGCGTGTGGTTGGCTTCGGAGTTCACATGCGCCATGTTCAGCGTCAGATCGTGGCCCACTTCGGTCATGCCCACCTTCTTGCCGCCGGCAAAGATCTCATGCCGTCCGTGCTCCTCGTACCACTTGGTCAGCGTCGCCGTCATGTGCATCTTCTCGATGATGTTGCGCCAGCCCACGCCCGTGTTATACGCGCAGAAGCTGATCTCGCCCTCCTGCGTGGCGTAGGGAATGATGCACTGCTCGGTGCGCCGGAAGTCGTAGTTGAACAGATCCTGGAACCACATCCCGGCGATGAAAAGGAAGTTCCAGCGATCGGCCCGGCGCTTCTTGATGTCTTCCAGCGTCCGGTCGCCCTTGACGCTGCCGTAGTCTTTGCCGGTGGCGTTGAAGGTCTTGTCCATCTTCTTCATCATGTCCGTGATCTTGAAGTGGGTGGGCGCCTGGAAGGGATCGTAGTTGCGCAGCAGCGCCAGTCCAAAGCCGATCACCGAGAGCCACTTGCCGCGGGCCGCGTCGTTCACCTTGGCCAGATCCTTGGCTACCTTGCCCATGTCGAGGAAGGCGGTGACGGGCGCGCACTCCTTGGTTTCCTTGTCGATCATCACGGCCATGCCGATGCCGCAGTTGGGATGGCAGCCGCAGCTGAGTTGGCCCCACTCGGCCTGCGGCCCGTGAATCAGGTCGGCCCAGTCGCTGAAGGTGGCCATGAAGCTGATGGGGAACCAGTCGCGCTCCGGCTCGCCGATGCCGCACTGCTTCTTCACGTCGTGCGCCATGTGGCTAAGCGTGTACCGCTGCGCCGTGCGGCGATCGTCGGTAATGTCCTCGTCGCGGCCCGTAAAGCTGACCGGCTGGAAGCTGAGGAAGCTGATCTTCTTGGGGTTATCCAGCGCGAACTGGATGATGCGCCCAACCTGCTCATTGTTGATGCCGTTGATGATCGTCGTAACTGGCACAATCTCCACGCCGGCTTCGTGCAGATTGTTGATGGCCTGCAGCTTCACATCGAAGAGGTTGCCCACCTTGCGGTGCGAGTTGGCGGCGTTGCCGATGCCGTCGAACTGCAGATAGACGTAGCGCAGACCGGCTTCGGCGGCGGCGCGGCACAGCTCCTTGCTCTTGGCGAACTCGATCCCGTTCGAGGCCGCCTGCACGCTGTTGTAGCCCACCTTGCGGCAGTAGGCCACCGCGTCAAGGAAGTACGGCGAAAGCGTCGGCTCGCCACCGCTGAACTGCACGCTCATCTGCCGCTTCGGCTTCAGCGTGATGGCGTTGTCCAGCATGGTCTTGATCTCGTCCCAGGTCAGTTCGTGGACGAAGCCCACCTGATTGGCGTCCATGAAGCACGGATCGCACATCATGTTGCAGCGGTTGGTCAGGTCGATGGTCAGCACCGCGCCGCGCCCGTGGGTCATGGTCGATGTGCCGTGGTTGTGCAGCCGCTTGTCGTTGTGCGCCCTCACGTCGCGGCCGGGAAAGCTCTCTTCAAGATGCTTGAAGAACGCCGGGTCCATCGCCATAACGTCCTCGAAGTGCCCATGCTTGGGGCAGTCCTTCACCATCAGGATCTTGCCGTCCCGCTCGATGATCTGCGCCTTGATCTCGCCCACCTTCTCGTTGAGGAGCACTTCGTAGGGCAGCTTGCCGTCCAGAATCTGCTTGCGAATCTCGGGCACGCACTTGGGGCATAGCGAGTCAGTGGTGCGCGGCCAACCCAGCGGCGGCTTCTCCTTCTGATAGCTCTTCTGCAGCGGCTTGTCGCTCCATTTGGGCGTGAACGATGGATTTGGGCTGATGCGGTTCAGCCGCTCAAATACCACCCACGCACCCTTGGCCGCGTAGACGGCGGCTTTCTCGGCATACTTGATCGCTTTGGGCATAACTTGCAGTCTCCTCAGAATTTGAAGTAGCCGCCGGCTCTGGTCAACCACCCCAGCGATAAAGACCCATCGCTGGGGACCCCGGTTTGCCCGCCCGGCTCCGGCCCAGGATTCCATAGCGGAAATCCAGAGTCTGGAAATGCATCTGTAGGGTAACCGGCTGCCCCGGTCAACCCAAACTCCATGCAGTGAACTGCGGATTCTCTCCCTGAGCGGTTAAAAGCGAACACTGAACGGTGTCGCCCGTATCGAGTCCGCAAGTTCCGCGGGGAGCTTGCGGTCTTGCAAACGGCGGAAAACATTGGTGCGAAGTGAACCTGGAGCTCCCACTACAGGAAAGCGCACGAAATCCGTTTTTGCTGAAAAACCTTGCCGCAAGGCGACTTATCAGAAACCATCTATCTTTCGATCACGAACGCTTTCACGTCGTAGTTCAAGATGACTAATCAACGCTTCGTCGGTCTCGAGGCTGTTGTTCACTTTGTTGGCGTGGCCATGACGCGGACCTCAGCCGCCATCCCTGTCAGCGTGGCAAATGATCGTCCATGCTTGATTATTAGTGCGTTCCCTTTCTGCGACGGCAATCACTTGCGAAGCGCAGATGGTCTGCGATAAAGATTTCCTTTTTACTCTGCTGCAGTTTTGCTACCTTTCTCACAGGGAGTTCATGCCCAACTGAGACAAGGAGGGTATCGGGATGCCGACCACAGACCAATCGCAGGAGAATCGCCTAGGAGTCTTCGCCAACCTGTTCAAGGGTTACATGAGCATCATGCCGATGGTGACCGCGGCGCTGGCGCCGCTGCTGACGGCGATGAATGTCCTTCCCGGGTATGAGTCGCAGCGGAAACCACTTGCTGTGATGGCCGGAGTCCTCGGATTTCTGATGTTGGCGTGGCTTTTTTACGTGCGGAGAACTATCGCCCTGGGCAGCATCACTCCCGGCTTCCGCTGGATTTTCAACCTTTGCCCGCTGGCGCTGGTGCTCGGAAGCGTGCTCTGCTATGTCGGATACTCGGAAGCATTCGACGAGTCGGTCTCCAAGGTCCTCAAGGTAAATCCGTCTCTCACGTGGACCGACGCGGTGGGTAACTGGAGCAACGCAAACCATGTGCCGTCATCTTCGCAACTACAACTTCTTTACTTGGGATTGTTTCTCTTCGCTGAGGCCGCATTTGTCATGATGGCGCTGCGCGAGTATGCGAATGACGTCCGCCGAATCTCTGAATATGACTGGATGTTCGGCACACAGGACGGTTCCCCGCCGGCGGTTCCAGGAGCATTGCAGGCCCGCACTCAAGCAGCGAACTCCATAATAGGCTCCAGCGCGGAGCCGGCAGCCGGTCTACGGACATGAGCGCCTGCGAAGAGCCCCTTCTGCCAGTCGCCGGCACCGCTGAGTGCGGTCCGCCTGTATCCTGTGTCGTTACTCTCGTGCATGGCACCTGGGCTCCCGACGCGGCCTGGACGCGCGAAGGCTCGCCATTCTGCATCCAACTCGAGAATGAACTGAGGAAACGCCGGTTCGCGAGAGTGCGATTCACGCGGTGCAATTGGCCGGCCGGAGACTCGCACGAGGACCGTAGGGTCGGCAGTATTCTGCTGCACAAGCATCTGCTCCACCTGGTGCGCGAGTTCCCGGCGAGTGCGAACAATCTCCACTTTGTGGTGGCTCACAGTCATGGCGGGAACGTGGCGCTGCGCACCATCCGTCATTCTCGGGTTCTGAAGAGCGAGATCTGCGGTTTAGTTACCCTGGCCACGCCGTTCCTCAGTCTTTCGGAGCGGAGATACGGCCTGGCGCTTCTTCCGAAGATGCTGGCCGATTCCCTGGATGTCATCTGGACCTTCGCGGCCATAAACTTGCTAGCAGCCTTGCCTATATTTCTTATTGACGTCGTTTTTCGCTGGCTCCATTTTCACTGGTTCTCCATCCTGTCGTCGAATTTATTCAAGTATTCGCAATGGGCTTACAGGCACGGATTCTCTGTTGTCTCGATCGCTTCGCCAATCATCGTCATGCTGTTGACCGCGATCCTGCTTGCCAGCAAAATGCCGAACGAGGAGACGATCGAGACTTACCGTGCATCGGGCCGACGGATGTTCCGGCGCTTCAGCAGCTGGCAACCAATGGAAGAGCTCGGCGACCTGAAGGTTTTCAGCGTATCGTCGCTACCCGATGAGGCGTTTGCGGTGCTCACAGGTTCCTGGTGGTTCCATCGCGCAACCGGGTGGGGATGCCGGATCGCAGCCTGGGGTGCGGTTGTCCTTCTCGTCGCATTCATCGGCGGAGTGTCGTTTCTTCCCTGGCTGGGCTTTCGGGCCGCCGCGCCACCCGGAATCTGGGACTGGCACGTATTCGTCGTGGAGTACCGGAAATCACTCCCGTGGATCTCCGGACTTATTGGATTCTTTCTGGCCCTATTGTGGACAAAGTTATGGTTATGGATCTTCGGGATAACCAGTCCCGGTCTCGAGTTTTCGCGCCCCGGCGACAACCTGCTTCTTGATGTCCGCGCCCAGCGGACGCTAAGACGTCCTGCATTCACATGGAATCTACGCTCCCGGCTCTGGAATCTGATACGCTACAGCCGGTTCGGCCTGTTTCACTCCCGCGTCTACTCCAATCCGCAGACCATCGCGGCTGTGGCGGAATGGATCGAGCAATGCACGCACAAGGCCGCCGGCTAGAAACCCTTGGCCGGGTGCCCCAGGTCTCGATTTTGAGACCTTGCATCGAAGGCCCCATCCAAACCATCAATCGTTCCTCGCAAACACCCTTCCCGTCGGTAATCCCGGAAGGATCGGTTAACCGACTCCCACAGTCATGGAGCGCACCCCACTCCATCTTCGGAAGTTGACCGCCAAGTCCCGAACGGTTCCGCAATTGCTCTACTGCGAAGCGACGCCCCGAGGCTTTCTTCCCTCCGTTGCGGAAGGCGCGCCGGTTTTTACAAAGAATTATCCTCCTCCGGCGCACAATGGAATGAGGTCGAGGTGCGTCAAGATCGATGGGAAGCCAGCCGCGCATCCGGACCAGACGATAACGAGAACGTCAATAACCAGAAAATTAATACCCCCCTCCCCCCAATGTATGCCGTGAGACTGTGCGACTGTGAACCCGTTGCGTCTCCGGTCTCGTTTCAGCAGCTATCCGCCTGTAGGCTGCCTTGAAATGCCGTGGCCCCAAAAGCTCAACCGCCAAATTCAAGGGAACCACATGCCGTGCACCGCCGTATTCGCTTATACGGACGGCCAAAATGAAAAGCGATCTTAGAATTGCGGTACGGCAGTTGAGAAAGTCTCCAGGATTCGCGGTGACGGCGATCCTGACTCTGGCGCTGGGGATCGGTGCAAACGCGGTGGTGTTCAGCGTGCTGAATGCCGTAGTGCTGCGGCCGGTAAAAGTGCCGAACGCGCAGAATCTCTACATGGTGCAGCGCTTCCAGTATCCGTCACAGTCGTACCTCGACTATGTGGATCTGCGGGACCGGAACCGGACGTTTGAGAACTTGATGACCTACAACATTCTCGGTCCGGCGGGAGTGGATACCGGCGGGAATCCATCGGCTGCATGGCCGTTGCTGGCGAGTGGCAACTACTTCGACGTGCTGGGTATTCAGCCATATCTTGGGCGCTTCTTTCACTCGAGCGACGAACACGGGATGAACAGCGCTCCGTATGTGGTGCTGAGCTACGGGTACTGGCATGAGCATTTCCATGACGATGCGGGCGTAGTGGGCCGGGTGGTGCAGATCAACAAGCGCCAGCTCACGATTCTTGGAGTGGCGCCGCCGGAGTTTCGGGGTACGGAGCTGTTTTTTGCGCCGGCTATGTGGATTCCAATGGTGGAACAGCCCACCATCCAGGGCTACGACGCACTGCAATATCGCGGCAATCACTCCGAGTTTGTGGTGGGACGCCTGAAGCCGGGAGTGACGGCGGCGCAGGCGGAGGCGGATCTGAATACGCTTGGAGCATTGCTGGCCAAGACCTATCCAACGGATGACGAGGGCGTGAAGTTTACGCTGGCGCGTCCGGGGCTGGTGGGAGACATGCTGGGTGGGCCGGCGCGGGCGTTCATGGCCGGCCTGATGCTGCTGGCTGGGCTTATTCTGCTGGCGGCATGCGCCAACCTGGGAAGCTTGTTTGCGGCAAGGGCGGCGGATCGCGCCAAGGAGACGGCTCTGCGGCTGGCGCTGGGGTCACGGCGCGGAATCATTCTTCGTATGATGCTGACGGAGGCCATTCTGGTCTCCCTTGTAGGAGGCGCGCTGGGGCTCTCCGGGGGCGTCGTGATCCTGCACTTGCTGAGTGGGTGGCAGCCGTTTCCCGATCTTCCCATTAATATACCGGTGAATCCGGATGCGGCTACCTACTTTATGGCGTTACTGCTGGCGCTCGGGAGCGGCCTGCTCTTTGGGATGGTGCCGGTGCGACAGGTCTTGCGTGCCGATCCGTGGCAGGTGATTCGCACAGGCATGAGCGGCGCGGCCGGCCACCGGCGGTTCACGATGCGGGATATTCTGCTGGCAGTGCAGATTGCGATTTGCGCGGTGCTGGTGACCTCTTCGTTGGTAGCGGTGCGCGGCCTCGCGCGGTCGATGCACAGCAACTTCGGCTTTGATCCTCAGAACGTGATGCTGGTGGAGTGCGAGCTGCATATGGCCGGCTACACCGACGAACGGTCAACGCAGATGCAGCAGCGCATGTTGGAGGCCGCAGCGGCCATTCCAGGAGTGACGGCTGTGGGCTACGCGGACCATCTGGCGCTGAGCCTGGGCGGCGGCGACTCCTACGTTTACACCGACGGTACGACCGATTACCGGCCCACCAACGTGGCAGCGGATGCCATGAACTACCACATCTCGCCGCACTACATGGAAGCTGCAGGCACCAGGCTGCTGGCGGGCAGAGACCTGACGATGAGCGATGACGCCAAGTCTCCCAATGTGGCCCTGGTGAATCGAGAGTTCGCCCAAAAGGTCTTTGGGTCGGTGGATAAGGCGATAGGCGCGCACTTCAAGTTTAATGGTGGAATCCGAACTGAAGTGGTTGGCGTGGTGGAAAACGGAAAATACAGGTCGCTGACCGAGGATCAGCAGCCTGCGATGTTCTTTTCGTTTCTGCAGCAGCGGTCGAGCGGCACCTTGCTGCTGGTGCGGTCGGATCACGCTCCGGAAGAGATATTCAAGGCGCTGGAGCGCTCCATTCGTGGCCTCGATCCTGGGTTGCCTTTCGTAGTGAGGCCGTGGAATCAGGAGATGGGATCTGCGCTGTTTGCCGCACGGGTGGCCACCGTGGCTCTGGGAGTGCTGGGGCTACTGGGTGCGATGCTTGCGGTGACAGGAATCTTCGGCTTGGCCTCATATACGGTAAGCAAGCGGCTGCGCGAGTTAGGGATACGTGTAGCGCTGGGGGCAGGGCGGACGCAGGTGCTGCGAACGGCACTGGGGCGAACCGTCTTGTTGCTGTCGGTGGGCTCGGCGGCGGGATTAGTGCTGGGCATTCTGGCAACGAAAGTCCTGTCGTACATCGTTTACCAGGCGGGGCCGAAGGATCCGGTGGTGTTGGGCGGGGTGGTGCTGACGATGCTGCTGCTGGGGCTGGCGGCTGCGTGGATTCCAGCGCAAAAGGCACTGGCGGTAAATCCCGTGATTCTGATGCGCGAGGAATGAAGAAGATCGCGATCCGAGTTCTGGAAGATGGGCCTTCGGATCACCGGGAGGGGCGGGCCGGCTTTGGTATATGTGTGCTCAAAGGCTTGTCGATTATTGCAGAGAATTGCCTCCCACAAGCGCATAATGGAACGAGGTCAAGTTGCGCCAGGAGGTCGATGAGAATCCGGCTGCATACCCAGACCAGATGATAACGAAAACGCCAATAACCAGAAAATTAATACCCCCCTCCCCCCTGTGAATGCCGTGAGACTGTGCAACTGTGAACCCGGTTGCGCTTCCAGCGTGGTTTCAGCGGCTATCCGCATACAGGTCGCCTGGAAACGCCATGGCCCAGGAAGCCCCTCCGCCGCATTGCAGCGCCAGCGCTGCTACGACCCCGAGCCGCCGGGTTTGGCCACCCGATTGATGATGCGCTGGATGAAGACCACGCGGACGTGGATCTTGCGGGCCACGTCGGGCAGGAACTCGGTGATGAGGTTGTCAGTGGGCGCTAGGGCCAGGCCGATGCCATAGCGCTCGGCGGTGGCGGGCAGATCGGTTCTCTGGCCCGGAACGTAGAGGTTAGCGATCTCGCCGTCGATGGCGAAGCCCACCAGATCGGCGTAGTTCACCATCTCCTTGCCGTTGTCGCCCTGCGTCCAGACAACCTGGTAGATGCAATGAGCGATTCGGCGTTTGATGGATGCGTCCGGCAAGCGATGGTAGTGCGGGTCCTGGTGAACGATGGTGGGAATCAAAAAGGTTCCGATAAACTCGCCGGTGATGTCCTGGGTATAACTGACGCCCACGTATCGCCCGAATCCCGTCATTCCCGGCCCGTAAGGCGAGTGGGAATCGGCGCCCACCGCGATGGCGGAGCTGCCCAGGATGGTGATGGCGTTAAAGGGATCGGCAACGTTGCGCATCGCCAGCCAGGCCTTCTCCTTCGGCGCCATGGGCTTGACCTTCGGCCCATCGAGGAAGCGCGCATACCAATCGATGAGTGGCTCAAGGGGCGGGCATGGCGCCGGCGCCGCGCCCTTCTGGGGATTGGCCTCAGGCGAAGGGTTGGCAGCGCCCGAGGCCGGCGCGGCTGATTGCGGCGCACCCGCCGGCGCGGCTTCGGGCTTTCTCAGCCGGCAGGGAGCGGGCTGCTCGGCGCCCGCCTTGGCCGCAGCCTGCGGACGAGGAGCCTCGGGCAGCGTGGGTTCGGCTTTGGGGCTCTCCGCCTGCCCTGCCCAGGCCGCCCCGGCCGACACGAACGACGCCGCTAGAAGCAGCGCCAGAGCGGCAATCCGCGCCCGCAGAGTCCGGGCTTTCATTGGTAAGCTCTTTGGTTCCATCATCCTTCCCGGCACAACCGGCCCGTCTCCAGATGGGCCGATCTCCATCCGCGCGAGAAACTGCCGTCTGTCTTCACTATGGATCTTTGACGCAGATTCTAAATGAACGGCCATGTGCGAAACGCACACGAAGCTCAGGGGCTGGACCATGGCAGGGGAACCGGGGCGGCGCGGCGCGCGTATTGACGAGTGCGGCACCTTTGAGTCTTGCGGCCCGCCTTCCGCATTGACGCGGCGCGCGGCGCAAGCCAGACTCGAATCAGTGCCGGCTGCCAGTAACTACTGGCCGGAGGCAACAACCATGGGCAATTATCCCCCTTACGGTCCCAGCAGTGTGGGCCGCCGCATTGACGAAGCTATTGAGTTGATCGAGATGGAGCTGCGCCACGCCGCGGCCTACGTCAACTCCGCCGTAATTCCGCAGGTCCGCAGCGAGTCGATCTCCGCCCTTCGAGTGGTGGCCAACTCCCTGCATCAGTTCGCCGACCACCTTGATAAGCAGGCGGCCAACCGGCCCGCCCCGCCTCAACCGCCGCAACCACCCGAGGCTCCAAGCTCTTGATGACTGGATCCGTCGATCGGAGAAGACGGCGGCGCCAGTCCGGCTTGGCTGGACTGGCCCTCGCGCTTGCGCTTCCGGCCATCGTCGCCCTCTCCGGCTGCGGGCATCGCTCGGCCAACGTGGCCCAGCTTCCCGCGCAGCAAGCCGCTCCGCCTCAGGCGTATCCTCCCGTGCCTCCGGCCTATCCCCCTGCAACCCAAGGCCAGCAACCCGCGCGCATTCCCATCACCCCGGCGCCACCCGGCGGGATCAGCGCTGAAGACCTCGACTTCGTGCGAACGCACCGGCCAATCATGAGCGAAGAGGGCCTTGCCACCTGGTACACCGCGCCCTACAAGGGCCGCAAGGCCGCCAACGGACAGGTCTTCGACGACCGCGCCCTGACCGCAGCGCACCGCACCCTGCCCATGGGATCCCTGATTGTGGTCACCAACCTCAAAACCGGCCAATCCAGCGCCATGCGAGTCACCGATCGCGGCCCCTTTGCCGAGGACCGGATCATCGATCTCACCATCGCCAGCGCCCAGGCCACCGGCGTCTATCGCGCCGGCCTGGTCCAGGTCCGCGTCGACGTCTACCGGACGCCGAAGCCCATCGATTCGGGCGGCCGCTGGTGCGTGCAGATCGGCGCATTCAAATCCGAGCGTGCCGCCGACAAGCTCAAGCAGCAGCTCCTCCGCAAGTACCCCGCCTCGAATGTAATCGAGTTCCCCGGCAGCGAGAGCTATTGGGTGCGCATCCGCCCCCAGGGCGACAACCGCGAATTGGCCGAAACCATCGCCCGCAAGCTGCGCCCCAGCGAAGGTGAAGCGTATCTTACCCGGCTCGATTAGGCTTTGACCGTGCGGTATCGTGCTTCCCACCCTTGCGGCAAGAACAAATACGCCGCAAGGATGGGGCACCCAGCCGCTGGTTAATTTTTCAAAATTGGGTGCCCCGCCCTTGGCGCGCCTCTGTTTTTGCGCCTAGGGTGGGATCCTCTCAGCTTAAGTGGCAACCTATTCCGGCGGCGGATAGAACGGCAGCTTATCGTTCTTCTCGTTGGCGCGGCGGATGGTGATGTCGTCCATCAGCAGCGCCGGCGCCAGCACCGTTTGCGGCACGTCGCCAAAGTAGTTGGCCACATACAGGTCTTTGCCCGCAGCCTCGACGTTCGAGCGCAGCGCCCTGTGATCTAGATCCCTGAGTACAGCGCCGCGCACCAGTTCGCGCTTGCCGGAAGGAGTGCCGTCGGGGGTGACGCGGTAGAGCAGCCGCGGCGTAAACTCTCCGCCCAGCGTCTCCACGTAGTAGACGCTCTTCAATCCGCGATCCTTGGCCAGGTCCATGAGCTTGCGATTCAGTTCCTCGTCCGGCAGGCCAACCTTTGCCGTCACCTTCAGCACGCCGATCGCCGGCCTGGGCGCTCCGGTGATTCCACCGCGTCCGTGGCCGTTCGACTGGGGAAAGTCGCGTACCGGCTCGCGGCCGACCAGATAATTCTCCAGCCGCCCCTCGTTAATCAACTTCACCGCCTGCGCGGGCACGCCCTCGTCGTCCATTTCGTAGGCGCCTACAAGTCCCTTGCCGTTCAGTGTCTTCAAGCCGGGGTCGTCCACCACATCCATGAACTCCGGCAGCACGCGCGCGTGATAGCTGGAGGCAAACGGCCCATTGGTGCGCGCTTCCGTGCCCATCTTTGGCCGAGTGGCCGTCACTGCGCCGGCCAGCAGCCCCCGCAGCGTATCCGCTCCGGCATCGGAACTGAGCAGCACCGGCCCGTGATACTCTTCTTCGACGAGCGGAGCCTGGCGCAGGTCGGTCAGGGAGGCAACCAACTTAACCGCATGTTTTTCGAATGCTTCCGGCGCGTCGAGATCCGCAAGGGAGACGCCGGTCGAAGCAAAGGAGCGTTCTAGACTCATGCCATCGGCCGCCTGTGTGCCCACCCCGATGGCCTCCTGGTACTCAGCCGCCGGCTTGCGCACGATGGTCCCTTCGCTTGTGACCAGCCAGGTGGTCGTCACCCGCGCGTGGAACTCCGCCGAAGAATACTCCACATCGTGCTGGCCGGCCTTCACGAAGGCATCGCTCCGGTAGAGGCCGCTGGCGCGCGCCATGCGATCCATCCAGGCGGTCTCGTCCAGCTTCAACTGGAGCGGCTCGGCGAGCGAGACGATCGGCTTCTCCTGGCTGAAGTCATCGGCCTGCGGCGGCGTCTGCACCTCTTTAAGAGCCGCTTGCTTCTGGGCATAGGCTGAGAGTGCGCTCTTGTACGCCTGGTCAGTGGCTGCCCACAGCGCCGAGCGCACCGCGATCGGATCGTCGTCGAGCGCGGCAAGTTGCAGTGAGCCGTCGCCGCGTCCGCCGGAGCTGTCGGTCTTGTAGTCGCCCACCCGAACCGTAACTCGGGCCACGCGCTCGTGGGTGTGCTGCACGCCTTCGCTGGCGCCAAACTCCGCCTTGGTCTCGAAGTTATCCACGTCCTCGATGCGGTATAGGATGAAGAACGGCTTGGCGAAGTCCTTCAACTGCAACTCGTTCTTGCTCCTGTCCAGCTCTTCAAGCATGGCCTTGAGGATGGGATCTTTCTCCGCATCGGCGCGGGTCTGCTGCGCGGCGGCCAAGGTCGGGGCGAACAGGCAGGCAGCCAGCAGCAAGGCTCCAGCAAGTGATGCAGTTGGACGAATCGAATTCATAGCGCCTCCGAAGTACAAGCGAGACTTTAGACACCTGGTCAATGCGTATTATCTAAATGACGAAAACCAATTTACAACCGGAAAAATCGATGCTATTGCCAACTGCTACAGCGGGTTTACAGGAAAAATTAATAGTGTTCGACCACTGCCCTATGGAATATCAGCTGCCGAATTCGATCTTGTGCAGTCTACACCTAGCCAAGTATGGATTACAATTCTTGGTCGAAAGATCATGAATACCCAAAAGGGGTTTGGGTGCGATCTTTATGTACGCAGAAAGCTAGATGAGGCGATCAGGAACTAGTACTGCGTCCATGAGAATTCGTAATCAAAGCAGGCAAGCCCCTCAGGTCACTTGGGCTGTACACACCTTTTACAACAACCAAAGCTGAGTGCCCCATCCTTCGAGCGTTCTTTGCTCGAAGGGTGGGAATCACCGCGCCGTCAGCTCTCCAGCGCGGCTACAATCTCATCCGTCGAGCGCACGCGCCCCATGCGCGGAAAGATGCGCTCGATCGCGTTGGCGTGGCTCTCGGCGCTCATGCCGGTCATGGCATCCGAGGCAAAGATCAGCCCATAGCCGCGCTCATAGGCGTCGCGCGCCGTGCTCTCCACGCCGAATTCGGTGGCGATGCCGCACAGAATTACGGTCGTCAAGCCGCGGCGGCGCAGTTGCAGGTCAAGGCCGGTGCCGTAAAAGGCGCCCCATTGGCGCTTCAGAATCACAATGTCGCCCGGCTGGCGGTCGAGTTCGGGAATCAATTCGCTCCAGTCTGGCGGCGGAGTTCCCGTGAACCGCATCTGCTGGTCGGCAGTTGGATGCAGCCGGTCCGCTCCATCCGCTGAGCCGCCCACATGCACCAGCACGGGTTGCGCTCCGGCCTGGCGCGCCGCAGTGAGCAGGCGCACGGTGTTGGCAATCACCGTTGCCGCCGGCAGCGGCGCTCCCGGCATCCGTGCGATGCCTTTCTGAAGATCGATGACCACGATGGCGGTGTGGCGCGGTTCGAGACTTAAGCCAATTCCTTGAGCCAGTTTGGGATCAAGCTTCTGTTCTTTCGTCGCAGAGCCAGCCTCTAAATTCTGCGAAGCTTGCGAAGCTATTTCCAAAATCAGTTTGTCGAGGTCCGCTTCGGTTTCATTAGCCGCATTACGTCGCAATTTCTCTTCCCTCATTGCTGAATTCCCTCCTCCGCCGGAATAATTCCCATCTCCTGGTAGATGGGCCTTAACTCGCGCCGCACCGCCGGCAGCCGCGTCATGAACCATCCCGCGCCCAGCAGAACCGCCGATCCGTTCAGGATCACCGTCCATGGAGCGCCGATCTTGTGCGCGAGACTTCCTGCAAGCAGGCTGCCGAAGGGCGCCATTCCCATAAAAGCCATCGTATAGTAACCCATCACGCGCCCGCGCATATCCTCGCTCACAATGGTCTGGATGACGGTGTTGCTGCCCGCCATACCCTGCATCATGCCCGCGCCCGCCACGAAGACCATGACCATCGAGAGCCAGAAGTTGCGCGACAATCCAAAGCCGATCAGCCCCAGTCCAAAGACGCAGGCGGCCATGGGAATCATCCGCACCAGCCCCCGCACGCTTTTGCGCGCCGCCAGCGCCAGCGCCGACACCAGCGCGCCCACGCCCATCGCGCCCATCAGGAAGCCCAGCGTATGCGGACCGCCATGCAACACTCTGGCCGCGAAGATGGGCATCAGCACCACGAACGGCATGCCCATCAGGCTGACAACGGCAAACAAGATCAGAATCGTCCGCACGGGCACGAAACCCGACACATAGGTCCACCCGGCCTTCAACTCGGTCAGCGCCGACGTGGCCTCGCGCTTCACCAAGGGCCCGTCAAGCCGCATCATCAGCAGCGAGGCGATGACGGCCAAGTAGCTGATGCCGTCGATCAGGAAGCACCACCCCTCGCTGGTCACCGCAATCAGCATTCCGGCCAGCGAAGGGCCCACCAGCCGCGCCATGTTCACCATCGACGAGTTGATGGCAATGGCGTTCGACAGATCGTTGCGATCCTCGACCATCTTCACCATGAAGGCCTGCCGGCCGGGCATGTCGAAGGCATTCACGATGCCCTGCAACACGCTGAGCGCGAGTATCCAGTGAATCGTGATGTGGTGCGAGAGGGTTAGGGCGGCCAGCGCCAGCGACTGCACCATGGAGAACGTCTGCGTCCACACCAGCACCTGCCGGCGGTCGAGCCGGTCAACCAGGACCCCGGCGAAGGGCGCGAAGAGAAATGTGGGAATCTGCCCCGCAAAGCTGACTGTGCCCAGCAGCAGCGCCGATCCGGTGAGCCGGTAGACCAGCCAACTGGTGGCGATGCGCGTCATCCACGTGCCGATCAGCGAGATGCTCTGCCCGCCGAAGAAGAGCCGGAAGTTGCGATGGCGCAGCGCCCGCCACGCATGAGA
>Ga0182014_10002453_pt1 | contig 23350 bp, 25 predicted proteins | sample 612S2DmetaG_FD_120489 | JGI IMG/M metagenome (GOLD analysis project Ga0182014, IMG submission 120489) | Permafrost microbial communities from Stordalen Mire, Sweden - 612S2D metaG | ecosystem: Environmental > Terrestrial > Soil > Wetlands > Permafrost | place: Sweden: Stordalen | collected...
ACAAAGAGGTCGACGAAGAGTCCGCTGACGACCAGCGAAGTGAGAAGGCCCTCGGTCTCGGTGCCCCTGGTGAGGCGCTCCAGCGAGGATCGCTCGGTGTGGTTGTAGTGATAGACGTGCATGTTCGGGTACTCCTTGCGCCGTGCGGCGAAGTACTCCACCAGTACCCTGATCATCTTTCGCTGCTGCTCGAGGTCGTGGGCCCAACGAGCGTCGTACCCCCAACTCCCCCGCGAGTCCTTTAGGTAAAGACCGCTCAAGAAGAACAGGTCGTCTTGCGGGGTCCAAAAAGGATGGCCCTCAAAGTCAAAAAATACGTCACCGTCATCTGGCTCGGGCAGCAGGCTAAAGCCGTGGCCGAATACCGGGTCCGCAGTGGGTTCGATCAGTTCATACGCCGGAGGTTGCTCGGGGCTCATTCGTGACGAAACCTGGAGTGTGGCTTGGCGAATCAACCGTCCAAGGTTCTCGCCGTGCAGGTTCACGACGGGATCCTTTCTCCCCGTCAGTTCAACAACGGTGCGGACGTTGGCCATTTCAAGGGCATCGCGCTCGGGAGCTCGAATATTTGCCACGTACACGAGCGAGTCCTCGCTGCGCCACTCGCTCTCGCATCGCTGCTTGAACTCGCAGTAGTCGCAGTGGTCGCACGGTTCTGGTTTCGTCGAAAAAGAGACTTCCTGGTTCAACAACGTGGCGAGTTGGCCTCGCAACCGACGCCAATATGGTCGAAACTGCTCAACGACCAGTGACTCTTGGATGCCCGTACCTAGCCAAAGATGCATCGCTCGCGGCACCTGACCCGTGAGATCGAAGATGGCGTCAGCGTAAAAGCACAGTTGGAGGACATGGCCAGGTTTGCCCTCGGACCGCGTCAACTTCGCGTCGATTGGCTCGTACAGCGCAAAACCCTCCTCGTGATCATCCGCTCGAACGAGAAAGTCGGCAATCCCTCGAATGCCCTCGTGCACGAAGGGCATCTGGTAAATGACGTCGTAGCCACGATCCATCGGGTTGCCAATTCGAGTCACCCACTCCTCGAACGACTCGTGAGGGTTACGCCCCGGTACCTGATAGACCGAGCGTCCTTGATTCTCCAAATCTGCCAAGCAGTTACGTTCGTGGGTTGAACCCTTTTCGACCAGCAACTCCGCGAGCGATCCCATCCGGGTGGGGTTCAGTTTCAAAATCCCCGCGTCGACTTGGTTTCTCAGCGAGAGAAAGTGGGCGCACTCCAACCACGCCGTGATTTTTGACGGAGTTAATAGACGCTGGGTCATGTTTCCTTACTGTACGTTCCCAATCTGCCGCCGATGCGGCATAACCAGCATCGCCTACGCATGTGACACGTCCTCTACGAGGCGCTCTCGTCCCGTAGGCGCTTCGTCAGCTGCTCGATTACGCCGTGAAGCCGCTGGGCCTGCTCGATAGCCGGTACGGGCCCTGAACCGCCTGGAGAGCGCCGCTGACGCAGTGCTGCGCCGATCTCGAACAACTCAGTGAAACGGGCGTATCGCTCACTCGCGGCGACTACGTCGCGCAGCGAAACGCCGGTGCTCACCGCCTCGGCGACCAACTTCCCCACCTCTTCGTGGGCTCGACGAAACGGGACTCCCTCTTCAACCAGTTTCTCGGCAATGTCGATCGCGACCAGAAACGGATCGTTGGCTGCTTCTTCGGCACTGGCTACATGAAACGTCAGCGACCGATAGGCACCCGATAGTGCCGCGAGCACGAGCACGACGTTGCGCAGTGAGTCGAAGAGCGGCTCCTTGTCCTCTTGTAGATCGCGGTTGTACGACAGCGGCAGCCCCTTCAGCGTGACGAGAAGGCCCGTGAGGTTGCCCACGAATCGACCGCTCTTGCCCCTGGCCAATTCGGCCACGTCGCTGTTCTTCTTCTGGGGAAGCATCGAGGACCCCGTCGTGAAGTCATCGCCCAGGGTCGCAAAATTGAACTCGGCGCTCGTCCAAAGGACCAACTCCTCGCCCATTCGCGAGAGATGGATTCCGATCATGGCAATGTCGAAGAGCGTCTCGGCGACGAAATCGCGGTCGCTCACCGCGTCCATGGAGTTCGCGAACGGCTCCTTGAATCCGAGAAGTCCGGCCGTCGTCGCGGGTTGAATAGGCAGTGAAGTACCAGCGAGTGCTCCAGCGCCGAGCGGCGACACGTTCATCCGGTCACGGTTATCCATCAACCGGTCAACGTCGCGAAGCAGCGACCACGCGTGCGCGCTCAAATGATGCGTCAACAGCACCGGCTGGGCGCGCTGCAGGTGCGTATACCCCGGCAGATACGCTCCTGGGGACTTCTCACCCGCTTCTTGAAGTGCACGGACCAAATCAAGCGTGGCCCCTGCGACTTCGACGAGCGCGTCGCGAGTGAAGAGCCGAAGCGTGGTCGCGACCTGGTCGTTGCGACTGCGCGAGGTGTGAATCTTGGCGCCCACATCGCCCGCCAACTCGGTAGCGCGCCGTTCGATCGCCATATGAATATCTTCATCCGAACCAGAGCGTACGAAGACGCCGCGGTCGAACTCCGCCTCAATCTGATCGAGCGCGGCAAGGATCTCTTCGAGTTCCCCTTCGCTCAACAGTCCACTTCGCTGCAAGCCACCAACGTGGGCTTTGGTGCCCATGATGTCATGGTGATACAAGACGTGGTCGAACGAGTAACTCTCGGAGAGATTCCAGAGAGTCGCGTCCATTGACGTTGTGAACCGCCCGCTCCAGAGGGTCATGAGGCCGGAGGCGTCGCGTTCTTGGCCCCTTGACGGGCGGCCCAGGTCTTCAAGCCAAGTCCGTAAATCTTCACGTAACCTTCAGAGTCGGCGTGCTGGAACGTGTCCGCGGCGTCGTACGTCGCGAGGCCGTGGTCGTAGAGCGCTTTCGGACTGCGCCGTCCGACGATGCGCATCATGCCAGGCGCTTGGAAGAGGATGCGCACGTCACCAGTCACGTGACGTTGCGTGTCAGCCATAAACGCATCCAGCGCCTCTTTGAGTGGCGAGAACCACATTCCGTCGTAGACCAACTCGGCCCATCGCGTCTCCAGACGGGCTTTCTCGTGATGGACCTCGCGCTCGAGCACGAGGTCTTCGAGATCAGAGTGTGCACCAATGATCGCGAGTGCGGCGGGACACTCGTACACTTCACGGCTCTTAATGCCTACGCGACGATTCTCCACCATGTCGAGTCGACCGAATCCGGTGGCGCCGGCGCGGTCGTTGAGGCTCTTGATGAGATTCGCGAGGGGCATCGCCACCTGGTCGATCGCCACGGGCAGTCCCTCGACGAAACTGATCGTCAGTTCGACCGGCTCAGTATTTCTCACGCGCGTCAGCGTCATGGGCTCTTCTGGTGGTGCGGCCCACGGGTCTTCCATGGCGCCACATTCAACGGCGCGACCCCAGAGGTTCTCATCGATCGAGTAGATCTTGTCCTTCGTTGCTTGGATCGGAATGTTCCACTTCTGGGCGTAGTCAACCGAGTCGGCGCGGGTCAATCCCCAGTTTCGAGCCGGCGCCAGCACCTCGAGGTCCGGAGCCAGCGCGTGGGTGCCAACTTCGAAACGAACCTGGTCGTTACCTTTCCCGGTGCATCCGTGGGCCACCGCGGTGGCATTGAATCTGCGGGCTTGATCGACGAGGTGGCGCACGATCACCGGGCGTGAAAGCGCCGACACCAAGGGGTACTTGCCCTCGTAACGAGCATTGGCGAAGATTGCGCTGGCGCAGAACTCGTCGGCCATCTCATCCCGTGCGTCGACCAGTACGCAGTCGAGGGCGCCCGCGGCGAGGGCGCGAGCCCTGATGTCATCGAAACTCTCAGAACTATCGGCATCCTGTCCGACGTTCACGAGCACGCAGACAACCTCTACGCCCCACTCTTCGATCATCCAGCGAACAGCCACTGAAGTATCCAGTCCGCCGCTGTAGGCGAGAACAACACGCTTAGCCATGATTAACTACCTTTCACTGTTGACGTCGTCAACTCATCGAGACCCGCGAGCGAGCGAAACTCACGCGCGAGAGATAGCCCTCCGCGGTCTTCGTTCGCTATCACCAAGATTGTGTCATCTCCCGCCACGCTACCGAGCACGCCGTCGAGCACGCTTCGATCGAGCGCCGACGCAACAACGTGCGCGCAGCCCGGTGGCGTGCGCACCACGACGAGATTCGCCGAGCTCTCCACGGAAACCACCCACTCGCCCATCATCCGGCGCAGATGGTCGAGTGGGGCCGGATTCGACTTCGCGGCGGTCGCCACCACAATGCGCCGCGCTCCGTGCTCGTCACGCACCTTGATGGTGCCGAGCTCTTGCAGATCGCGGGTGACGGTGGCTTGCGTCGCCGAGATGCCCTCGGCTTGCAGGCGTGCCACCAATTGGGCGGCCGTTGAGATGACATCTCGCTCGATCAATTCACCAATGCGGTGCTGGCGCTGGGTCTTAGTCATTGTTTTCCTCTTTAATCCAACGCAGTACGCCCAGCATTGCTGAACGACGATGGAATACTTGGCGCCACACGAGCGACTTCTCACTGTCGAGAACTTCATTACTGATCTCGTCACCGCGGTGTGCCGGCAGACAGTGCAGCACTACCACGCCGGGCTTGGCCGACTTGATAAACGTCTCATCGACGCGGAATGCGGCTAGATCGCGACGACGCTGAGCGGCTCCTTCTTCCAGTCCCATGGAAACCCACGCGTCGGTGTACACCACGTCAGCGTTGCTTACCGCGTCCTCTGGCGAATCCGTGAGACGCAGCGTCCCACCACCGACCACCGCGCTGGGATCTTCCTCGCCACCCACAGCGAGCTGGTATCGCTCGGGAGCTCCGAGGGTGATATTTACACCCAGGCGTAGTAGTGCCACCGCGAGTGATCGGGTCACGTTCGTGACGTCACCAACGTGCGCTACTTCGAGACCCGCCAACTTGTTCACGTCACCGCCCGAAAACTTCTCAGCGATGGTCAGCACGTCAGCGACCGCCTGCGTCGGGTGGGCGACGTCGCTCAAGAGATTGACCAGCGACATTTGGTCGTTCGTAGACTTGCGAATTCGCTCAAAGACCTCATGGTGTCGCACCCTCATCGCACAGATCGCGTACATCTGCGAGAGGGTCCGCCCGACGTCCTCGGCCGACTCGCGGCTGTCGAGACCGATCTCCTCGTCACTGAAGAACGTTGCGAATCCACCCAGTTCGTGGACCGCCGAGGAACTCGAGGCGCGCGTGCGCAGACTAGGCCGTTCGTAGACGAGCGCGACACCCTGGCCCTTCAATGTTTCATCGTCAAAGGGCGAGCACGCCAGCTCGTAGATTCTCGAGAGGTCGCTCGATGACAGCTCTTCGATGGAGGTCAAATGCCGACTCACCGCACCACCTCGGTCGTGGCAACAGACGAGTTGAGCGCGTCACGCAGCGAATGGGGACGCGTTCCGCTCGCCATGATGATCCTTGCCGCACCGCCGCTCAACGCGTCGAGCGCAGCGATCATCTTCGGGCGCATTCCGTCGCGCGCGGCGCCCGAGGAAATGAGCGCGCGAACCTCATCGGCGCTTACCCGCGCGATGGCCGACGTCGGGTCATCAGCGTCCGCACGCAACTGATCGATATCGCTGAGCAGAACGAGGGCGTCGGCACCGAGGGCGCCCGCGAGGGCGCCCGCCGCGGTGTCGGCGTTGCAGTTCACCAGTCCACCCGACGAATCGACCGCCAACGAATTGACGACGGGGCAAAAGCCGTTGGCCCACAACGAGGTCACGACCTCGGTGCGCACGCCCGGCGTGTCGCCGGCACGTAGCCACGGATCACCGAGCGGGCGCGAACAAAACAGCGTACCGTCGGCCCCCGAAAGACCGACGGCGCAGAGCCCGGCTGCATTGAGGGCAGCCGTGATGAGCAGATTGACGTGCCCCAGAGCCATCGCGACGTAGTCCATGGTGACGCGGTCGGTGATGCGCAGTCCCTCGTGAAAACTGCTCTCGATACCCACGGCACTGAGTAGATCTTCGATTTGGGGACCGCCGCCATGCACCAGGACAACTTCGGTCCCGGCGTCCGCCAGGTGCGTGATGTCCATCGCGAGATCGCAGAGGATCGGCGAGTCGGGTCTGAGCGAATCCAGGGCGTGTCCGCCAATTTTCACGACGAGACGTTTCACGGCGTCACGCCGCTCATCGGCAGGCCGAGGATCTCGTCACGGCCCGTCGAAACGTTCCAAGCCTGGATGGCCTGGCCGGCGGCGCCCTTGATCAAATTGTCCAGAGAACTCATCGCCACGAGCCAACCGGTGCGCTGATCTACGCGGGCGCTCACGAAGCACAGGTTGCTGCCCACCGGGTCCTTCATAGTCGGCGGCTCATCACTGACGACCACGCAAGGATCGTCCGCGTACGTTTCGCGTAACACCTTCATCGCGTCACTCGTTCCAAACATCGCCGACGTCACCCGCGCGTAGGCCGTTACCAACATGCCGCGACTCGTCGGGACCAAGTGCGGCGTAAACAAGACTTCGCCACCAATCTCCTGTTGGATTTCAATCGTGTGACGATGGGTGAGAAGGCCGTACGCTTCGGCGTTTCCCGCGAGGCGTGAAAAATGCAGTCGGTCGCTCGTGGCCCGTCCGGCTCCGGACACTCCGCTCAGCGCGTTGACCACTATCCCCTGGTTGGCCACGAGTGCTCTATCGAGAAATGGTCCGAGCGCAATGGAACTGGCGGTGGGATAACAACCGGGCACGGCAATCAACTTCGCGCCAGGCAGCTCGTTACGATGTCGCTCGACCAACCCGTAGACCGAGAGGGCGAGCAGTTGCGCGGCCTGATGCTTCTCGCCGTACCAGTCCACGTAGTCCGACGCGCTCTTGAGGCGAAAATCCGCTCCGAGATCAACGACCTGGACGCCTCGTTCGAGCATCGTGGGAACCAGCGCTTGGCTGTGGCCGTGCGGTAGCGCCAGAAAGACGACGTCCAGCACCGCCTCGAGCACGTCCGAGGTCCTCGAAAACGTCAACGTCGGATAGAGACCTGCGAGGGCTGGGGCGAACTCAGCCACCTTCTTGCCGGCGTTTGTCTCTCCCGTGGCGATTGCCACCTCAAGGTCGGGGTGAGAGGCGCAAAGACGAAGTATCTCTAAACCGGCATAACCCGTTGCTCCAACTACTCCGATGCGCATAATGTCATTTTATGCACATCAAGGCACAAAAGTGCAAAACGAATCAAGAACCGCTAGGATGAGCACATGTCGCGGCGCGGTTGGCTCCTTTTTATGGCTATGGCCGTGTTTTGGGGCATTCCCTACCTGCTCATCAGGGTCGCCGTACGCCATTTGGATCCCGGGGTTCTGGTACTCGGAAGAACCGGTCCGGCGGCGCTTCTCCTCTTGCCACTGGTGATTTGGCGAAGACAACTTCCCCTGCTCGTGAAGAACTTCAGATGGATTGCCATCTTCGGGGTGGTCGAGTTCGGAGTTCCCTGGTACTTCATGGCGACCGCCGAGAAGCATCTCACCAGTTCACTGACGAGTTTGTTGATCTGCGCCGTCCCGCTGTTTTCCGTCGCTGCGCAGCGCATTCGCCGAACCGAGGAGCGGATCACGCCGCGACGTTACGTCGGGCTGCTCATCGGGGCCGTCGGCGTCGCGCTTCTCGTGGGTCTGGACCTGAGTGGTGGTTCGATCACGTGGATCGGTCTCATGATGGTCGTGTGCGTGGGCTACACCATCGGACCAATCATCCTCGCCACCAAGCTCACCCACGTTCCTGGGCCGGTGGTGATTGCCGGAGCGACGACGTTCGTCGCCGTCAGCTGGATCCCATGGAGCGTCACGCACTGGCCCTCACATTTTCCCGCAGAGACCATCAGCTGCGTCGCCGTCCTTTCGATCGTCTGCACGTGCGGTGCGTTTCTCACCTTCTTTGAGCTCATCAAGGAGGTCGGACCGACGCGCGCCACTGTCGTCACCTACGTCAACACCGCGCTGGCCGTATGTTTGGGTGTCATAGTGCTGAACGAACCGCTCACTATTGGCATCGTTCTCGGCTTTCCCCTCGTTCTCGCCGGTTCGTTCTTCGCGACCAGCAGCGGGGCGGCGGCGAGGGGCTTAGATCGAATACTCGACGGCGACGCGCACCTCGTCGTCAACGAGTAGCCACAACGCTCCTGGCGAACGGAGCAAACTCACGTCGTGACCACTTTCGACCGGTCCGTGATGAATGACCTCCACGAACGACACTGGGATGTCAACGACTTCGCTGACGGCTTGCCACACCGCTGCATTGTTGACGTGACCAACGATGTCCAGATCGGCTCGCCGCAGTGGCCACGGTTGTCGCACCGCATCAGGCGGCGGTGTGGTGAGCGTCACTCTCCCCGAGACCTTGCGACCTTGCATGGCGTCGCCGTAGACCTCGAAAAAGACCGGCCGAATCCGCACCGGATGACCCGAAGGGTCAACCGGAACCGCCAACGCCACCGCTTCAATGAGCAGGTTCCCGTTCACCGAAATATTCGTCCGGCGCTCGGCCCAGGCGGCCCCCACTCCCGCGCACCACGTGGTGAGAGTGAGGTTGTCCTTCAGCATCGGCCAAGCGTCCGACGAGCGGCGGATCGTCGTGCGGCGAACCACCCACGTGTCACTGGTCGCAACGCCGGTGTCGTCCCAGTCATCGAAGGCGACGTCTTGGAGATAGCGAGCAATTCCGTCGAGACGCAGCGCACCGGCGGAGTCGGCATCACTGAGACGAACCGGGATCTGTATCGAGATACGACGACCCTGATCGGGAAGGGGCACGAACTCAATCATCCTTCAAACTATCCCAGCCGCTCGATCGGAGATTCATTTAGCGTAGAACCACGCCCAGCCGCTTGCCCGTCGCGATAAGGACCTCGCGCGCGCCGGCGACTTCACCCTCGCTCAAGGTACGTTCACTTGAGCTGAAGCGAATGTTGAAGGCCAAGCTTCGGGTTCCCTCGGGAAGGTTCCCGTCGCTGTACACGTCGAATAACTCGACGTCCTCCACGAGCTCGGAGGCGGTACGAAGCGCGTCCGCCAGGTCTTGGGCGTGCACGTTCGTAGGAGTAATGAAGGCTAAGTCGATGATCGCGCTGGGAAAACGACTCGGGACTTGGGCTAAGTGGCTCTTTCGCGTGACGAGCGCTGCGTCCGCGAGGACGTCGAAATCGATATCAACAATGCCGAGGCGCTGGGTCTGCAATGTCGGCGCCAACTTACCCAGGAGATCGCCATCAACTTCTCCCACGTGGCCGAGTGTCGCGCCCGTCTCGCGGTCCACCAGTGACGCGGAGCGTGTCGGGTGAAAACCCGGAGGCGCAACCTCATCGTTGCGCACGACCACGTCTGCCAGACCGAGCCGATCGGCGAGGACGCTCCAGAACGCCACGGCGGTCGTCGCGCTGTCTTCGCTCCGGCCGAGGACAACAGTGAGACGCTCGTTTTCCAGCGGAAGGTTGAGGGCCAGCAATCCACCGACGCCTCCCTTGGTAGCCCGGGGAGTCTTGGTCGCCAATGGATGGGAGAAGACCATGCCAATCTCGCCCAGGATCACATCTCCGACCCCGCGTTCGACATTCTTGGCCCAGGCCCTTGCGAGTCCCGTGGTCATTGTCGCTCGCAGGACCGACTCTTCCGAGGCCAGAGGATTCGTGACGCGCACCCGTTCGACGCCGGGGTGGACGAGTTCGAAGTCGGCGTCGCTCCCGAGCGTTGGAGTCCACGCCTCGAGGGCGCCCAAGTCGACGATGACGTCGCGCACGTGACGGCGCAACCTCTGGCGATCGCTCAGACCACCCGGCTCGGGCCACGACGGGGTTCGACGGGGCAACCGGTAATAGCTGTAGAGCCGAGCAATCTCTTCAATGACGTCAGCCCGACCAGCAGCGCCGCTTCTGATGTCGAGGCGAGAAGTTGGCGGCACGACGAAGATGCCTTCGACGTCGAGGCGAACCTCGAATCCCAGTCCTTCCAGAATCCGCGAAACCTCGGCGTCAGCGAGCGCCACGCCGAGGGCGCGCTCGATGTCGCCCTCGCGAAGTTGAACTGAGGGCCTCTGAGGCGTGACGCCCCACACGTCAAGGGGGCTCGAAAGCCATTGGAGGTCCGGCACACTTTCGCGAAGTACCTCCACAAAACGGGCCGCGGCTCGCAGCGCAAGCTCCGGGTCGACGCCGCGCTCGAAGCGAATGGATGCTTCGCTGCGAAGCGAGTGACGCTTCGAGCTCCGAGCAACCGTCATGGGATCGAAAAACGCGGCCTCGAGCAGCACGTCCGTCGTGGATCGGCTGATTTCGCTCGACGCACCGCCCATAATGCCCGCGAGTCCGAGCACCTGGTCGTCGCCGTCGACGATCACGCAGTCTTCGCCGGTGTCGCCAAGACCCCGTCCGGCCTTCGCGAGTTGGCGTTGCACACCATCAAGGGTGGTGAGGATCTCGCCACTGCGCGCCCTGCGCGCTCGCAAAGTGCGCCCCGCGACAAATGCCGCGTCGTAGGGGTGGGTGGGTTGTCCGAGCTCGAGCATGACCAGGTTCGAGGCGTCAACCACGTTCGAAATTGGCCGCATGCCAGCTGTCTGGAGCCGTTGGGCAATCCACGCCGGTGACGGCCCGACCTTCACGCCGCGCAGTACCGACACCGTGAGGCGCCCGCAGAGATCCGGTGCATCGATTCCTGCCGAGGCGAACGTCGCGCTGCTCTCGGGCGCGTTCGGTTCCGCGAACGCCGGTGACTTCAGGCGACGTCCCAACCGGGTCGCGAGGTCTCGAGCGACACCGGCGACGGACCACGCGTCGGGGCGATTCCCCTCGACCGAGAGGTCGAATACCACATCTGGCGTCAGCGAAAGAGCCTCGAGCAGACCCTCTCCCACCTTGGGTGAGATCAAGTCATCGAGAATCATGAGTCCCTCATGATCATCGCTCAGTCCCAGTTCGCGAGAAGAGCAGAGCATCCCATTCGAGGTAACGCCACGCATCTTTCGCTCTGCGATGACGAAACCGCCCGGCAGTATCGCCCCTACGGGAGCCAGTGGGACGTGATTGCCGACGGCGAAATTCGTCGCTCCGCAGACAATCTCCAGGGGTCCGTCTCCGGCGTCAACCACGACGAGTCGAACACGATCGGCACCTTCAATCGCCCGGATCTCATCAATCCGGGCCACTATCACGTCACCGAGTCCTTCACCCACGTGCTCGATACCCTCGACCACCAGTCCGAGATCGTCGAGCACCGCGCGAAGCTCTTCCGTCGACTCACTCAACTCAACGAACTCGCGCAACCACAAAAGCGAAATCTTCATGAGAACTGCCTGAGGAATCGAACGTCATTTTCAATCAACGCTCGCATGTCGGCAACTTGATAGCGCATCTGGGCGCAGCGATCGATACCGAAGCCGAACGCGAATCCGCTCCACTCGTCTCCATCGACGCCGACCGCTTCAAACACTGCGGGATCCAACATGCCACATCCGCCGAGCTCGATCCATCCAGTGTGCGAGCACGTCCGACAGCCCTCACCCCGACAGATGGTGCAGGTGATCTCGAACTCTGCGGAAGGCTCCGTGAACGGAAAGTAGGCCGGACGCAGCCTCGCCGAGATGTCTGGACCAAAGTACTTTCGCGTGAAGGTCTCAATCACCCCCGCCAGGTCGGCGAAGGTGATCCCGCGATCGACGACCAGACCTTCAATCTGATGGAACGTGGCGAGATGTCGGGCGTCTGGAGTATCGCGACGATAGCAACGTCCAGGCATCACCGAGTGAATTGGCAGTGAGTTCGATGCGACGGCGCTCTCCATCAGATGAATTTGCGTGGGCGACGTGTGCGTACGCAGCACCACGGTCTCGGGCTCTCCCATCTCGACGTAGAAGGTGTCCCACATGCCCCGGGCGGGATGCGCGGGAGGGATGTTGAGCGCCTCAAAATTGTACCAGTCGCTTTCGACCTCGGGACCGTCCGACACCGTAAATCCCATGGCAACGAACACGTCTTCCAGTTCGCGCTGCGTGGACGCGACGAGGCCCGGGTGACCAGACGATGCGGGCCAACGTACCGCACCGACGACCACGTCTCCGAGGTCAAGTCGATCTGACGCGAGACGCTCTGCGCGTGCACCGAGAGCCAATTGATCGCGGCGAAGCTCTAGCGCCGCCTCGACCGTGCGGCGGGCTTGTTGAAGTTGCGCTCCGGCCTCTCGACGGTCATCGGGCTCCAGTCCCCCGAGGGACTTCTGCAGCGTGGAAAGGATCGAGCGCTTTCCAATGATCAAAGGCTCCGCTTCACGGAGTGCTTCAAGGGACGAAAGTGCTTTCACCGCCTCGAGAAGTTCAGCAGTCTGGATTGCGAGATTGGCGAGCGGTGAAGTGGTCATAACTCTTCAAGGCTACGAGGTGGGGAAGAACCAAGCGCGTCTTCACGCTGATACAGCGCCTCGAACATGATGAGCGACGCGGCAATGGCCGCATTCAACGACTCGCTTCGCCCAGCCATCGGGATGGTGATTGACGAGTCGCACATGGCTATCGATACGTCATCAAGCCCACTGGCTTCGTTGCCGATCACGACCACGGTGGGTTTGGAGAAATCGACGTCGCGATGGCTCTTCGCTCCGCGCACGACCGTCGCGAATGTCTGAGCGCCACCATTCGCAAAGTGATCCAACGCGTCCGACAACGGGGCCACGGCAACCGGCAGATGGAAGATGGACCCCGCGGTAGCTCGAAGGGTCTTGGGGTTGAAGGGGTCAACTGATTGACCCGTGATGACAACCGCCGTCGCCCCTGCGGCGTCCGCGGAGCGAATGATGGTTCCCGCATTCCCGGGATCACGCACGTCGTGCAAGATCACCGTGAGTCCTTCAACCGCGATATCGGCTATCTGGACGACCGGGAATCGCACCGAGGCCAGGATCGGCTGAGGGCTCTGGGCGTCGGCGATCTTTTCGAGGACACCCTCACCAAGGCTAAACACTCGCACACCGGAGTCATCGGCGCGCTGCACCGTCTCGGCGATCGAGGCGCTGCCGGTCGCCGAGACGGTGACGTAGAGCGCTTCGAATTCGACATCCGCCTCGAGGGCGGCGTTGATCAGATCTGGTCCTTCGAGAACGCAGACCCCTTCGCTCCACCGTAGCGAGCGTTTCTGAATGAGGCGTCGGAGTCGACGCACTCGCTGGTGTGACGAGCCCAACGCCTCGATCAGAATTACCTACTTCGTCAGTGCGGCGCTGGCCTGAGCAACAATTGCCGAGAAAGCAGCATTGTCATTCACGGCCAAGTCCGCCAGCATGCGACGATCGACCTCGATACCCGCAGCGTTCAGACCGGCAATGAAGCGACTGTAACTGAGGCCGTGGACGCGAGTACCGGCGTTGATGCGCTGAATCCAGAGTCGGCGCATTTCGCCCTTGCGCGCGCGACGGTCACGAAACGCGTACACGCCCGCGTGCTGCACTGCCTGATTTGCGGCGCGGAAGGTGCGACTACGGTCACCGTAGTAACCCTTCGCCTCTTCCAAGATTGCCTTGTGGTGTTTCTTAGCGTTTACTGCCCTTTTGACGCGTGCCATTTCAGTTCCTCTCCAAAACCGTTCTTTACAGACCCATCATTTTCTTGATCTTCTTCTCGATGCCTGGTGAAATGTCGGTCTCGCGTCCAAGACGACGAGCTCGCACCGAGGACTTCTTTTCCATGATGTGACCACGGAACGCCTTGCGACGACGCAACTTCCCGCTGCCCGTGATCTTGATGCGCTTTTTCGCACCACTGTCTGTCTTCATCTTTGGCATTTCAGCTCTCCTCTAGCGACACTTCGACCGAAACACTCGGCTCAACTTCTTCCTGCGGTACTTCTCTCGTACTCTCAGCGCTCTTGGGCTTGGACTTCTTGTCTGGCCCGAGCACCATGATCATGTTGCGACCGTCCAACTTGGCGGCCGACTCCACCTTGGCAGTATCGGCCAACTTTTCAATAATCCGGTCCAGGATCTTCTTTCCCAGTTCCGGGTGCGCGGATTCGCGTCCGCGAAACATAATCGTGACTTTCACCTTGTGGCCTTCGTTCAAGAACTTCTCAACGAGGCGCGTCTTGGTATCGAAGTCACCGGGTCCGATCTTCGGGCGGTACTTCATCTCCTTCACGCCAACGTGCTGGGTCTTTCGACGCGACTCCTTAGCCTTTTGCGCTTCATCAAACTTGAACTTTCCGTAGTCCATGATGCGGCAGACCGGCGGCTGCGCAGTGGGCGCAATCTCCACCAGGTCAAGATCAAGGCTTCGGGCCAACGTCATTGCTTCGCGAGTCGGTACGACGCCGCGTTGATTGCCCTCATTGTCAATCAAACGAACGGTGTCCACACGAATGCGTTCATTGACGCGGTGGTCTCCAGGCACTGTTGCGATAACTCACTCCTTGCTCTACGCGACACCTCGATGGCGTCGCCACGGCAAGCGGGGCGCAAAACTCCTAGGAACCCGGCGCACACGAGTGGCCAGGTGGACGTCGGCGATGCCAACCTCACTTGCTGTGAACTGCCCTACAAGGCTAGCAGAAGGATGAATCGAGCACTACTCCGTCTCTTAGATCCTAATTATGGTGAAAACCCTGGCTGTTTATGATTTCTGCCTAGCCTGTCGAGCCATGTCCCAACAAGCCCGTGCATCTGGAACGCCATCGTCCACTTGGCGGCGGCCAGACCGTACACGTTATCCGCCTCTACGCGAGTATTCCCTGGGCGGCCAACTGCACAAGGTCCCGCGCCCGCCCAAGGATGGACGAGGGGGTCCAGGTGGTTCCGCGTCAACCGGCAGCGCATCATCTGGACCCCCGATCAACGGATGAATACGCCAGCAAGTAATTTGGTCGCATGAGCAATGATTACGACAACGCCGCTGAATCGGAAGAAATCGCCTACTTTCGCGACACGCCGGTAGAGACCGTCCTCGGTAACCACATCTTTGTCCTCCTGCAGGTCGCCGCCGTGCACTTGGCCGAGACGCCACCAAAACTTGCGAGCGCCCAACTCGTAATTGATACCTTGAGCGCGATGATCAACGCCGGGGGCGAGCGCCTTGGCGAGCACGTTGATCTCTACCGCAACGCGCTCGCCGAAGTCCAACAAGTCTTCGTTCGCGCGACTTCCCTGGCCCCGCCAAAGGACTAGCGAACGCTTGGGAAACTGAAGTTCACGCAGAGCCCGCCCAGTGAACTCTTCGACGTGGTCATGGAGCCACCCATGGCTTCGCTGAGGTCCGCCATGATGCTCATGCCGAGGCCGGATCCACCCGATGAACGCGAGCGCGACGGGTCGAAGCGACGAAATCGTTCCGGTCGCAGCCCGTACGAAGGGAGCCCCTCCCCACCATCTTCCACGATGAGATTGACGAGGGGCCCATCCCTGGCGAGCGTGATTCGCGCGGGGGTGCCCTCTGACGTGTGACGAGAAATGTTGCTCAACGCGTTCGTGATCAGCCGTTCGACGAAGTCGCGACGACCTTCAAGAAGCACGCCAGGCTGGATACGCTGCTCGATGGGGCGCAGTGGTGAATCGTCAGAGAAGTCGCGAGCGCTGGCGGTCACGACGTCGCTCAAGTTGATGGTGTCCTTGCGATCATTGGGAAGTTCGCGAATTTCGGCGAGCAGCAGAAGGTCGCTCACGAGCGATTCCATCCTTCCAATCTCGCGGCGCATCCGTTCCAGGGCACGCGTCTGTTGTTCCAGCGAGACGCCGGGCGTGGTCATCAGCTCGGTGTATCCCTTGATTACCGTGAGCGGCGTTCGCAGTTCGTGCGACGCGTCACCGATGAAGAGCTGCATTGTCTCGGCGTGGCGAGATTCAACTTCAATCTTTTCGTGCAGCGACCTCACCATCTGAGCGAGTGCCCCTTGAAGTTCACGCAGATCGCGACTACCGCGAAGGGCCGGGACCGGCTCGAGGGTATCTCCCTTGGCGACATCAGACGCAAAGTCAATGAGCTCCTCCATCGTGACTAGGTCGCGACGCATGAAGAGCCGCGCCACCACCACCATGGCCAGCGCGGCGATAAGTGCTGCGAGCGCGACACGCAAGATGAGTTGCTGACTTGAACGCACGATGCTGCGAATCGACGCGGCGACCACCAGGTAGTCGCCGCCACCAATATTGAGCGACCGAATTCGAAAGCCCGGGAGATTGGGCTCGACGACCACTCTCGCGAGCGAGCTGCGCACGTCAGCCATCGTTGGCGTTCGAGTGAGTGGCACGGCGCCCCGGTTGACCTGACTCATTGGACCGGACGGATAGATAACGTCCAGGGTGAGGTCGTGATTGTTGTCCAGCACCACGTTCAGAGCCTCGCTCAACGCGTCATTGGGGTTCCCGCTGCCGCTGTCCACCACGGCGTTAATCGAATCATTCAACGATTGGTACGCCGAATGGGTGCTGGTATTGACAGCGAACCAACCGACGCTCAAGGCCACCACCACGGTGATGACAATCAGCAGGATGGTCAGCCGAGTGGCAAGCCTCACTACTTAGAGCTTTCGTCAACCAACTTGAAGCCAACACCGCGCACGGTGCTTATGGGCGCGAAGTCGCCCTTATGGACCTTGCGACGCAAATACGAAATGTACGTGTCAAGGACCGACGTCTCCGAGTCGAAATCGATGTTCCAGACCTCGCGCAGAAGCTGTTCGCGGGTCACCAGGCGATCCTTGCGCTCGATCAACACCTCCAGCAGCCGGAACTCCGTCGCCGAGAGTTCAACCAGCTCGCCGTCGAGGTGGACTTGGTGTCGATCGATATTCATCGTGAGCGGTCCGCACTCGTAGGTCAAGTCGTCGCCACCGTCTTGATTGACTCGGCGCAAGATGGCCTGCACCCGGAGCAGGAGCTCTTCCAGACTGAACGGCTTGCGCACGTAGTCATCGGCACCGAAGCGAAGGCCCTGCGCAACGTCTTCGCTCGAATCCCTCGCCGACAGCAAGAGCACCGGCGTCGTGGTGTCGTGCTCGCGAAGCTTGTGCAAGAACTCGAAACCGTTCATGGTTGGCATATTGACGTCCACGATGCAGAGATCCGCGCGACGTCGATGAAGGATCTCGAAGGCCTCGTTGCCGTTGGCGGCGGTCTCGGCGGTGTAGCCGGCAATCCTCAACGCGTCGCTCAGCAAGTCGCGAACACCCGGTTCGTCATCGACCACCAGCACCGTCGTCATCGTTGCATCACCATGTTGCGAGCGTACCCTTCCCCAGCCTCCGGGCCGTCTCCCCAGTCTCGGAGGGGCCCGTTCACAGCCAACCATGGTCGTAGCCACAGGTATTTCACAGAATGACTAGGTACTCTAGAGGCCATACCCGCGAAAGGGGATTCAGATGAAGAAGTTCGCCGCACGTGGAGTTGCCGCATTGGCCATCGTTGCGAGCCTCGCCCTCATGGCCCCCATGTCGGCGTTCGCTTCTGGTACCCGTCCTAGCGTGAGCTCAACGACCACGTCGACATCCTCAACGACGACGACGCTTCCCGTGAAGCCTAAGCACCTCGACTTGGCTGCCTACAAACAAGCTCGCAATGCCATAAACCAAGCCTTTAAGTACGCGGTGACGTCGGCTCAAGCAGTCTTCCAAGCGGCCCGTAATAAGGCGACGACCGCCGCCGACCGGAGTACGGCTCGCGCGGCGTATGAACTGGCTCTCGCCCAGGCCGCCGCGACCCGCGACGCGGGACTGACCAGCCTCGGAAAGCCGCCATCGCGCTAATCGGGTTTTCACACTTTGCGCGGTGCGAAGTTCGATGGCGGACAGTTCGCCCTCGCGAGAAGCGTTCGCTACGCCGAAGTCCGCACGTCGATTAGTTCATCACGACCCAGTCGTCCCACTGAACGGCGACCTTGAGCTCGCACGCCCACGGGAACTGATCGCGAGCCATCGGCGATGCACACGCAGTGAAAGTACATCTGTTCGCCAGCGTCGCTTCGAAAAATCCCGTCGCCCCGTTGATCGTCAAACGTTTCAATGACGCCGCTCGTCATGCGTAGCGGGCCAGCGAACCTTGACCCAAGACCGAAACCATTTCAAGCGCAGTGAGCGCCGACTCGCGCCCCTTATTGGTCTCGTCGGGCAGTGACCGCTCAAGTGCTTGATCGATGGTGTTGGTCGTGAGCACGCCAAAGACGACTGGAACACCCGTGCGAAGTTGGACGGCTTGCACGCCTCGCGCGCATTCGCCGGCCACGAGCTCGTAGTGGCCGGTGTCGCCGCGAATCACCGCGCCGAGCGTGATCACGGCATCAACCGCCTTGACACCGGTGGCGAACGCTCGAGCGAGCAGGGGAATTTCGAAAGCCCCCGGAACCCAGCCCAGCGAGATGTCGCTTCGATCCACGCCCGCTTCGTTCAGTGCCTGGAGTGCTCCACCCAAGAGTCGGGTGGTGATGCCGCCGTTGAATCGCGCACCGACAATCCCAATTCTTATCCCCCGACCCTGGTGGGTCCCTTCGAGGTACTCGCCAACCAGCGCGCGGAGCGACTCGCCGACGCTCGCATCGAATTCGGTCTCACTGGTCGACGTCATCGAGTCCTCCGAGAATATGGCCCATGCGTTCGCGCTTCGTTCGCAGGTAGTCAATATTGAACTCTGTAGGGCGACTCTCCAGCGGTACTCGTTCCACGATGTTGAGGCCGAATCCTTCGAGTCCGCCGTACTTGGACGGGTTATTCGTCATCAGTCGCATCGTGGTCACACCGAGATCAACCAGTATCTGAGCGCCGATTCCGTACTCTCGTGAATCCACCGGCAAGCCAAGTTCCAAGTTGGCGTCAACGGTGTCGTGTCCGTCCTCTTGTAACGCGTAGGCGCGGATCTTGTGCCCGAGGCCGATGCCCCGACCTTCGTGGCCACGCAAGTACACGACAACCCCGGCTCCTTCGGCGGCCACCTTGGCCAGCGACGTATGCAGCTGTGGCCCACAGTCGCACCGCAGCGAGCCCAGCGCGTCACCCGTGAGGCACTCGGAATGCACGCGCACCAACACGTTCTTGGCCTGGCTGATGTCGCCGTACACCATAGCCATGTGCTGTTCGCCGTCGAGCACGTTTTCAAAGACGTACGCCTGGAACTGACCGTGCTCGGTTGGCATTGACGCCTCGGCGATGCGCTTCACCAACTTCTCGTGGTGGCGGCGGTAGCGAATCAGGTCAGCGATGGTGATGATCGGTAACGAGTGCCTCTCGGCGAAGGCTTCCAACTCTGGAAGTCGCGCCATGTCGGCCTTGTCGGACGTCACTATCTCGCAGAGCACGCCCGAGGGATACTTGCCCGCGAGCCGACAGAGGTCGACGGTGGCCTCAGTATGGCCAGCGCGCTTCAAGACGCCGCCCGCGCGGTACCGCAACGGAAAAATGTGGCCCGGTCGACTGAGGTCAGTTGAACGCGTGTCCGGGTTGATGAGCGCGCGCACCGTTGCGGCCCGGTCGCTCGCGGAAATACCGGTGGTCGTTCCGTGTCGGTAGTCAACGGTGATGGTGAAGGCCGTGCGCTGCGCTTCAGTGTTCGCCACTACCATAAGCGGAAGATCCAGTTCGTCGGCACGGCTCGCCTCGAGCGGAACGCAAAATACTCCCGACGTATGCTCGAGGAAGAACGCCATGCTTTCGGCGGTGACGTCCTCCGCGGCCATGATCAGGTCGCCCTCGTTCTCGCGGTCTTCGTCGTCGACGACAACCACCATTCCGCCCTTGCGCAGTTGGGCAAGTGCCTCTTCGATTGTTGAAAGCGCCATCAGACCTCCACGTCCACCCGTATATCTTCGCCGATTCGCCGTACATCCACCACTCGGCCCCGGCGCAGGGTGCTCATCGTCGGGGTTGACAGGCTCTTCAGCGCCGCCTTCGTTCCCAGCCCACCCGCGAACGCAGGCGCTAAATACCACACCACATGATTCACGAGGCCCTGCTCCAGAAATTCGCTGGCGGTCGTGGGTCCGCCCTCGACCAGCAGCTGCAAAACGTCATGCTCGCCCAACTCGTCAAGTATCAGCCCGAGGTCACCGCTTCGTTCGAGGCACGGTCGCACTCGCGCGTTCTCGGACACTGCGCCCAGCACCACCCGCAGCGGTTCGAGAATGATGTCATCGAGTCGAGCAGTGAGCGCGGGGTCGTCGGTCCTCACGGTGCCCGCCCCCACCAAGATGGCCTGGCTGTTAGCGCGCAGCACGTGAGCGTCGCGACGGGCGTCCTCGCCCGTGATCCACTGGCTGGTGTCGTCAGACATCGCCACCACCCCGTCCAGGGTCGCCGCCACCTTCAGGACAACGTACGGACGTCCGGTGATGCGGTGCCAGAGATAGGGCGCCAGCTGGGCGCGCACCAAATCCTCCTCGATGCCCACTTCCACATCGACTCCCGAGGCCTTGAGCAACTCCACGCCCTTGCCCTTCACTCGAGAGTCGGGATCCAAAGTTCCGACGACGACCCGTGCGATGCCGGCTTCGACGATTGCCTCCACGCACGGTCCCGTTCGACCCACGTGACAGCAAGGTTCGAGCGTCACCACCAACGTCGCGCCGCGCGCATTCTCGCCGGCGCGACGAAGCGCGGCAATTTCGGCGTGCGATTCGCCTGGAGCCTGCGTGTGTCCCGCGCTCACGATGACGCCCTGGTCATTGATGATGACCGCACCCACCCACGGATTAGGCGGCGCGTGAAGTCGCGCCTTCTCGCCCTCGGCGATGGCCACCAGCATGATTTCGGAGGCAGCGTACTTCATCGCAGACCGGTTCGCGCGGCCTCGCGAAGCGCGCGGGCGGCATCGAGCGGCTTGGGTCGACTGAAGATCGCCGAACCCGCCACGAGCACGTTAGCCCCGGCGCCCACCGCGACGGGCGCCGTCACCACGTCGATGCCCCCGTCAACTTCGATGTCAACGTCGAGCTGATTCGCGTCGATCTCCCGACGAGCTTCGCTGACCTTGGTCATGACACCACTCATGAACGACTGGCCGCCGAAGCCCGGAAAGACGGTCATCAGTAAGAGCAAGTCAATGTCACCCAGGAACGGGGCCACCATCTCAAATGGGGTGTCGGGGTTGGCGGCTAGGCCCACGCGAAGTCCGAGCGAGCGGGCATCGTTGATCAGCGATGCGCTACCCCCGACCTCCACGTGCACGGTGCAGCCATCCGCGCCCGCCTTCTTGAACGCTTCCAGGTAACGACCGGGATCAGTCATCATCAAGTGGCAGTCGAAAAACCGCGGGCTGTATCGACGAAGCGACTCAACGACCGGGGGGCCAATCGAGACGTTCGGGACGAAATGTCCGTCCATGACGTCCACGTGCAGCCAATCGGTCTCCGCATCAATCTCTCGAACCGCACTCGCGAGCGACCCGAAGTCGGCGCCCAGTATCGATGGTGCTATTCGTAGGGCGCCGGCCGGACCGGCATCAGTTGCTGTCACGAACTCAGCCTAGGCCGTACGAACGCAATCTAGGCCCACGTCGCTCCGGACGGACTGAGGCGCGCGCCCGCTCGCCAGGCTCTTGCGGTCATCACTTTTGATCCGTCGGGCTGCACCGTATCGAGCACCAGGGCACCGTCCATGGCGATTAGAGCGACGTCGCCATCGATAGCCGCGAGCGACCCCGGAACACCCTTCGTTGAAGAAATGTGAGCTGCGAGCACCTTCAACCGGCGCCCATTGACGAAGGTAAATGCTCGCTCCAGACGCACCGTGCGCTCCAGCTGCGCTGTGGGCATTAGGGGTTCGAGATGAAACGTCTCCGTCGTCAGCTTCTCGGCGTAGGTCGCTTCGCCGACCTGTGGCGTGGGATGGTCGAGAAGTTGACCGTTCCCCAGCACCTCAACGAGCGCCTCGGCACCGAGACCGGCCAGTTCAGCGGTGAGTTGCGCTGCGGTCTTGGCATCAACTGACGTTCGCCGTTGGGCGTGAAGAGGTCCGGTGTCGAGGGCCGCCTCCAGGGACATGATGCCGACGCCCGTTTCTTCGTCGCCGGCGAGAATGGCCCGCTCCACCGGCGCCGCCCCCCGCCATCTGGGCAAGAGCGAGAAGTGGACATTGAGCATTGGAATCCGATCGAGCACCGCCGCGGGAATCATCGCGCCGTAGGCCACAACAACGCCGCGTTCAACACCCAGGTCGTCGAGTTCGCCCAGCCGGTGCCCGACCGGCAGCCCCAACGACAAGGCCGCTGCTTTGACTGGACTTGGCGAGAGCGTGCCACCCCGACCGCGACGTCGGTCGGGGCGCGTAATGACTATTGCCACGTCGTGACCCGCCTGCACGAGGGCGTTGAGCGAAGCTACGGCCGGCTCGGGCGTACCGAGGAACGCGAGGCGCATCTACAGGCCAGGAAGGAGGTCGAGTCCGTCGGAGTCGTTGCTGGCGATCTGAAGACGGCGCTTGCGCAGGAACTTTTTCGCCTCCTTGCGCTGATCATCATCCAGGCGTTCAAGAAGTAGCACCCCGTTCAGATGATCCATCTCGTGCTGAAAAATCCGGCCCTCGAATTCATCGGCCTCGACACTGATTTCGTTGCCGTCAAGGTCGTAGCCAATTAGATGGATCGCGTTAGGACGGGTGATCTCCCAACTGAGGCCAGGCACCGAGAGGCAACCTTCCTCGAACGTCCATTCACCCTCTGATTCGACGATGACGGGATTGACCACCACGATCGGTCCCTCCCCCTTGTCGTACACGAATAAACGCTTTTGCACGCCAATTTGATTGGCGGCGAGGCCAACTCCGGGAGCCTCGTACATCGTTTCGATCATGGTTTCCGCCAACGCCGCGACGCGACCGTCGATGTTATCGATCTCGGTCGTCACCGCACTCAAGACGGGATCACCGTAGGTGCGGATTGGCAATGTACTCACCGCTCCACGTTACCGCCCGCCAGATTGGACGATAACGTACCCTCCACTCGCCGTGAGTCTTGTTGCGGCGCCTACGCCGGGGACAAGCTCCGGTACTGGACGTGGAGGGAAGGTAAGACCCGCGCAGCAGAAGCTTGTTGCAACGGCACACCACGACGAAGCGTCAACTGAAACGCCACCGGCAGTAGGCGCGTAGGAGATACTTCGGTCTAGAGCTCGGACCAGAGGCGCATTTACCGCGCCCCACCGGGTCCCGAGTTTGCTGAAGGGGGGAAGAACTATTGGACGGCGACGCGCAACTTACCCGCAGGACGACTTACCGATCGCAGCGCCAGCGTGAGCGCATCCACGTCTCTCGCTCGAACAACGAAGCCTTCAGGAACCTGGTACACCGAAACCGATGACTGCCCGAGTAACGACGCGAACTCCTCGGCCGCTTCGCCCGAGATGGTGGCAACGCCACCGTA
>Ga0182014_10002456_pt1 | contig 23318 bp, 20 predicted proteins | sample 612S2DmetaG_FD_120489 | JGI IMG/M metagenome (GOLD analysis project Ga0182014, IMG submission 120489) | Permafrost microbial communities from Stordalen Mire, Sweden - 612S2D metaG | ecosystem: Environmental > Terrestrial > Soil > Wetlands > Permafrost | place: Sweden: Stordalen | collected...
CAGCGCCCGGTGGCTGGCGAGCCCCTGTTCCGGGAAGATCAGGTTCTGGAGCTTGCCGCGCTCGATGGCCATGACCACCGTCCTGTGCGCTGAGTCGAGCGGCGTGATGATGCGTTCGGGGCGTACGGTCAGCATGATCGCGCGCCGGCGGCAGCGCCGGCTGCAGACGCCGCAACCGATGCAGACCGCGCGATCGACCGTCGGCGCGGCGCCCGGCAGCTCCTGTCTCATGGCCTCGACGGGGCACATCTGGGCGCAGCGTCCGCAGCCGTTGCACGCCTGCTCGTCGAGCACCGGCATGAAGCGCGTCGTGTGCACGGGTCGCAGCACGGCGAAGCGCCGGGCGGCGGTCATCGTCTCGCAGCAGCAGCGGCAGCAGTTGCAGATGAAGTTGACGCCGCGGCGCACGTTCTCGGCGAACTGCACGAGGTCGTGCTCGTAGGCCTCGGCCAGCAGGTCGAGACCCTCGGCCGGGGCGAGGGGCCGGACGATGCCCTGGCGGATCAGGGTCTCGGCGGCGTCGTTCAACGACAGGCACAGCTCCAGGGGAGCGTCGCAGGCCCGGCCGAGGTGCTCCATCTTGTGGCGGCAGTAGCAGAGACCGACGCCCAGGTGCCGGGCCTCGCCGATGATGACGCTGGCGCGCTCGTAGTCGAGCACGTGCAGCTCGTCGCGGGGATCGAGCGCGGGCTCGTGCACGAGCGCCCGGCCGAGCTGGGTCTCGCCCGGCTCGTACAGCTCGCGCACGAACTCGTCCTCGACGCTCATGTAGCGGTGGAAGAGCTCCGCCAGGGTCTGCTTGTCGAGGCGCCCGTCGGTGCGCATCATCGAGAACTCGAAGAAGCCGGCCATGGGCGGCGGCAGAAAGTAGCGGCGCTCGCCGTCGAAGCCGGTGTCGATGAGCAGCGAACGCGCGACCAGCCGGTCGAGCTCGTGCTCCGCCTGCCCCGCGTCGGTGCCCCAGGCCCGGGCGGCGTCGGCGGCCTTGAAGGGGGCGACCGGCAGCTGGGCGACCAGGCGCGCCTCGCGCTCGGTGAACAGCATCGCCAGAATGTCGTAGAGGAGCTCGGACGGCGGCGCCCCCACAGGGAACTTGTTGAGACGGCGGGTGAGCTGCTCGTAACTTGCCCGTGCGGTGTGGTGCGCCACGTGACCCCTCGTCGCGGTGAGTCTCAAGGATACCAAACGGCTTTGCCGGCGGCCGTTGGGCGGCAGCGACGCGCGCCTGTTCGCGTCACGGCTCGCCGCCGCGGCCGACGTATACTGGCGGCGATGACCGGCGTACGGCCACTCCTCATCGTCAACCCGTCGAGCGGCAAGATGGCCGGGGGGCGGTCGCTTGCCCGTTTCGCGGCGGCCGTCGAGCACGTTCTGGGCGACGTCGACTTCGAGGTCACCGAGCGCCGCGGCCACGCGATCGACCTCGCCCGGCGCGGCGCCGGCGAGGGTCGCGCGACGATCGTCGCGGTGGGCGGCGACGGTACGCTGAATGAGGTCGTGAACGGCGTCATGCAGGCCCGTCGGCCGGCCGCGGCCGGCCCGCCGGCGGCGTTCGGCGCGGCAGCGTCCGCGGCGGCCGCCGCCGGCCCGCGCGTCGGTCTCATCGGCCTGGGCACCGGCGGCGACTTTGGCCGCAGCCTCGGTATCGGCCGCGGTCTCGACGATTACCTCAGCACGCTCGCCGGGGGCCACACGCGCACGATCGATCTGCTGCGCATCGGCTTTGCGGACCACGCCGGGCAGGCGTGCGAGCGCTACGTCGTCAATGTCCTGTCGGCCGGGCCGGGCGGGCTCGTCGACGGCTACGTCGAACGGATGCCCCGCCTGGCCGGCGGTCGCCTGTCGTACGGCCTGGCGTCGGTGTGGGCGCTGGCGCAGTGTCCTCGCGCCCGGCTGCGCCTGCGTCTGTACGGTTTCGTCGGCCGCGATTCCGACGAGGTCGTCGAACGCGAGGTGTCGACGTACCTCCTGGGGCTCTGCAACGGCGCGGTCTTCGGCGGTGGCATGCGCCTGGCGCCGGCGGCCGTGCCCGACGACGGCCTGCTCGACGTCGTCTCGATCGGCCCCGACTCCAAGTGGACCGTCGCGCGCCACCTGCTCAAGGTCTACCGCGGCCGGCACGTGAGCGTGCCCGGTGTCGAGCTGCTGCGCTGCCGCGGCCTTGAGGTCGAGCTGCTCGACGCCTCGGCGGGCGCGCGCTTTGCCCTCGATGTCGACGGCGAACCGCTCGGCCGCCTGCCCCTGCGGGCCGAGCTGCTGCCCGCGGTCCTGGAGGTGCTGGCGCCCGCGCCGGCTCCGTCCCCGGAGGCCTGACCCGGCTGAGCTTCGCTTGCGGGGCGCGCGACAAAGCGCTTGGATGGGCTGCGGGAGTCGGTCTACCGTCGGGCGGGGCTGTCGTTGCTGTTTCCGACCATCACCTTTGCCATCTTTTTTGTGGCGGTGTTCATCGCCAGCTGGCTGCTCATGCCTCGCTTGCGGCTGTGGAAGGTGTTCATCGTACTGGCCGGCTGCGTGTTCTACGGCTGGTGGGACTACCGGGCCGTGGCGCTGCTCGGTGTCGTCGCCCTGGCGAACTTCGGTTTCGCCCTGGCGATCGCCAGGGCGCGCGGCGCCGGGCCGCGCAAGGCGGCGCTGATAGCGGCCCTGGTCTTCGATCTCGGCCTGCTCGCGGTGTTCAAGTACTTCGACTTCTTCGTCGTCTCGGCGGCCAATGTCTTTCACGTCGTCGGACTGCAGGTCACCCCGCCGCTGATCGAGCTGGCCCTGCCGATCGGCATCTCGTTTCTGATCTTTCGCATCATCTCGTATGTGGTCGACATCTACCGCGGCACGCTCGAGCCGGCGTCGCTGCTCGACCTCGCCGTCTACGTCGCCTTCTTTCCGTACCTCCTGGCGGGCCCCATCGCCCGCGCTTCGGAGTTTCTGCCACAGCTGCGCGAGCCGCGCGATCCGCGGCGCATCGACGCCAGCCGCGCCTTCTTTCTGATCTTCGCCGGGCTCGTCAAGAAGATGCTGATCGCCGACTACGTGGCGACCCACCTGGTCACCGGCGTGTTCACCACGCCCGGCCGCTACACCTCGCTGGAGATCCTGCTTGGTATCTACGGCTACTCCGTGCAGATCTATTGCGACTTCAGCGCCTATTCCGACATGGCGATCGGACTCTCGTTGCTGCTCGGCTTTGAGCTGCCCGACAACTTCAACGCCCCCTATACGGCGCGCGACATGCGCGACTTCTGGCGGCGCTGGCACATGACGCTGTCGAGCTGGATCCGCGACTACCTGTACATCCCCTTCGGCGGCAACCGCAAGGGGGTGCGTCGCACCTACGTCAATCTCATGGCGGCCATGCTCCTCGCCGGGCTGTGGCACGGGGCCGCCTGGACGTTCGTCTTCTGGGGCGGGCTGCACGGCGCCGGGCTCTGCTGCGACCACTGGCGTGCCGCCCGCCGCCGGGCGCGCGGCGAGCCCGCTTTGCGCGACGGCTTCTGGCCGGTGGCCCGCCAGCGGTTTCTCACCTTCCAGTTCGTGACGTTCGCCTGGGTCTTCTTTCCGACCCGCTCCGACTTTGCCTCGCCGTTTGCGGTCCTCTCCCGGCTGCTCACGGCCTGGGGCGGCGTAGGCGCGAACGTGACCCTTGCGGTCGTGCTCGTCATCGTCCTGGGCGTCGCCATCCAGTACGTGCCGGCCCGGGCCACGGGGCTGGCTCAGGTGCGCTTCTCGCGCCTGTCGCCGGTGCTGCAGGGTGTCGGCCTGGCGCTCGGGTTCTTTGTGCTCAACGTCGTCGGGCCGCAGGGGCCGGCCGCCTTTTTGTACTTCCGGTTCTGATGGACGAGCGCAGACGACAGGGCGGCGACGACTGGTTCGATGAGGCCGACGAGCGGACCGCACCGCCGCCGGCGCCGGCGACGGCGCGCCGCCGGCGGCGCCCCGCGGTCACGGTCGGCGGTCGGCGGCTCGTGCCGGCCGGCAGTGTGCTGGTGGCCGGTCTCGTGGGCCTCGGCCTGGCGCTGGTCTTGAACTCGGCGAGCATTCAGCGCACCGCCAAAGCGATGCCGTTCGGGCTGCAGCGCACGTTGGCCGTCACGGCCATCCGCCCGGTGGCGGGGCTCAGTCATCTCCTGTTTCTCGACCGCCCGTCGCAGGCCGCCCTCGCGCTCCTCGGACGCAACCGCCCGGCGGAAGAGTCGGGCAGCGGACTGAGCGACCTGGGCTCACCGACCGCCTCGACCACGACCCTGCGCACCCCTACCGCCGGGCGGCCGCTGCGTATCTGGGTCGGCGGCGACTCGATGGCCGAGAGCTCGGGCGCCCAGGTCGTGCAGTACGCTCAGCAGACCGGCGTTATGCGGGCGACCCTCGACTATCACATCTCGACCGGCCTGAGCCGCCCCGACTTCTTCGACTGGCCGCTGCGGCTGGCCTACGTGTCGCGGGTGCTGCAGCCCGATGTGGCCGTGGCCTTCTTCGGCGCCAACGACGCTCAGGCGGTCAGGTTCGGCGGCCGCGTGCTGGGCAGCGAGACGACCGCCTGGGATGCCCTGTACGCGCAACGGGTGGGACAGGCGATGGACACCCTGCTGCGTGGCGGCGCCACCCGTGTGTACTGGATCGGACTGCCGATCATGGGCACCAAGCCCTTCAGCCGCACGGTCAGGGTACTCAACGCCATCTTCCGCCGCCAGGCGGCCACGCGGCCCGGGGTGGTCTACGTCGATATCTGGCCGATGTTCGCCACGCCGGGGGGCGCCTACTCCGCCTATCTGCGCGACGCGCACGGCGATCTTCAGCTCATGCGCCAGTCCGACGGCATCCACATGACGCTGGCGGGGGCCTCGCGCCTTGGCGTGGCGATCGTCGCCAGGATCGAGCGCGACTACCACGTCGGCGGACAGGCCCCGGCATCGTGATCGAGCTGCCGGCAGACGACGACGACCTGCTCGCCGAATGCGACGTCACCACGTTTCACGCCGGCGGGCCGGGCGGCCAGCACCAGAACACTACCGACAGCGCCGTGCGTCTGGCGCACCGGCCCAGCGGCATCGTGGTCGTCAGTCGTCGCGAGCGCAGCCAGCATCGCAACAAGGCGATCTGCCTCGAGCGCCTGCGCGAGAAGGTGGCGCGGGCCAACCAGGACGAGGCGCGGCCGGCGCGGCGCGCCGGCCGCGTGCCGCGTGCCCAGAAGGAGCGGCGCCTGACCGACAAGGCGCACCGCGCGCGACGCAAGCAGGAGCGCAGCGCTCCCCCGGTCGACGACGGGTAGGCCGGCCCCGGCGCCAAGTCGACGCGCCGTTCCAGCCCGCAAGGTTGCGGGCTTTCGAGCCTGTGGATAGAGTACGGACACGGGTCGCCCATGCGCACGGTGGCGTGGCGGCGCCGGTCGTCGTCCGACGTCCGTCAGCCGCCGCTCGCGTCACCACCGCTGCCGGTCGGCTCGCCGCTTCCCGAGAGACTGTCGGAGGATCAATGAGTGACGACTACGTGAGATGGGCCAAGAAGAGCCGCAGCCGCGACCTGACCGGTCTCGGGTGGCTCGAAGCCGAGATCCTGCGCATCGTGTGGGACAAAGGTGACGTGAAGGTGCGCGACGTCTACGAGGAGCTGCGCCTGCGCCGCCGCATCGCCTACACGACGGTCATGAGCGTCCTGCGCAACCTGCACGTCAAGGGCCTGCTCGAGCAGGACAAGGACCCCGCCGGCTACATCTACCACGCCATCGTGTCCGATCTCGACGTCGCCAAGGGCATCCTCGACGACGTGATCGAGAAGATCATGGGCGGCCGCGTCGAGCCCCTGAAGGCCTACCTCGACTCCTACCAGAAGTAGGCCGCTTCCGCGGCGCGGGAGCCGGGGCCGCCATAACCCGAAAGGCGACGAATGCCGTCCAGCGTGACCGGCCTCATCCAGCGCCTCGTCGACCGGGTGGCGGCGGCCGACCCTGTAGTCGCGACGCAGCTCGGCATGGCCGACCACGCCGGCGAGCTGCCCGACCTCTCGGCGCCCGCTCTGGCGGCCTACGTGGCCGATGCCCGGCAGTTGTGCGAACGTCTCGAACGGGCCGCCGCCGGCGCTTCCGGCGACGACGCGATCGACGCCGTCACCGGCGGCCAGATCGCGCGGCGAGTGGTGCGCGCCTTCGAGACGCGTCGCGTGCAGCAACAAAGCCCCGGTCTGTACCTCGACGCCGCCTACGGCGTGCTTCTGCTGATGATCAAGGAGATCGGCACGCCCGCCGACCGGGTGGCCGCCATGGCCGGGCGCCTGCGGGCGCTGCCCGGCGTGCTCGAGGAGGGCCTTGCCAACCTGCGCGGCCCGCTGCCGCTGCCGTTCGTGGCCGCCGCCCTCGACGACGTGCCCGGCGTTGGCGAGCTGGTCGGCGAGTCGGCGCCGCGGGCCGCCGCCGAGCTCGGTCTGCCGGGGGCGCTCGACGAGCCGGCTCGGCGAGCGGCCGCGGCCGTCGCTCGTTTTGGCCGCGAGCTGCGCAGCCGCTACCTGCCCGACGCCACACCCGATGTCTCAGGCAGCCGTGAGTTGCTCGTCGACATCCTTGCTCACGAGCACCTGCTCGACGAGACGCCCGAGCAGATCGCCGCCGTGGGTCGCGCCGCCGTCGCCGACACCGGCGCCGCCATGACGGAGCTGGCAGCCGCGATGGGCTACGAGTCGGCCGCCGCCGCCGTGGCCGCCGCTCAGGCCGACCGGCCGTCGCTTGCCGATCTGCTGAACAGCTACCGCGCGGCGCTGGCGGCCGCGCGGCGCTTCGCTGTCGAGCACGACCTCGTCACGCTCGCGCCGGGCGAAGAGCTCGTGGTCGAACCCACCCCGCCTGCCCTGCGCGGCTCGCTGCCCTTTGCGGCCTACGAGGGCGCCGGTCCGTACGATCGCCGGCAGCGCGGTTTCTACTGGGTGACCCTGCCCTCCCCCGACCTTCCCGACGCCGACCTCGCGCGGGCTCTGGCCGGTCACCCGTTCGCTTCGATGCCCACGGTGGGCGTCCACGAGGCCTACCCGGGGCATCACACCCAGTTCGGCCGGGCGAACCGCGCCCCGACCCTGGCCCGGCGCGTCGCCTTCATTCCCGACGGCGGCACGCTGCTGATCGAGGGCTGGGCCTTTTACTGCGAAGAGATGATGGAAGCCCAGGGCTTTCTGGCCGCGCCCGCCGTGCGCCTCATGCGGCTGAACGACCAGCTCTGGCGGGCCTGCCGCGTGGTGATCGACATGGAGCTGAACCTCGGCCTCATGAGCTTTGCCGAGGCGGTCGAGTTTCTGTCGCGCGAGGCCCACATAGACCGGCCCAAGGCCGAGCTCGAGGTGCGCTGGTATGCGGGCGCCCCCGGCTACCCGATGGCCTACCTGATCGGCAAGCGCGAGATCATGGCGCTGGCGCGCGACTTTGCCCGGCGGCGTTCCCCGTCGCTCAAGGCCTTCCACGACGAGTTACTCGAGTGGGGCGCGACGACCCCGGCGCTGATCCGCAGGGGGATGGGGTTGGCTCAGTCCGTCGAGTGACTGCGTCGTCGTCGCTCAGGCAGGCGTGACTTCGTCGCGCGCCTAGTCGTAGAAGGTCGGCTGAACCTCGACGCCGTACTGGATCACGCGGTCGCGCCCCTCGGCCTTGGCCTCGTAGAGGGCCTTGTCGGCGAGCTCGAAGAGCTCGCTCACCACGGTCGCGTCGCGCGGACAGGTGGCCACGCCCATGCTGATCGTGATGTTCACGTCGCTGGGCAGCCCGAGGCCTGTGTAGCGGGTCTCGGCCAGCGTGCGCCGCAGGCGGTTGGCCATGAAGCTGGCGTTGTCGCCGGGCGTGTTGGGCAGCAGCATGCCGAACTCCTCGCCACCGTGCCGTGAGCAGATGTCTGACTTGCGCACGTGCTGCTTCATGACCGCTGCCACGACCTGCAGCACGCGGTCGCCCGTGGCGTGTCCGTAGGCGTCGTTGAAGTGCTTGAAATGATCGATGTCGAGGATGACGAGCGACAGCGGCTGCTGGGTGCGCAGGCTGCGCGAGAGCTCCTCCTCGGCGCGGTTCATGAAGAAGCGGCGGTTGTAGAGGCGGGTCAGGTGGTCGGTGACCACCTGACGGCGGATGCTGTCGTACTTGCGGGCGTTGGTCAGGGCGCCGTGCACATGACCCTGGAGGATGGTGAGCACGTTCGTGCCGATGGCGTCGAAGTGCTCGCTGGTCGTCGAGGTGGCCAGCAGCGCCATCTCGCCGACCGGATCGACCTCGAAGGGCACGATGAGCTGGCTCTTCATGGTTCGCGGAAACAGCGTGCAGGTGTGGTTGGCGGAGCGGGTCACCGTGCGGTCGTCGATGGCCGAGCGCACCGGGCAGTCGGCCGTGTACAGGCAGCAGTCGGCGTCGATCGACGGCGCCTGCACGCCGAGCGCCCCCTCCACGTCGAAGGCCCTCGTGTTGGCCTCGAGCGAGATGAGGGCCACGAAGTCGGCCTGCAGGAAGGCCTTGGCGCGCGCCAGGGTGCGTTCGACCGTCTCGCGGTAGGGCAGGGCGGCGTTGATCTCCTGGCCGATGTCGCCGACTTCGACGAGCTGGCGATTGAAGGCCTGCAGGCGGATGAGGTCGCTTTCGGCGCGCTCGGTGCGCACCTCGCTGGTCTGTACCTCGGTAAACGTGCGGATGATGGTGTTGATCAGAAAGTCGAGCTCGGCGAGCTCGTCGCGGTGGCGCTGGTGGCCGTGTTCGTAGCGGCTGCCGAGTCGCCGCCGGGAGCGCCGGATCAGCGAGTTGACGGGTCGGTACACCCAGACGTCGAGCACCACGATCACCAGCGCGAAGGCGGCCGCCAGCGTCACGACGAGCTCGATGAGCCGGCTGCGGTCGAGCTGGCGAGAGAACACCGCGATCACCACGAGAAAGATCACGACGATCATGCCGGTGGTCTTGACCTCGATGCTCACGCGGGAGCGGCGCTCGTTCGGCTCGCTCGTGGGAGTCTCCTTCGCGGGTTCGGGCGGCCTGTGGGACAAGGGCCTTCGGTGCCGCCGCCGGTTATCGCTTCTTATCGGCAGTTCAGCAGCGAGGATGAGCCGATGCCGTCTGCCGTGACGAGGGCGATGCCGTCTGCCGTGACGAGGGTCGGGTCCGGCTCGCGGCGGGCGGCGATCTAGAGGTAGCCCTCGATGATCGACAGCAGCTGAGCGATGCGGAAGGGCTTGGTGATGTAGCCGTCGATGCCGACGTCGGTGGCGCGCTCCATGTCGGTGGCCATCGCCTTGGCGGAAAGGCCGACGATGGGGATGGTCTTGGTGGCTTCGTCGGCCTTGAGCTCGACGATGGCCTCGTAGCCGCTCATCACCGGCATCATCATGTCGAGGATGATGAGATCGGGATGGTGGTCGCGGACGAGGGCGACCGCCTCGCGGCCGTTGGGCGCCCTGTACACGTCGTAGCCCTGGGTCTCGAGAGACATCGCGACGATGCTCAGGATATCGGGGTCGTCATCGGCGACGACGATCGATTTGGCCATGAGTGAGTTCACCGTCCTAGCTGATCTTGCCGGCCGCCAGATGGTCGGCCGGCTCGTGTGATATCGGCATCGTGAAGATGAAACTGGAGCCCTTGCCGACCTTGCTCTGCACTCGGATCTGGCCGCCGTGCAGCTCCACGAGCTCCTTGGTGATGGCGAGGCCGAGGCCCGTCCCGCCCTGCGAGCGGCTGGCCGACGAGTCGACCTGGGTGAAGCGCTGGAAGATGCGGTCGATGTCTTCGCTGCCGATGCCGATGCCGGTATCAGTCACCCAGATCTCGACGTACCCGTCCTGGTTGCGCGCCTCGACGCTCACGTTGCCGTTCTCGTGGGTGTACTTGATGGCGTTCGTCAGCAGGTTCAGCAGCACCTGATTGAACTTGCCGGGGTCGGCCATGATGGTCGGCACGTCGGTCGGCAGGTAGGTCGATATCTTGATGCGCTTGTCGGCGGCGCGCGGCTTGACGACCGGCAGCACGCCGAGCAGCGCGGAGCGCAGGTCGACCGCCTCGAGGTTGAGCTCGAGCCGGCCGGCCTCGATCTTGGTGAGGTCGAGCACGTCGTTGATGAGGTTCAGCAGCGACTCGCCGTTGCTCAGGATGCTGCTGACGAAGTTGCTCTGACGATCGTTCAGCTCGCCGGTCACGCCCGACAGCAGCATGTCGCTGTAGCCGATCACCGAGGTCAGCGGCGTGCGCAGCTCGTGGCTCATTGTGGCCATGAAGTCGCTCTTCAACTGATCGAGGTGGGTGAGCTCCTCGTTCTTGCGGGCGAGCTCCTCGTTGTACTGGATGTTGCGCAGCGCGACGGCGAGCTGGCTGGTGAGCGACGCGAGCGCCGTGAGCTTGGCGTCGCGCACGACCTCGCCCGAGCGGGTCAGAAAGCACAACAGGCCGAGGCGCTGGTCCTTGGCGGTCAGGGGCACCATGACGATGTCGCGAAAGCCCTCCTTTACGATGAGCTTGAGCACGTGGGCCGACTGCGTGCCGTCGTCGACGGTCGCGACGTGCGGCAGGCCGACGGGGTAGATCCTGACCAGTCCGACCTCCTTGAGCCGTTCGATCAGCTCGGGCGTCACGGGCCCCTGACAGGCGGCGAGATGATCTTCGGCGGTGCTGTCGTTGTGGACCAGCACGAAGCCGCTGGCGATGCGCATCAGGCCGCACAGCTTGGTCAGCGCGTCGGGCATGAGGCCTTCGACGTTGTGGTGGGCCATGAACACCTGGCTCGTCTCTTCGATCGAACGCAACTGCTCGTTGACGGCCTTCATGCGGTCGAGCTGGGTCTCGGCGCGCAGCTTGGCGTCGCGCAGCTGGGCGTTGCTCTTGGTGAGCGCCTGAGCGATGAACCCGGTGAGCAGGGCGATCAGCAGGAACGCCGTCACGCGGATGCCGACCGTCTGCACCGACCAGTTGTCGGGCATGATCGGCGGCCTGATGGTGGAGCCGTTCACGAACGGACCGACCGCGCCGCTCTGGAACACCCAGATGGCGATATAGAGGGCGCTCGAGGCGCCGGCGGTGACGTAGGCGGCCCACAGCGGCAGCAGCAGACTGGCCGAGACGATCGGCCAGAGGTAGAAGATCGCCACCGAGCTCAGCACGCCGCCGGTGAAGACGACCGCGGCGGTGATCAGCACCGTGTCGACCACGACCATGGCGACGCCCACCTGGCGTTCCTGGCCGCGCTGGCTGAGGTAGAGGAACGGTACGTTGGCCACCACGAACAGCACCACGATCACCAGCAGCGGCAGCGAGATGAAGTCCTGGTTGAGCAGCCGAAAGACGATCCCGGCGACGAACAGCGCGACGCCGAAGATGATGCGCGCCGTCATGATCTCCCTGAGTTGCCTGCCCGTGCCCGTTTGCCTGCCTCCAGTCCCGTTCCCGTCGCGTATTCTAATGTCGACACCAGCGGCCGATGGATTAGGGTCGGCCGTTGTTGCCGGCGCCGCGGCAGGAAAGCTGCGCGGCGCGCGGAAGCTCTGAAACCCCACGCGCGCTCACCAGCATCGGGCGTCGGCCGGGCGTGCCGGGGAGAATCGAGGGAACTGCTCAAGCGTGTCTGTGCCGCGCCTCATCCTCGCCGGAGTCGAACCCGGCCCCGCACTCGATCTCGTGGCCGGCGCGCTGCTCGCCGGATTCGGCGAGCAGCGCGCCACGCGCGCCATCCTGCTGGGCTTCGACCTGCCCCTCTGGCGCCTCGTCTACGACGTCGCCGCCCGCGCGCCGCGGGCTCTGGATCCCGTTCTTCACCCCGCCCCGGTGGCCGACGAGCTGTTCGACCAGTGGAGCGAGCACATGGATCTCGCGCTGGTCGTCGGCGTACGTCCGCTGCTCGATCGCTGGGAGGGCGTGAACGGCTCGCGGGCGGCCGACCTGGCACGACGCCTGGACGCTCCGATCGTCCTGGCGCTCGATGCGCGCGGCAGAGGGGCCAGCGCGGCGGCCGCCGTCTACGGCACGCGGGCCCTGGCCAGCCAGCTCGAGATCGGCGGCGTGGTGCTCGTTGGGGGCGACGATTCGCCTGCCGGTCTCGAACTGCAGGAGGCGCTGCGGCGCGACGTGGGCCTGCCCGTGCTCGGCCACATCCCACCGCAGCTCACCGAGCAGTTCCTGCGCCAGTACACCGCGGGCAGCGGCTCCGTGCGCACGCTCGGCGCCAGAGCGCCCGAGACCACGCTGGTGCAGCTCTGTCGCGAGGCCGCCACGTACCTGCGGCTCGACGAGATCGCCGCCGTAGCGGCGCGGCGCGGCTTTCTGCCGTCGGCGCCGCGCCACCTGCTGCTGCCCGAGACCTCGGCGACCGACCTTGTGGTGGCGGTGGCCTGGGGGCCGCCGCTGCAACCGGTCATGCTCGAGAACGTCGATGTGCTGCAGGCGATGGGCGTCAACCTCGTGCCCCTCAACATCGCCCGCGACCGTGAGCTGCCCGAGCCCTGCGACGGCCTGCTCTTCACGGGCACGCTCGACGAGCAGAGCATCGACGCGTTCTCCGACAACGCCCTGCTGCGCCAGGATCTGCGCGCCGCTGCCGCCAGGGGTCTGCCCGTGCTGGCCCTGGGCGGCGGCGCCCTCCTCATGTTGCAGCGTCTGGCCGACAGCCGCGGCCGCAGCCACGATCTGCTCGGCCTGGTGGCGGCCGAGGCCGAGCTCCTCGAATGGTACGACCGGCCGCGCTACGTGCGTGGGCAAGCCACGAGGGCCAATCCCTACGACGCCGGCCAGGTCACGCTCTACGAGCTGTTCGACCTCGAGTTCCTGGTCCTCGAGCAGGATGTGTTCGCCTACCAGATCGCCATGCCCGACGGCACCAGCCGCACCGAGGGCTTCGTCGTCGGCCGCTGCCTGGCGACCACCCTGTTTGCCAGCTTCGCCGCGTCGCCGGGCATGGCCGGACGGTTCATCGCCGCCATGCACTCCGCGCGCGGCGCCTGAAGGGCCGCGGCCACGTCACGACGCGCCCAGTCGACGACGTTCACGGCCGGCCCGGCCCCGTGCGCGGCGCGTGGTCGCCGGCCGGCCTGGTGGTACACTTCCGCCCATGAGTGAGCGCCGCCGCCTCGAGCCCGACGTCTTCGCGCTGCCGGTCGAGCGCATGCGCGAGGGCTACTACACCGATGCCTACTTCAACTTCTCCAAGCGCGTCCTGGAGACCCGCGACGAGCACCCGCACGTGCTCATGCAGGTCTTTCAGAAGCACGAGACGGCCGTGCTGGGCGGCATGGACGAAGCCATCGCCGCCCTGCGGCAGTGCTCGGGGCGCCACCTCGCGAGCGGCGGCCGGCGCACGTGGGTCGACGGCTGGCACGAGCTCGAGGTCCGGGCGCTCTACGACGGCGACGACATCGCGCCGTGGGAGACCGTCATGACGATCGAGGGCGACTATTCGCTGTTCGCCCACCTGGAGACGGTGTATCTCGGCGTCCTGACACGGCGCACGCTGATCTCGACGAACGTGCGACGCGTCGTCGAGGCGGCCGGCGACAAGCCGATCCTCTTCTTTCCGGCGCGTTTCGATCACTACCGGGTCCAGGCCGGCGACGGCTGGGCGGCGCACATCGCCGGCGCCATCGGCGTCTCGACCGACGAGCAGGCCTCATGGTGGGGCGGCAAGGGCGGCGGCACGGTGCCGCACGGCCTGATCGCCGCCTACGGCGGCGACACGGTGGCCGCCTCGCTGGCGTTTGCCGACGTCGTGCACGCCGACATCAACGTGGTCGCCCTGGTCGACTTCGACAACGACTGCGTGGCGACCTCACTGGCCTGCGCCCGCGCCCTCGGCGAGCGCCTCTGGGGCGTGCGCCTCGATACGTCCGAGACCATGGTCGACCGCTCGCTGTGGGAGAGCATGGGCCAGTATCGTCCGACCGGGGTCAACCCCGAGCTGGTGCGCAACGTGCGGCGCGCCCTCGACGCCGAGGGCTTCGAGCACGTGCGCATCGTGGTGAGCGGCGGCTTCGACGCGCCGCGCATCCGCGAGTTCGAGCGCGCCGGGGTGCCCGCCGACGCCTACGGAGTCGGGTCGAGCCTGTTGCGCGGCACGGTCGACTTTACGGCCGACGTCGTGCGGGTCGACGGCCGGCCGTGCGCCAAGCAAGGACGCGCCGAGCGGCCCAACCCGCGGCTCGAGCTGGTGGAGTAGGCCGGCGCCGGGGAACACTCCCGGCGAGCGATCCGACCGACCGGGGAGCAGGCTGGCGTGCCAGGCATCGTCACGTGAAAGCGATCATCGTCGTCGACGTCCTGAACGGCTTCTGCCGGACGGGTAACCTCGCCAGCGCGCGCCTCGGAGCCGTGGTGCCCGCCATCCGTGCTCACCTCGAGCGCGAGGTTGCCGCGGGGGCGGCGCTCATCTTCCTGGCCGACACTCACGAGGCCGACGACCCCGAGTTCGCCATGTTCCCGCCGCACTGCGTGGCCGGTTCGGGCGAGGAGGAGATCGTCGACGAGCTGCGCGAGCTCTCGGCCGGCGCGACCGTCGTGCGCAAGCGGCGCTTCTCGGGCTTCTTCGGCACCGATCTCGACCGAGCGCTGGCCGCTCTCGCCCCCGACGTGGTCGAAGTGATCGGGGTCTGCACCGACATCTGTGTGCTGCACACCGTCGCCGACCTGCGCAACAGGGACTACCGGGTGGTCGTGCCTGGCGATCTCGTGGAGACCTACGACGCGCCGGGTCACGACGCCGATGAGGTCAACCGCTTCGCACTCGCTCACATGCGCGACGTGCTGGGGGCGACGATCGCCTAGCGGGCGCCGTCCGATCAGCCGCCCCTGGTCGCGCTCGGGTGCGGGCCGCCGCTGCTGTCCTCCATGAGATCGACGAAGTTCTGGGCCGACTTGCCGATCGACGACGCCGGGTCGATCGCTGCCGCCTTCTGCCATTCGTCGCGCGCCGAATCGGACTTCTGCTGGGAGAAATAGAGGATCGCCAGATTGTAGTGGCCAAGCTGGCTGTGCGGGTCGGTGGCAAGGACGCCGTTCAACAGGGCGAGGGCCTGGACGTCGCGGCCGCCGGCGTGGAGCGCCATGGCGAGCTGTACCTTGGCGGTCTCGTTGCCGGGTTCGCTGGCCAGCACCCTCGTGTACAGGAGCTGCGCCTTGGCCGGTTGATCGGTCATGAGGTAGGCGTCGGCCAGCGCCATGGCAGTCTTGGCGTTGGAGGGGTCTCTGGCGAAGCGGGCGGAGAGGAGCTTGACCATCGCGGCGTAGTCGGTGGGCGCGGCGGTGCTGGAGCCGGACGACGAGAGAGCGCCGGGAAGGGCGGCGGTGCTCGCCTGCCGGACGGCGGAGCGCGCGTCGTCGCCGGACGACCGCGAGCCGGCAACGACGATGAGCGCGGCGACGAGGATCGCCACGACGATGCCGGCGATGGCGTACTGTTTGCGCAACGCGAGGGTTCCTTTCGTGGAACGGCCGGCCGGGCCCATGCTTCGATGCCGTGGACCCATTATGCGACCTGTCCTGGAGCCGTCTGCGGCTGGCGGACCGCCTGTAACAGTCCTTAACGCTTGCTTAACAAACACTCAGGCTCGCTTGACCGCGGCCGGCGCCGGCTTGACGAGCGCGCTGCGGTCCGTCTAGAGTACTGACAACACGGACAAAAACTATCCTGCTGCTACCCTTGCGTGGTGATCTTCGAGTGGGACTGCAACTGACACGCGGCGGCGAGTACGCGATTCGCGCCATGACCTATCTGGCGTACCGGCCCGTGGGCGAGATCTCCTCGCTGCGCGACGTCGGCGCCGAGCAGGACATCCCCGAAAGCTTCCTCGCCAAGATCTTCCAGAGTCTGGTGCACGCCGGCCTCGTGGCCTCGCAGCGGGGCGCGCACGGTGGGTTCTCGCTCGCGCGTCCGCCGGCCGAGATCACGGTGCGCGACGTCGTTGAGGCGGTCGACGGGCCGATCGCCCTGAACGGCTGCGTGCTCTGGCCCGAAGACTGCCGGCGCAGCGCCGACTGCCGCATGCACGAGGTCTGGGTGCTCGCCCAGCAGCGCATGATGGACGTGCTCGGCGAGGTCACGCTGGCCCAGCTTGCGCCCGCGCCCGCACCCTCGCCCGCCTGACGCCTCCGTCAACGAGTCGCCGGCGCTGCCGCTACCGCGCTGCGCTGGGCGTGTCGCCCCGGTCGTCGTAGCCACGGGGATGATCGCTCATCCACGCCCAGGCGTCGGCGACTATGCCGTCGAGCTGCCGTTGCGGCCGCCACCCCAGCACGCGCCGGGCGCGGTCGTTGGAGGCCACCAGCGCCGGTGGGTCGCCGGGCCGGCGCGGGGCGTGCTCGACGGGTGTGATGCGGGCGGTGGCGACCGCAACCGCCCGCATCACCTCGAGCACGGAGCTGCCGCTGCCGGTGCCGAGGTTGTAGGCCCCGGCCGCCTGCGGCAGCCGTTCGAGCGCGGCTACATGGGCCGCCGCCAGATCGCTCACGTGAACGTAGTCGCGCACGCAGGTGCCGTCGGGCGTGGGGTAGTCGTTGCCGAAGATCTTCTGGGGCGTGCCGTCGCGCGTCGCGGCGAGCGCCAGCGGCACCAGGTGGCTTTCGGGAAAGTGGTCCTCGCCGCGCGGGCCGTCGGCGCCGGCGGCGTTGAAGTAGCGCAGCGCGACGGTGGCGAGGCGGCCGCCGCTGGCGGCGGCCGCCTCGCTCAGCAGCCGCTCGGCGGCGAGCTTGGTCTCGCCGTACGGATTGGCCGGCGCCAGGACGGCGTCTTCGTCGATGGGGACGCGCTCGGGCGCACCGTAGACGGCCGCCGTCGACGAGAAGACGATGCGCGACACGCCGGTGCGCAGCGCCGCCTCGAGCACCGCTTCGGCGCCGCCGACGTTCACGTCGTGGTAGCGCTCGGGAAAGGCGACCGACTCGGCGACCTCGGCGAGCGCCGCCATGTGGACGATAGCCTCGCAGCCGCCGGCGGTGAGCGCGGCCGTGAGGCGGGCGGCGTCGCGGATGTCGGCCGTCACGAGCGCGGCGCCGGCCGGGACGGCCGCCGCGTGGCCGCGCGACAGGTCGTCGTAGACAGTCACCGTGTGGCCGGCGGCCAGCAGGCGGGCGGCGATCACGCTGCCTATGTAGCCGGCGCCGCCGGTGACGAGAACGTTCATGGCGTCATCGTAGCAGGCCGGCGACGGCGGAGTGCGGCAGCGGCCGCAGCGGCCGCGCGTTTTACCTCGCCGCGACCGGTCCGGCGAGCGAGAGGGGGCGGCGCCGGACGATGATCGCCTCGCTGAAGACCTGGTGGTTCGGTCGGAGGGCAAGGCGGGGCTCCGCGCGGATGCCCCTGTGGGAGTGCAGTCCTCGCACTGGGCGACTTCGCCCGCGCCTTACTACGGCGATCTGCTGGACAGCCGCGCCGTTGCCGCCGAGAATCGTCACCATGAACATGCCGTTGCCGCCGACAATCGTGACCATGACCGCGCCGCTGCCGGAGCCACGATTCCGCAGGGCCGTCCAGTGACTCGCGTCTCCCGTTCCCGGGGTCGCGTACTGCTCGAGTACGGCCTGATGCTGCTCGTGGCGATCGCGGTCGCCTACGCCGCCGAGGCGCTCGCGGTCAAACCCTTCGTCATTCCGACGGCCTCGATGGCCAACACCGTGCAGCCCGGCGACCGCGTGCTGATCGACCGGGTGAGCTACCGGTTCAGGGCGATCCGCCGCGGCGACATCATCGCCTTCGGCGGACACGGACCGATCCCCCTGCTCAAGCGCGTCGTGGGGCTGCCCGGCGACCGGCTTTCGCTGGCCGCTGGACGGCTGTTCGTCAACGGGCAACCCTCGCCGCTGGCCTGGGTCCGGCGCCTCGACGGGCGCCTCGAACCGACGCTGCCCGGACCGCAGCAGAGCGTCCCCTGGAGTCTGGCGCAGCCCTACGTGGTGCCCGCCGGCCAGTACTTCGCCATGGGCGACAACCGCACCGACAGCGACGACAGCCGCTACTGGGGCACCGTGTCGCGCGGCCAGATCATCGGGAAGGCCTTCTTCGTCTACTGGCCCGTGCAGCACGTGAAGGGTCTTTAGGAGCGGGCGCCCCTCTCGTTCTCGTCATCAGCCGCCAGCCACGGCTTGTAGGTGTCGCGCAGGAGCCCGCGCCGGACGCTGCGCCGCGACTGCATCTCGGCCGTGCGGTCCGCGCGCAGCGCGACCGCGGCGCGCCGCAAGTCGTAGAGGGCAAAGACGGCCGCCAGGGCACAGGCGACGGCCGCCGCGACGGCCGCCAGCACCAGCAGGCCGGCGAGCACGGCGAAGGGGCGCATGTGCGCCGGCTTGCCGCTGGCGTCGAGGGCACGGCCCGTGAACAGCCACACCCCGGCCATGCCGGCCAGCAGCAGGATGGGGTAGAGCCAGAAGAGCAGGATCGACGCCGAGATCCTGACGGTGGTCTGGGTGGACAGTATGGCCGCGAAAAACGAGAAGAGAAGCGCGGCCGCCCAGAAGACGCCGTCGGCGAGAGCGACGATCTTCAGGTAGTGGGCAAAGCGCCGCAGGTCGGGCCGGGCGCCATCGAGCAGCCGCCAGCAGGCGGCGATCGCCAGGGCGGCGACGGTGATGATGCGCACGTCGACGCCCATCAGGAATCCCATGAGCAGGCCGATGGTGATCGCCGGAACGAGGACGAGCCCCCACTCGCGCGAACCGCCGACCGCCGGCGGCGCCTCGTGGTCGCCGCCGATCTCGACGTAGCGTCCATCGATCAGGCGGCCGGGTGCGTAGAGCTCGGCCCCGGCCGTCGACCCGGACAGCGACATGCCCAGGGACGGCGGTTGGTAGCCCGCCTTCCTGACACAGACGCGCAGCGGACGCCGCCATGGCGCCTGCGGCCCCCGACGGGCGAAGACCGAGTAGTAGGTGTCCTGGGTGTCGTCGGACGCCGGGTCGACCACGCTGTCGGCGTCGCCTTCGTAGAGGACGCGCTGACCCCAGTCGCCGTCGATATGGGCGTCTGGTGAGTCGCAGAACCACTGCGTCGAGCGCAGCGCGCGGACCTGGGCGCCGTCGCCGCCGGCCCAGCGCCAGGCGATGCGCACCGTGGCGTCCTGGCACGACACCGAAAGCTCACGCAGCACCGGCACGCGAGACACGCTGATCTGCCTCCCTGGCAAGTCGTTTTCGCGATCATCTCATCGGCAGGTTCCGGCGTCGCGACGAGAGGGTCGCACCGCGCGCGATGTCGGGCGACGGCCGGTGTCAACCTGCCGGCTCCTCACGCCGATACGTGCGATGTGGATAGTGACTCGACAGATCCACTGCGGGCGGCGCCGCCAGGCCGGACGGATCGTGTCGCGGCCGGCGAGCTCTCCGCCCTGCTGCGCCGCGACACCAGCGGCTGGCGCCTGTTGCGGCCGGCGCTTCTTGCGTTCCTGATCATCATCGCCGTCGGCGCTGCTTTCGGGGCTCTGGCCTACGCGGTGGCCGGAGGCTACCAGGGCTGGCCGACGACCGTCGTGCGCACGGCGGCCGGCTGGCGCATAAGCAGCGCCGACGGGCTTCAACAGGACAGCGAGATGGTGGCGGGCAGCTCCATGGTCTGGAACAACGGCGGCTGTCTTGAGCTGCTCGACCTGGGCAGCGGCAAGACGACCGTGCTGCAGCTTCCATCCTCCGGCGAACAGGGCAGCGCAGCGGCGTGCCTCTCCGAGCGCTATGTCGCCTGGACGACCGACAGGTACCCAAACGACATCGATCACCTCGAGATACGAGCCTACGATCTCGTGCGGCACAGGTTCTTCACGGTTCCGGGCGCCTTCGATTGTGACGGCAGCACCCCGGCGCTGAGCGGCAGCCTGCTGTTCTGGGAAGGAGACCGCCCCCAGGACGCTGACGCCAAGCACGTCGTGATCCACGGTCTCGACCTGGCAAGCGGCCGCGGCTTCCCGGTGGCTACGGGCAGCATCCGGCTGGGAGACGCCTGCGGCGACCTTGTGATGTGGACCCAGGACGACGGCAACAGTGCCCGCGACCAGCTGACCTGGGTCAAGGACCTGAGCTCGAGCCGCCTCTGGCGATTGCGGCTGTGTACCGGGAAAGGCTACGAGACCGACGGCTGTCTTCTGACTGGACGGGCGCTGGTCTGGCAGCTCGATCGCGACTCGACCGTCACTTCTGCGAGCTTCACCAGGATCGAGGAGCTCGATCTCGACAGCGGCGTACGTCGCGTCGTAGCGCAGGGCAACAAGGTCTGGGGGCTCTCCGCCGGTGGGGGCCAAGTGGTGTGGTCAGGTCCCTCGCGTGCTCCGCTGGCGGAGAACGTCGTCGGCGGACCGGCCGTGCCTCTGCCGGTGGGCCGGAACTTCAACGGCGATCTGCCGGTCATCAGCGACTCGGCGATCGCCTGGATAGTCGACAACACCGTCGAGACCGCGAGGCTGAGCCGGTGAGCCGCATGCCACGCACAAACGGCGCCGTCGCAGTCGGCGACTGCCTGCCGGTCGGCGTCGCGGCCGCCGACGTGGCCCGGTTGCAGCGGGCGCCCGGCGGCCTCGAATACGCGTATCGCTGTCCGTTACACGACGCCGATCGAGTCGCGCCGTACACGCCGGCCTTCGCCCGTCAGTTCCTGACCGCCTCAGCCGACGGCCTCTGCTGCTGCGTCGACGAGATGCCCTGGTCGGTTCGTCACGGTCTCGCGCGCAGCCGGTTGCTGGCCTGGTTGCTCATCACGCTGTGGCTGGCCAACCTGGCCGACCTGCTGCTCACCCTGCGCGCCGTGGCAGCGGGGCGGGCCACCGAGGCCAACGGCGTGATGAGCTACTTCCTGCACGCCGGCTCGCTGGCGGCCGGGGTCTTCAAGGTCGGCCTGGTGAGCGCTGCCGTGGTGCTGCTATGGATACTGCGCCGGCGCAGCGTGGTCTTGCCCGCCACTGCCGCACTTACTCTGGCCCTCGTGGCGCTGGTCGCCTACGAGGCCCTGGCGCTGCTGACCGCCTGACGGGCGCCGGCGCCTGCCGGCGGCAGCCGACGTCAGCCCAGGACGGCCCGCAGGTAGTACACCCAGAACGCCGGGATCTCGCGCAGGACGAGCCTGGTCGTTTGCGGCACCATGCCACGTCCGCGCCCTCGGCGCGCGGGCCGGCCAGCCAGGCGCGGAGCACCCTGCCGCGGCGAGCGGGCTCGGCCCGACGGAAACGATCGCATTTGCCGCGGCCGAACGCCCATCCTCGAAACACGCGCGCCGCCCTGCGAAAGGCGCCGCGCTGGCGCCGCCCGCACGCGGGCGATTATGCTTAGCAACGATGAGCGCCGACGCTGCCATTCCCGCCGCGAGCGAGCGGGGTCTCGCCGCGGCCGCCGACCTCGCCCGCCACGTGGCCGGCGAGGTTCGCACGAGCCCGCTCTCGCGCTGGCTGTACTCGACCGACGCCTCGATCTATCGGGTGCTGCCCGATGCGGTGCTGGTGGCGCGCTCGGTCGACGATCTGGCCGCGGCCGCCGAGGTCGCCGCGCGCCACGAGGTGCCGCTGTGCGTTCGCGGCGCGGCCACGAGCCTCGCGGGGCAGACCCTGGGCGCGGGCATCGCGATCGACTGTTTTCACCTCGATCGCATCGTCGAGATCGACCCCGAGCGGCGGGTGGCGAAGGTCGAGCCCGGCGTCGTGCAGGGTGCCCTCAATCGCGCCGGCGCGCCCTACGGCCTCGAGTTCGGACCCGACACCTCGACCGTCGAGGAAGCGACGATCGGCGGCATGGCCGGCAACAACTCGTCGGGCTCGCGCTCCATAATCTACGGCGAGACCAAGGACAAGCTGCTGCGGGTGCGGGGTGTGCTCGCCGGGGGAGAGGCGGTCGCCTTTGGACCCTGCACCGGCGACGACCTGCGCAGCGGCGTGACGGGGGCCGGCGGCGGGCCGCTGGCCGACGGCCTGGCGGCGATGCGGGCGCGCTCGCGCGCCCGCATCGCCGCCGGCTTTCCGCGCACGGCCCGCCGCGTCTCGGGCTACAACCTGCCCGAGCTGCTCGCGCCCGAGCCCAATCTCGCCCGCCTGTTCGCCGGCTCCGAGGGCACGCTCATGCTGTTCACCGAGCTCGAGGTGCAGCTCGACGAGCGGCCCGAGTCGCGGCCGTTGGCCGCGCTCACCTTCGCCAGCCTGCGGGCGGCGCTGCAAGCGAACCTGGTGATCCTCGGCACGGCGCCGTCGGCCGTCGAGCTCATCGACCTCGCGCCGCTGCGCGGTTCGCCCAATCTGCGGCGCTTCACGCGCCTGGGGCCGATCCTCGACGGCGACGACCCGGCGGTGCTGCTCGTCGAATACCAGGGCAGCAGCGACGAGGGCGTGGCCGGCCTCGACCGCCTGCGTGCCATCACCGCCGACCTTGGCGCCCGGGTCGAGATCTTCTTCGCCGACCCCGCCGCGGTCAACGAGGCCTGGGAGCTGCGCCGCGCGTCGCTGCCCTTGCTCATGGGGGCGCCGGGCGTGGAGCGTCCCGCCTCGTTTGTCGAAGACACCGCTGTGCCGGCCGAGACCCTCGCCGACTACGTCGAGGAGTTTCAGCGCATCGTCGCGGCCCACGGCGCGCGGGCGTCGTTTACCGGTCACGCCTCTGCCGGCTGCATGCACGTTCGCCCTATGCTCGACTTGAAGACGGCCGCCGGCGTCGGCCGGCTCGAGGCCATCTCCCACGACGTCGCCCACCTCGTGGCCGCGCGCCACGGCGCCTTCTCGGGCGAGCACGGCGACGGGCTCTCGCGCTCGTGGTTCAACCCGGAACTGTTCGGGCCCGAGCTCTACGGCGAGCTCGTGGTCCTCAAGGATCTGTTCGATCCGCGACGCCTGCTCAGCCCCGGGCGCAAGGTCGACGGACCGCCGGTCACCGAGAACCTGCGCTTCGGCGCCGACTACCGCGACGGCTGCGGGTGGCGGCCGCGGCTCTCCTATGCCCGCGAGGGCGGGTTTGAGCTGGCCGTCGAGCGCTGCTTCGGCGCCGGTCTGTGCAAGAAACTGGTCGGCGCCATGTGCCCCCCGGCGGCGGCCTCGCGCAACGAACGGCACACGACCCGCGCCCGCGCCAACCTGCTGCAGGCGGTCGTCGCGGGGGCGGTGCCGCTCTCCCTGGTCGGCGAGAGCGAGTTCGAGGACGTGCTGGGCACCTGCCTTGCCTGCAAGGCCTGCGCCGCCGAGTGCCCGGCCGCGGTCGACATGGCGGCCCTCAAGGTCGAATGGCTGGCCGAGGTCAACGCCCGCCACGGGGTGCCGCTGCTGGCCCGCGCCGTCGCCAACCTGCGCCCGCTCCTGCGGCTGGCGGCGCCGGCCGCACCGCTGGTGAACGCGCTGGAGCGCGGGCCTGCGGCCCGCGCCCTCAAGCCGCTCGTCGGGCTCGACCCCCGCCGGCCCGC
>Ga0182014_10002457_pt1 | contig 23314 bp, 23 predicted proteins | sample 612S2DmetaG_FD_120489 | JGI IMG/M metagenome (GOLD analysis project Ga0182014, IMG submission 120489) | Permafrost microbial communities from Stordalen Mire, Sweden - 612S2D metaG | ecosystem: Environmental > Terrestrial > Soil > Wetlands > Permafrost | place: Sweden: Stordalen | collected...
AAGACGAGTCGAGTCGCGAAGCGAGGGGATCGAACCCGGGGTGTGGCAGCCGGTCCAAGACTCCTTCCCGTCTGGCGCGCTCCCATGCCGGAGAGCTCGCCTTGCATCTCACCGCGATGCAATCGGCGGGGGAGGCATCTCGGGTAGGCCGCTCAGCATTGACCGGTGCAGTCGCTCTCCACTTGCTACTCGTTTGGGTCAATCAGAAGAATCGATAATCACGCGGCTCGGTCTGGAGTCAGGTATGTAGCTTCAGAAGAACGACCGAAACGCCACCTCCCACGGACGAATCATAACCGCCAGATGATTTGACGAAAAAAAAGAGAAAGAGAGGAAGCTCCCCATTTGGGGAGCTTCCGAAGCGCCGTGCCTAGGAAGTGGGCCACTGATAGGGGGCTTCGTTGGCTGCGTTGTTGCCCGCTATGCGACCGAAGGAGATACTCTCCCCGTTGTTGCCGCCGGTCATGTACAGGAATCCCCAGACAGAGCCGTTCTCTCCGCCGCTGTACAGTCTAGGAATGGGGTTGTAGTCGGGGTCGCAGGTGCGCGAGTACTGGTCTCGGATCGGGCCGCCGTTGGTGTTTGGTCCAGATGGCCAGAGGGCAATTGCATAGTATGGCGGCGTGCTCAACGCGGCCATGGTCACCGCGGTCCTTCCGAAGACCGTGTCACCCTTGCCGGCGGCGACGTCCTTGTTCCACTGGGTAATGGCTGCCGTCAGATTGGCTACGCTGAAGTTGCGACAGTTCGTGCCTCCGAATCCGCCTCCGGGTGCTTCGGGTATGGTCACGTTGTCCATGCTCTCAACGCTGTTCCAGCCTGCCGGGATTGCCATGCCTTGGTTGGAGCCGTAGATCGTCGCGTTGGCGATGTTCGTGGACAAGGTGGGCAGGTCTGCGCCCTGTATGACCCATCCAGCCGCTATCTCTGCCGCGTTGTTGTTGCTCCAGGGAGTCCCCACTGCCGAGCCGGTGAAGCCTGCAGAGGCCAGAGCCCCTGTACCTCCGAGCTGGACCGGTAGCTGGTTGATGCCAGTGCCGTAGACTAGCTGGGAGCTCGTCGACGTCGACGAGGTGGTGGTGGTCGTTGTCTGTTCGGGGCGGGCGGATTCGAGGTGCAAGCGAGGCTCCTCACCTCCGGCCACGGGCTGGGTTATGCTCGAGCTGTCGAAGATCAGCAGAGCAGGGACCCGAGAGTACTGTCCATAGGTGAAGTTCCAGTCGACCGCGACCTGCCATGTGCTGTGGCTCGGGAGGCCGCTCTCATTGGCGAAGCGGTTGCCGTACCTGTCGACCCAAATCCAGGCGTTGTTCGCGTGGTGCTGCGCCCAAGCCGTGTTGTAGTTTGGAGTCCAAGGAGAGTACCGGCCCGACGTCGTGTTCATGTGCCACAGACCTGCCCCGGCCTTCAGGGCCATCTTGATCCCGTCGCCGGTGTTGTACTGCCAGCCCCCGAGGTGGTAGGGAGAACACTTGAGGTAGTTCAACTTCATCCTGGCGTCGAACTCGAAGCCTCCCGTCGTGAGGATGACTGCCTTGTTCGCCTGGATGTTCACCACTTCGCTCTGGTTCTGCAGGGCCTGGACGCCTATGACCTCACCGGTGTTCGGGTCCTGGATCAGCTCTTGTCCACGGGTGTTGAAGAGCACAGGGATCTTCCTCTTCTGGACCAATTGGTCTAGGTAGTAGAAGAAACCCGCTCCCCCGCCCGTCGGCGTGCACGAGGCAAAGCCGGTGCTCGCGCCTGGAACGATGTTGCCGTACTCAGTGGTGGTCGTCGAATAGGTGTAGGGGATGCTCATGCTGTCCAGCCATGCCCGGTTCTGGACCCCCATCTCTGCCCATGCCTCGGACACGGCCATCGGGGTCGCGCCATAGGACATAGAGTTGTGCCAGAGCGCGCCTCCCACCGGGTCGAGTGGCATGAAGCATATTCCACCGGAGATGTGCGTGTTGCCACCGCCGCCCTGGATCTCGGTACACACCGTGCCAGTATTGGCGACTCCCAGCGACGCTAGGGTTGGGGTCTTCTCGATTATCAGGACGTTCGCGCCAGCGTCATAGGCAGTGATAGCGGAGACCGCGCCTGCTCCTCCGTAACCCACCACGACCACGTCAGCGGAATACGCCCACGATGCCGGAAGCGCAATCGGGGCAGACTTGTTCGCCAATCCCAGTCCAGCGTTAGCAGCTGAGACGCCGCCAGCGGAGCCCCCACCCACCGCAGCCGCCGCGAATTTGGGTGACAACGCCGAGGCCGCGATCACGGTCCCTCCAACCGCTGCCGCTCCAATAGCGGTACTTCCCAAGAACTTACGTCTTGAGAGTTTCATGTCCTTGAGCCGTCCTTTATCAGTAGTCATGAGCTGAAAGCCGATTGGAGTCTTAATAAAGAACCTAGACGTTTCTCAACTTTGAGAACCCGTCGATTGGCGGAGGAAACCCTCCTCATTTTGGCCGTGGAAGCTCGGAACCGGCCGAAATGCATTCGGATCAAGAATCATGACGACGCCGGGACTTCCGGCTCTGAGAGATTGGGAGACTTGGCTTTCCTCTAATCTGCGTACTTAGAGTACTTGTTCGTGCCAGCCGCGAGGAATCGCCTAGCGGCTGACGCGATTGGTACGCAACCGAGACCCACTGGTCTAGGCTGCTGACGTGCGCGACCTGGAGCCCGCCACCACGTAGCCGATGACGAGCCCGAGGATCAGGAGGACAACCATGGCCGCGTAGGCCCAGCTCGGGACACTGGAGGACGAAGTGTTAGTGCCTGTCGAGGTCACTGTAGCCGTTGTGGTGGAGACCAATGTCGATGTCGCGACGGACGTTATCGTGGTTGGCGATATTGTCGTGCTAGTCACCGTCGTGGTGACGGCTGACGCGGGAGTGTAGGAGAAGGTCGAATTCGCATGGAAGGACCCATACGAGGCCTTCACGGAGTATGTGCCGCTCACCCAGAGGTTGCTTACTCCGGGGTGGAACGTGTCGTTGTACGCCCCGTTCGCTCCCACTGTAACGCTGTCAGCGAATACAACGGTGCCTGCGGGGCTCGTTACGGTCAGGGTGACCATGTATCCATAGGAGGCTCCGGTCAGCACACCAGAGATGACACCGTTCGGAGTTCCCACATAGCTGCCAGAGTTCGTGGATACGGAGACTGCGGTGACAGGCGAGGTGAACGTCGACGTGGAGGTGGAGCTAGTCGTCGTGCTTCCGGTTGAGGAGGAACTGGTGGTGCTTGAGGTCGAACTGGAGGCGGTTGAGGAGGAACTGGTGGTGCTTGAGGTCGAACTGGAGGTTGAGCTGGAGCTGGACTTTGTGGTTGAGCTGGTGGTGGTCGAGCTTGTCGTCGAGCTGGTGGTGGTCGAAGATGTCGTGCTGCTGGATGAGGTCGAGCTGGAGGTCGTTGATCCGCTGTAGGTGCTGGCGCTGAAGGTGAGCACGTAGGAGCTCATGTCGGTCGCGCCGTGGTCTCCTGGGTTGTTGAATTCGCCTACCGCGAACCCGAGCTCAATCGTGGAGCCAACCCCCAACTTCGGAAAGTCGTAGGGAGAGGCGCCAGACAGCGTGAAGGGTCGATAGCACTCAGCCGTGTACACGCCGCTCGCAACGGTCAGACCGCACACGGATTGGGTCTTGTAGCCCAGTGACTCTACCGTTGAAGGTGTCTGCTCGCCTGCGCTGACGAACTCGTCAACGCCGCCCTTGAACGAGGGGCTGGAGAGTATCATTATCGTGGGCGTGGAAGGCCCTCCCATCACCTGGGTGTTGTTGGGGTAACCAAGCTCTATTCCGCCGAAGCAGTTCGTGTCATTGCAGTAGAAGGCAGATTGCTTCCAGATCATCAGGAAGAGCCATCCCGTGCCGTTCTGCTTGACCGCGAATGTGATTCCCGAGGTCGGATCCGTCAGCATCGCCGTGTCCGTCCATTGGGAAGCTGAATAAGTTCCCTTAACGTTGACAGCAATCGAGGACTTGTAGGCGGTCACCGTCGTAGGCGCGCCCATAGCCGCACCCACAGACATGGCCGACACGAGTGCCAGTAGCACCATAATAGCAGAAACCCTAGGAACGCTGAGCTTGGACTTGTTAAGCAATTTTGCTCTAGCCAACCGTGCTTCCTGCAGTAATTAAAGGCAGTGGACAATTCTCAAAGATGAGAATAGAATTTGGCACGCCCGGCCTCGGGCGACCAAGTGAAACAGCATCGTCTCAGCTCGCTTAGCCCCCCCAGGCCAGAGAGTTTGCGGGAGAATCAGGAGGCAATCAAGCGGATTTGTTTCCAATCCCTCTTGGAGAAAATTGGGCCAGCTCCTCTGCTCGTCAGGCCCTTTGAAGGACGGTCGGAGCCATGCGCTCCAATCTGTATCGCCGGTCATTTCTCTTGCCAATCTGGGTCCGCGCTTCGCAGGATCACCCTAGACCTCCTCGAACCTCTAAGCGGCGAGAGACCCTCGAGCAGCCATCGAAGGTGAGCCGACTTGCTTATGGGGAATTGTTGGTTCGACTCCGGAAGACCGCTTCATCGTCGTCTGGTGCTCAGCAGGCATTCGCAATAGTTTCGTTCTTCTTTCTGCATTGAACCTGATCGCGGGGCCATCGACGGACGCTCCGCGGAGATGGTTCTCTCTTCGCCAACGGCAAAGATTCTCCGATGGGCCGGCACCCAAGACTTGGTCGCCTCCGCACCATGGACCGACTGGCTGGGCAGCCGATGACAACCCAGACTATCGGCTCGAGCGGCAATTATTTCGTACGTTCCCATTTTTTTGGACGAGCTCACAACCAGCGGTCCTGCGGGTTCGCTGGGACACGAGGGGCAATTCTGGTAGGAGGAATCTTCACGGAAGACCTGGAGAAGGCTAGCTTCGACGAGCGAACTCTCCTCACTCGATGAAAGCCGCGGCTAGAATCAGTTACAGCGGTCAAGAAGCCCAGGGCCCGAACGCCAAGGCGCCCTTCCAGGGCAGTTGGCTAGACACCAGCCGCCGAAGGTCGCTGTGCGAAAGTGTTCCGAGCCTCCGAGCAGGCCGAGGTTCTCGCATCGATCTTGGAGGGCCCTGCGCCGAGCTCCGGAGACACCCGAGACAGACTCGCGCCCTAAACGGAAGAGGTTGCGAAATCGCCGCGGCTCTAGCTCGGAGCGGCCTTTCCTTTCGGACCCCTGAGGTACGCTACCAAGGCGACGACGATGCCCACGACGACCAGGGCCAGCGTGATTTCGATGGTGACCGCTTGGACGGTGAACGTACTCCAGCTGAAATTGAACATGGAGTAGAGCGGCTGGAATCCAGACTCCCCGAGCGTGATCTCAGCTCCCATCGACGCCGTAAACGAAGTGAAGACGAATCCCAAGACGGCGGTGAGCAAGTAGACCAGGTAGAGCCCTGCTCGCTTCCACACTCCGGACCCGAACCAGTATCTGAGGAAGAAGAAGGCGGACCAGAAGAAGAGCGATCCAAGGGCGAAGAGGGACTTGTTGATCAGCAGGTCCTGGGAGACCAGAGTCGAGTAGGGATAGATCAGGTAGCCTGTGATGCCCGAGAGGAGCAGGAAGAATACGGCCGCGGCCGAGCCCAGGAACGCGATCGTATCGGACGAGCTTCGTATGAACAGCACGCGGGGCGAGGCAACCTTCCCCCTAGACGCGATGTCAGTTAGGACTCTCACTGCCAGCGCAATCATGATGAAGACTATGATGCCGCTGTGCTCCTCGACCACAAGTGCGTGCCAGATGTTGATTGGAACGCCGAAGACTTCCATTCCCATCAGCTCCTTTTGTACCTCATCATCACAATCAGGAGGAAGACGCTAAATCCGATCACCACTATGGCCAGTTCCTCCCAGTAGTTGGAGACGCTCGGGCCTGAGGGCGTCGTCTGTCCACCACTAGAAGTGGTGGAAGTCTGAGATGTCGTGGAGGTTGTGGAGGTCGTGGAACTGGATGATTGGGTCCCCGTCGTCGATGCTGAGCTCCCCGTGCCTGACGAGGAGCTGGTGGTTGTCGACGTGGTACTCGCCGCAGGTCCTAGGACCAGTACGTACGAGGCCATGGTAGTGGCGGCGTGCTGGCCGGGAATCGCGAAGTTCCCAACAGCAAAGCCGAGCTCAATTGACGAGCCTGCAACGAGGCTAGGAAACGGGTCGTGCGGGGAAGCGCCGTTCAGCTTGAACGGCCTATAACACTGGGCCGTGTACGTTGTTCCGGAGAGCGCCAAGGAACAAGTGGATTGGGTCTTGTAGCCGTCGGACTCTACGGTCGAAGGCGTTGTGGCACCCGCGGAGATGAACTCATCATAGCTCCCCTTGAAAGAGGGACTCGCGAGGACCATGATGGTCGGAGTGAGTGCCGAACCCATCTCTGCAGTGTTATTCAGGAACCCCAGTTCTATGCCCCCGAAACAGGATTGACTCGAGCACATGAGACCTCCGTTGGCCCACTGCATAACGAAGAGAAGGCCCGTCGAGTTGTACTTGAACCCCACAGTCATCGCTACGTTGGGTATCGTGATCATCTGGGTATCTGTCCATTCACTCGGTGAGTACGCTGCGCCGATGTTCACCGGAATCTGTGCCGAGGTCGCGGTGATGACCGTGGCCGTCTGGGCCCTCGCCTGCTGGACGGGCGCTGCACAAAGCAGAACAAGGAACACGATTACGACCGGGGCGATGAGATTCCATTTGCGGATAGCCAAAGTAAACTCTCTTGGGGTTCGTCCTATAGTTGACTACATAAACACTGACACCGATTCTCAGGCTTGAGAATCACGGGAAAGCGCCCTAGGCCTGACCCGCCCTGCGAAGGGTACGAGCTGGGAATCCGGGAAACGACCTCCAGGGCCTCCGTGATGTTCTATTCTGCTCTACACGCGCGCCCTCCAACGACAGCCGTGCTGGATCAACAGGCGAGCTCGACGATTCCATGGACAATGATCTCGGCCAGTCGGTCGTCAAGGGTGGCAATCAGTTTCGTCGCCACCCCCCGGGTGCGACGGCTACCGCATCTTCAGGTACCTGTCATTCCCGCGAGCGTCGACAGCGTGGACTGTGCACGCGAGGCACAGGTCGAAGGATCTTATCACGTAGGCGACCTGGCGGAGATCCTCGTCGGTCCCAGCGCTTCCCACGGGCGTTCCCACAAGTGAACCCTCCATCGGGCCGTTCGGGCAGACGTTCCAGGTCGTCGGCGCGACCACCTGGTAGTTGGCGACCTTCTGGTTCTTTATGCTTATCCAGTGCAAGAGCGAACCTCGTGGTGCCTCCCACAAGCCGAGCCCCGTGGCGTTGCCCGGGTTCTGATAGGAGGGATTGTATGACGACGCGCCGACGTCCATGGCACCTAACCAGGAGGCCATCAACCCTGATTGTGGGAGCCCGAGCGCGTTCAGAACATCTACCAGCGAAAGGTTGAGGTCATATCCGAGGACCTGGAGGTTCTTGGTGGTGTTGTTGGAACCGACGAGGGCCACGAGCTCAACGGCCCTCGCGACCATCCTGTCGAAGACCGAGCCCATCGGGTTCAGCGGGAGTCCAAGAACAGCTGGGATGATTCCGTGAATCACCTTTCCGAGTGCGGGATACACACCGGAGACATACTCTCGCGCGAGCGGCCCGGACTCGCAGAACTGGCCATTGTACTTTGGAGCTTTCGCCCAGGTGTACGCAGCGCTGTTCGTCTTGTCAGGGACCGGGGTCTGCTCTCCTATGACATTCTCCGGCGTGGGCTGGTTGTACCAAGAGAAGGTTGTGTCTTCTATGATCTGGGTAGGGTCGAAAGGAACGGGCGTGGTGCTCGGGTTCAGTATCACACCTCTGGGGATCGTCAATGGCATGTTGCTCGTGCCGCTGGAGGAGGTGGGGTCCTGGAAGCCGCCCATCGAGATAAAGCTCCCCGTTCCCGGGCCGAGGCCGGCAAGCAGCGAGGCGTTGGCCGTGAGGTAGTTCCAGACTACAGGGGCGGCGATGTCGAGCGTCGTCCTGAACGTAGCGATTCTAGATAGGGTATTCTCAATCACGTCGGCGGTTGGCTTCACTGGATTCCCTCCGGGGATCGAGCCTCTTTGGTGTGGCGCCTTACCCCCCCAGAGCGTGATTATCTGGTGCATAAGCGCCTGGGCAGGGATTATCACCACTCTCAGCAGGTCCGCATAACTGTTCACGACGATCGACTGCGAGAGCGCATCGAGCAGCCCGTAGAGGTGGTAGTCGGGGCCCGCAAGGGCCAGGATATGGGCCGCGTGGGAGTAGGTCCAGTCCGCACCCAAGATCACGTTCCGGGCCAGGACTGCGTTCACCGGCAGGGATGTCGTCTCGTTCGCATAGCTGTTGGTGTACTGTGTCATGCCTGCGGCGTTCTCGACCGCCCTCACGGACGCGATGTGGTGGTCGCTGTGGCAGACCCCGCAGATGGCCGAGAGTATTGGTGCGCAATCTCTCGGGTCTCTGTTGAGAACTATGTTCTCGAACCCGCGGTACAGAGCCGCCGTGTTTCTCGCGCTCGCTACAGCACCGTTCTCAACTTGAAGCTCGAGCTTCAGGTGCCCTTCGATCCTGGTTACTGGATCGATGATAATCGTGGCCATTAGGCCTCACCCACCGCCTCGAGCCTTTCGAGTTCGAGCGGGTGTTGGTCCCGCATCTCCTCCTCCGAAAGCGTTCCTGTCAAAAATATTGTGTTCATCGGAAACTCTCTTGGATTCCAGTGTGTCTGGTAGAAGTGGAATACCAGGAGAAAGAGCACGGCGAGCAACGCCTCGTCGGTATGGAAGATGAAGGGGAGACCGTCGAGGACGGTGGACCCATACGCCCACAAGATGACCCCGGGGGCGGCCAAAATTATCATGCCCCAGTATATGCCCCAGTAGTCGAATTTCTGACCATAATCGTACTTGCCGTACTTTGGTGCTTCCTTGGCCCGCCCTAGCATGTGCTTCACGTTCTGTAGAGCCTGGGTGATGTCACTCTTACCAATCATTATGGGCAACGGTGCCGGTTCGCCACGAGCGCGCTTTGCGAGATACTGTGCACTGTAGAACGCGAAGTGATAGACTACGAGCACGCCGAGAAAGGTTGCCGCCAGAAGGTGAACGTCCATGTTGATCGCCAGACCGCCCATCGCGTTGATGAGAACCCGTCCCCACGCCTCGTAGTATAGCTGTGCAAAACCCGTCACCGCCAGGATTGCGGTAGACGTAAACAGCCAAATGTGCTGTATCCTCTGGTTCAAGTCGAACCTCTTGACCTTCGGTCCTTCGACGCGCTTCACCACGCCGTTGGCCGCTTTGTAGACGAGGTCCAACCCGTTGTGGAAAATCGCAAACAGGATGAGGCCGGTTATGAGAAGCTGGAAGAACAGATTCACAAGGTAGGGGAGACCTAAGGTCCAAGGAGTGGTCAGCATCGGTCTCACGACGTCGAAGACCAGCCAGGAGAAGGCGATTCCGGAGATTACCGAGAAGAGTAGGATGCTATCTATGTTCCTGCCTGAGAACGGAGAGTTCAACTCCAGTCACCCCTGAGCGGGTGCGCCGGTCGCCGTCTTCTCCTCCTTCTTCTCAGGTTTGTCTCCCTTCTTCGACTTCAGGGTCAGACCAACGGCCAGGCCGGCCCCCACGACCACTGCGGCCGCGCCCGCCAGTTCCAGCGTCGGGATATCGATGCCTGGGAAGTGTGGCAACGCTTCGAAGAACGAACTCGTGGGAGGGTCGGGGAAGCTCGGGTGCATGCAGCCCCAACACATCGGGCCGGCTTGGGTGCAGAAGCTCAGTCCGCCGTTCCACTTGGTCTCGGCGCAGGCAGATACCGTAATCGGACCCTTGCAACCCAGATCCCAGAGGCACTCAGGGTCGTCGAAATTCGACGCGAACTGCCCAGCGTCATAGTACCCTCTCCTCGGGCAGCTGTCGTGAATGTAGCGGCTGAAGAACGCCGTAGGACGGCCGAGGTCGTCCAGGTCTGGCGTGAACCCCTGGAGGACGGAGGCGAGGGTTATGAGCGTCCAGTCTGGGTGGGCGGGACAGCCCGCCAGATTCACCACGGGGTTCTTTGTGGTCACGCCGGCCGTCTTCAGAGCCTCGGTCACTGGGACGGCTCCGGTCAGGTTCCCCTTCCCTGCTGGGATTCCGCCGAAGGAAGAGCACTGCCCCACAGCGATGACCCACGATGCCTTCGCGGCCAGCTTCTGCAGAAGCGTGTAGGCGTTCACATCTTGGCCGTTGTACTGCCCGATCGTGCAGAAATCACCCTGTGACCCACCGTTAGGAGTCCCGAGCTGAGGGGTGCCCTCGATTACGAGAACGTCGACCGTGGCGTCCCCAAACGCGGCGTTCATGAGTGGCGCCTGGGATTGGTCTTCCGTCGTCATGCCTGCGGTTATCCAGCCTGAGCTACCCAGCTGGTAGTCAGGAGTCATGAAGGTGTCCCAGAAATCTGCGGAGAGGCCGAGGTTCTGTGCCGCTTCAATCAGGTTTGGATTGGAAGCCTGGAGCATCGATACCGTGCAGCCTGAGTCTCCTCCCATGGGAAGCCAAATCAGGTGGACGCTCCCACCGTTCTGCTGTGCGACCTGAGCGAAGACTTGCTTTATCTCGGCTGCATAGTAGGTCGCTACCGCGCCAGCACCCATGTACATGCACAGCTTCAGAAAGTCGCGTCGAGCAAACTGCATCTTTGATTTCGCAGATTCGGAGGTTCTGGGCAATTGAAACCTACAGGAATTTAAAATGCCTAACTTATATGCACACCGACAACATATGTCATAGCCCAATCGCGATACAGGCTAGGGTGCTCCCGAACATCCGTCCTCCAGGACCAGAAGACAGATGGCCGTGATGCCATCGGCGAGGAACCCCTCAGATGGGCCGGGGCGCGGCTCGTTCTCCAGTTACACTCTATGCATGGCTGAGATTCCGGCGGTGAGTGGAATGGACAAGGAAAGGATTCCTTGAACGATCCTTTCAAGATCTAGTCTCCTTGTCAGTCCACCGTTGGACCAATCTTCTGAATGCGACCGAGGTGTTGTTTCGTCCATGAAGAACCTTATACAGACTTTCAGAGTTCACCTTGGGTTCGAGGGGTATCTCGGATATTATGGTAGAGTCGAGCGCAGCTTCCAAAGTTATCTTGCTTGTACTTCCGAAGGGGGAGGTCTTGCGTGTTCTTCCCTCGTCGATGTAAGCCATATTGAGCACAACGCCTTCGACAGGTACCCTCTCGGTCTCCGCAAGCCGTCTTAGGCGGGAGACGACTGCGACCGCGTTCCGGGACGGAGTCGTGACCAGGACGAGGCTTGATTTGCCGGCAAACAGGTCGAACGCAGATAGGAGCTCGTCTCCCGTGCCGGGAGGAAGGTCGACGACCAAATAATCTAGCCGCCCCCAGTCTGTGAGTGCCAGGAACTGAGTTATCAGATCTTGCTTGTCGACCCCTCGCATTGGGATTGGGTTATCGCCCGTGAGCAACGCCACCGACATCACCTTTACACCGTGGCTCTGCTTGGGCTCCAGACCATTCCGGGTACTCTTGAGCGGAGGCCTCACCCCGAGGTAGTCCGGAACGCTCGCCCCGTGGATATCTATGTCGAGGATGCCTGTGCGGCACCGATGCTCGGAGAGTGAGAGCGCGATGGCGCAAGCTACGAAGCTCTTTCCTACCCCTCCCTTCCCGCTCCCCACGAGGATGACCTTACCAATCCGGCCGACTCGTTTCCGCGCCTCCTGAGTCTGGAACTGGAACCTCTTCGCTTGGGCCCCCCTCATTCCAAGACCAGTCTCCTGATTTGCACGTCCTCTCCCTCCGTCACCGCGACGTCGGAACTCCCGCACCGGGGGCAGTGGATGAACGCGGGGTAGAGGTACGGGAAGAAATGAAGGGGGAGCTCATCGCTCTCTGGCTCTTCGACCTTGAGGTCCGGCGGTAAGGTACCCAACTGCCTCTTCGCCTCCGCCATGCCCCATCTCGAAGAGCACCTTCGGCAGGAGAAAGAGGCGCTCACCACTCGGAGGCGTACCTTGCAATCCTTCATTCTCATGTCGGTCGTGAGCATCTTGAGCGCATTCAGGAGGACCTCTGCATCGATCTGCATCAGCTCACCGACGTCTACGTTCAGCTCCGTCACTTTCTTCGCGTTCTGTCTCTCAGTCTCCGAAGACGCGAAGTCTACGATGCTCTGCGCGATGCTAAGCTCGTGCATCCCCAACCACTAATTCGCGGCCGCTCTGTATTTGAGGCTTTGAAAGGACAAGAGTCGTCGCCGCAGAAAAGATAAAATCGTACGTCGAGGCAAGAACTCGCGATGGCCGACAAACCCGCCGAACTTGGGCCGGACATCTGGGACGTCTCGCTCGAGGGAAAGCTCGTAGTCATAGGCCTCGGCAATCCCTACATGATGGACGATGGAATCGGATTACAGGTTGCGAAGGAGCTGAGACATCGGGACCTCGGAGGGGGGGTCCTTGTCTTTGAGTACCAGACCTTGGAATTGTCGCTCCTGTGGCAGTTCAGAGGTGCGTCGAAGATAATCGTCGTCGACGCGCTGAGGTCCGGAGGGAGCCCGGGGACGGTCTCGACATACGCAATAGCACCCAGAGATGGTCCGTTACTCGACCTGCCCAGCCTACACTCCCTTCAGCTCTACGATATGTTCGACCTTGCAAGCCTGTCTGCAACGCTGCCCTGCCCGGTGACCATCATTGGGGTGGAACCCTTGAACTGCAGCCCTGGTGAAGGGCTGACGGAACCGGTTTCAGCCGCGATCAACCAGGCCGTGGACGCCGTCGTTCGTGCGCTTGGTAACGGGTCCTAGGCACGCGTCAGGGAGCATCTGTTCGTCTTGGCTCGCGGAGAAAGAGGGCCACGAGGAACGCCAGCGAAATCGGAATCATGGCATCGAGAGCGACGGCCCTCCCCACACCGATCGTGAACAAAGACGCGGCGATGAATGTCGAGAAGATTGTCGCAACTGACTGGGCGGACGTGCTGAGTCCCAACGCGCTTCCAGTCGTTCCATCGGCGCTGTCGGTCATCAAGGACTGAACCACTGGGAAGATCGAGGCGCTGAAGAAGCCCATCGAGAGCGCGGCAGCCATGTAAAGCGCGAATGTGGACGACGAGAAGAAGATGACGTAGGAGAGGAAGGTAGCGAGAGTGACCGCTATCAGCAGCCTGTTCCTCCGCACCGAGTCGGATAGACCCCCGAGAATTATCTTCCCGAATGCGCCAGCAACCAGCACGAGAGAGGAGAGCAGGGAGGCCGAGAGGACTGTGAAGTGCATTACCTTGAAGAAATAGTATGGGAGGAAGACGACCTGCCAGACGCTCGCCCAGGTCGCCAGGAGGGCGAACGCCATGATCAACACGACGTTTCTCCGCTTCAAGAGTTGCAATGCATCCCTTCCGAGCCTGATCCCAGCAAAGCCCTGGCGGGCTCCTACGAGCCTCCTCCTGGCAATCAACGCGGCCGCTATGACTACCAGGCCGATCAAGGGGGCAAAGAAGAACGCAGGTCGCCAGCTTGAAGTCAACGTGTACGCAACCCCTCCTATCGAGAGCCCGGCCACGCTCCCGGCGTCGAACCCGACGTAGAAGATGCCGAGCGCCAGTCCTTTCCTTCCCTTGAAGTAGCCGGCCACGCTTGCCATCGCGACGGGCCAGAAGGCGCCCTCACCGAATCCGCTGACGAGGCGGAACAGGAAGGCCTCGGAGAAACTCGATGAGAATCCTATCAGCCACGTGAAGGCAGTGAAGACGGCGAGGCCGCTGATTAGCACGGGCCACCTCCCAAATCGGTCCGAGAGGTATCCAGCAGCGAAAACGACGCACGTTACTCCGATGTACTGGGCCGAGCCGAGAAGTCCGATTTGTGAGTTTGTCAGCGCCAGCGAGGTTGACATGGGCGCGAGAACGGCTGACAGGACCAGCCTGTCCACAGCGTAGACGGCGTACCCCGTCGTCATTATCAGAAGCAGCGCCGCGGACTGCCCCTGGTGTGCAAGTGATCCGAGGAGCCCCCTAGGCGACCTTAGCGCCGAAATCTTGTGCACTTTCCGTTCATTTCTGGACGCCGTGGTTCGAGCATCCTCCTCCCTTCGCCTAGCGGGGCTTGCGTAAAGCCACGAGCCGGTTGGTTGCATCGATGTCCAGCGCGGTGTATGACCTCAGATTCTTGAGCTGGCGCGGCGTGAGCTTCTCGCTGGCGAAATTCCAGTGCAGGCTTACCCAATCCCCTCGTCTGACGGTCGAGAACGGCGCAATCTCTCTGTCGTAGTGGACCTCCCTCTTCGCTGGCGCGGCCAGAAGGAGGCTCTCGTCCCGGAAGGCAAGCGGCACCCTCTCCACGAGGAGCGTCTTCTCCCTGACCTCGAGCACCCGCCCCCACGACACCCTGCAGGAATCCATCAGCTCAAGCAGTTTGCCCTGATTCGCGGTCTTGATGTTGGACCTCGCGTACATACCCAGCACGTAGAACGTATGGTGGGGTTTGGCTATTGCCCCGAACTCGCGGAAGAGGAGCTTCGTCTCCACCTTGCTGAGCCCGCCATCCCTACCGGCCCTCCTTCTTGACGTAGTAAGGTCCTTGTGGGTAAAATCGAAGAAGTCCGATGGTTGCACACGGTCGAGCAGCGAGTTTCCAATCCAGTAGGCCTCGGTAACCTCCTTGTCGAACGGCTGTCTGCCCGTGGATTTTGCTATCATCCGAACGAACGGATAGGCCGCCTCAAACCTCATCAGCGTAGAAGTGAGACCTTCGCTCACGGACGAAGTGTGAAGGTGTTCCAGTATCCTCGCGTTCTCGTCAGGACCGCAGTAACCGAGGCTGTTGGGCTGTAGCGCGTGCTTCGCGTGGAAAAGCTCCCCTTCAATCTCCGGCTTTCTCTTCAAGGAACGGCCATCCTGAGCCGATTCATCTCAAGGCGGAGGTCTCTCTTGAACTCGGCCTCTCTCTTGGTGATCCGCCCGATCGCCTGCTCTGCGAATACTTCGACGTAGGAACCCTTCCTTGCATGCACCATCGAGACGTCTACCTCGCACACCACTAAGTCATCGAGATAGAACACCGAAGCGATGGTGCCCTGTATCGACAGAATCCTGCCGACCCTGGTGACGCACATGCAGCCTTTTTCGACCCGTCAGCGGTTATTAACCGTTACAGGGATTCTCGAGTTTAAGAACAGCACCGTCCTTGAATACGCGCTCGTAATCCTTGAGTCGGGGCTCATCATGTAGACAGGTCAAGGGTGGAGCTTTTCGCGGTGGACGGGTGGATGGTCCCTAGGTATGTTGGAGAATCGCAAGAACTGGACGAGCAGCGCGCGAGACCCGTTGTCTTGGATAGGGTCGAGTGGTTCGTAACAGATGGGACAAATTCGATGACGATGACCTATGATGCTTGCGTCGTCACAAACAGCAACGGGTCCTGGTCGTAGTTCTTGTGTTTCCACACTAGCACGGAGCCAACCCACGCGGTCACGAAAATCGCCACTATCCCGAACCCCGTGGTCTCGAAGTTAAGCCCGTTCAGCCAATCCCAGAGGCCTCCGTTCAGGTTGAGCGCCCTGGAGGGAACCTGGAGTACCTCCAATCCGCCTATCGCGAACTTTACGAGAACCGAAATCAGCGTGACGGTCAGATTGTAGTATATCTTTCGGACAGGATTTAGGAAGGCCCATGCGTATGCAAGGCGCATCGTTTTCTACAACTTCCTCAGCGACGAGGAGAGGAAGCTGTTTACGACGAAACCGAAGGAAGTCACAGCCTGAATCCCCTGTGACCGCCTGCCATTGTGTTCGAATCCCACCTGGTTCGCTACCCCTTCCTCGGACTCTCTCAGATTGGGAAGCGCTCTCTGATCCTTGGTTAAGGCAAGAGAGAACCGAAGATGGAATATTACTGAAGCCCTTCTTTTTCTTATGTAGTAAGACTAGAATATAATCTCGTAATACTTATAAAACGTACGGTCAAGGCGCCCGCGGGAGATGATAGAAGCCAGCTTTGTGATTGGAACCTGGAATCTCGGCGTCTCCAGGGCCGAAAAAGTGAAAATTGGGATCGTCTACGCTGCCATCGGCACAGTCACCGGCTTCTCTCTTCTGGCTGCGTCGGTCATAGGCCACATATCACCGGTCCTGAGCGGTCTGGGGTTAGTCGCGTATGTTCTCGGGCTGCGGCATGGCGTCGACGCCGACCACATAGCGGCCATCGACAACACCACCAGGAAGCTGATTCAGCAGGGCAAGCCCAGGTTCACGGTAGGGACTTGGTTCTCCTTGGGGCATTCCACGATAGTCTTTGGCCTGATTGCGTCCATAGTCTTTGTGAGCAGGTCGTTCATCGGAAGTATACCCGCGCTTCAGGGCTGGGGCAATATAGTTGGCACGCTGATCTCTGGCGCATTTCTTATGGTCATAGGGTTTCTGAATCTGCTCATCGTCTTCGGTGTTTACCGTCTGTTCAAGCAAGCGAGAGTCGGGAAGTTGAACGAGGAAGAGCTCGAGGAGAGCATGGCCAATCGCGGGTTCCTCAACAGGATATACAGACCCCTCTTCAAGTTCGTGAACGATGCCTGGCAGATCTACCCGATAGGGGTTCTTTTCGGCCTCGGCTTCGACACCGCGACCGAGGTTGCGCTGATCGCAATAAGCGTGGGTGTCGGTGTCTCCTCGACGGTCCCGCTGTGGCAGATCATGATCTTGCCGCTGTTGTTTACGTGCGGCATGGTTCTTACCGACACGTCCGACGGCGTGATCATGCGTAATGCCTACGCATGGGCCTTCCTCACCCCGCTCAAGAAGATCTACTACAACCTGACGGTTACCGTCATGTCTGTGCTAGTGGCGTTCGCGGTCGGCGGCATAGAGGCAGCCCAGGTGTTGGGGATGGAGTACAACATGGGCGGAGGTCTCTGGAACACGCTCGAGAATCTCGACTTCGAGTCGATGGGGTTCGTGATAGTCGGAATCTTCGTCGTAACGTGGGGTTCAGCGTACGTCGTGTGGAGGTACAAGAAATACGACAAGAATCCCTCGGGGATGATTGGGCCCAGCATAATCCCGTAGGGTTGGGCGCAGAAGCACCTCGACGGCTAGCCGACCGCTTACGTCTACTTTCCAGAGTATCGATTCCAGATGTTACTGCCTTAAGTGTAGGTATTACTGCACAAGAAATATACGGGAGTCAGCAACACTCCGCGTCATGATAACCAAAGAATACTCAACCAGGACCAGCTTCTCTCTGCCGCCCAAGTTACTGAAGGAGCTAGACGAGGTCACAAAGGTCATGGGCTATGAAGAGAGGTCCAGGACGATTCAGATGGCGATACGGAACCTGATAACCGACTCGCAACTAGCTACCAAGGGTGATGCTCTGGCCTTGGGGACCATCATTGTTCTCTACAATCACGACAAGAAAGGGATAGATGAAAAGCTGAACGATGTCGGGCACGATTTCATCAAGTCGATAATCGCTTCGGTCCACGTGCATCTGGACAAAGAACAGTGTCTAAACATAATCGTCGCGAAGTGCAATGTCAAGACGATGCTGGTGCTAGAACAACATCTGCGAGGCATTGCTGGTATAACGGAGCTGAAGTTCAACTACGTAGTGCCAAGCTTGAGAACTGACTAGACGGCGGAGAGCGCGAGGCCCGTGTCGAGGCAGGCTGTCCCCTGTCACTAGTGCAGTGCATGGCTCCGATGGCGCGAAGAGCGGCCTGGGGGTCCAGCTTTGGAGGTCTTTCCTTTCTCTTCTCGACACCGCGCCCTCCTAGGCGATCGTGTCAGAGGTTACGCCGCGGTGAACCAGAAGGGGCGTTACCAAGAATGAGAATCGCCTCCATTCCTTAAAAGGTTCTCCAAGGGGTGTACTCACAGAGCAAATTGACTGCGGCTGAGAAGTGGGTACCAGTCAGGGTCCTAAAAGAACCGGACGGTGTCACTTTGCGAAAAGCGCCGAATGGTCGGATCAAGCGCCTTGAACGAAGGTCCACTGACGATCCAACCTCCGCTGATAGCCGGCCCGCGGCGATTGACGATTCGAGGGACCGAAAGAACGACGCATCCGATTCGTGGCGCAGGTACGCCGACCTGTTCGATTCAGGGGAGGAATACCGCGTACTGGTCGAGATACCCGGAGTACCAAAAGAGGAGCTCGAGGTCTCGTTGACCGACAGGAACCTCTGGATAGAAGCCGCGACGAGGACGTCCTCGCCCGCGGAGAAAGGAACCTTCGTCCTTAGCGGGGGAGTGGGCACTAAGATATTAAGGTGCGTGACCTTCCCCGAAGTAGTAATGGCAGAAAGGGCCAACGCGAGTCTCAACAACGGCGTGCTTGAAGTGCGTGTGCCGAAGAAGACACCCACCGCGGCGGCGAAGCACAGGACCCTCATCTGGTAGCTGAGGGGAATCCAAAGAAAGATTGGAGGGAAAAAGTCTTCTTGTTGTTTGTCAATGACATCATGACGTCGAAGGTAAAGACCATCGACCGCTCATCCACCATTGTAGAGGCGGCACTTCTCATGGAGAAGTCGAAGATAGGCTCCCTGGTGATCACAGGGCGCGGGGTCCCGGTCGGGATCGTCACGGAGGGGGACATCTCGAGAGCCGTCTCGAGGAGGCTCGACGTCGAGAAAGTCCGGCTGGGAGCCATAATGGGCAAGCCTCTCATAACTGCGAAGCGCGAGATGCGGGTGGAGGAGGCCGCGAAGCTCATGGCAGAATCGCATGTCAAGAAGCTGCCAGTCGTGGACTATGGCAGGCTGGTGGGGATGGTCACACAGACAGACATTGTAGCGGCGAGCTTCAGCCTCGTGACTTCGCTCAAGGAGATGGTCAGGGCAAGGTACAGCCCCCCGGACTTTGAACCCTGAGGGTCCAAGCGATCCCTGAACGAGCGGGGACCAGCCAATCGGCGCCTATTAGCGTCCGCTCGGGAGGAAGGAGTTTCCAGAATCTGACTCATTCATCCATCCGCTCTATGGTTCTCGAGGATGCGAATCACAGTTTCGTCTTCTACCTGACCGAAGTCATCGTAGAATCCTCCGATGGCATAGAAGGGCTCTGGCATGCTGAGGCAGATGACTCGATCGGCGACCCCTGAGAGTCCGGAGATGGTCTCCCGGGGGCCCACAGGTACCGCGAGGATCACCTGGGCTGCCTTTCTCGCTTTAGCGGATAGGATGGCCGCCCTGACGGTCGAGCCCGTCGCAACCCCGTCATCGACTATCACCACAATCTTCCCCTCCAGCGAGGGGTAGGGACGGTCTCCCCTGTAGATCCTCATGCGCCGCCCTATCTCCACACTCTGCGCGGCAGCCTCCCGTTCCAGGTAGGAATTGGGGACGCGCAGCCTCCTTACCAGCTCGGGTTCGACGATAGACTCGCCATCCTGGGTCACGGCTCCCACGGCAAGTTCAGGGTTCCCGGGGGCCCCGAGCTTCCGCGTTATGACGAGATCCAGCGGCGAACCTAGGAAGTCGGCTACCTCCGCCGCGACTACGAGGCCGCCGCGGGGGATAGCGAGAACAAATACGTCCTTCCTGTCCTTCAGGAAGTTGAGGGACTCGGCAAGGAGTCTTCCGGCTTCCGTTCTGTCTTTGAACAAGGATCTACGACCCGACCGACGACGCTCCAGCGAGTAAGATTTGAACCTCTCTTCACTGCGGGACGTTTAGCTCCCTGAAGGCATCCATCGTCATCGCCTGGAGGTGGATCCGTTCTCCCGTGAAGACCGCAGTGTCGTACTTCCCGAAGAAGCGGTGGACGCCGTGGTCCATCTCCTCCGCGAGGCCCACGAACATCGTCCGGATGAGTGCCGTGGTGACCCGAAGGCCGCTGTCCGCCTCCCAGTCCAGTTCCTCCTTCTTGAAGAGAGTGTCTGCGTTCGCCTTCCTCACAAGGTCTTGAATCTGGGAGAGCGCGCGGTGGCGTTCGTCGGGTGGGAGCAGCATCGCCTTCTCGACGGCCTCCATCGCCGTCCTGGCCGCAGCCTGGTGCTCCTTGACCTGCTTGTAGGTGGCCGCGTCGACGAGCCCGTGCTTGAACTTCAGTTCGTTGAGATCGCCGGCCGCTTCGTAGCTGGCCGCTATGATCTCGTCCCTGGTCATCGCGTCCGTCTCGTAGGAGAGGATTGACTTCCAGGTAGGCTCTAGCAGAGCCTGCCTGTGCTCCTCCAGCGTCCGGTAGAAGTGCCTGTAGCCGTACTTCGGGTCCTCGAAAGCGCCGCATCCCGGGTCGAGGAACGGCCCCATGGGCGAGATGAAGAACTGGAGGCGTCGGTCGGCGCCGAACTTCTCGATCAGGCTCTCGCAGTAGGTGACCGTGGCCATCGCGTCCTCGTAGGTCTGGTGCGGGATCCCCACCATGAAGAATAGGTCGAGCTTGGCGCACCCGTGGGCGAGGGCGCTCGCTATGGTGTCCTCTACCTTGCTGTTGGGGACAGGAAATTTGAGACAGTCGAGCTTCCGCAGCTTCTCGCTCGGCGTCTCGATGGTCACCTCGATGCTCCACCGGCGGACGCTCTCCGCGATCATCCGGAAGTAGTCGTCCCCGGCGGGATAGAAGAGCTCTGAGACGAACTCGTTGGGGATGTTCTCCTTCTTGAGCAGAGCGAAGAAGCGCTGAGCGCGTGCCAGACCGCCCATGCGGGGGTCGTGGATCAGCATTATCGGGCTCCGGGAGAACGAGGTGATCGACCTCACGTCAGCGACCAGCTTCTCAGGGGACCTGAAGGCGGGCCACGAACGTTCGCAGACCAGTTCGTAGGCCGACCGCGAGCCTCCGCAGGTGGAGCAGTCCAGCGTGCAACCGCGGGCGTTGAGCAGCATCGTCGTCGGATGCTGGAGCCAGCGCAGGTATGGAGAGAGGTCCTGCATGCTCCCGTACTTGAACATCAGCCGAATCGCGTACAGGTAGTCCGGGACGTCGATGTAGTCTAGGTTGTTCGGGATGAACGTGAGGGGGTTGACGACGACCTCTCCGCTTGGACGCTTCCAGGTCAGGTTCTCGACCGACTCCAGCGGCTCCCCCTTTCTGATCGCGTGGAGCAGCTGTCGGCACGGCTCCTCGGTGGAGTCCCCTCGGATGACGAAGTCGACGAACGGGTACCTGATCAGCTCCTCGTGGTAGTAGCTAGAAGAGAGCCCACCCGTCAGGATGTGGCTCCGGGGGTGAAGCCTCTTGGTGAGCTCGGCGATGGCGAGCGCCCCGTTGGCGTGGGGGAGCCAGTGCAGGTCAATCCCGAACACGGTCGAGTTCATCTTGCGCAGCCTCTCCTCGACGTTGTAGCGCGGGTCACGGAGCATCCTGTAGGCGAGGTTCACTATCGCCACGTTGTACTGGTTCTTCCCGAGGTACGAGGCTATGCTGGTGAGTCCGACCGGATACATCTCGAACTCATCGGTCGAGGGTATGGCGTCAGCTACGGGTCCCTGCATGATCGTCTTCTTTCTAAAGTCGTAGACCGATGGTGCATGCAGCAGCGTCAGGTCTGTGTGGAAAACGTCGCCTATTCCCAAAATATATAGCCCCGGAATCTTGGTACATTGTCCCAGCGGGCCCCAATAAGACTATCGGGTCGAAGGATCTGGGTCCCCACCGCGTAAATAGGGGAATCAGCCTTTTGGCCGTCGGTAGTGTCCATGGGGGATGAAGAAGAAGCAATAGAACAGGAGAGACAGGAAGAGGCGGCACCCGATATCGTGCCGGTGGAGGAAGACGAGGAGGACAATTTAGAGGAAGAGACCGAAGCGGAGTCTGAAGAGCGCGAATCGGAACAAGTCGAGGAAAGAGAGAGCCGGACGGTTGGAAAGCGGACCAAGACGAAGAAACAGGTCAAGAACGGGAAGAAGAAAGGAAAGAAGCCCAAAACTCGATAAGACCCGGCCAGATAGAGCTCTTCTCACGGGCGAGGCGATGACCCCGCAGGTCGCCGATCGCGCCATGGACGTCCAGACCCTGGTCATGGCACGAGCACCACTGGGATGGTGGAGCTCTCGACTATCCGGCGCGAGACGCTCCCGAGGGACCTTATCCGGCCGAGATGATGGAGCCCGAAGACACCTATCACTATCATGCTCGCCTTCCTACGCTTCGCCAGGTCGAGGATGAGATTGGCGGGGTTCCCGATGGTCGTGGCCACTTCATAATCCAAGCCTGCGGTCTTCAGGCGGCTCCCGAGAGTGTCGGCTATGTGCTGCGTGACCCGTTCGAAGTAGGCGATCGGGTCAACGCCATCCATCTTCGTGTACTCCACGTAGCCGCTCGGGACTCGAGGGTCGGGGATGACATTCACGAGCAGTATCCTGGCCGGGATCGATCTTGCGAGCTGCGCAGTGTAGTCGACGACCCTAGCGGAGTGCTGAGATCCGTCAACGGCCACGACTAGATGGTCCATGTAAGCCGAGGGTCGCCTCCGGCTATATAATGCGGGTAGTCAATTCCCAAGTTTGACAATCTGCGGCGGGGGGATGGACGACTCGTGGACCTGAGTCGGCCCCCATCCCGGCGAAGGGGGACCCCTTCGATGTCCGCGGACCTGGTCACTTCCACTTTGTGAGTATCTCTTCCCGCTCGAACGTGGTCCGGCTCACGTAGAAGAGCGCGACGTCCGCGAGAAGGAGGATCCCGGAGATGATCAGGAGGTGGAAGGGGTCGATCGCGAACGCGTTGGTCTGGGCGAGGATGAATATCGCCACGAGGGGCAGGATGACCATGGTTCCCAGCTGTTGCGCGGCCCGGATGTCGTTGACCCTTGAGGAGATTATGATGCTGAACTCGACGTTCATGACGCAGGCCAGGGGAGCCGCGGGGAAGAGGATCAGCAAGGCGTTCAGATTCGGGAAGATGAGGTGACCGACCTGGCCCGACGTCGAGGCGTCGACGATGGCCATGAAGAGGACGGCGCCGACGTAGGTAGCTGCGATGGAGGGCAGGAACGCTGCAAGGCTCTTCCCCAAGAGCAGCTCGCTGTCGGTGGTCGGCGTCGCGAGGAGCGGCTCCAGGCTCTTCTCGACCTTCTCGCCGATGAAGCTGTACGCCCCGATGACCGAGGGAAGAAGGCCGGCGAGCATGATGAAGATGGTGAACTCACCTCCCAGGATGCTGCTGAGCGTCGCGGCCGGAATCTCCCCCGGAGACGTCGAGAAAAGTATGCTCGCGGGGAGCAGCACCGAAAGGGCGAGAGGGCCGGCGATCAGGGAGTAGAGGATGTACCTCTTCCTTCGGAAGATCCCGAAGTCCTTCATGGTCACAATCCACGCCTGGGAGAGTCTCATGGCTGCTTGCCCCCGCTCTTCAGAAGGCGGAGATAGATGTCCTCCAGCGTCG
>Ga0182014_10002458_pt1 | contig 23302 bp, 21 predicted proteins | sample 612S2DmetaG_FD_120489 | JGI IMG/M metagenome (GOLD analysis project Ga0182014, IMG submission 120489) | Permafrost microbial communities from Stordalen Mire, Sweden - 612S2D metaG | ecosystem: Environmental > Terrestrial > Soil > Wetlands > Permafrost | place: Sweden: Stordalen | collected...
CCGATCCGCCGCCAGTTGCTCTTTGACTTTGAGCGCGTGGACAGGGTTGACCGAATTGACCCGTCGCCGGCAGGCTCCGACTTGTATTCGCTGCGGCGGCCGGGCGTGGCGCTCCCGAGCGGCGTGCAGGACCGCTTTCTGGCTGCTGTGCAGGCAGAGGAGGCGGGCGAAAGACAGCGCGCTATTGTGCTGTATAAGGAGATTCTTGAGATCGATCCGGAGTACGCGGCGGCCTATATCAATATGGGGACGATTCTCTTCCATCAGCGTAATTATGCTGTGGCCGAAGATCTCTACCGCCGCGCTACGATGGCCGATCCCTCGTATGTCTTGGCTTACTTCGATCTGGGCAACGTGCTGGACGAGTTGCTGCGGCCGGATGAGTCCATCGCCGCTTACCTGCAGGCGGTGACGCTGGCGCCGCGCTATGCCGATGCCCACTATAACCTGGCCCTGGCTTACGAGCGGAAAGGGCAGCGGCGGCAGGCTCTACGCCACTGGCAGTCCTATCTCCGGCTGGACAATCGCGGCCCCTGGGCCGACCATGCGCGCGGACAGATTCGCAAGCTCATCGGGCGTGAAAAGCTCGCGATCGCCTCGCGCGCGGAGAGCTTTATTCCGCCGCGCAAAGGGACGGCGGCGCTGAAGCTGGTTTGAGGCCGGGTTTGCGAGGCGGCTGGCTGCCGCGTCACTGAGCGTTAGCTGACAGAGTCTTTGTGACGTGTGGCTTTTACAGCCGACAGAATCCCTACGCCCAGCATGACAATCGCGCCGGCTACAATCCAGTGCGTGGGCATACGCATGAGGTGCGCGGCGTAGGCCAGCCCGCCAATCATGATTGCGAATCCGGCAGCGTACATTCCGAACGACATAGAATCTCCTTTATTACAGAATGCATATAGTGACAGCATCGCATTTCGCTCAATATAGGTCTGAGCGATTTAGACCAATCGTGGAATCGGTTATTGCGATTGGGAAGACTGTCCCTCCCAGGGCCGGGAATCGGGACCTGGGGCACTCGACCTCTTCTGGTTCGATAGCAGTTCGGAATGATGGAAGGAGGTTCATTCATTAGCTTCAGCGAACCTCCAGTAATTCCACTTGACAGACATTCTTTGTTCGTCTCATAATAAGCAATACTATTGCGATAAGCAGAGGGGGATTCGTGGCAAAGGCAACCATTAAGTCGAAAACCGGTGCGGTAATCACAGTGGAAGGCGATGAGAGTGAAGTATCCGCCATCCTTGCAACATACGAACGAACTAGCGTTGTCGATCAGGCAAAGAGGGCAATTGCCCGTACTAAAACTGCAAAATCAAGCGAGAAGAAACGGGATGGTGCAGGCGATCTAATCGTGGAACTGAGAGAGGGCGGGTTTTTCGACAAACCCAAAGCATTGGGAGACATTGCCCATGCGCTTGAAGAAAGAGGTTATCTGTACCCCGTAACATCTCTGTCTGGTGTTGTGTTGGGCTTGGTGAAGAAGAGGGAGCTGCGCAGGAAAAAGCATGAAGGGAAATGGGTATATGGCAAATAAGAAAACACGGGTGGCCAAAACCGCTACGGAGGCGTTGAAGATTCTCTGGGAAGAGAGTTTTTTCAGTGGGTGGAAGAAGAGCTCTGCAGTTGTCGAATATCTGGGAAAGAAGGGGAACCACTTTTCAGATGCTGAACTCGGAATGGCTCTAATGCGAGCCAAACATTTGACCCGACGCGGGAAACGCGGTAACTACGAATACATCCAGAAATACCCATTTGTTGCTGACGAACCAAAAACCGGCAACTCAAGGAAGAAGTGAGATGAAAGATCGAACCGTTGACGAGATGTTGAAGGACAAGTTCATCGGGAAAAAACATGTGGATGCGGCTGTGAAGCATTTTGGCCGTATGGTGCAGGATTATCAGCAGAGTGAATGGGACGATGCGAACGCGAAGGCAGGCAAATTCGTCGAGGCAGTCCTTAAAGCTTTGGTGACCGAAGCTGGAGAAACGCCAGCATCTGGTAAGGCATTCAAAGCCGGAAATATTCTGGACACGATTGACAAGAGAACCGTTCTTCCTGACTCGCTGCGATTGACGATCCCACGCGCGTGTCGATTTGTTTATGAGATTGCCAGCAACCGGGGTGCCCGGCACGATGCTGACGAGATTGAAGCCAATGAGATGGATGCCAAACCGGTGATGACGTTGTGCTCCTGGATTCTCGCTGAGATGGTTAGCTACTCCCAGAGGGGGATGGACTTGGATGAGGCGAAGGCAGTCGTCGACGGTTTGATGAGGCGCAGGTACCCTTTCATGGAAATAATCGACGGCCGTGTCTACTGGGACATTGTCAACAGTGCCCGCGAGGCTGCTTTGCTTATCCTGTATGGAGTTTATCCGAAAAGAATATCAGAGGAGTCATTAGCGCGGCAGGTAGTACGCCATGGATATAGCCAGAAGAACGCCAATGTGGCAGTCAAGAGGATACGCACCAGAACTGACGACGACGGACGTGGGAATCTTAAGTTAAGATATCCTGGCGTGCGTGAAGCGGAGGAATTAATTCAGAAGGCCGAAAATGATAGATGAGTAACGATGGGCGTTAGCCCCGGGCTTTCTGTTCGCAGCCGAGAAAAGGCCCGGGCCTGAAGGCCACTTCAATACATGCTACACATTCAGGGGTCTGAAGACCCCTGCTCCCTCCGTAAACAGCGATAAGCATCGAATTGCTATTCAAGTCTGCCTGCACGGGCAAAATCAGGATGCGTTTTCCTTTTGGGGGATCCGGCAGAAATGGTATTGAATGCCCTATCTGGTATACATTGACATCAACGATGAAGATCACGGTTCGTTCGGATGGATTTGAGGGTTACAAGAAACGCGCCCTGGCGCGGGCTGCAAAACTGGCGCGCCTTGAGCGGGTACGTCCCGAGATAACCATCACCTTCGACAATCCTCTGGAGATGCTGGAGGTTTTGACCGCGGAGCGAATCCGCCTGTGCGAAACGGCGCGGCAACAGCCCTACTCCATCACAGCTCTGGCCGCCGAGTTGAAGCGCGATCCCAAGAGCGTTCGCCGCGATGTGCTCAAACTAGAGGCCGCAGGAGTGATTCGCCTGCAGGAACAGATCAATCCCGGACACGGCCGCGTGCGCATCGTTGAACCTGCCGCCAAGCGGTTCGAACTGATTGCCAGCTTTTGAGATTGAAAAGTAACTGGTCTCGCAACTCTATAAAATTTAAGGGAAGTATGTACTTTACGCAGAGAATGGGGGTAATCTGTAATTTGACAATTCCCGAAGCAGCGTCCCATTGTCTCAGACCATATCGAACTCCGACTGCACGGGCTGACGCGAAGCGCTGCCCAAAACTGATGTATTGAAAATTCGGGAAAGATAGCAGGATGCCATGAAACAATCCCTGCAAAAGAAGAAACCGCCAGAGGGCTGGCCGAAGTAAGGGTGCGACGTTATGGAAACTCTCAAATCAGTTTGCCCGAATCACTTGACCAAAGAAGCCGAGCGAAGTGGCTTTTTCCAGTGCCCTGAATGTGGGCTGGTTTGGTTCGGAAGGCCGGAAATTGCGTTTTGCCCGGGAAATCACCGTATCCAACCTGTTCACGTCGCGGTCTTATGTCGGGAATGCGACAAAGCGATCCCAATCCAGCATCTTGCGGAGCATCTTGGGAGCAGGAAACATAGCCTTGTGTAATGCGCGTGTTTCCTACTCTTCAAAAGCCTGGATGGACAATGCCTTGTTCGGCATTTTCCCTAAGACGTTGCGCCGCTCGACTGTTCGCTAAGCAATCGGAACCTATCTCCCTCTTTTGCTTCTCGATTCTATTTTCTGTCGATTCTGAAATTCTTCCGCCAGCGCTATTTCAACGCTATTTTTCTTGTCCTCAAGTAACATGTATGCGATGGCAGTTCCCCAGAATATTGCTCCGTCGATAACCGCGAGAAGCCATCCTCTGACAATGACCCCTATGGCTCCTAAGAGAAGAAATAACAGAACGAGGATCAACGCGGTGCGATAAAACTCAATCTTCGATTTCTGAATTAGCAGCTTCTTTTCCGCCGGACTTAGTTCGGTATTCCAGCTTATCTCCTCTTCGATTGTCGGCTCATTTGCTAAATCATCCCAATCCATTTCCACCCTCTCCCCCGTCATCTGTGTTGTCTTTATAGGTAATCCTGCCACATCCTGCCGGTTCCCACCATATCCTACTCTTGCATAAAGTACACACTTCCGATATTTAAATCTTCGTTGTCCGCTGCACGGCGCGGACGCCGGCTACTCTCCGAATGCCGAGGACCATGCGGTTCAGGTGGCGCAGGTCTTCGGCTTCTACTACGAAGGCGATTTCGGCTTCGCCGTCTTCGGTGCGGCTGATATCGACGTTGAGGATGTTGGTGTTGTCGTCGGAGATTACGGCGGTTAGTTCCTTTAACATGCCGGCGCGGTCGTCGCAGGAGACGGTGATTTTGACGGGGTAGCGCTGAGGACGGTCGGCCTGGTCGCCTACGCGGGACCACTCGACGGCGATGCGGCGGTCGCTCTCGTAGAGAAGGTTCTGTACGTTGGGGCAACTGCGCGCGTGGACGGCTACGCCCTTGCCGCGGGTGACGTAGCCGATGATCTCTTCGCCGCGAATGGGGTTGCAACAGCGGGCGCGGTAGACGAGCAGGTCGTTCTGACCCTCGACCTGGAGCGAGTCAGAACCCGTGAGATGGAGCTTGCGCACCGCGTCAGACATGGCCGATTCGCCACTGCCGGGCTTTGTCTCAGGTATGGGCTCGGCGGTGGGCATGTTGGTGCTGCCGGGGGCCAGCTTGTTGAGCACATGGCGGCCGGAGTTTTTGCCCTGGCCGAGAGTAGCCAGCAGATCGGCGGCGGTGGCAACGCCGTACTCATTCGCGATGCGGCTCAGGTCCTGATCGTCGATCTGGCTCATGGGGACTTTATACTTGCGGGCCTCGCGCTCCAGCAGCTTGCGGCCTATTTCCACTGCGCGGCGGCGCTGGTCCTCGTTGAGCCAGTGCTTGATTTTGTTGCGGGCGCGGGGGCTTTTGACGAAGGTGAGCCAGTCGCGGCTTGGCTTGTGATCTTTCTGGGTGATGATTTCGACGATGTCGCCGGTACGCAACTTGGTGCGCAGGGGCGCCATGCGGCTATTGACCTTGGCGCCTACGCAGGTGTGGCCGACCTCAGTGTGAATGGTGTAGGCAAAGTCCACCGGAGTGGCGTCGGCGGGAACCACAACGACTTTCCCTTTGGGCGTGAAGGTATAGACCTCGTCGGGATAAAGGTCCATCTTCAGGCTGGAAAGGAATTCGTTGGGGTCGGTCATCTCCTTTTGCCACTCGACGAGTTGCCTGATCCAGTTGAGCCGCTCCTCGTCGCGGGCCGTCATAATCGCTCCACCGGATTTGTACTTCCAGTGGGCGGCGATGCCTTCCTCTGCGATGCGATGCATCTCTTCAGTACGGATCTGCACTTCGAATTGATGGCCGCTGGCGCCCATGACCGTGGTGTGCAGCGACTGGTAGCGGTTGGCGCGGGGGCTGGCGATGAAGTCCTTGATGCGGCCGGGGACAGGCCGCCACAGCGTGTGGATGAGCCCGAAGACGGCGTAACAGGATGCTACGTCCTGGGTGATGACGCGGATGGCCAGCAGGTCGTAGACCTGGTCGAAGGAGACTTTGGAGCGCTCGATCTTCTGGTAGATGGAGTAGAGGCGCTTGATGCGCCACTCGACGCGGGCCTCAATGCCGTTTTCGCGGAGTTGCTCGACAAGCGTGTCTTCGACGCCGCGCAGGAACTGCTCGCCCTCAACGCGGCGGGCTTCGACGGCCGCGGCTACCTTCTCGTAGCTGACCGGGTCAGTGTAGCGAAAGGCCAGGTCCTCAAGTTCGCCGCGCACTTTGCCCATGCCCAGACGGTGGGCCAGCGGAGCGTAAATCTCCTGGGTTTCGCGGGCGATGGCCTCCTGACGGTCGGGCTTGAGGTGCTCGAGGGTGCGCATGTTGTGGAGGCGGTCAGCCAGCTTGATGAGCACCACGCGCACATCTTCCACCATGGCCAGCAGCATCTTGCGCACGTTTTCAGCCTGGCGGTCTTCGCGATTCGCAAATTGGATTTTGTCGATTTTGGTGACGCCCTCGACGATGTGAGCCACTTGGTCGCCAAATTTGGCCCGGATTTCTTCGTTGGTGGCGGGCGTGTCTTCAACGGAGTCGTGCAGCAGGCCGGCTGCGATGGCGGTCGAGTCCATCTTCATCTCCGCCAGCACCTCGGCCACCTCGAGCGGGTGTACGATGTAGGGCTCGCCGGAGGCGCGCATCTGCCCCTCGTGGTGCTTGACGCAGAACTCCCATGCCTTGCGGATAAGGGTGACATCTTCACTGGGGCGGTTGGCCTGGACCTGCTTAAGTAGCGCTTCAAAACGCTGGTCGAGGGCGCGTCGGACGGCACCGGGCATAGCAGCCTGCACTTCCACCGCGGGAGATGAGGACGCGCTGGGAACGTCTGCCGGTATGGGCTGCCGGACTGTCGCCATGCTTTATTATAGGCCGCATTCGTTCGATATGCGTGTTGAAGCGGAAGAGGCTAAGTTCTGGGCGATGTGAGTTAGTATCTTTCCGGACGTGGTCAATCTACACTTCAATGGGAGCTTATGACCGAACCGCGTACATCCAAAGTTGCTGTGGCCCGAAAAACGCTGAAAGCTGACACGCCAACGGGGCCTGTTGAACCGATTCACGAGAAGCCTCGCTCGGCATATGGCGCCAAGGTGAACCGGCGTGCCGCTGACCGGCTGCGCAGCGGCCATCTGTGGGTTTATGCCTCAGATATCGAGAGCATGGAGTTGCCTGAGGGCGACCCACCGGCGCTTTTGCCGGTGGCCGATAGCCGGGGCCTGCTGCTGGGTACGGCGCTTTATAGCCCTTCGTCGCAGATTGCGCTGCGGATGGTTTCGCGCTCGGGTCTGGATGAGGCTGGTTGGCTTGAGTTGATGGCGAATCGGTTGCGGGCGTCGATTGACCGGCGGAAATCTCTGCTCGACGAGCGGAATAATGCATGCCGGCTGTGCTTCAGTGAGGCGGATGAGTTGCCAGGGCTGGTGGCGGATAAGTACGGCGAACTGGTGATTCTGCAATTGCTTACCAAAGGGCTGGACTCGGCAGCGGTGAGAGAGACTTGCGTGCGCGTGATGCAAAAGGAACTGGAGCCGACGGCGATTCTGGAGCGGCCTGATCCGCGGATGCGGGAATTGGAAGGGCTGGCGGCGCCGAGTTCGGAGCCGTTGTTTGTTGCTGATGCTGGGACTCAAGTCTTCAGCACACAATTTCTGCTCAATGGGCTCAAGTTTCATTACGACGCCAATGCGGGACAGAAGACGGGGGCATTTCTGGACCAGCGGGCTAACTACGCTGCCACGGCGGAGTGGGCGCGGAAACTGGGCGGAGCGGCTGGGCGTGCGCTCGACGTTTGCTGCTACCAGGGAGGGTTTGCGCTGCATCTGGCCCAGGTTTCGAAACAGGTTACTGGAGTCGACTCTTCGCGCGCTTCTCTCGAAGTGGCGGAAAGGAATCTGGATGCCAATCGCGACCGGATTACGGCGCAGGTGGATTGGGTTGTGGGAGATGCGTTTGAGATTTTGCGCGACTGGTCTGAAAAAGAGAAATTTGACGCTATCGTGCTCGATCCGCCAGCATTTGCCAAGACCAAGCGGGCGGTTGAGGGAGCGCTGCGCGGCTACAAGGAACTGAATCTGCGTGCGCTGAAGATGCTGCGCTCCGGCGGACTCCTGGTGACCTGTTCCTGCTCGCACCACGTGAGCTGGAGCGATCTCGAGGGAAGTGTGGCCTCAGCCGCAGCCGATGCTGGAAGGCGCGTGCGACTGCTGGAACGGCGCGGCGCCGCTCCCGATCATCCGGTGGTGCTGAATTTGCCGGAGACTGAGTACCTGAAGTGTTTGGTGCTGGAAGCGGAGTGATCAGGCCTGGGCAACGCGCTGATTGGCGGGCCAGCGCGGCAGGAGCCGGAGCAACCAGCTAAACCAGGACCGGCGGAGCCGGGCGGAGGCGGCCAGCCTTTTTTTCTGCGCTTCAGGCCGCAATTGGGCCAGCGTTTCTTTGACCAGTGCACGCAGGGATTCAGCCTCGAAGGTGCAGGAACGCAGGTAGGCGGAGACGGTGAGCCCGGCTTCGGCGGCGCGCTTGCGGAGTTGCTCGCACTCTGACGTGCTCATGCGGATGGTAATGCTGGCGGACTTCAGATTGCGGTCAAGCGATGCGGCGGGATTGCTTGCGGTCCAGGATTCAGCCGGCGCGGTTGAAAGCCTGGCCGGGGGCGCGGCGGCTTCATCGCTATCGACTGGCGTGGCATTTGCGGGCTGGGTGAGCGAACAGTCGCTGGAGTCGCCAGGGCGGTAGCGCGCATGAGTGCGCAAGGCACGCTCGTAACTGAGAGACGCAACATCGTCTTCAAGGGCATCATCGTTCCAAGCGGGATCGCGGATGGTCGCGGCTGCTTCGGGCGCAGCCAGCGCTGCCAGCAAATTGGCAAAGCTGGAGGGGGAGAGCGAGGGCGAAGACTCTACGGATTGCTGCATGGGATGGAGCATACTGCGGGGATGGGGTGCGAGCTTGAGGAAATTCCGATGTGAATGGGCGAGGAAATTCCTAATCAGGAGCGGTGCCTCACGTGTTCCAAATTGAAACTGCTTACCGGTTGCGGATCCAAAGCCGCGCTCGGTCAGGCGGGAACGAATTCACATGCTGCAGGTTCGGGGAGGATGCGTCCTGGGAGACGCAGGAGTTGAGTGATAGCCTCGACGCTCAAAGGGCGGGCGAAGAGGAAGCCCTGGCCGAAGCGGCAACCCAACTGCCGTAGTAGGCGATATTGCTCATAGGTCTCGATTCCCTCAGCGACTACGTCCATGCCCAGCACACGGGCCAGCTCGATGATGGTGCGCACGATTTGCAGCGGCTGATCGCCCTCGGTCATCCGGCCCACAAATGAGCGGTCGATCTTGAGCACGTCAAAAGGGAAGGAATGCAGATGGTTGAGCGAGCTGTAACCGGTGCCGAAGTCGTCCATGAGCAGGGAGACGCCCAGCTTGCGCAGGCTGCCCAGCACCTCCAGGGCGATTTGTATGTTGGGAATCAGGCTTGACTCGGTCATCTCGAGGCCGAGTTGCCGGCTGGAGATGCCGGATTGAAGCAGCAGCGCCTCAACGTGGTCGGCCAGACCCTCGCGGGAGAACTGGCGGGCGGAGAGATTGACGCAGACCCGAAGAGAGCCGTGGCGGGAATCTTCGCGGCACCAAGTCTGGATTTGCTTGCAGGTCTCGGCGAGTCCCCAGTCACCGATGGGCAGAATCAAACCGCTCTTCTCGGCCAGCGGGATGAAGTCCATGGGCGGAATGAGACCCCGCTCGGGATGGGCCCAGCGAATAAGCGCCTCAAGGCCAACGATCTTGCGGGTGGAGAGTTCGACCTCGGGCTGGTAGTAGAGGACGAACTGGCGATCATCGAGGGCGCGGCGCAGGTCAGATCTGCGCGGCCAGCCAGGTGCTGCGGTTGCAGCGCGAGATTTGCGCGTGCCGTTTCCTGCGAACGATCTGCGCAGTCTGCGCAATTCCAACTGGCTGGAAATCATATCGGCAAGGCTGGCAAGCATGCGCAGTTCGTCGGGCGTCAGGCTGGGACGAGGTTCACGCCAGAAGATGCTTAATACTCCAAGGATTCTGTCGTCGAATGATCGGACGGGAGCGGCGGCGAAGAAACTCGATCCGAGCTGCCTTAGACGTGGCGCTTGCTCTTCCAGTCTGGATTGCGCGTAACTATCCGTCATCATTACCGGCCCGTTGTTCGCAAGCACCATATCGAAGATGGAGTTATTCCGGGGCAGCTCGCGCACATGGTCGCCATAGTTCGACTTGATCCAGATGCGGCTATCGTCGGCAAAGCCGAGCCCGGCTGAATCTGCCTGGAAATATTCAGCAGCTAGCCGCGTAACAGTGTCGTAGCTGGATTCGGAGGGAGTATCGAGAATCCCGAGCGCCCCTAGCGCGGCCAGCCGGGCTTCCTCCTCCTGCCGTTCGATTTTGCCGGTCTCGGTCTCGACTAGTGGCATCTTGGCTCCGCGCCCAGCGGCATCCCGGCGGCCTGAATCGAGCCGGGAACAGCCAGCCACCCAAGGGCAAACCGGCTTTGCATCGGACCGAGAGCGGCCTCACTTGCGGCATGGCGTTCAATTCCCGCGGCTGCTGCCAATGAATTACCGCCCATCGGAACGTGCTGCGTAGGTCACGCACATTCCTTATCGGAAGGGCAACCCGAGGGCATGAGGTTACGGCGGAGCGATTCGGTTGAGTACCTGTCCAATGAACCACCAGCTACTTACGTACCTAAGGCTGACCGGTTTCAGTCCACAGGAAAGTTAACTGGTCAGCATCGTCCTGGACCTGCTGGTTCACGCCCACGCCATTGCTGTGACCTCCGGCCAGACTATAGTGCAGCAGAATGGGACGGCCGCTGGTGTTGGCCGACTGCAAGAGGGCTGTCATCTTTCGGGCATGCAGCGGATCAACGCGTGTGTCGCTGTCGCCGGTAAAGAACATAACCGCAGGGTAGGCGGCGCCCGCTTTCAAGTTCTGGTAAGGAGAGTACTTGAGCAGATAGGGGAACTGTTTTTCGTTTTCCGCGGAGCCGTACTCTGTGGTCCAGTATCCACCCACCAGGAACTTGTGGAAGCGCAGCATATCGAGCAGCGGGTAACCGCACATCACGGCTGAAAACAGCTCAGGATGCTGGGCGATGGACGCGCCCATGAGCAGTCCGCCGTTGGAGCGGCCGGTGATGGCAAAGTGCTCAGGGGAAGTGTATTTGTTGGCAATCAGGTATTCGGCTGCCGCAAACCAATCGTCGAATACGTTTTGCTTGCGCTCAAACATTCCCTGCTCGTGCCAGCTCTCGCCATATTCGCCGCCGCCACGCAGATTAGGAACCGCAAACCATCCGCCCTGCTCAAGCCACCAGGCCGCGCGGGAGCTCCAATCGGGGGTAAGGCTGATGTTGAAGCCGCCATATCCGGTCATCAGCAGCCGTTCAGTCCCGTCCATCTTCAGGCCTTTTTTGCCGGCGATGAACATGGGCACCTGCGTCCCATCCTTCGACTTGAAAAAGACCTGCTTCAGCTCATACTGGCTGGAATCGAAGGGGATTTTGGGCTGGAAAAAGACTTCGCGCTTTCCCGCTTTGGTATCCAGACGGTAGATGGTCCACGGCACGATGAACGACTCAAAGCTGAAGTAGCCGTAGCGGTCCGTCGTCAGGCCGGAGACTCCTGAGGCAGAGCCGATTCCGTCGTATTCGATCTTTCCTGCTGGCTTTCCGTCGAGGGAGTAGACAGTGGTCTCTGATTTCACGTCCTTCAGCCGGTTTGCGTAGAGCTTTCCACCCACGATCGACCAGTTATCGAGCACATCCGGCCCCTCGGGTACGATGTTCTTCCATGCATCGGGCGGGGTGCCGGGAACTGCCTTGAGGATGCGGCCATTGGGAGCATTCAGGTCCGTCTTCACGTACCATGCATTCTTTGCGTAGATGGCTGCAAAGCGCGATTCGATGCCCCAGACCAGAATTTGAAAAGGCGAATCGGGTTTGGAGAGGTCGCGAAAGACAATATCCACGCGGCGGGGCGGCACGCCGCGGCTGATTGTCACCACCAGGTAGCGGCCGTCGTCGGTCACTGCGCCAGAGAAAAGGTCGTTGCCGGCGAGCGGCTCACCGTGAAACTCGTGGCCGAGTATCAGCGTATCGGCGGAGAGAGGCGTGCCCAGTGCGTGCCGGTAAAGCAGCGTTCCATCTTTGTCGTTACGCGCGTAATAGAGGCTGGTTCCATCTGGCGAAAAGCTGGCGCCGAAGTAGCGGGCCCTGGGCAACTCATCCGGGAGACTCTGGCCAGTCTTGACATTTAAGAGATGGATGCCGGTTTCGTCCGCTCCGCCGATCCTGATCCCGTAGGCCAGGAGCGTTCCATCGCGGGAAACATCCGTCATGAAGATTGAAGTATTGGAGTCGCTGCTCAGCTTGGCCGGGTTAAGCAGGCGCTGGTCCTGTCCTTTCCAGCCGTGGCGGACATAGATGGAGAACTGCTGCTCGCCGGCCAGACGGCGGCCGAAAAAATAATTGTTTGCCCGCTCGAAGGGCGCACTGGTCTCGGATATGTTTTCGAGAGCGGTCAGTCCTTCGACGGCTTGCGGGCGGATGCTCGTCTGCTTGAAATATTGCGCGGTGTAGGCGTTTTGCGCGTCGATAAAGGCGCGCGTGGCGGGACTCTTTGCGTCTTCAAGCCATCGATAATCGTCAGTGATTTTGGTTCCGAAGTAATCGTCGGTGACCGGGACAACCTCAACGGCGGGCGGCGGCGGCAAGGTGATTCCCTCCCGGCCATGAATCGTTTGTGCAATCGCATTTACCCCAAGAACCACTCCAAGCGCAAATCCAATCGTTCGCTGCACGCAATGCCCCCTGCGGACAGTCTACTTGGAAGATATGGGCCGGTGGCTTGCTCTTTCAGATTCAGTTCAGAAGAGAACCATCCGGCGGCGCTGAAGACCATTAGAATCGACTGAAGTGGAAGAATCGCACCAGACTCAACCTTCGCTCAACGCGCCTTCACGGTGGGCGCGCGGTTTGGGAATGCTGCGCCCATCGCATGCGCATACGGCGTTTACTGCGAGCATCCTGCTGGCGTCTTCTTCTTTTCTCTCCAGCATTATCGGACTCGCGCGCGGCAAATTCATCGCATGGCTCTTCGGCGCGGGGCCACAGACCGATGCGTACGTTGCCGCTTTTCGCTTGCCCGACCTGATGAACAACTTCCTCGTTGGCGGAGCTGTCTCCATCACATTTGTCACTATCCTGAACCGCTATCGTGAGCGCGATGAAGAGGCCGAGGGAGAGCGTGTTCTGTTTATCGTGCTCAACCTTATGGCGTCGGTGCTCACCGCAGCCACCATCGTGCTCATGTTCCTCGCCGAGCCCTTCATTCGCTTTACCAACCACGGCTTCAGCGCGGAGCAGGTTGCGCTTTGCGCTCACATGACGCGGATTCTGCTTCCCGCGCAGATTTTCCTCTTTATCGGCAGCGTGCTGGGAGCCACGTTGCTGGTGCGCAAGCAGTTTCTCTATCAGGCGATTACTCCCCTTATCTACAACCTGTGCATCATCGGCGGAGGCGTGTTTCTGCACCGCCGGTTCGGGGTTTCATCCCTGGCAATCGGCGCAACCACGGGATTCCTCCTGGGATCGTTCGCCCTCAACGCGCTGGGCGCAGCCCGCGCCGGCGTTCGCTACCGCCTGGGCATCGACCTTCGCCATCCTGGCCTGCGCTTGTGGCTGCAGATGACACTGCCACTCATGTTCGGCTTCACGCTCCCCTTTCTAGATCAGTACTTCGCGGGCTACTACGCCTCGAACGTAGCCGGCGACATTACGCGTCTGGCCAACGCCAAACAGCTTTTCTCCGCGCCCATGACCATGCTGGCGCAGGCCGCGGGAGTCGCCTCGCTACCCTTCTTTGCCCAGCTCTGGGCCAGGGGCAAACACTATGAGTTTGCGGTCGGTGTTGCGGACTCCGTCTCCCGTGTTGTCGCGCTGGGACTACTGGCAGCCTCGGCCTTGATCGCGCTGGCGCAGCCCATCGTCGGCTTGATCTTCGGCGGGGGCCGATTCACTCCATTCGATGTGCGCCAGACCGCTCTCTTTTTTGCCCTCTACACGCTCTCGCTCTTCCTTTGGTCGGCACAGTCAATTTATGCTCGTTCCTTCTACGCCGCTGGAATCACATGGCTGCCCATGCTGGCCAGCACCATCATTACCCTGGCCGCCTTCCCGCTCTACGGATTCGGCTATGGCTGGCGCGGAGCCGCCGGTCTGGCGTTGGCGTCCGACGTCGGCATTGCGCTCCAGGCCGTTAGCCTCGCTGTGCTGCTGCATAAGCGGCACATGGTTTCGCTGGCCAGCCTGGACTTTGCCGAATTGGGCCGCTGCCTGCTAGCCGGACTGGCCGGCGGCACAGTTGCCTGGTTGGTCATCCTGGGCGTGGGGAGCTTGCTGGGCTACCTGGTTCACCCGCATGTGAACGCGCAGATTCGTTGGATTGACCTGGGCCAGATTGTGGCCGGAACCGCTGTTTGGACGGTAGCCTCATTGTGGGTTCTGGAGAAAGCGGGTTCGGCGCTGCCCAGGGTGATGATGAAGCGGCTGGGGCTGGTGTGAGGGGCTTCCAGACGGTTTCCGGCTCGTTTTTCCGCCAACATTAATTTCTATCTTTTACAAAAGCTCGGATGTATTTTATTCCCACCTTGCGTCCGTGGAACTTGCTGATATTTCTGCTCTTGGCCTCAGACGAATCCAATTTCGAGAATACCGGCGGTACACCGGGGTGAAAACACACAAGCCCCCACCGATGCGGGAGCTTGTGTGCCGGAGCGATAGCTGAAACGCAGTTAGGCCTGGACTGCCTTGGGCGCCTCAGGCACAGCCTGGATTGCTGAAGACTTGCCTTCCGGCTTGCGAATGTCGATTCCACCCTTGAAGAATGCGCCGTCTTCAATGCTGATGCGGGCAGCGGCGACATCGCCGGTGAGTGAACCTTCGGCGCGAATTTCCACGCGGTCCGTCGCGGAGATGTTGCCGCGAATTTTGCCTAGAATCACGATCTCGCGAGCGGTGATGCTGGCCGCTACCTGACCATTGCGGCCCACGGTGATGCGGTTGCCGGGGAGGTTGATGCTGCCCTCGACTTTGCCATCGATATACAGCGACTCCGAGCCGCTGATTTCGCCCTTGACGAGCAGTCCCTTACCGATGGTGGCCTGCTCACCATTCACGGCTGGGGCGCGACTCGTGGAATCAACGACGGTGGCGACTGGCGCGGGGCGGTAGGGTTCCGGTGTAGGGGCGGGGTGAGTCGGTTGGGGCTGGGTGGGTTTCCACATTGCGCTCAAGATGAGATTCCTTTTCTGTCCTGAAGGGACTGGGGTAAAAAGGCAATAAAACTGCCTGGGATTCAAGTATCTTTACTTTCGGGCTGCCGGATGATCATGCTACGGCAGCCACGGACGGTTACACCTTCGATGGTACGTCTTCGCAGTTCCCCAGAATACCGCGTTACGGTCATTCTAAGCCCCTCCGCCGGTTTAGGGAAAAGGCGGGGGAAGCAACGGCTATCAGGAACCAAAGTTGATAGATTTCCGGCGGAGTGGCGGAGGGTAAAGCCGGATTTCATGCCCATCTCGGCACAGCCTAGAGTGGGATACCTCGAACTAGGTAACGTCTTGGACGTGTTAGATTCTTTCCAAGGGCGCAAATGCCGATGAGCCAAAGTGTTATGGACAAAACGCATTTCCTGAATGCTCCACTTTGCATTTACTCAAAATCTGATTTAATGCCATTGGTTGCCGCAATGGGCAAGAAAATCAAAGTCTATTACGTAGGACGCGAGAGGCGAGCCTACAAAGCGCGTCTCGCGGCACCGTGGCGGAGTCGCCACAGCCCGGAGTCGGAAATACGATGGTTTTGCGAACTGATTCGCGATCTCCCGCCGGACGCAAGAAACCTCTGGGATGACGCCAGGTCTCGCGAATTCGATATTGGCATTGAAGCGCCGGGCCCGGGCAGTTGTTATTGGTCGTCAATCTCGCCAGAGGCACTGAAGGCCGCATCCGAACTTAATGCACAAATTACCCTGACGGTTTATGGGCCAATGAAAAGATCCAAAGCTCAGAGCAAATCCCGCAAAACCGTCTCTCAATAAGCCAAACTGATTGAGGTTCGTAGTTTCCCACCCTTTCGCCCAAAAAAGGCGAAAGGATGGGGCACGGAGTGTTGTGCGAAAACAAGCTTTCGCGATTTAATCTCACCGCGTCAATGCCCTACTCTCTATTTATGACCGATCGTGAATTGATGGAGCGGATCGCTCGCCCCGCAGGGCAAAAGGCCGGGTACAAGCAACTGGTTCGCGAGTTGAGCCTAGGTGGCGGCCGAGAGCGGCGGCTGCTGCTGGAGCAACTGGCGCGGCTTACCGCGCGCGGGGAACTGCTAAAGCTAGACCGCGAACACTGGAGCATTCCCAAGCCGGCGGGAACGCGCGACAACCTCGCTGCCGGCAGGCTTGATCTGCATCGAGACGGCTACGGATTTGTGCGGCTCAATGCCAGGCAGGCTTCAGGCACCGAAGATATTTTTATCCCGCCGAATGAGATCAATGGGGCGATGCAGGGCGACCAAGTGCTGGTGGAAGTGGAGCCGCCAAAGGCCGATGGGCGGCAAATGGGGCGCATTGTTCGCGTGCTGGAACGGCGCAATCCTACGGTGGTGGGTGTTTTTCACTATGCGCGGTCCGATCGTGCGCAGGGACATTCGGTTGTGCCTTTCGACGAACGGATGACGCAGCCCATCTTGATTCCCGACGGAGAAGAATTGCCGTCTGCCGTTGAGGCTCGAACGCCCCACCGGGTGCTGGGTGCGGAGGCTGCGGCACACTCGATTCACGACAATCTGGAAGGGCTGGTGGTGGACGTGGAGATTACCAGTTGGCCGACACCCACCCGGCCGCCGGTGGGCCGCGTGATTGAGGTGCTGGGCGATCCGGATGACTTTGGCGTGGATGTGGAGATGATGATCCGCAAGCACCAGTTGCCGCGGATCTTTCCGGAAAAAGTGCTGGCGGAAGCCCGCAGTGTGGCCCATCTCGACCAGGACGAGGCTGCCCGCAGGGCCGATTTTCGCGGTCTTCCCATCGTGACCATCGATGGCGAGACGGCTCGCGATTTCGATGATGCGGTGCTGGTGACGGAGCGCGCCGACGGCGGCCACGAGTTGCAGGTCCATATTGCCGATGTGGCCGAGTATGTGCGCGAGGGTACCAACCTCGACCTTGAGGCAAGGCTGAGAGGAACCAGTGTTTACTTTCCCGACCGCGCGATTCCCATGCTTCCGCAGGAGCTCTCGACCAATATTTGCAGCCTGCGCCCCGGTGAGGACCGACTGGTTCTAAGCTGCATCATTCAGCTCGATCCAGAGGGGCGCATTGAGAGCTACGAAATCGTCGAGGGTGTGATTCGCTCGGCGGCGCGGATGACGTATACAGAGGTCACCGAAATACTCGACCAAAAGGAAAAAGCGCGGAAGCGCCCGGATTTTGAGCGGATGCGGACTCTGGCCGAGCTGATGAACAAGCGGCGCGAGGAGCGGGGGAGCATCGATTTTGATTTACCTGAGCCAGTGATTGAGTTTGACGAGCAGGGGCAGATGCGCGGTGTGACCAAGTCGGAGCGCACGTGGGCCAATCGGCTGATTGAGGAGTTTATGCTGGCGGCCAATGAATGCGTGGCCACCTGGCTTGAGGACCTGGGCGTACCTTCGCTTTACCGGATTCATGAGAAGCCGGAGCCGCGGCGCGTGGTGCAGTTTGAGGAGTTGGCAGCGAGCTTTGGTTACTCACTCGGGCTGGTCGTTTTGCCGGTGCGGCGAATCCAGACTCGCAGCGAGCGGCGGGACGCTTACGGCAGCGGACGGCGTGCGCGCGAGCACGAGGTGCCCGAGGATATTCCAGTGACGCCGCGTATGTACCAGAAGCTGGCCGCAAAGATCGAGGGCAAGCCGGAGGAGCGGATTCTGAGCTACCTGATGCTGCGCTCGCTCAAGCAGGCTCGCTACTCGGAGTTTAATGAAGGCCACTTTGCGCTGGCTGCGCCCTCGTATACGCATTTCACTTCGCCGATCCGGCGGTACCCGGATTTGGTTGTTCATCGGATTGCCAAGGCGCTGCTCAGCAAGGGCGTGAGCGGTAGGGGAGTGGTGGCTAAGGGAAGGCATAGCTCGCCATGGTCGCACCCGAATGAAGGACTGCCGGGTCTTGTGGAATCCGACCCAAGATCACCCCACGGACGTGGACCTGTCCGTGGGGACCCCGATAGCCGCAAAAACAAAGACGCGGCGAGGGTGGGGCACCCGGCTCAGGATGACAACGCGGTGATTGAGCCGCCGATTCCTGAAGCGGAGCTGGCGCAGATTGCCGAGGAGACCAGTCAGACCGAGCGGCGCGCTGCCGAGGCCGAGCGCGAACTGGTGGAGTGGAAGAAGGTTCGCTTTATGCAGGATCGGGTGGGCGAGGAGTTTGCGGCGCTGGTCCTGAATCCGGCCAAATATGGGCTCTTTGTTGAACTTACCGACCTCTTTGTCGAGGGGCTGGTGCCCATCGATTCGCTGCGGGACGACCGGTATACCTGGCGCGAAAATACGCACGAGATCATCGGCGAGCGCACGGGCCGCCGCTTTCGCGCGGGCGACCGGGTGCAGGTAATCCTGGACCGCATTTTGGCGGCTGAGCGCAAGCTGCAATTCTCAATTGTCGAGGAAGGACTGCGGCTGACCGGGAATCGGTCAGGCAGCAAGACCGCTAAGTCTTCACCCTGGGGGAAAAAGAATCGGAGCAAAGGCGGCACGCCCCATGGACCAAAGAAGAAGCGGTTCGGTCCAAAAGGCAAGCGGCGCTAGGGCGTAACGGCCCCCCGCTAAAGGGGCCGTTCGCCACAACTTGCGCCGTCCAGGTGTTTAGAAGCTGGGGTTCGCCACACGATCGGCAAGTTTGCCCAGAATCGGCATCTCCAACTTTCTTCCGTTCAATGCGGCCACAGCCCACACCACCCAAGCGCCCAGCCAGATGCCCCAGATGATCCGGACAATGGCCAGGAGGATGCCTGCCTCCGGAAGCATGAAAGGCAAGACCATATAGGTCACGAGAAAACTGGACAAAAATGCCACAACGTTTAGCAGGAGCGATTGCCAGGCGTGAAAGCGCACATAAGCGCTGCGGTTGTAACGCGGAAGAATCAGGAAAAGGATCGCCGGGATGAAGGTGATGTAGGAGAGCGCGGCGATGCCATTTTCAGATAGGCCAGATGGATTAGTCGTTTCTTCAGACACAGTGGCTCCTTTTAGGTTTCAATCTTTTCTGCGGAAACGGTCACTGTTCCTTCAGGCCATTTTAACCAGAAAGGAACAGCTCACAGGCCGGCTACGCATATAGAGTGCGCGAATCGAGACTGATGATAAGAGAAACTGTTGTTAATGTAATTGTCAAGTAAGATTTCCGGGGCGGACCCGGATAGTTAGGTACTGTTCCGAAATAGACCGGTGAGAAAAGCCAGCTGCGCCGCAGGCCTTGGGCTGCGGCGCCGCTGGCGGTATGCCTGGATTGCTCCTCAGGCGTCGGCTTGCTTTTCAGCCAAGTTGCCGATATACGGCAGCTTGAAGCGCTTGCCTTGCAGGGCATTGACCAGGCAAATGACCCAGGCAATCATCAGCGCGATCGAGCCGACGGCAAAGATCAGCCAGCCGAGAATCGGTACGATGCCGATCACGGCGATTGCAAACCAGGCTATGCATAGGAAGATGTTCTGCCAGGCGTGGAACTTCACGAAGGTGTTCCTGTTGTAGGGTTCGACGATCAGGAAAATGATCGACGGAATGACGGTTATATAGGCCAGCGCGCCGGCGGCATTGTCAGAGAGTCCGGATTGCGTAATTTCTTCGGTCACGTTATCTCCTTTTGCGGTTGTGATCAAATTTGCGGGTTTGAGATCAAACGATTCTGGTGATTTGCGCAGGTTGTGTCAGGCTCCGGATCTGATGCCTGGCGCGGTCCCGCTCCCCGGCAGGATCGGCGCTCGCACGGCATCCGTTCACGCAAATGCTTTGTCTTGCCCCTCTAGCTGTTGGCCTGCTTCTCTGCCAGGTCGCCAATGAACGGAATCTTGAATTTTTCGCCGTTGAAGGCTTTGATGAGCACGATGATCCAGAGGATGAAAAATCCGAGTGCCACCAATGGCCACAACACCACATCGATCAGAGCAATGACGGGCAAATGGCCAATAATCATCACGAGCACATCGGCCGCAATCCAGGCAATGGCCAGAAAGATGGACTGCCAGGAGTGGAAGCGCACGAAGGGGATTCTGTTGTAAGGCGCGACGATCAGGAAGACGATCGCCGGAATGATGGTGATGTAGGCAAGCCCACCAGCAGCATTGTCAGAGAGACCAGATTGCGTTGTTTCTTCAGCCACGTTAGCTCCTTGGGGATTGGGAGTGTACTGCGGGACCGGTTGCTGCACGCTCGAGCCGGGATGGGGGAAGTGAGGGGGAACCGGCCGCCGTACCCGGGGAAGAGCGGGCGCTAGGATTAAGCTAAGAACACCCCATCCATGCAGGTTTGTCAAGAGATTTCGGCGCACGGGCGCGGAGCCTGTTTGAAGCAGAACGGGCTGGGAAAGGCGGGGCTATCGGCAAGCGTGGTTCAGAGTGGGGCAGATGTGGAAGCCGGCATCCGGTTGGCCTGCTTCTCGGCCAGGTCGCCGATGATGGGCAGCTTGAGACGTTTGACGCCGAACGCGTTGACAAAAACATAGATCCAGACCAGGAAGATGGCCAGACCCACCAATTGCAGAACCGTCAGGGTGAGGAAGACGGCTGACGGAACGATATTCTGCACCAGACCGACCAGAATGTCGATCACCGCCCAGGCAACGAAAAAGAAAATCGACTGCCAGGCGTGGAAGCGGACAAACGAGCTTCTCTTGAACGGTTCAATGATCAGGAAGACAATGGCCGGAATGATCGTGATGTAGGCAAGGCCGGCGGCGGCGTTATCAGAGAGGCCGGACGGGTTCGAATCGGACATGGAAGCTCCTTTATTGTGGCGTAGCTGCTCGATCAGGTTGACGGCAGTCAGTGAGCCGAATCAATCCTTAACCGAATTGTCGCCCTGTTCGAGAGGGTTAGTCCGGTCAGATTTGAACAAGTAATTGCGGATCGTTATTGCGCACGTTTCCTACCCGTTCGCTCACCGGCCAGGCGCGCATCTTCTCTGCCGGGTAGGGGCGAAGCAGGTCCACCGGCGGCCGGGCCGGATCGCCAGGGTCGAGCCAGCGCAGGTAATCGCTCCTTTCGAGAATCACCGGCATGCGGTTATGGATGGGCTCCATCAGCTCGTTTGCATCGGTGGTGAGAATGGTGAAGGACTCGAGCGGCGGCCCGTCCTTGGGCTTCCAGCTCTCCCACAGGCCGGCAAAGGCATAAGGATCGCCGCTGCTGAGGGCAATGGCATAGGGGTGTTTGGTTTTCTTGTCGATCCGCTGCCACTCATAGAAAGCATCGGCGGGCACCAGGCAGCGGCGGCGTTTCAAGGCCTCGCGGTAAGCGGGCTTGGTGGCAGCTTCTTCAGCGCGGGCGTTGATGGTGCTGTAACTGAACTTGGAATCCTTGGCCCAGAGCGGAACCAGTCCCCAGCGCAACAGGGCAAACTCGGGGCTGCCGGAGTCGCGATTCAAACGCACCACGGGTTGCACGCTGCTGGGCGCCACGTTGTAACTGGGCGCAAACTGCGGCATGGTCTCAAAATCGACGCCGAACCAGTTGGCGAGGAGATCCTGCGTAGATTGACGAGCGAATCGGCCACACATACCCAGACAGAATAGACGGCTGCGGGCACGGCAAGGCAACACAAAAAACAGGCGCTCCAATTACAATGGACCCGGGGGATACGATGGCAAATATGGTTTTTTGCGTTCGCAACAAGAAGGAGATGGAGGGCCTCGACGAGCCGCCCTTCGATTCGGAGTTCGGTCAGAAGATCTTCAAAAATGTCTCGAAGGCGGCCTGGGCCGAGTGGGCCGAACGGCAGAAGATGCTGCTGAATGAGTACCGGCTGCAGCCCTGGACCCCGCAGGCCCAGCAGTTCCTGGTGGAGCAGATGGAGCAGTTCTTCTTCAGCGACAGCTCGGCTCTGCCCTCGGAATACGTTCCCCCGACGCACTGAAAGTAAACTCCGGCTATGCAGCAGGCTTCAAAAGCGCAGAACGCGATTAATCGCGGCGCTCGGTCGTGTTACCGCGTGCGCTGAATGCTGCTGGTAGAATGGAAGTTGCCGCATTGTGCGGCGATTCGCGTTATCTGTGCCCCCAACCCCATAACCTCCAAGGCCCAACCGAAGAAGAAGGAATACGTCCCCCTGTGACCCAGACGATTCGCAATATCGCCATCATCGCCCATGTTGACCACGGCAAGACCACCCTCGTTGACGCCATGCTGCGCCAGTCAGGCACCTTCCGCGCCAACGAACAGGTGGCCGAGCGGGTGATGGACTCGAACGAACTGGAGCGGGAGCGCGGCATTACCATCCTGGCCAAGAATACGGCCATCGTCTTTGAAGGCGGCAAGATCAATATTGTGGATACGCCGGGGCACGCCGATTTTGGCGGCGAGGTCGAACGAGCTCTCAAGATGGTGGACGGCGTGATGCTGCTGGTGGATGCGGCCGAGGGTCCGCTGCCGCAGACGCGCTACGTTTTGTCAAAGGCTCTGGAAGCCAAACTCAAGCCCATCGTGGTGATCAACAAGATCGACCGTCCCGATGCGCGTTCGCAGGAAGTGCTCGATGAAATTTACGATCTGTTCATCGACCTCGACGCGGACGAGTCGCAGTTGGATTTTCCGGTGCTCTATGCGGTGGCCAAGGCGGGCACGGCGACGCTCGATCCAAACACGCCGGGCGTGGACCTGCAGCCGTTGTTCGAATCGATTGTCTCCACTATTCCGCCGGCAACCGGCGACGCGGACGGCACGCTGCAAATTCTGGTCACCAATCTCGACTACTCCGATTACTTTGGCCGCATCGCCATCTGCCGCGTCTTCCAGGGCACGTTGCACGCAGGCGACGACGTGACCATCTCCAAGCGCGACGGCTCGCTGATGAAGACGCGCATTACAAAACTTTTTACCTTCAGCGGCCTCAAGCGCATCGAGACGACCGAAACCACCATGGGCGATATTGTGGCCGTCGCGGGCGTTGAAGGAATCACCATCGGCGAGACCATCACCAGCGTCGAGAACCCCGCCCCGCTGCCGCTGATTGTGATTGACGAACCGACCATTGCGATTCAGTTCAGCGTCAATAACTCGCCCTTTGCCGGGCGCGAGGGCCAGTATGTGACCAGCCGTAACCTGCGGGAGCGCCTGGAAAAAGAGCTGCTGACCAACGTCTCGATTCGCGTGGAAGAGACCGGCTCGCCCGACAGCTTTAAGGTGCTGGGCCGCGGCGAGCTGCAACTGGCGATTCTGATTGAGATGATGCGGCGCGAAAGTTTTGAGTTAATGGCCGGACGGCCGGAGATCGTCACCAAGGTGGTAGACGGCGTGCGCATGGAGCCGGTGGAGCACCTGACCATCGACGTGCCCGAG
>Ga0182014_10002459_pt1 | contig 23297 bp, 21 predicted proteins | sample 612S2DmetaG_FD_120489 | JGI IMG/M metagenome (GOLD analysis project Ga0182014, IMG submission 120489) | Permafrost microbial communities from Stordalen Mire, Sweden - 612S2D metaG | ecosystem: Environmental > Terrestrial > Soil > Wetlands > Permafrost | place: Sweden: Stordalen | collected...
CGACAAGCCCGCCTCCGCCAGGAAGGTTTGGCCGAACGCGAACAACGGCTGGAAGAACGTGGCGCGCTCGCGTTCCTGACGCAACTCGCCATAACTGAAGTCCTTCGGTTCGTGCTTGAGCAGGCTGATCCGGTACATCCCCTCGTCGGCCTCCAGAAGTGACTGTAGCTGCCGTTCCAGTTCTGGCGTCAGCGCCCGGTCGAGCAGGCGAGTGAGGCGCAGCCTTTCCGTCGCGACAGTCCGTCCCACCATGTCCTGCAAGTAGGTGTAGCCAGGCGCGACGATAAGTTGGTTGGACAGGTACTGCAAGACTTCCCGCAGGATGAAGACCGGTTGAGCCGACAGCATGGCCATGCGCTGCGCCTTCTCTTCAAGCTCTTTCTTCGCCCCGGCATCGCAGGACCGGTAGGTGAATAGCTTGAGCACGGTTCGCTGTTGATCGAGACGATTCGATCGGGAGGGCTGCTTGATTTCCGCAATTCCTCTCGCTGGGAAGTAACGGTCGATAATGTGCTGTGCGTCGTCTGTGACCGATTCAAGTCTGTAGACGAAGAATTGACGCTTGGCCTTGAAATAGCCCAGCTGCAGAATAAGGTGCACGGCGACTGAAAGCGTGAAGATGCCATCGACCAGCTCACGCTCCGCAGGACTCAGGTCGAAGTAAAGACGACGGTCCTCTTCCGTAAAGCGAGGCAGAGCGTAAAGATCGTCAACCTCCTGGGCAGACAGGATCGACAGGCGGCGAGATTCGGAGGCCATGCACGAGCGACTTTCAGCGAGTGCAAAAAGTACACTTTCTGCACGGCAATTGGAAATTGCATTTCATCGTACAGGCAGACCGGTTTTCAGTGCAAAAACCGTTGCTAAAATCAAAGTGCAATTTCGACCGATACCTGTTAGATTGTTGCACTATGGAAGCTCACGCAACGGTCCTTTCCGCCCCTGCGACACATCGGATTGGCTATGCGCGCGTCAGTAGCGTCGGCCAAAACCTGGATTCACAGTTGGACGCTCTGCAAAAGGCAGGGTGCAAGAAGACATTTTCCGACAAGATGACTGGCTCCAGAATGGATCGTCCCGGCTGGGATCAACTGATGGAGTATGTCCGTCCTGGCGATGTACTGGTCGTGACAGAATTGAGCCGCATGACGCGCTCGTTGATCCATCTGCTGGAGACGGCGCAACTGCTGGAGAAGAAGCAGGTCAACCTGATTTCTTTGCGCGAAAACATTGATACCAGCACCGCCACCGGCCGCTGCTTCCTGTCGATGATGGGTGCGATTCATCAGATGGAGCGGGAATTGCGCGCCGAGCGCGCCGCAGCAGGCCGCGCATCGGCAAAGGCGCGCGGGAAGACCGGCGGACGTCCAAGTACCGATGTCGTGAAGTTGAGAGACGCCAAAGTGCTCTATGACAACTCGGGAAAGACCGCCGAAGAGGTTTGCAAGGTCGTCGGAGTTGGACGACGGAGATTCTTTACCTACATGGCTCAACAGCGAGATCAGACATCACAGTCCCTTACCGCCAATTAAAAGTCTCTATGGGCGGTGGGGGGCTAGATATTTGATTCGGCACTCAAGCAGCGACGATGGCTCTCCCGCAGCCGGAGACGATGCAGTGAGCGGCGCCCCTAGGGACAAAATGCCGTCCACCTTTCCGTAGGGCGCTAAAGCCGGATCGAGAAAAACTCCTCGGGAGTTGGTCACACCTTTATCGCCAACGCTGTTTTTGTGCAGCCCGCATCCTCCGGTCGTTGAGTCCGACCAAGATTCACCACCGCGATCAGTCACTTCGAGACTTATTCTCTGCTCGGCTGGAAGATACATTGCGGCCAAATCGTAACCGTACATTGGAGCTTGCATTGCGTGCAAATTCCCGGTGAGAACCACAATCAGCTTGGTCGGTTGCGACTTCCCCAGCGCAAGCAACGCATTGCCCAGAGCCTCATCCCGTGCTCCCGGTCCCGAGCCTGTATAGGGCGCATCGAATGCGGCAACAGATATATCCGCATCTTTTTTGTGAAGCTCTCGTAAGGCAATCAACAATTGCAGCATTGCTCCACTGCTGCGGCCATCCGGTCGACCCTGACCATCCACTCTCCAGCCAGGCAGCTCAAGAAGTTTCTGCTCAGATTCAATGAGATCTTTGGCCGTCAGAATACCATTGAGTTCCGCCTGTTCACTCGTAGGACGTTCCAGAGCTACTGTGACGTTCCTGCCCCGCGCCACCGCATCGCAGACTAGGTCGGCCACTGCCGTCGGAGCCTCATTCGAACCATGCAGTTCACCTACCAGCAACCAGCGCAAGGACGGTTTCGACCACAACTGTTCAGCAGCGCCAGGCAAGGGTGAACAAGCAGCATTTGCTTGCGTTGTAGCCGTTGTTAGCACAAGCGCAGCCCAATACAGCAACCATCTCGTCTTCCACATCAACGATCTCGCTCTCAAAAATCCTAGACAAACAAGCAATCTTTGGACTGAACGAACAGTCCCTGAGCGCCAATTTTACCTTTTCGAAGCGCTGGGCAAAAATAGCCAACATCAATTAAACCTTTTCGAGGGGTTGGGCAAAAATAGCCTTATCGCTAATTGTCGCGACGGTGTTGCGACAATTGTCAGACCGCTGGGGTCACAATTACCCTTGGCGTGGAAGCTCTCGGAAACGGCACGTTGCATGGTCATTTCTATCCTCTCATATATCCGATAAATTCAAGTTCTGCCCACCTTTGACTGTGTCGAGAATATTTACAGATGAATCAATATCTTTTTCAACAACAAAAGTGGTTACCTTCGATGCAGATTGTGTCCGCTGTCACACTACAATTCTCGACGCAATATTTTAGTTGACATGCCCAAGCATCTTTCTGATAGGTTACTTGCGACTTCTTCCCATGCACAAATGTAATCGCAGAATCAGAGGAGGGGTAATGTCCCGCAGACGCAGAATGTCCATTTTCCTGTTACTGATTGTCGCTTCTGCCCCTAACCTAATGGGCCAGAAGCCTGCTACGCCCAATTATTCTTTTCAAAGTGCGCTCGCGGCGATGGGCGGCACGAATGTCCAAGCCTATACGTTGACTGGGAATGCCGAGTTCATTGCCGGGTCCACCGACGACACCGGATCGTTCTCCGGAGAATGCAATATCAGCGGCTCAAGCCAATTGAGCCTGCAACTCTCGAACGGGACCCGCACGGAGACAAGGGAGACCAAGGACGGAATCCCTGGCGGAACCTGGACAGACAGCAACGGCGTTCGACACGCGATTGCCTCACATAATCTATTTGCGCCCTCGGCCTGGTTTTGCCCGGTCGTTGCGCTCTCTCAGATCGTTTCAGCCGGCAATCTGAATATCCAATTCATCGGCAATGAAGAGAAAAATGGCGCAACGCTTGAGCACTTTACCATCACTTCAACCCCCTCTGGAACTGGGCCGCAAATCGCGCTTCTGACTCACCTCTCCCAGGTCGATATCTTCCTCGACCCACAAACCTTGAGGCCAGCCGTGGTCGACTATAACGCCCATCCCGACAAAGATGCAGGCACGGACATCCCGGTTGAACTCCGGTTTGAAAACTACACCGAAGTTAATGGTGTATGGATTCCGTTCACCATCCAGCGCTACCTGAACTCTTCGTTGGCTTTGACTTTGCAAGTCCAGTCTGCGACAACCAGTCTCGGCATTCCGTCATCTACTAGCCGCTGAAACACATAGCAGAGGAAACTCACGTGAAAATCAAGTGCGCCTTCATCGCTGCCCTCGTCCTTGTGCTTCTATCTGTGCCTGCCACGGCCCAAGTTTCGACAGGGTCACCCTGGCTAGGAAGCTTCTCTGGCGGTCCTGATGTCATAAATCTTGGCAACTTGAACGCGAATTCGACCTTTCCACTCATCAACAAGGCCGGACGCGGAATCCCCTTTACCATTGCGCCATCGTTGGATTCGTCAATCTGGTATCCGGTAAAGTCCAATAATACAACTTCCTGGCAGCCGCTCAGTACATGGGGCTGGTCAGGGCTTCCCGGAGGCACCAGTGGCAATCTCACCTACACGACTACAACCCTAGGGCCTTATTCTTGCGGACCGCCGCCGTGGACATATCCCATGAACCCCGGCCCAACTGTTTACTCGTTTACAGTCACTCAATACTCCAACTATGTTTATACAGACCCGCGTGGGACTCAGCACGCCTTTCCTTCGAACCAGGTGGCGACCTCCAGCGTCTCCGGCCAGTGCTTTCAGGAGGGCATTCCCTATTACCCCACTAATTCGGCAACGGGAACCGACGGCACGGGATATTCAATTACCGCATATCCTGGCAGCGGGAAAGTTTCCAACCCACAGGGGATCGGTGTCACGTTTTCAAACGGATACACCCCCAGTTATCAAGAGGATGTCAACGGAAACTACATTTCTTGTACCGGCAGCTCATGCACGGACACGCTTGGCACGACGGCAATGACCATTGCGGGGAACGCTGCTTCTCCACCGATGGTCTTGACAGTTCCAGGTCCAGGTCAATCCGGCAACCAAAATTACATCATCAACTACACGAACTACACAGTTCAGACGGCATTCAATTGCCCATCGGTTCACGAATTTGGTCCAACGGTCGAGCCTTTGATCAGTTCGATCTTACTCCCAGATGGTACAAGCTACCAATTCAGTTATGAAGAATTGGCGAACGGAAACTATACTGGGCGAATCAAGGCGATCACGATTCCCAGCGACCCCTCCGGCCCGACGATCACCTATTCATACTCAGGAGGCGACGCAGGAACGGGAATCTACTGTGCCGATGGAAGCACTCCGAATCTCACAAGAACCACTCCCGATGGAACATGGACCTATTCGCGTTCTGGTTCGGGCACGCAATGGACAACCACAGTGAACGCGCCACCGGGATCGGATGGGAAACAGGATCAGACTCTCATCGCATTCTACGAGGCAGGTTCTAACTTTTATGAGATTGGCCGCGAGGCCTTCTCGGGTTCCACATCGAGCGGATCTCTTCTTCAGACGACTCTGACTTGCTACCAAACTTCTCCGAATCCGAGTGCATGCCCGACCTCGTACTCGGCTGCCGTCGCTGTGGGAGGAACTAACTTTGCTTTATCAGGCCATGTCGTAACCAATCAGTTCCCGAACAGCGCAGGCATCTCTTCGGGGTACAGCGACGTATATCAAAACGGCGTATCGATAAACCATACGACCTACGACTTCGGCGCGGCGGGTTCCGGAACCTTCTCGTCGAACCCGCTACAGATCCACGCCACAAGCTACCTTTTCTATTCGAGCTCTATTTATGATTCAACGACCGGAGTTTCTATCGTGTACCCCCCTGCGGTTCAGATAGACTCCATCGTGAACGGTTCTTCGACTCCATGGCAAGCTCTGACTTATGTCCAGAACAACTACGGCCAGACTGCCACCGTTGCAAGTGGCGCGCCGCACAGGAGTAACGGAATCTGCGCAAGCGGGACCGCGTGCGCATTCAATCTCACTTCGACTTACAAGTGGGTGTCCGGCGGAAACCCGCTAACAACCGGCATCGCCGGAACCAACTATCAGACCACCACATATAAGGATTTCGATACTGGGCTGGTCAATGTGGCAACGGATGTGAACGGTGGGACGACGACCTACGCCTACAACGGGAGCGGCGGTTGCGGCGACGCATTCCCCACCAGCGTCACCAGCACGACCGGCGGCAGCACTGTGACATCCCTTCAGACCTCGGCAACGTGGAACTGCAATGGGGGTGTGCAACTTACCAGCGTCGATGTGAACGGAAACACGACGACGAATTCTTACGGCAGCGACCCGCTCTGGCGGGTCATGTCGGTCACAAACAATGCAACCGGAGCGGTGACCAACTACACGTACCCAACTCCATGGTCGAAGATGTCGTCTATATCGATGAATTTCAATGGAGGATCCTCGACCAGCACCTCTGTTACCTCGTACGACCGATTGGGCCGAGCGGTCCTTCAGCAGAAACAGCAAGGCCCCAACTCCTCGAACTACGATACGGTCGCCATTTCTTACGATCAGCGAGGCCGGGCGAATTTCCAGACATTGCCGTACCAGGGAACTCAAGGACAAATCATCCTCTCAAACCCAGGCATCACAACGCAGTTCGATGCGCTGAACCGCATGACTCAAGTAACTGACGGCGGGAGTGGCACCGTTACTTATACCTATTCAGGAAACGATACACTTGTCGCGACAGGTCCAGCACCGAGTGGGGAGAACCTGAAACAGCGGTCGTTGCAATACAACGGCGCGGGTTGGCTGTCCTCCGTCTGCGAGATTGTCATGTCGACTCAACCGGCAGGCAAATCGTGTGGTCAAACGACAAACCCTAACGGCTACCTAACCACCTACGCTTACAACTCCGCCGGATGGCTCACACAGGTCAAGCAGAACGCACAGCCTGGCTCGTCCGGCGTGCAAACCCGCACGATCAGCTATGACGGCCTGGGTAGAAAGCTCTCGGAGACGATTCCCGAGTGGAGCGCAGGAACCGGCTTACCAGGAACCACTTACTACACCTATGATTCGGCCAGTTCGTGCAGCGGCAGTTCCACGGGAGACCTGATCAAGAGCGTCGACAACGCCGGCAATGTCACGTGCCTCACCTACGACAGCCTGCATCGCCCACTCAGTTCCACGGTCGTCTCGGGACCTTACGCCTCCGTTACGCCGGTTATGAACTATGTATATGACGCGGCTACCTACAACGGCACGGCCATGCAAAACGCACAGGGCAACCTGGCCGAGGCCTACACGGGAGCCAGTTCCTCCAAGATCACCGATCTATACTTCAGCAAAACCTACGGAGGATCGGGCGCAACGGCGGGCGGGACCGTCTCGCAGGTGTGGGAATCGACGCCGCACTCTGCAGGCTACTTCCTTACCACCGATACCTACTATCCAAACGGTGCGCTGGGCCTGCGGACGGCCTCTTACGGTGTCCCCAGCCTCAGCTATGGGCTGGATGGCGAGGGACGCCCCAATGCGGCCACGGACTCGACCTACAATCTCAACCTCGTTACTGCAGCGTCTTACAACCCGGCAAGCGCGGCCACCGGCGTCAGCTACGGCAATGGCGATTCGGATGCATTCGGGTACGATTCCATGAACCGGCCAAACTCCATTGCCTACAACGTCGGCGGCAGCAACCCAATGATTTCCAATGCGCTGACCTGGAACGCAAACTCGTCTTTGAAGAGTATGCAGGTGACCGACAATAACGACACGACGAAGAGCCAGAACTGCACTTATTCGGCAGACGACCTGAGCCGCATCGCGTCGGCCAACTGTGTTAATAAAGGTGTCCCGCAGTGGGCACAGACCTTCGCTTACGACCCCTTCGGCAACATCAACAAGACCGGCAATCCGGGTACGACCTATTCAGCAGCCTACAGCTCGGTCACCAACCAGGTTTCCGGCGGCCCCAGTTACGACGCCAACGGCAATCAGATGAACAGCACCCCGGCCAACCTCACCTGGAACGCGCTCAATCAGCCCATCACGGTCAACAGCACCACGGCCACCTACGACGCGCTGGGCCGCATGGTCGAGAAGGGCGCGGGCGGCACGTACACGCAATTCGTTTACTGCATCGAGGGAGCTGTCTTGGCCGTGTACAGCGGCGGACTGGTCAAGGGCACGATTCCGCTTCCCGGCGGCGGCACGGCGGTTTACAATGCAAACGGTTTGAACTTCATCCGCCACAAAGACTGGCTCGGATCGAGCCGCCTGGCCACGACGTGGGCGCACGCCGTCTACTCCAAGGAGGCCTACGCGCCCTTCGGCGAGACCTACAACGAGGCCGGCACGCCCGACCGCAGCTTCACTGGCCAGGATCAGGACGTGGCCACCGGCTCCGGCGGCACGGGCGTCTACGACTTCCTCTTCCGCAAATACGATCCCTCGGCGGGACGGTGGCTCAGCCCAGATCCGGCAGGATGGGGAGCCGTGAGTCAGACGGTTCCGCAATCGCTAAACCGGTATGCGTATGTGATGAACCAACCGATGATAGCGGTTGATCCGGCAGGATTGATACTGTGCGTGTCGGCAGACGGCACACCCTTTGATTCAGGATATGACGGGTGCCCGAACGACTCAACGTCTTATAACGAAGTGGATTCCGTTACAGTTAACGGTGACGACAACCCTACTGTCCCTTTAACTCCAAATGCATGTAATACTAGTGACATCATTTGCCAAATTCAGTACCAAGATTTTGTCTCGGGAATGACTTATGCGCAGTTTGTCCTGCAAAGGTCAAATACAAATGCCCTGAATAACGCATGGGCGTATGAAAAGAAGGCCATTATCTGTAACTTTCAAGCGGAAGGGGCCGCAGCAAAAGAGGGGGGTGTCTCTCTTGCCCTTGACGCAGTTGGATTTATACCAGGAGAGGGACTCCTTAATTTTGCAGCGCAAACAGGTGTCGGTCTGGTTTCGACTGTTATTAGCGCAAACGAGAATGACGCGTTTGGCGCCCAGTCTTCCTTGGCGGGGACGTTTCTTATGTTTGCGGGTACTGTTTACAAGAGCGGAGCGGTGGGGAAAGCGATTCCGATTTTAGGGATTGGCGTGAACACGATTGCAACACTACATGACTTGGGGACAACAATCTCAGCCGGATGGAACGCAGTCAACGCATGTATGAGTCAGCCCTAACCCGGCATAGCGGAATCTAGTCTGGAAAGCCGCGTGAACAAAAAGAGACGAGGCGTATCAACAAAGATTCCCTGAGCAAACTGAGAGGACTACCATTGGAGAGGTACTTATGAGCGAAGAAGATTCAAAGCAGGTTCTCGATAGCCTGTCAAGGAAAACGGCGATACTGCTCGCACTCTGTGCATCGCCATTTTACTTTCTTTTTCTCTGCCTCGGCGACCCAGGGAGAGGACGAGCTGCGGCCATTTGTGCTTTCGTGATATTGCTGTGCGCGAGAATATTCTGGAGCCTAAGGACGCATGTTTTGTTTTGGGTCGCGCTGACGATTGTCACGCTGTGTCATATTCCCCTTATCCTGCTTATTGGATGGGGAAACAAGAATTATCCAGGCATAGCTCTTCTTCCTCTTGCTTTCCTGGATTTCTGCGTCGCATACGGAACTCTCAAACTCGTCGAGAAGATCACAGAGGGGAGCAGACCGTCCGCGGACACAACTCTCGGAGTATAAATAGCGTGGCCCCGGTCCTGTTGACGCCCCAAATAGTGGCGGAGACTATAACGGCGGGTGGCGCACCCTTAATAACTCGCGAATGAGGGTGGCCCATCCTTCGCCTCTTTTCTGGCGAAGGGTGGGAGACCACGAAACTCGACCGTCCGCCCGGGGAGTCTCCGTTTTGTCTTCCAACGATGCATACGATGTCATCGCTAACATCAGCAAGACGGTTCCCTTTGGCGCCACGGGTACAACCTACGCCGCCGGATACAGCACCGTCACCAACCAGGTTTCCGGCGGCATCACGCCCGCGCCAACCTACGACGGCAACGGCAACCAGCTCACCAGTACCCCGGCCACGCTCACCTGGAACGCGCTCAACCAGCCCATCAGCGTAAACTCGGCCACGGCCACCTACGACGCGCTGGGCCGCATGGTCGAGAAGGGGGCGGGCGGCGCATACACGCAGTTCGTCTTCTCGCCCGCCGGAGCGATTCTGGCCGTGTACAGCGGCGGTCTGGTCAAGGGCACGATTCCGCTTCCCGGCGGCAGCGCGGCGATTTACAATGCAAGCGGTTTGAACTTCATCCGCCACAAGGATCACCGGAGTCCCCAACGACAGGTCTTCGTCGTTGGGGTGGCTTGGCTCGGATCGAGCCGCCTGGCCACGACGTGGGCGCACGCCGTCTACTCCAAGGAGTCCTACGCGCCCTTCGGCGAGCCGGAGGTAAGAACCAAGGCACATGTTCCTTAAATAAGAAAAGGACTATCTGAATGAGAGGGGCATTGAAGAGCTTTCTGGCCGGTGTGTCTGTGCTGGGACTGTGCGTGTTGGCGGCGGCGCAACAAACCTCTTCAGTAAAACCACGGCCAGTGGCCGAGAAGCTGGGCTACGCGGCGGATGCGCGTCTACTGGTGATCGAGGCCGAGGATCTGGGCATGGCGCACTCCATCGACAAGGCCAGCTTTGAGGCATTGGAGAAGGGCTGGGTGACGACGGCGGGGATTCTGGTGCCCGGCCCGTGGTTCCCCGAGGTTCTGCGCTGGTCGCGCAACCATCCCAATGCCGACCTGGGCATACGGCTGGACCTGAACGCGGATTGGTCGAGCTACCGCTGGCGTCCCGTCTCCGGCTTGCAGCGAGGATCGGGACTGACCGATCCGGGCGGGTATCTGTCGAGCAGCCAAGTTTACGTGGCGCAGCACGCGACGCCGGCAGAGGTGGAAGGCGAAGCGCGCGCCCAGATCGAGATGGCCAAGCGGGCGGGAATCCCCATCAGCCACCTGGACAACCACATGCGCACCATGCTGGTAACGCCCGCCCTGTTTCAGGCGTATTGGAAGATGGGCCAGGAATACGGATTGCCAGTCATGGTGCCGAATCAGCTGGTTCAGTCAAAGGGTGTAGCTACCCAGAAGCCGGGTATATTCAGTTTCGGCAACATCGAGGTCGATTTGGCGAACGTGCCGGTTGATCGCGAGTTGGAGATCATGCCGGGTCTTGCACAGAAGGACTGGCTGAGCGCCTACGAGAAGACCCTGGACGCTCTACCACCGGGAGTCTACCTGCTGAGCGTGCATCTGGGGTATAACGATGAAGAGTTGCAGGCCATGACCTGGGATCACCCGAACTGGGGCGCGCAGTGGCGGCAGAACGACCTGGATGTGGTGCGCAGCCCTGATTTTCAGAAATTCCTCAAGGACAAAGGCTTTATTCTGATTGGATGGAAAGAGTTGCAGAAGGCGATCCCGGCGCAGCATCCGTAGGCCGGATTAGGGCGGCGACGTTGAGGCATGAAACGTCAATCCGAATGCGCCGCAGACGGGAGCGGGGCCTGACGCTGGTCGAGCTGATCGTGACCGTGGCGATTCTGGCCATCATCGCTTCGGCGGCTGCGCCCTTGGTGGTTCTCGACGTGAAGCGGGAGCGGGAGCGCGTGCTGCGCCGCGATCTGTGGGAGATGCGCGACGCCATCGACCACTACAAGGACGCGGGCGATCGCGGCGCCTTCCAAATCAAGTTGGACAGTAACGGCTATCCGCCAGACCTGCAGACCCTAGTAGACGGGATAGACATACAGGGCAAGAAAGTGAGGTTTCTGCGCCGGATTCCGGTAGACCCTATGACCGGCAACGCCGAGTGGGGCTTACGCTCCATGCAGGACGATCCGACCTCAGACTCCTTTGGAGGACAGAGCGTCTTCGACGTGTATTCGAAGTCGCAGCGGACGGCTCTGGACGGTACGAAATACTCCGATTGGTAACCCGGCGCTATTTCTTCAGCCCAAGGCTGCGCAGAACCATATCGTCGTCGCGCAGACCGCCGTTCTCCTTGTAGACCACGCCGAATCCACCCTGGTAATCCCACATGGTCCAGCCGATGTGGTTCTTCTCGAAGGCGGTGCGGGCCGCAGTCAGCCAGCGCTCGCGATCCTCCGGCACGGAGAAGTTGCGATAGACGCCGAACTCATCGCATATCAGCGGGACGTTGCGCTCATGCGCCCACTTGGCTGCAAATTCGATGTCGCTCGCGATGCGATCTGCGTCCCAATGGTCTTCCTTGTATTGGAGCAGCCTCCATTGCGTCTCCGCTGAGTCAGTGCGCTCGATGGCTTCCGTGACGCCCTTTTCCGTCGCTGGAAAAGGAAGGTTTCGAACATCAAGCCAGTAGTCCAATCCCCACGTAGCGCCCTGGTGCGTGAAGATGTGTGGCTCGTAATAATGGAAGTCGTAGATCAGATTTGTGTCCGAAAGAGCAGGCAGCTGGATCAGGTCCCAGATGTCGGAGTAGCCGGCGCCTTGAACAAGGATGGTCGAGTTGGGCGCGTGATGGCGGATCACACCAATGGACTGCTGGAGAAGACCGGACCAACTGTATAGGTCGTTTACGCTGATTTCGTTCATGACCTCAAGGACGATTCGATCCTGGTTCATCGCACCGTAATGGTCGGCGATCTGGCCCCACAACCGGAGATACTTCTCGGCAGATTGACCGTTGCTGAGCAAAAGGTGCGTGTACTGCGGGTTGGGGTGGAAGTCGAGAATGACATCGAGATCGACAGCGAGTGCCTTCTGAATCACCTGGTCCAGAAATTGAATCCGTTCGCATGAATCCCAGTTGCCGTCGCACTGAAAGATGACCGGATCGATGGGGATGCGAACGTGATCGAAGCCGAGCAGGTGGATGTGCTCAAGGTCCGCGGGCGTTGTGGTCGCTCTGAGCTGTTGAAGCGAGTAATTTCCGCTTTCAGAAAACCACCCGCTCAGGGCAACTCCATGCTGCAGGTGCTGGAACCTCTTCCATGCCGGAGACGCATTCTGCGCGCAGGAAAACGAAGTTATGGCGATAAAAAGAAATATGCCAGACAAGATGCGGCGAGTCATAGAGTTTCTCCAAAGCTAGCAAGGATTTAACTGCAAAATCTCAGCCCCACAAGTATATCGCAGCCGTTTGAGAGCCAGCTTGGTTTGTTCTTCCGTCCTTGACGTCTCGCTCGCCGCCGCTGACAAGGAACGACTCCAATCGCGGCAAAGGCCAGCCGTAGCCACAGAGACATGCGAGACCATGGCATTACAAAAAACGCCGGGAGCACTTTCAACAGCATGACGACGCCCAGGTGCGAAAAAACCTTCGGGCCTCAATTCTCATCCTAACGCCGGAAAAGCGACGCGCCAAGATGCCCGTAGGCGCGTCTTCTCGACGTGTTTCGTGGTGTAGGTATCTCCTTTGGGCGCATATGCGCCCATTGCAGTACCCCCTCCAAGGCATATAATTCTCGCATGATCGATCAGCCAGAACGACTCGGTCCTGATTCATATACCTTGAAGATGTGGGCGGATATGTACCGGCAAGGCGCCTTCCGCACCTCTTTGTCCTCCGGTTGCTGGCAGGCGGCGGATGAGCTGCTCGGGGTCGCATTAGCGGCGGACTGTTCAGCTAGGGCTGGTTTGGAGGGGGCACTAGCCATATCGGATCAGACTTTCAATCCACTGGCAGACCCGTTCTCAATTGACCTTGGTGCTCATCGATGGCTTTTCTCGAAGCGCGAAGAGGCATATTCAGACTGGCTCGGATGGATACTGGAGCAAATCAAGGACGCCGGGCAGGTATTGAAGCTGCTCGGAGTGCAGGACGAAGAGCTCCTTTTGAAGTGTGCTTCAGAAGATCCCCTTGTCAAGCGCGAGTTTGCGATTCCCGACGGTCGGTTGGATCTGTCTATCGACTTCGGGAAGCATCTGTTCGTGATCGTTGAAATCAAAACGAAGTCCTTCGATGAGGACGCGGTCCAGGACCAACTCAAGAAATACGCCCGATGGGCGCAGGAACAACCCCGGCCAACGCTCTGCTATTTTGCCGCAGTAGAGTCGGGCGAATTTGCCTGTCCAGCGGGGTTCGAGCCGTTGCCATGGCGCGAACTGGCGCTCCGAATCAGAGCCCAGGCTCGGGATTGGATTTCGGCATCGAAGAGGCCGCCTCTGGGCGGTCGTGATCTTATTCGCGCTGCGATGATCCTGGCGTTCTGCGGTGCCGTCGAACAAAACCTGCTTCGGCTGTCAGGGAAGCCGGTGAGGTTCAGGGCTCAGGCTTCAGCCGAATACCTGAGAGAATGGAGTGCCAAACATGCAGGGTAGAGCGGTGGAACAAACCGAAGAGTTCTTCGTCACCGGCCTTGAGAAATACCTGGACGCCAAGTCTGCGGTGACAATGTTCGAACAAGAGGTTCAGCGGCGGGTGAAGAAAGTGGTTATGAGGCGTAAGCCCGAGCTCGCAGTGTTCTTCGGCAACAATTTGCCGTTGAAAGACTACTACGACATTTCAGGAATGCCGGAGTACATGTTCCTCAGCCAGAGGGCCGCTTTCAAGGGCTCCGGCGTACTCTACTTTTCCCTTGTCTTCGAACGTGATGAAGAAGATAGACCCTGTCTTTTACCGCACGTAAGATTCTGGCGAGAGCGGGACACATTATTGAAATCGCTGTGGGACTCAGTCGAGACCATCCAACCCCGGCCTGAGAAACTTGGAGTCCGCAGCGACAGATTCTGGTTAGCCGGCACTCGTCCTTTCAATGACTGGGAATCCTGCGAGAGGGAGCTCGACTCTGTAATCAGCGACTGGATCGAGTTGTGGAAGACGCACTGCCCCGGGGGCCTGCCGAAGGTGCCGTAGAATATGCAAGCCATTCCGAGTTCAGCAACAGTTGGCGTAAAGCGCAAAAAAGGCCTCGGGGCCTCAATTCTCCCACCAAATGGCGGAAAAACGACGCGTCAGAATGCCCGTAGGCGCGTTTTCTCGATGTGTTCCGTGGGTAGGTATCCCTTCTTGCTCTTCGCCTCAGATCAGTATCCGTTCGACCTCATCGAGGCTCATCTCGTCGCGCCTCCGGTCGTAAAGCTGCGTCGTCCCGGTGCTGGCATGGGTGGCCTAAGATGCGGCCTTCTCCAGCGTCCCGCCGTTCTTGAGATAGGCCGTGATACCGGTCGCCCTGAAACTGTGGTTGCCGATCCTCGTCTTGATCCCGGCCTCCATGGCGCGCCGGCGAATCATCTGGTAGGCGTTGGCATGGCCAGGGAACTGCGGGTGAACTGGCCGGTGCCGCGGCCGATGGTGCGAAGCAGCGGCCCCTTGGGGTCGTCCGCAAGCCCGTGTCTGGCCGAAGGCGGCCAGTTGCACGCTTCAGGGTACCGATCTACTGTCAATGAGTGACTTGGCGATTTTGCACTCACCGAGAGATGCAACCCTGAATCATCAGGGTGACTCATGCATCTATTTTTTGCCCCTTATAGGCTTCTTTTTCCCAAATGTTACGATGAGGTGTTTCCCGAGCGCGCCAGCGAGTTGGGGTCCTTTAGCTATCTTGTCATCACCGCCGAGTTCTTTGAACTTCTGAGAGATCCACTGATAGCCTTTTGCCATCACGGCGTCATTGACGAGAGAAACGTCCATTTCAGCGATCACCTGTCTACTCGGCTTCACGCTTTTGAGAGCGGCGGCTGTTGCGTACATCGCGAGATAGAAGAGGATATTCAAATTGTCAGCTCGGGTAATGCCGCTCTGGCCTGACAGGAACTTTTGAGCCTTCTTCACTATTTCGATACACCGTGGGTATAGGTTGATTGGGTACTTGTCGCTGAATAGCTCCTTGTAATTCCTCTGTGCGACAGTGCCGGGTCTCGCTCTCGCCTGATCTGGCTGCTGAAGAACAATAGCAGTTACCGCTTGCGCCATAAAGGGAATGGTGATGATCTTTTCTACTGGTTTACCCTGGTTACGGTAGAAGTTTTTCCGGCGGTCATAGAAGTAGCCCTCCGTCTTCAGTGCGGTCTCAATTGTGCGTTGAACCTTTTCTGTTGCGTGGAGATTTATTGCGTTGATCTTTGTTTGACTATTCGTCGCATTTATGATCCGGTCAGAGGTATCCTCCTTACTATTGACAATCACCTTCACCAGGATCGTTCGTTTGTCCTTCCTATCTCCTCCAGCGTTCTTGAAATGATGAAACAGTTCGTACGACGTCTGAAGGCCGTTGACAATCGTTGGATTTTCAATTTGCAACGAGCCGTTTTTTAAACTTGCATCGGAAGCAATAATTGTGACGCCATTATTCAGCCACCAAAAATCATCGCCTGCGGGGTTGGAGAGTGTCGTCTGTATTCCCTCGTTTACCTTTGCATCGGGTGCATGATCGCGAACGTTTGCCTCGAAAACATATTCCAGAAGCTGCTCATCTTCCTCGCGAGTGATGAAACTATAGAAGTCAGGAAGAGCGACAACGCAAATATAGGCTTGGCGCTCGAAAGTGTTCCAATCGAAGTATTTTGACGTTAGCAAAGAAAGGGTGTGCTTAGATTGCTGATGGAAAAGTGTCACCAAATCTGAGCCCGTCACGGGGGTATAACTGCATTTTACGGTCGGGAAGTATTGCTTTGTCTTATCAACAAGAATCTGGCCTCTTGTCTTGACTTTTCTGTGTACTTGGTCGGAGTGTGCCACGTGAAAATAGCTTATGGACAGAGTGGGTTTCATCGTCAATCCGTCTTCGTACAGCTTGTGGAATTTCATCACGGCATCGCGTAGTCCTTGGCTATATAGCGTCTTGGCCTGCTCTTCTGACGCACCCAGACGAAAGCATTCCTCCATGAAAGAAGTCATCTTCTGCGGAACGGATTCCTCGAATGAGTTTTTATTCTTTGCCTGGATGACAATGACCTCAATGTTGAGCTGTTGCCCTTTAAAGATGCTGAGGTCCGTGTCTTCACGAATCAGCCGGCGATTAACAAACAGATAGAAGCCATCAACTCCTCCATCGTCGCCTCCTCCAACAACGCCGCTCTCGATCTCATTGAAATCTTGATCGAAGTTACATTTCTTAAGCACCTGTTGGGCGGCGAAGATTTCAAAATAATCGTCAACCTTCAGGTCGGGATAGTCCTGCTGCTGAGTCCTCTGAATGATGGCTTTCAACAGATCTTGCGGTTGCTGGCTCATATATCTCCGTAAAAGTGCTTGCAGCAATAGGGTATACCCATACGCGGGGTGCCACAAGCCGGTTTCTTCGACCTGGGACGTTAATCAAGTCAGTTGTCGCGAACAGCCCAAAGCATGTTTCGAGGGGGATTCCCGTCGAGAATCCCTCCCGGCGACATGGGCGTTTTCCGTTACCTACCGTCATCGGAGCAATTCCGAGTCCCCCTTGTTTCTTGTAAAGGGAACTCTGGAGCAGGAGACCAGGCGCTACTATTGTTCGGCGACTACCCGTCAATGCGGATGGAGTAGGCTCCGGTGTGACTCTCACCCCACAAGCTTCTTTGATGGTGCGAGCGCGAGGAAGACGGCGCCGATGATGACCAGAACAGCTACCCCGATCAGTTCTCCCCGTGCGACCATGTTGCGACATGCCTGCGTGCCCATGAGCGCAGCATGGGCGAAACTCGACCATGCAGTGAAGGCAATTACGCTGCGACTCGCCGACGGATTGCGGATGGCCAGGAGGAGAAAGACACCCAGTGTGACGTACAGGCTGAACATCATAGAAAGCGCAGGCTCTTGCCGGACAAACACCACCATGGGATAGCCTAAAGCGATGAAGAGCAATCCCACCGCCGCCAGAACAATCTTCAAAGCTAATTCACGATTCATGGATCTCCTCTGATCGGCGGCCTGAAAAGCCGGATCTGCGACCTGCTCCTGCATTCGTCTGCATGCACTGGCCCTGCGAGCATCATACGCAGGCCAACTCCTGAATGTCCTTGAATAGCAAGCGCGCCTCGCTACGCGACTGAACCGATCGTCGGTATCCAAATGTCGGCTTCTCGGCAGGCTCGTTGTCAACTGTTGCCAATCATTCAAACCGCGTCTCCAGAACCGACTAGCTGGGACTCATGCGGTCGGGACGATCAACTATCTCTCCAAGCTACATCGGCGTTTGCCATTACCGATCCTGCCTACTGGGCTTCCTGCCGCGCTGGAAACGTGCCTTGGGGATTTTACGTAAATTGAACTGTGGCATCCCGAAATGTTGTTCTCTGAAGCCTGATATGCCTTTCGCGTAAACTGGACTAATGTCCTCTCCTTCCACAGCTGAGAACCAGTCAAGAATGCGTTGGATCGCAGCCATCCGAGCGCGTTTGACAGCTCATCTTCAACAGCGCGAGGAGCAGGTGTTTCTTCTTCTATCGCTGCTGATTGGTGCGCTGACCGGACTCGCCGTGGTCGGGTTCATCGTGCTCACGGAGCGGCTGGGTATGCGCCTCTATCCAGTGAGCAGCGCCGCATGGAGGCGCGTGCTGGTCCCGGTGGCGGGGTCGCTGGCAATGGGCGTGCTGCTTTATCGTTTTTTCCCCAACGCCAGGGGCAGCGGCGTACCACAAACCAAGGCCGCCCTCTTCGCGCGGGATGGTTTCATCTCCCTACGCACCGTTCTAGGTAAATTTTTCTGCACGGCTACCACGCTCGCCAGCGGGATTCCGTTGGGCCGCGAGGGGCCATCTGTCCAGGTAGGCGCTGGAATCGGATCGGTTCTGGGCCGATGGCTCGGATTGCGCCCGGAAAAGGTTAAGGCCTTGATTCCTGTGGGAGCGGCCGCTGCCATCGCCGCGGCATTCAATACGCCGATGGCGGCTGTGCTATTTTCCCTCGAAGAAGTTATGGGCGATATGCACGCGCCGATTCTGGGTTCGGTCGTGCTTGCCTCTGCCACCTCCTGGGCGGTGATGCGCCTTCTGCTTGGCAATAACCCCCTGTTTCAAGTGCCACAGTACACTCTGGTGCATCCGCTAGAACTTGCGATTTACGCTCTGTTGGGTATCGCAGGCGGCTTTCTTTCTGTAGCTTTCACCAAGCTTCTGTTGGGAATGCGAAAGTTCTTCTTGCATCTCCCCGCGAGGACGCGCTGGTGGCATCCAGTTGTAGGCGGCGTAACAGTTGGACTGATGGGGTGGTTTGTGCCCCAGGTGCTAGGAGTCGGGTATACCTACGTCGGAAGCGCCCTGAATGGGGCCATGGCGTTGAAATTGATGCTGCTACTGGTGGTACTTAAACTGATTGGAGTCACTGTCAGTTACTCCTCCGGCAATGCGGGCGGCATCTTCGGACCAAGTCTATTTCTTGGCGCCATGCTAGGCGGGGCCATCGGCACCGTAGCCCATGGCTTGTTGCCGGGATACACTGCCAACCCTGGAGCTTACGCGCTGGTCGGCATGGGCACGCTCTTCGCCGGCATCGTACGCGCGCCAATGACATCGGTGCTGATGATCTTTGAAATGACGCGAGACTACGCAGTCATCGTGCCGCTGATGATTGCAAACCTAACCAGCTTCTTTATCTCCTCCCGATTTCAGAAGCAGCCCATCTATGAGGCTTTGGCTCATCAGGATGGCATTCATCTGCCCAGTCGCAGCACGCACGATGAAATCAACCAACGCACAGTGGCTCAGGTTATGCGTAGACCTCCGCAAATACTTCCCGGACAAATGCGCGTCGAGGATGCCGTCGAGCAAACTAGATCTGGCCAACTCCGCACTTGGCCCGTTGCCGAGAAAGATCACTTTCTTGGAATGCTGACCAGCGAGACGCTGGGGTGCGCTTTTGTCGATGGGAGAAAAGAACTACCGCTGAAAGACATCGTGGAAACCCTCCATGTTCCGCACCTTCACACGGACCATGCCCTATATCTGGCGCTCGAACGTATGAGCAAATACCACCTCGATCTGTTGCCGGTCATCCACCGAGCGGACATTCACAAACTCGAAGGAGTCGTGACGCTGCCGGACGTGCTGAATGCATATGGCATCGATCACATCGATTCAAGGTAACGGGCACTGGAAGACGATTTTATTGGGGTTTTGTGCCGTAGTTGGTATGATTTCTCATGCGCCAGGACAGAAACAATCGCCGACGGTTTGCTCCACTCTGGAGAGCTGTGATTGAAGTCGCGTTCATAGTCTTTCTTTTTTATTCCAATCTACTTATGGGAGAATTTACTGCTACCAATAGGCCAGGCAAACGTTTTGCGTTTGCTTTGAACGATATCTTTACGGCTACAAACTTCTTGATTGGCCTGACCGCTGCCTTGATTGGGTATGTGGTGTTTGAAAACCTTCGGAAAAAGCTGTAGGTTTTGCAATCTCATACGTGCTACACCGCACGAGTGTCATAGTACTCAATCACAGGCAAACCGGGCGTTGGGCGGTTAACTAGTGCAAACAGGCCTGTTGACTCACGGAGCTCTGCCTGCCCCAGAGTTGTCGTCAACGAGTAAACCGGCGATTTTGCATCGACCGAGACTGCAGAATTTCGCTAATTAATTGATATATAACATCTTATTGAACAAACAGAATGTCCGCAATTCATCCATGAGAGTGCTCGATGAACTCTGAATTCAGAAACGCCTGGCTTACGATCAGAAGGGCAATCTGCGCCTGATCGATCTCCGCTTCGATGTGCTGCCTGAACTCGTCGCCGGGCCTCCGTTCCTTGTCAAACCAGAAGACGACATTCTGCTTCTTGAGGGATTCGATCAGGAAAGGAATCAGGTTGAACCTATAGTCGCGGTCCAGCCATTTCTTGTCCTCGCGCGCATAGCTGACAAAGACGCGCGTGAGCTCATCGGAGGCTCCTGTATTCACGCTTGAGTCCATAGAGCAAAGGCTCCTTGCTATTTTGTGCGGTGTTGCTGCAAGCATCCTACATGAGCCTTCGGTGGATCAGGGCGCGGCTTGATCCGGGAGGTCTAGGTTTGTGGAATCCCAGGTCTCAGAAGCGAGACCTGAGATTCCAGGCGCTACTTGTTCACGTTCGACACGTCCCACAGCTTGATCGTGTGATCGTCGCACCCCGAGGCCAGGGTGCGGCCATCGGGACTGAAGGCTACGGAATGGACCTCTAAAGTATGGCCTTGCAGGGAGCGCAGCAGCTTTCCGCTGGCCGCATTCCACAACTTGACGGTTCCGTCGTCGCTCCCCGATGCCAGGGTGCGTCCATCGGGGCTGAAGGCTACGGAACTGACGGATTCAGTGTGCCCTTGTAGGGTGTGCAGCAGCTTTCCGCTGGCCGCATTCCAAAGCTTGATGGTCTTGTCGAAGCTCCCCGAGGCCAGTGTGCGGCCATCGGGACTGAAAGCTACGGACTCGACGGATTCAGTGTGCCCTTGCAGAGTGCGCAACAGCAGTCCGCTGCCCACATCCCACAACTTGACGGTTTCGTCGTCCTTCCCCGAGGCCAGCGTGCGTCCGTCGGGGCTGAAGGCTACGGAATGGACCTCTCTGTAGGCTACGGGATGGACCTCTTTAGTGTGGCCTTGCAGGGTGCGCAACAGCAGTCCGCTGCCCACATCCCACAACTGGACGGTTTCGTCGTTGCTCCCCGAGGCCAGCGTGCGTCCGTCGGGGCTGAAGGCTACGGATTCGACCCAGCCATTGTGGCCTTGCAGGGTGCGCAACCATTGTCCGCCGGCCACATCCCACAGCTTGATGGTGGCGGGGGCACCTCCCGATGCCAGTGTGCGGCCGTCGGGGCTGAAGGCTACGGACTGGACATACATGGTGTTGCCTTGCAGGGTGCGCAACCATTGTCCGCCGGCCACATTCCACAGCTTGATGGTGGTGTCGTCGCTCCCCGATCCCAGGGTGCGGCCATCGGGGCTGAAGGCTACGGATCTGACAGGGCCGGAATGGCCTGTCAGGGTGCGCAACAATTCCGCCGACTGGGGCTGGGACTGTAGCACGGATGTGGGCGCCGGCTTGGGCTGGAAGAAATGCACCGCAACGAATACAAGCAGCGCAAGTGCGACCAGCGCTGCCCAGCCCCATTTTGCGGCCGGTTTCGCCGTCGCCTTAGCTCCCCCACTGGCCGGCTCTGCCCCGCGAGTCTTCCGCCTGACCTCGTTCAGTTCCCGGAGTTCCGCAGCCTCACGTGTCCACGCCTGCTTGGCCTCTTGGGCCTTCCGCTCTGCTTCCTTCCGCGCTTCGCTTTCAGCCGATTCCCTCAGCCGCGCCTGATCCGCTTCCCGGGTCTTCCGCCTGACCTCGTTCAGTTCCCGGAGTTCCGCAGCCTCAAGTATCCACGCCTGCTTCGCCTCTAGCGCCTTTCGCTCTGCTTCCTTCTGCGCTTCGCTTTCAGCCGCGTCCCTCAGCCGCGCCTGTTCCGCCTCGCGAGCCTCCCGCGCCCGGTGCTCCTCTGCCTCCCTTACCCTCGCCTCCTCGGCTTCTCGTGCCTTGCGCTCGGCCTCTTCGTCAGCGGCCTCTTGCGGCTTCCAAAGAGGGGCTTCGGCAGCCGTATGCTTTTGGAGCAGCCGCGAGATCGTATCGCACAGTTGTAAGAGGTAGCTCTCCATCGGCGGTGTGAGCGCATCCAGCCAATGCGTATTGCTGAGCGCAAACTCCATGGCGTCGGACGGCAGCACGTCCTCAATGCGAAACGGAACAATGATCTTTCCCTTGCTGACCGCCCGCTCAATCTCGCGTCGCACCTGCGGAGAGCCATTTGCGTGGGCGGAGAAGATCAGCAGCACAATCTGGCAGGAGCCGAGCGCATCGACGATGGATTTCCCATACTCTTCACCGGCCAGGATGTCCCTGGGCGCGATCCAGCAGGGAATCCGCTGCGCCTCCAGCGCCGCACACGCCGCATCCGCAACCGCCTTATCCGTCGATGAGTGACAAATGAATACCTTGTGCGCCATTCCTCTACGCCTCAATGTTGATTGTCTTCCGGTGAGCAGATCATATACCCATCTACCGCATTGAGGGCGTAAGCGCTGCTTGTTGCTTACATCAGCCTTTTTGCGAATGAGGTCGAGCGCTTGCTGGGTGGTGAATTCTCGGATTCTGATTTGTAACGGCAAGTGTTCGCCGATTCGTCTGGGCATGATCCTCAGCTGACGAGAACAGACCAATGCGCTCATTGAACTCGGGATGGGCCTCCGCCTGAGGATCAGTCCCCATCAACGCCCTTGTGAGGGGCCATCCTGTCGTCCTGAATGCTTCTGACAGATTCCATGACACTTGGCGACTTATGAGGACCGATCCGGAGTGAATGAGCTACTGCCCGCTACCATCTCACGACAGTCTCCCAAGCATCGGTACCGACGAGCCCACCGCTCTTGAGAAGACGAATGCTGCCTATGATCCGGCTCTTCGGTATGACGCCATATTGAAAACCGCGACAATAAAGCAGGCGTGATTGCGATTGCGGTGTTGTTAACCGATACGGCGTCACCGGAGAAGCCGGCGCTTTATTTGGGCCAGAAGCCAATCGTATCAACGGAGCCGGAACACTTTTCGTTTAAGACAATGCCCGCATCTGAGACGCTCAGTTTCGTCGTCCCGGAAAGCGCAAAGGTGCGAAAGTTCAACGAGATCAACGTAATGCTACTTTCGGACGTAGAACACGCGCTAGTCGCCCCGAAGATCGCAATTCGGCAGTTCCAGCTATTTCCACGTTGATTCAGGCGTGCGCTCCATTTCGCTGAGAACACCTTTCTTGGTTGACGAGAACAGTGGGATAACCGGCCAATTTCCGTTTATGCCAACAATTGCAAATCGCCGGATCTGGTGCGGGTGAGCGGCGTGTTGTATTATTCTTCAGCCGGTTTCTTCTTACTTCAGCTTGAGCAAG
>Ga0182014_10002460_pt1 | contig 23282 bp, 22 predicted proteins | sample 612S2DmetaG_FD_120489 | JGI IMG/M metagenome (GOLD analysis project Ga0182014, IMG submission 120489) | Permafrost microbial communities from Stordalen Mire, Sweden - 612S2D metaG | ecosystem: Environmental > Terrestrial > Soil > Wetlands > Permafrost | place: Sweden: Stordalen | collected...
CGTCGGTTTCGTTTTCCAGAATTACGCGCTGTTCAAACATATGACGGTCGCCGACAACATCGCTTTCGGCCTCAAGGCGCGCCCGCGCCGCTCGCGGCCTTCTCGCGTCGCGATCTACCAGCGCGTCACCGAACTGCTGGAACTGGTGCAGCTCGAGGGGCTTGGCGAGCGCTATCCGGCGCAGCTTTCGGGGGGCCAGCGCCAGCGCGTGGCGCTCGCGCGCGCGCTCGCCATCGAGCCGCGCGTGCTGCTGCTCGACGAGCCTTTTGGCGCGCTGGACGCCCGTGTGCGCAAGGATCTGCGCCGCTGGCTGCGCGAAATTCACAAAAAGACCGGCCTCACCACGGTCTTCGTCACGCACGACCAGGACGAGGCGATGGAACTCGCCGACCGCGTCGTCGTGCTGAACCAGGGCCGCATCGAGCAGGTCGGACCGCCAGAGGAGCTTTACGACCATCCGGCCTCGCCCTTCGTGATTTCGTTTGTCGGCGAGGCCGTGGCGCTGCCGGTGAAGGTGGTCGACGGCCATGTGGAGTTTGGCGGGCGCGAGCTGCATGTCGACACCCATGGCCTGCGGGACGGCGCGGCGCGGGTGTTCTTTCGTCCGGCGGACATCGCCATCGGCGGGCAGGGCGTGGGCGACCTCGAAGGGCGGGTCGAGAGTCTGCGCCGCACGGCTGGCGGCGTGCGCGCGACCATCGCCATCGACGGCTATGATCAGACGCTGGAAATCGACTCCGCGCTGTCGAGCGGCGCGAAGCTCGGCGGCAGGATTCCGCTGTCTTTCTCGAACGCGCGGATTTTCCCGTCGGACCCGATCAGCGACAGCGAGTTCAAGGAGGCCGGCGACGGCATTTGAGGCGGACCGCGAAAAGAAAACGCCGGGCGTACATCCGGCCCGGCGTTTCGCATCCCCCGTCGCGATTCGGCTCGCTTCGGGGGTGCGATTGTTTAAATAGTGTTAAAACATGACTATGGAATGACTTTTTTCGCGCCTCAGCCAAAATTAGCAAGGCCGGGGAAAGTCTGCAACAGCCAGAACGACATGCTTTGAACGCCGCCTGTCAGAAAGGCTATTCCGGTCAGCACCAGCAGCGCCCCGACAATTTTCTCGACCTTGGCGAAGTGGCGCTTGAAGCGCGAGATAAATCCCAGGAACGGCTCCATCGCCAGCGCCGCGCCGAGAAACGGCACGCCTAGTCCCAGCGAATAGGCCGTCAGCAATTGGGCGCCGCGCCAGACCGTCTCTTCCGTGCTGGCGATTGCGAGGATCGCCGCGAGGATCGGGCCGATGCAGGGCGTCCAGCCGAACGCGAAGGCAAGGCCCATCACATAGGCGCCGAGCAGCCCCATGGGCTTTTCGACCGTGGCGCGCTTCTCGCGATAGAGCAGCGGTATCTTGAGGAAACCGAGGAAGTGGACGCCCATCGCGATGATGATCGCGCCGGCGGCGTAGGATAGAATCTCCATGTTGGCGCGCAGCGCCTGGCCAAAAAAGCTCGCCGTCGCGCCAAGCGCGGTGAACACCGTGCCGAAGCCGAATACGAAAAACAGCGAGGCCAGGAATATATCGCGCCGCGCCTTGGATCGGCTCTCGCTGGAGAGGTCTTCGAGCGTGACGCCGGCGATGAAGGTGAGGTACGGGGGCACCAGCGGCAGGACGCAAGGCGAGAGAAACGACAGCAGCCCCGCCGCCGCCGCCGCCGGAAATGTCACGTCCGCCGCCATTCATCGCCCTCGCCAAAGTGGTTTCGAAACTTGTGGCACAGCGAAGGCGCGTGGGCAATTGGCGTTTGTCATCTTGCAAGGCGGCTGGCGAAACGGCGTGGTGCTTCCCGCGCCTTGGCGCCCGACGCTAGTTTCACATCGCCAGGAATCGGCTCAATAAGGGTATCCCCACCCCCAGAAAGGTATTGTCGCCACGGCCGCCGCCGTTCCGACCACCGCTGCGGCGGGGTTATAGTAATACGGATTATAACCATAATAGCGGCGATGATAATAATGCCGACGATAATAGGGATGATAATAATGCCGATGATAATAGCGGCGGTAGTAAATTTGCTCCACCGGCGATGCGGAGCGGATGGCAGTCTGCTCGCCGATGCCGACGACGCCGGCGGCGGCCTGGCTCGGCGCGAGCGACGCGGCGACCATCGCGCATATCGCCGTCGCGGCGACGGAGTTAATCAAATTACGCATACCAACCTCCTCAAACCCGCGAACGCGCCGATGACCGACGATATATTGGCGTTTGACGCCTCGCTTGAACTCGATCAATTAACTAGATCGAAAGGGCTGTTCATCAAGGGCGGGCAACGGGAAAACTTGGGCTTATTGAAATTTGACAAAAAAAACTCCCTAGCGTCACCTGAATTTGGAGGCTGTGATACGGAGTTGGCAAGTCCGTCGGAGTCAGTCTTGCTCGGAGGCTTTTTGCTGCGGGGCTGAGGTGATCGCATCGCATTCAGGTTTTGTGGCCGGAGGAGCGGGCAACGTCGCGAGCCCTTCGCTAGCCAAAATTGCCTCTCTGCAGGCTTTTGCATAGGCGTCATCTTCGGGGTGGTTTGAAAGGTACTGCGCTGCCGTGTACATTTCAGATGTTGCCAGCAGCGCGGCGGAGAACGATCGAGAGGCGGTGACGCATTTCTCTGTGAACTGGACTTCTCGCTCACGCGGCGGGGACAGGCGGTAACCGTTTCCGAAAAGCACCCCCTTCGCGGGGGCATTAACTTCTTCCCGCTGAAGATCCTCTTGAATGTTCATTGTTAATTGGCGAAGTTTATCGACGTTGATAGCTTTCGAGTCTTTACCTTCGGCTTCTCCAAGCAAACGCCCTTCGGCGGACTCAAAAACGACATCAAATTCTGAGCCCCCCTGTTTGTATTGCTTAGCGCTAAATCCGAAAAGTCGAAGCGCATCAATTATAGCACTTTCGAGTGGCCTACCCTTCTCATACAATAGAGCCCGCATCCGGCCTGCAGCCTTTAGCAGTGCCTGGACGTCTTCTTTTCGCTTTTGCGCCTCTTCAACTTGACGTTCAGCATCCAGAAGCTCGGACCGCAATCCGTCTTCGACAGCGAGTTCGAATGCGGGATCCGCCGCCCATTGCGGTTCCGGGGTGACCTCTCCCGAGGAGTGCAGCGCCTTATCGAGCGCGACGACTGAACTGATAATGCGGGCCGCGAATTGCTTTGCCTCTTTTGCCCAGGCAAGTTTATTCTCTATTTTTTTTGTAAAAATCCTTCGGATGGAAATCGATATCGGGGAGGAGCACAAGCGCGCCTGAGGAACTTTCACTTCGGTAGATGGCTCCGACCGGCCTGTCTCCGTGTTTCGTTGTTAAGCAAACATGTCTTCGATCAAGCGTGAGTAAAACCTTGTATTCGGAAACGTTACCAAACTGCGACCAGTATGTAGTTAGCACTTCAGTATTGATCCCGACGAGTTTTATACCGGTTCCCGTAGCGTTTACCGGTGCCAGCGAGGGAGGAATGGCGTTGAAATTACTATAAATTTTAACAACTATTGTTGTTTGTCGATTTCTTCCGGCACCTGAAAACTGTCGTTCCCCAGTTGCTATAAAAACTCCTGCACAGGAGGCATAAATACGACAACTGTCTTACCTGTTTCAAATGCCTGTTTGATTTCACGACGCCAATGCTCGCATGCTTCTTTGACCTTGAAAGACAAATTATCTCGCTTCAGTGTCGGGGTTTCGGTCTGGAGTTATTTCAAGACGCCCCCATTTCGCGCCCTTGCGGCGCATCGATCTCATTTGATGCCCGCTGGGTTTGGTGGAACGGATATTTCAACCCGACAAGCAGCCTGATTGTCTGTTCCGCGCCCCTAAAACCGGTCCGGCCGATATGGCGCCGGGTCGGTGAAAGGCGTCTCTCCCGTCATCACCTCCGCGAGCAATCTCCCGCACACTGGTCCCAGCGTAAATCCATGATGCTGGTGGCCGAAGTCGAACCATATCCGCTCGTGGCGCGGGGCCTTGCCGACAATCGGCAGCATGTCCGGCAGGCAGGGCCGGCAGCCCATCCAGGGCTTTGTGTCGAGCCGTTCGCCGAGCGGAAACAGTTTTCGCGCGATCGGCTCGGTTTGTTCGATCTGCACGGGCGTCGGCGGCGTGTCTCGCCGCGCGAATTCGGCGCCGGTGGTCAATCTTATGCCGCGCGTCATCGGCGCCAGCACATAGCCGTTATCGGCGTCGAGCACGGGATGGGCGAGAACCGCGCCTGCGCGCGGCGCGTAGTGCATGTGATAGCCGCGCTTGAACGCGAGCGGAAAATCGTAGCCCAGCTCGCGAAAAATCAGGTCGGACCAGGGGCCGAGCGAGACGACGAGATCGCGGGCGTTGACGTGGCCCTCATGCGTGTCGACGCTCCAGCGCCCGTCCGCGGCCTCCTGCAGCGAATGGGCGTCTCCGGTGAAAAAGCGCCCGCCGCGGCGTTTGAACAGTTCGGCATAGGCTTGCGCGAGGCGGCTCGGATCGTCTACCGAGGCGGCGTCGAGATAATGCACGCCGCCGACCGCGCCGATCAAATGCGGCTCGCGCGCGGCGAGAGCGTCCGCGTCCAGCGTGTCGATGTTGAGGCCAAATTCCCGCAGCCTTCGCGCGTCGGCCGCGCCGGCCTCCATGGTTTTCGCCGAGCGATAGAGCTTAATCCAACCGGTCTTGCGCAAGAGATCGCCGACGCCCGCCGCCTCGATCAGCGACTCGTGCTCGATGAGGCAGCGCTGGATCAGCGGCCGCAGCGCGGCGCTGCTTTTCGCGGCGCGATCCGGCGCGCTTTCCTTGAAATAGCGCCATAGCCAGGGCGCGACGCCGGGCAGCGCCGAGAGGTGATAATGCGCCTCGGGCAATAGGTTAAGCGCATAGAGCACGAGCTTTTTCGGATCGCGCGGAAAGAGATAGGGGAACATCGAGGCCCGCTCGATCAGCCCGGCGTTGCCGAAACTCGTCTCCAGCCCAGCCGCGCCGTGGCGGTCGATCAACACCACGTCGCGCCCGCGCGCCTGAAGATGCAGCGCGGCCGAAACACCCACCATTCCGGCGCCGAGAATCGCCACATCCGCGCTATGCATGAAACTCTCCCAAGGCTTCGAATCCAAGCATCATATTGCCTTTATCGCCGCGCGGCGTCATGCGAGATCGCGGCGCTTTCGATATTTCGCGTTCAATCGGTTATGCTTTCGTTAGGGAGCTTTGAATCGCGGCATGGGCAGACCGACATATTACGAGTTTTTCGCCGGCGGCGGCATGGCGCGGGCCGGACTTGGCTCCTCCTGGAAGTGCTTGTTCGCCAACGACTTCGACCGCAAGAAGGGCGAGACCTATCGCGCCAATTGGGGGTCCGAGGCGCTGCTTGTCGGCGACGTGCGGACGCTGGAAACGAAGCAATTGCCGGGCCATGCCGATCTTATTTGGGCCTCCTTCCCCTGCCAGGATCTTTCGCTCGCCGGGGCCGGAGCCGGCCTCGCCGGCGCGCGCAGCGGCACTTTCTGGCCGTTTTTCGACCTCGTGAAAAAACTTCGCGCCGAGGAGCGCGGCCCGAAACTGCTGGTTTTGGAAAATGTCTGCGGCGCGCTAACCTCGCATGGCGGCAAGGATTTTTCCGCCATCTGCGACGCGCTGGCAAACGAGGGCTACAATTTCGGCGCTCTGGTCATCGACGCCTCGCTGTTTTTGCCGCAATCGCGTCCGAGACTGTTTATCGTCGCGGTCCGCGAGGATGTCGCGATTCCCTCGGAACTGATCGGGCAGGAGGCGCCCTCGCCGTTTTACACGCCTGGATTGGTCTCGGCCCACGCGCATTTACGCGCACAAACGCGCAAGAAATGGCGCTGGTGGCGCATCGCCGCGCCCCCCAAGCGCAACCTCTCCCTCGCTGAAATTATCGAGGACGAGCCCACGGGAGTCGGCTGGCATTCTTGCGAGGAGACGGCGGGGCTGATCGCCAAAATGAGCGAGATAAATCTCGCGCGAATCGCGGAGGCGAAAAAAGCCGGCCGCGAAATCGTCGGCACGGCGTACCGGCGCACCCGCTATACTTCAATCGGCGAGAAAATACAGCGGGCGGAGGCGCGCTTCGACAATATAGCCGGCTGCCTGCGCACGCCTGCTGGCGGATCGAGCCGTCAATTCGTGCTGATCGTCGAAAAAAATCGGGTGCGCTCGCGCCTTATTTCGGCGCGCGAAACGGCGCGGCTGATGGGGCTTTCCGACGATTATATTTTGCCCGGAAATTATAACGAGGCCTACCACTTAACGGGCGACGGGGTTGTCGTTCCCGCCGTGCGGCACATAGCGGCGCATCTGCTGGAGCCCTTGCTGCGCGGCGCTAGGCTGCGCGCGGCGGCGTGAGCGGCGAAGACCCAACAAAACGCTCCGCCACCATGCGGGCGGTGAAATCTCGCGACACGACTCCGGAACTAATCGTTCGCGCGCTGCTGCGGCGTTTCGCGCCGTCCTATCGGCTGCACCGCAAGGATTTGCCGGGAAACCCCGATATCGCCTATATCGGCAAGCGACGCGCGATTTTCGTGCATGGCTGTTTTTGGCACGGCCATGATTGCCCGCGCGGCGCGCGAGCGCCAAAAGCCAACGCCGAATATTGGCGCGCCAAGATCGCCAGAAACCGCGCCCGCGACAAAGCCAACGCCGAAAAGCTCAGCGAGCTGGGCTGGAGCGCGCTGACGGTCTGGGAGTGCGAACTCAAGGATTTGGGCGAACTGGAGCGACGGTTGCGGGCGTTCTTGGCGTGAGGCGAAGGCGCGTCGTCGGGGCGGCGGCGCCCGGGCGGCTCGCGGCGCCGCATTAATTTTCCCGCGGGCGCAACCTTGCGCGGGCAACCTCGTTCTCAAGTCGAGCGAAAGCCCGAAAGGGAGACAGACATGACTTGGGACAGCATCTCGCAGCCGGGCGCCGCGGCGTGGGCGCCGTTGCGCATGGGTCAGGTTTACGGCGCCAAGCTGATGGAGCTTAGCGCGGAGAACGTCAATTCCACGCTGGAATTCTTCGGAGAATTATCGGGCGCGAAAACCCCCGCGGACTTCGCGGAGGCGGTCGGCAATGAAACGCGCCGGCGATTGGATGCCCTGACGGAACAGTTCGATGAACTGTCGCGGCTGTTCGGCGCGACCAAGGCGGACGACAAAGCGGTTGATGTTGACGATATCGGCCTTGGAGATTAGCCGCGGGAGCACGCGACGCAAGCCGTTAGGCGTCGTCGCGCGCGATATCGCTCGCCAAGTCGCCGAGCCGACGGATTTCCATCTTGCATATCTCGCGCGCCCGCCAGTCCCATTGGCGCGCGTAAGCGAGGCGAAGCCGCCGGCGCCAATCCTCCAGTTCGCGGCGGAGGCGATGCGCGCGCGAGTTGGTTTCGAAATGGATGATTTTTGCCTCGGGCATGACGCCAACCCTCGCGGCTACCGTGCTGAAGCGAATTCGTCCTGTCGAAACATATGGTGCGCCGCGGGCGCGGCGCCAGACCGGCGGCGGCGTCACGATAAGGCTCGCCATCGCCGCGCGTCGTGGAGGACCCGCACGATTTCGACGCCGGCTTCGATCGGTCGATAGAGGATCAGATAATTGCCGACCGGAAACATCCGGAGGTCCGGGCGCACATCCGGTCGCGCCACTCCAAAACCTGGCGTCTCGCCAAGATTTCGACCGCGAAGGGCTATGTCGTCGAGCCAGCGCCGCGCAGGTTTCCTACTCACGGCAGGCGGGACGAGTGAAAGAGTTGAGTGGGGCGAAATTTCGGTTTTTGAGAGGGGGCTCTTTGGCGTCCGCGGATCGAGAGCCTGATTTATGTCGTGTCGAAATTTGACAAGATATTCTGGAACAGTGAAATCGAGTCTTTGTTTTAGAATAGTGGGCGACACGGCGATCGTCACGACCGCCGCGCGCTCTGTCCGCGCCTCAATCCTTCGCGCGCTCCACATAAGCGCCGTCTTCCGTTTGGATCACGACGCGCGTGCCCGGCTGGATGTGCGGCGGCACCATGACGCGGGCGCCGTTGCTGAGCTTGGCCGGCTTGTAGGACGAGGACGCCGTCTGGCCCTTCATCGCCGGCTCGGTCTCGGTGATTTCCAGCGTCACGCGGGCGGGAAGCTGGATCGCCACGGCGTTGCCGTTGAACATGGAGAGAATGCAGACCATGTTCTCCTGCAGCCATTGCGCCTGGTCGCCGACGACGTCCTTGGACACGGTGACCTGCTCGAAATTCTCTTGATTCATGAAAGTGAAGCCGTCGTCGTCGCCGTAGAGATAGTTATAGTCCTGGTCCTCGACGAAAGCGCGTTCGACCTGCTCGGTGGTCTTGTAGCGGTCGGTGGTCTTCACGCCGTCGGAGATGCGGCGCATGTCGATCTGCGTCGTCGGCGTGCCCTTGCCGGGGAAAAAGCTCTCCGCGCTAAGGACGACATAAAGGTTGCCATCATCTCTCTCGAGAATATTGCCCTTGCGGATGTTGCTGGCGATAACTTTCACGGTTTTGTTTCCTCGTGGGATCGCTGGAAGCGATCCGTTCCTGGTCGTGATTAGGATTGGCGGCGCCGGCCCGTCCGGTCTATGAACGGGTCGAAATTCATGTGCGGGTTAAAACCACACTTCGCCCCTCGCGGCAAATCCCCGCCCCGAAAAATCGCGGATGACCCAACAATGACGCGCGCTTCGCCCTGGTGGGCAAAGGATGTTTACGCCGACCGCAAGCCCTTTCTCAAGGTCCGCTCCTCGCTCGGGGCGGCGATTCGGCAATTTTTCGCCCATGAGCGATTTGTCGAGGTGGAGACGGCCGCGCTGCAGGTCTCGGGCGGCAATGAGACGCATATTTCGCCCTTCGGCGTGGATTTGATCGGGCCGGGGGGCGACAAAAGCCGGCTTTATCTGCATTCCTCGCCGGAATTCGCCTGCAAGAAGCTGCTGGCTGCGGGCGAGGAACGGATTTTCACCTTCGCTCATGTGTTCCGCAACCGCGAGCGCACGGCGCTGCACCATCCCGAATTCACGATGCTGGAGTGGTATCGCGCGCATGAGCCGGTTACGCGGCTGATCGAGGATTGCGCCGATCTGCTGGCGGTCGCGGCCAGGGCCGCCGGGACGGACAATTTCGTTTGGCGGGATCGCGAGGCCGAGGCTTTCGAGGAGCCGGAAATTTTGACCGTGTGCGAGGCCTTCGACCGCCACGCCAATATCGACCTCGCCGCGCTGCTGGGCGACCGCGACGGGCTGGCGAGGGCCGCCGCGCGGGACGGCGTAAGCGTCGCGGCGGACGACACATGGTCGGATCTCTTCAGCAAGATCCTTTCGGAGAAGGTCGAGCATCGGCTAGGGCGCGGGCGCGCGACGATCCTGACCGATTATCCCGTCAGCGAGGCCGCGCTGGCCCGTCCGAAGCCGGACGATCCGCGTTTCGCCGAGCGTTTCGAGCTTTATGTTTGCGGCGTCGAAATCGCCAATGGCTTTGGCGAATTGACCGATCCCGCCGAGCAGCGCCGCCGTTTTGTCGAGGCGAGCGCCGCCCGCGCGCGCCTCTATGGCGAGGCTTGCCCGATCGACGAGGATTTTCTCGACGCGCTGGCGGTCATGCCGCCGGCGAGCGGCATAGCGCTCGGCTTCGACCGTCTGGTGATGCTGGCGGCCGGCGCGACGCGCATCGAGCAGGTGCTGTGGACGCCGGTGGCGGAGCGCGGGACATCGTTGTGATTGGCCGCGCGGCCGGACGAGAAGGAGTTGCGAGCATGAAGATTGTCGTGATTGGCGCCTCGCGGGGCATTGGTCTTGAAATCGTGGGCCAGGCGCTGGAGCGCGGGCACGAGGTGACGGCGCTGCTGCGCGATCCCGCCAAATTGGCGCTCGAACACGCGCGGCTGCATAAAGTCCGGGGCGACCTCGGCAAGCTGGCGGATGTGCGGTCGGCTTTGAGCGGACAGGACGCCGTCTGCACTTGCGTCGGCGTCAATCCAACCCGCAAGCCGGTCGAGCTGTTTTCGCGCGGCGCGCGCAATGTGCTCGCCGCGCTTCAGGACGCGCCGGCGACGAAATACGTCGCGGTGACCGGCGTCGGCGCCGGCGACAGCCGCGGCCATGGCGGCTTCTTCTACGACAAGATTTTCCAGCCGCTATTGCTTGGAACAATCTACGCCGACAAGGACCGCGAGGAGGAGCTTATCAAAGGCTCCGCCGCCGATTGGCTGATCGTTCGCCCCGGCTTTCTGACCAATGGCCCGCGCACGGCGGTCTACCGCGCGATCACCGATCTCTCCGGCGTGACGGCGGGAAAAATCTCGCGCGCCGACGTGGCCGATTTTATTTTGAACCAGTTGGAGAGCCCAAGCCTGTTCAGGCAAACGCCGCTGCTGACCTATTGAAGTGGAGGGGCGGAGGCTGGAAAGCGGGATGACCGGCAAAACGCTTTTGAGCATCGACGACCTCGCGCGAGCTGGTCTGCTCGCGCCCTCCGACGCCCTGCGCGCGGTCGCGGCGCGCTACAGCGTCGCGGTGACGCCGCAAATCGCGGCGCTGATCGACCCCGCCGACCCGGACGACCCCATCGCGCGGCAGTTCTTGCCCGACGCGCGCGAACTGGTCACGCAACAAGTGGAACTCGCCGATCCCATCGGCGACGACGCTCACAGCCCCGTGCCTGGCCTGGTGCATCGCTACCCTGACCGCGTGCTGTTGAAGCTGCTGTCGGTCTGCCCGGTCTATTGCCGCTTCTGCTTTCGCCGCGAGACGGTGGGGCAGGGCAAGGGCGGCGTTTTGCCTGACGACGCGCTCGACGCGGCGCTAAAATATATCGCCGCGCGGCCGGAAATCTTCGAGGTGATCCTGACTGGCGGCGATCCGCTGGCGGTTTCTCCTCGACGGCTGCGCGAGGTCGCGACACGCCTCGCCGCCGTCACGCATGTGCAACTGCTTCGCGTGCACACGCGCGTCCCGACGGCCGCGCCGGGGCTTGTCACGCCAGAGCGGCTGGAGGCGCTGCGAGCGAGCGGCAAGGCGCTTTATGTCGCGCTGCACGTCAATCACGCGCGCGAGCTTCACGAGGGCGCGCGCGAGGCGATCGCTAGGCTGCGCGCGGCGGGCGCCTCGCTGCTGTCGCAAACCGTGCTGCTGAAAGGCGTCAATGATGACGCCGACACGCTGGAGGCGCTTATGCGGGCGCTCGTGTCGCTCGGCGTAAAACCCTATTATCTGCATCATCCCGATTTAGCGCCGGGCACCGCGCATTTTCGCCTGTCCCTGGCGGACGGGCGCGAAATTTACGCGGAATTGGCGCGACGGGTCGGCGGCCACGCGCTGCCGCGATATGTCCTGGATTTACCCGGCGGCTTCGGCAAAGTCCCGGTCGAGGCGCCGCATGTTTTTCGTGGGCCGGATGGTGGTTGGCGGGTGGTGGACCGCCTTGGAGAAGAGCATCGGTACGAGGAGAGCTAAAGGCATGACGCGAGCACCAGCCAAAACTTAGCCGATAGTTCCCGCCTTCCTCTCGCCGCTCTTGTCCGATAGTCAGCCCAGATTCGTCTCCAGCCGGAATTTCGCCCCTTGCGCATCTCGTCTCTCCGCCTTCTCGCCTTCCTGGTCCTTGCGCTGTTCGCCTTCGCCGCCCGCGGCGACGAAGCCTCGACCGTTGTGATCGACAAGGACAACAAGACGCTCGATCGGGCGCGAGCGACGTTGGACGAGGTGGGGACCGCGCTGGTCCATGCGGGCGCGAGCGACGGCGAGTTGCGTCGGCTGCGCGAGCGCGTCGAGCCGCTGCCGCTCGACCTGCAGAATGTGATCGACCATCTGACGCCGCGTTTGCAGGCGATTGAAGCGCGGCTCGAGCAATTGGGCACGCCGTCGCCTGACGCGAAGTCCGACGCCGCGGCTCCCGCGCCGGCCGCGCCCGCTGCCGCGCAGCCCGCGGTCAAACCCGCGCTCGCGCCAATCCCGGGCAAAGCCGCGCCGGCGAAGACCGACGCGAAGGTTTCCTCCGCCGCGACCCAAGGCGCGACCCCGCCGAGCGTGAAGCCGGCGGACCCGAACGTGGCCAGTTCCGTCACCGCCGTCGTCAATGCGGAATGGACCGAGCAGCGCAAGCTGTATGATGACATCGACGCCACGCTCAAACGCGCGCGCTCCCTGCAAATCGAGGCGCGGCAGACGCTCGTGGCGATCATCGCCCGCCAGCGGGCGCTGTTCGCGAAGACGCTGTTTTTGCGCAGCCGACCGCTGTTTTCGCCGGGCTTATGGAAGGACGCCGCGGCCGATGCGCCGCGCGTGGCCGCAGCCGCGGCGGTCTTTTTCGAGGAGCGGGCCGCCAATTTCGCGAGCCGCGTGAGCGGCGCGCACAAGGCCGAGTTGCTCGGCGTCGTCGTCTTAATTCTACTTTCCATTTCGTTGTCGGTGACCTTCGCGCGGCGCATGGCGGCGCGCGCCCGAGAGGTCACCGCGCCCGCGAAGTTGAAACAGGCCTTCGCCGTGGCCTGGGTCGCGCTGACGACGAGCGCCGTGCCGCTGGTCGCGGTGATGGCGCTGACCTCGGCGATCGAGGCCTTCGACATCGCCGACGCCGCGTTGGAGCCAATTCTGACGCGCTTCTTCGAGGGCGTCGGGCGGATCGCGGTGACCTATGGCGTCGCGCGGGCGGTGCTGGCGCCGGGCGCGCCGCGCTGGCGTCTCGTCGACCCTGGCGATCCGCTGGCGAGGCGGTTGACGCGACTCGCCGTCGGCATCGTCGCGACAATGTCGGGGGTGCGCCTGCTCGAGCAGATCGAGGAGACCGTGCAGGCGGGTCTTTCCGTCGCGATTCTTACGCGCGGGCTCGGGGCCCTGTTATGCGCCGCCTTCGTGGTCGCGACGCTGCGGAGATTTCCGCGCGGCCAGGCGGGCGAGACGAACGCCGGGCGCGACTGGCTCTCGCTTACGCGATTGCTCGGTTTCGCGGCCGTGGCGACGGTCCTCGTCGCCTGCGCGCTGGGCTATGTCACCTTCGCCAATTTCTTCATCGTTCAGGGCTGCTGGACCCTCGTTGTCGCCGGCGTGCTGCTGATCGTTTTGACGCTTTCGCACGCCGCCGTGGAGCGGTTCTTGGCGGCGCCGACCGGACGGTTCGGACTAGTGGCGTCGAGCACGCTCGGGGTCGAGCGCCAATCGCTGCGGCCGCTCGCGGCGCTGCTCTCGGGCGCGCTGACGCTGACCTGTTTTGGCATTGCGGCGCTGCTCATTCTCGCGCCTTTCGGCGTCGAGTCCGGCGATTTTTTCTCCGACCTGCAATCCTCCTTTTTGGCGGTGAAGATCGCCGACGTCACCATCTCGCCGTCGACCGCGTTCGTGGCGCTCGCTCTCTTCGCGATCACGCTCGCGGCCGCGCATGGTCTGCGGCGTTGGCTCGATGGCACTTTACTGCCGCTGACGCGGCTGGACATGGGGCTGCGCAATTCGATTGGCGCGAGCGTCGGCTACGCCGGCTTCATACTGGCGGTCTCCGTCGCGATGGAGCATCTCGGCCTTGGCTTCGAGAAGCTCGCCATTGTCGCCGGCGCGCTGTCGGTCGGCATCGGCTTCGGGCTCCAGTCGATCGTAAATAATTTCGTGTCGGGCCTCATTTTGTTGTGGGAGCGCGCCATTCGCGTCGGCGATTGGGTCGTGCTCGGCGACGAGCAGGGCTATGTGAAGCGCATCAACGTGCGCTCGACCGAGATCGAAACCTTCGACCGAGCAACGATGATCGTGCCCAACTCCAATCTGGTCACGGGCGTCGTCAAGAACTGGCTGCGCGGCGACAAGGTCGGGCGCGTCAAGATCTTGCTCGCGCCGCATTCGGGCGTCGATCCCGAGCAAATTCGCGACATTCTGTTGGCGGCGGCGCGCGCGCAGGATGGCGTGCTGCGCATTCCGGCGCCGCAAGTGATGTTTCTCGGGATGGAGTCCGCTCAGTTCCGCTTCGAACTATGGTGCTATCTCGAGGATGTCGAACAATCGTCGCGCGTGCGCAGCGATCTGCATTTCGACTTGCATAAAAGGCTCGCCGACGCCGGCATAGAGATCGCCGCGCCGCCAACGCAGACGCCGCCCACCGTCGTGCAGTTTGAAGGGTTCGAGAAGTTCGCCGTGGAGCATAGACCGGTGGAAGCGGACGAAGACGCGAAGCAAATCGGGAAGCGGGCGCGCAGTATCATAAATTGAACGTCACGCGCTTGGCCACGCCAGGATGGCGCCGGCATTTGTTGGCGGGCGTTCATCGTTTTTAAACCCTGGCGGCGCAAAACAGTCCAATGTCCACGCCCGCCGTTAAGCGTTTCGCCGCGCTCGCCTTTTGTCTTGCGCTGACCGCTTGCGGCGCGCCGCCGCCACGCGAGACGCCGGCGCCCCCCGCCGCCGGGGAGCCGAGTCTTTATCGCTCGCTTTCGCGGGGCGGGGCGGAGGTCGACGCGGAGGCCGCGCGCGAGATGATTTCGCAATATCGGCGCAATCACGGTCTTAGCGAACTGGCGCTCGACGCGAGGCTTCAGGGGGTCGCCCTGGAGCGGGCGCGGGCCATGGCGCGTCGCGGCGCGGTCGATTCGCGCTCCGCCGGCGGGCTCGCGGCGGCTCTAAAGGCGGCGGGCGTTCGCGGCGAAGGCGGGGCGATCGAAAATCTGTCCGCCGGCTACGACACGTTGGCCGAGGCGTTCTCGGGATGGCGTCAATCGCCGGCGCATAACGGGCGCATGCTGGACGCGCGCGCGCGGCGCATGGGCCTCGCCGCGGTCTATGCGCCAGGCTCGAAGTTCAAGGTCTTTTGGGCGCTCGTGCTTGCGGATTGACGGACATGGATCAATGGCGCGTGGCGGCTTCAGGCGCGCGCGCGGCGCTTGCGTTTTCCGCCGCCGCCACGACTGTCTCCGCGGCTCGGCGCGTCGGTCGTCGAGGGCGAATACTCCTCGATGCGCATGTAGCGCACGCCCATGAAGAAGAGGATCCGCGCGCCGTCGCCCGCCGGGGACGGTCGCCGCGGCGGCCGCATTCGCGATTGCAAGGATATTATCTGCGCCATGGCCTGCGTCATCCCGAGAACTTGCCGACAAATCACCCATCGGATGTCGAGAATCCATTAAGGAATGGGGAGGGTTAATGTTGCGTCAACAACCCTTGCTTACAATCTTTGAATGTTGAAGCGTCTTTGGATGGAGCGGGGAAGCCATGCTTTCCGGTGAGCGCGAGCGACAGGGCGCGATACGCGAACTGTTGCAGAGGATTGTCGAGCAATTCGTCGCGCGCGAGGGCCGCGGTCAGACCGAACTGCGGCAATTCGAGCGGCTCGCCGGCGATCTGATCGATGTGACCGACAGCGAAATCGTCGCGACGGTCGCCGAGTCGCTTTGCCGTCATCCCGATACGCCGCCCGCTTTGATCCGCCGCTTCTTTGATCGGGGCGGCGACTGCGCGCGCATCGCCTTCGAATTCGCGCCGTCGCCGCCTGTCGCGGATATTATCGCCAAGGCCGCGCACGGTTCGGCGGAACTCGCCGCCGCGATCGCGCGTCGCTCGGAACTGCCGCGCGAGGCCATCGGCGCCCTGGCGGCGCGCGACGAGGGCGTCGTGCTCTACGCGCTCGCCGCCAATCGGCGAATTCATCTCGATGCCGGCGCGCTGCGCGCTCTGATGCATGTCGCGCGCGACGATCAGCAACTCGCGCGCTTGCTGCTCAACCGGGAGGACTTGGACGTAGATCCCGAATCGCTGTTTCTCGCGGCGACGCGAGACGAGCGAAGGAGGATCGTGTCGGCCGCGTGCCGGTCGGCGTTTGTCGACCGAATTGGCGACAGTTGGTCGCCTGGCGACGAGCAACTCGTCGGGCGGCTCGAAGCGCTGGCGGCCCGAGAGGAGCGCGACGCGATGATCTCGCTCGTCGCCGACGCGCTCGACGCGCGCAAAAGCCGCGTGCGCAAGATTTTCCTCGACGAGGGCGGGGAAGCGCTGGCGCTGACTTATGTCGCGCTTGGAATCGACCTTCCGACGGCGACGCGGTTGTTTTTGGCCAGCGGCAAGGCTTTCGCGCTCGATGTCAACCGCGTTCGCGCGCTACGCGCCCTCGTGTCTTCGACGTCTAGGCGCGCCGCCACGCGGATCGTCGCCGCGATCAATGGCGTCGGCCGCTTCGACCGCGAGCCGATCCGGCGCGTCGCCTGGCGCGAGGAGTCGTCGGCGCAAGCCGGCGCGCGCCGGCGCGGCGCCGCGGACCGCTTGGCGCCGGGCGTCCATCGCCTCGCCAATTCCGATAAAGTTTAGGAAAAGCCGCGCCTTACGCCGTAAGATCGATGAAGGCGCGGCCCTGGCGATCCTCGATTTCGACGATCCAGATGTCCGGATCGAAGGCGATCTCGCGTCGCAGGCGCTCCTCGACGTCGAGCGGATCGCGCCATTCCTCGGCGTGAAGTCTGGTGAACAGCCGCGCGACGCCCTCGGGCGGCTCCTCGCTTTGCGCGGCGGGGCCGTAAAGCGCGGCGGCGCCGTCGAGCCGGTCGACCTTCACGAATATCGTTCCGGCTTCCGCCGCGCCGCGCCGGCGCAGCATGGCGACGGCTCCCTGCGTCTCGGCCCGCCGGATCAGAGCGGCGACGAAGATATCCGACCGCAAGCGCATGAGAGAGCCTCGCATCCTGGCGCCGAGGCGCGGCGCACGGTCACTTGAACGCGACGCCCGCGCGCGCGCCGAGCAGCCGAAGGATCTTTGGGGACAATTCGCCTTTCACCGGCAAGCCGTTGGAGCGCTCGAACTTCTCGATCGCCTGACGCGTCGTGCCGCCGTAGACGCCGTCCTGATGCAGGGCATAGCCGAGTTTGGCCAAGGCCCGCTGCGCGAAGATCACCGACTTGTTCTTGGGGTCGTTGTTCTTGGGGTCTCTTTTGGGGGCGGCGCCGGCGGCGGCGTCGCTCTTGCGCGGCGCCGCGCTTCCTAGCAATTGAGCGATCGGATCGGAGGTCTTTTCCGTCGGCTTGGCCGTTTCAATTCGCGCAGGCTCCTGCCTCGGCGCTTCCGTCTTGGCGACGCTTGGCGGCGCGGGCCGCGAATGGGACGGGGGCGCCGCCTGGCTCTGCCGCGCGGCGTCGATCGGCGGCATTTTCAACGCGACGGCCGCGGCCGGACGCCGGCCCTCCTGCATGAACAGCGCGTTGAGCGGCACGCCGACGGCGACGAGGCCGGCGAAGCCGGTGAACAACACGGAGCGAAAGCGCCCTTTCTCGCCGAAAACGCGCCGCAAAAACGGAGCGCGCTTGGCCGCGGCGGGCTTCGCCCGGCGTTTTGCGTTGCCGGCGCGCTCGTCGCGCGGGGGAAAGTCGATGTTGGACACGGCGAGAGCTTCACGCAATTTTCTTCACCCTATCTTGGTCTTGCCCGATGTCCTCGCCTTGAGCCGCGGCGTGGCGGCGAGCGATGGTTTCGATCTTTGTCGTCGTCGCGCCTTGATCGCAGCTTCGGCCGTCGAGCGGCAAGCGCACCGTGACCGTCGTGCCCAACTTCAAAGCGCTCTCGACGGCGATGGCGCCGCCATGCAGCCCGACCAGTCCGCGCACGACCGAGAGACCAAGGCCAGTGCCTTCATAGCTGCGATCGTGCGACGAACTCGCCTGGAAGAAAGGATCTCCCAGCCGGGCGAGATCGTCGGGGCCGATGCCGATGCCGGTGTCGGAGACCGCGAGGACCAGCGAATTGCCCTCGGGGCGCGAGCGCACGGTCACCGTGCCCCGCGGCGGCGTGAATTTGACGGCGTTGGACAGAAGATTGAGCAGGATCTGCTTGCAGGCGCGCTTGTCCGCGACAACCTCCTCGAGGTCGCCCCGGCACTCGCGCGCCAGCGTGACCTGGCCCTGATCGGCTTTGATCTGGATCATATCGCAGCATTGCTCGACGAGCTTGGGCAAGGAGAAGGGCTCGGGGAAAATCTGCATCGATCCCGATTCGATCTTCGACATATCGAGGATCATGCTCACGACTTCGTGCAGATGAATTCCGGAGTCGCGGATGATATTGGCGTATTCTCGGCGCTTTTCGGCTTCGCGCGGCTCCAGCTCCTCGCTGGCCAGCATTTCCGAAAAGCCGATGATCGCGTTAAGCGGCGTGCGAAGCTCGTGACTGACATTGGCGAGAAAGCGCGTTTTGCCGGCCATGGCGAGTTCGCTTTGGCGGCGGGCCGCCGCGATCTCTTCCTCGGCGCGGTGCGCCGCCGTGACATCCCTCAGGATGCAGAGCACGGGCGCTTCGATCTCCTGGGTGTCCTCCGACGTCGGCTCGATGTGGCAGGTGCGCGCGTCGAAGTAATTGAACACCGGTTCGAGGTAGCCGCCGAGGCAGTTCTCGATGCCGCCAATATGGAGGCGCAGCACGGCGTGGGCCGGCGCGTTGTCGGTGATCGCATCCGAAACGAGCTTGAGAAAGGCGGGGCGGTCGGCGACGTGCACGCGCCGGAAGAAGCCTCGGCCAAACAGGTCGCGAGTCTCCAGGCCGTAAGTCTTGTGCATGTCGCCGACGATCGACGAAACCGCGCCCGTGCGATCGAAACGAACGACGATGTCGCCGATCGCGCTGGTGAGCAGCCGCAAATCGCGCGCGTTGCGCTGATCCGCCAGCACGCGGGCATGGGCCATGAAAATCGCGCCGGCGGCCAGCGCGGCCATGTACATCATCAGCGGCGTGACGAAGAGCGCCACATCGGCGCGCGCCGCGACGCCGGTGGGGCCGTACGGGTTGCGGCTCACCTCCAGGGCGATCAGCGCGAGAATGGCGCCGACGACGGCGGTGACCATGCCGATTTCCAGGGTCAGCGCGGCCTCGAGCAATGCGATGGTCAGCAGAGTGAGGGAGACGGCTTCGTAACCTTGCGTCGAAGCGCCGACATCGGCGGCGAGGGCGGCCCAGCCGAAGATCGAAACGCATTCCGCGAGGCGCGAATTGCCGGTTTGCTTGAGCACGACGATCGCGATGAGCGGGGTCAGCGCGAGGATGAACTGCGCCGCGTGCTGCGGGCTTGGGATGCCGTAAAGTAGCAGAGAGATCGGCGAGAACGCCAGAACGGTCATGCCGACGGCCAGGCGCGCAGCCACGAAAAACTTTTGACGCGCCAGTTCGATCGGATCGTTGCTGGCGCTCTTATGCGTCAGGAGATCCAGCCATTCCGGCTCGGTGGAAGTGATTGCTGACATGTTACCCAAGGCGACGCTCCCTAATTAGCGCGAGCCTTTCAAATCGATGTTAAGTGACTGCTAAGGCCGCAGTCGTGAAGCGTATTAACGGGCGGGAGCCGGCCCTGATCTTTGCTCATGGTTTGCAAGTCGTTGCCGTTCATTATGCGCGTTCGGGGAGCATGGATTAACGATTGCGAAAGGATATGCCCGCAAAGCTCCCGCGTGAGCGCGGCTTGGGATCAACTTCATCACGACCATGCCGGCCGCGCCGCGCTCGCAGGCCGCATTTGGAGCTTGTCTTGGGCTTTCTTCTCAAAAGCGCGTTCGTGATCGCTCTGGTGTATTTCGCGCTGCATAAGGACGAAATCGTCGCTTCCCTGGCGCGCGCGCGCGGCGGAAGCGAAATGGCGGCCGACGGAGAGCGCCGCGCGGTCGGCGTCAAGGATGACGCGCTGACGGCGCTTCAACGGGCCGCCGCGGCGAAGCTCGCCGGCGCCGCGCGCGAACATTGTCTCGCCAATCCTCATGACTGTCTGACGTTGCTGAGAGCGGCCGGCGCGGACTCCTCCAAGCACGGCGCCGGCGACCGCTGAGCGCGTCGGCTTATCCAAAGTCAATTCATTTTCCGCCAGCGATATCCGGGCGCAAGCGCTTGAGCAAGCGGTTGGGCGAGCGCTTGGGCTTGGCGAGAAGAAGCTTCTGGCGTCGGATCGACAAAGCGAATATGTATCATTTTTGAACAGCTGTTCCGCGTCCGATTCTCGGGACGAATTATTTCCGCCCGCGCGCTGTCGGGCCTAGCACTTAGGAGGCGGCCCTGTCGGACGATCACGAGCTTCCCCAGGCGGCGCCGGCGCCCGCCGCGCCCGTCGTCAATATCGGCGAATTGCAAGAGCAATTGAAGAGCGTCGCGGCCGAGCGCGACCGTCACGCCTTCGAGAAATCGGAGATCGTCGCGAAGGCCAATGCGATCTCGCGCGAGCGCGACGAATTACGCCAGCGTCTCGCCGCCGCCGCGACGGAGCGCGACCGTCTCGCCAGCGAGGCCGCGGACGCGGCGCGCGCACTCGCCGAAGCCGGCCGCCAGGCGGAGGAATCCGCCAAGGAAATCCTGGGGCTGCGCCATATAATCGAGACCTCTCCATCCGCCGAGCCCGCCGAGGTTCTGTGGGCGCTGGTCACGGAACGGACCAAGGCCGGCCTCGCTTTCCTGCGCGGCAAGATCCCGGAGAATCATCCCGCGCTGGCGTGGTTCGACAAGACCGTCGAAATCGCGACGCAACTGGGTTGCCTCGCGGTTAAGGCCAGCGTCGCCCTCGCTCAATGGATCCGCGACACAGGCTGGCCGCTCGCGAAGCAGTTGGCGGCCAAGTTGATGAGCGAAGTCGAGGCGCGCCTCGCCAAGAAATAGGGCGTCGTGAAATAGGGCATCGTCACGGCGCGCGCGGAATCGGGCATCCGCGCGCGCTTTTTTGGCGTTTCACGCAATTTGGCGCGCATTGTCGCGCGCCGCGTGACGGCGCTCTTCCCTTAGCGCCCTGGCGCTGCTATCCGAGCGGCCATGACCAGTCATGACATCGACAATATCCGCAATTTCTCCATCGTCGCCCACATCGATCACGGCAAATCGACGCTCGCCGACCGGTTGATCCAGCAAACCGGCACGGTCGCCGAGCGCGACATGGTCGAGCAGGTGCTCGACTCGATGGACATCGAGCGCGAGCGCGGCATCACTATCAAGGCGCAGACGGTGCGTCTCGACTACAAGGCCAAGGACGGAAAGTCCTATATCCTCAATCTCATGGACACGCCTGGCCACGTCGATTTCGCCTATGAGGTGTCGCGTTCGCTGCACGCCTGCGAGGGCTCGCTCCTCGTCGTCGACGCCAGCCAGGGCGTCGAGGCGCAGACTCTCGCCAATGTTTATCAGGCGCTCGACGCCGGCCACGAAATCGTCCCCGTTCTCAATAAAATAGACCTGCCGGCGGCCGAGCCCGACCGCATCAAGCAGCAGATCGAGGACGTGATTGGCCTCGACGCCTCCAATGCCGTCCTGATCTCCGCCAAGACCGGAATCGGCATCGGCGACGTGCTGGAGGCAATCGTCACGAGGCTGCCGCCGCCCAAGGGCGACGAGAACGCGCCGCTCAAGGCGGGGCTGGTGGACAGCTGGTACGACGCCTATCTCGGCGTCGTCGTGCTGGTGCGGGTGTTCGATGGCGCGCTGAAAAAAGGCCAGAAAATCAAGATGATGGGCACGGACGCCCATTACGAGGTCGACAAGATCGGCGTGTTCAAGCCGAAGATGCAGGACGTGGCGCGGCTGGGGCCGGGCGAGATCGGCTTCATCACCGCGCAGATCAAGCAGGTGGCCGACACCAGGGTCGGCGACACCATCACCGACGAAAAGAAATCCTGCGCCGAGGCGCTGCCCGGCTATAAGCCGGCGCAACCGGTGGTGTTCTGCGGCCTGTTTCCGGTCGACGCCGCCGATTTCGAGGATCTTCGCGCCGCGATCGGCAAGTTGCGGCTCAATGACGCGAGCTTTTCCTTCGAGATGGAGTCCTCGGCGGCGCTGGGTTTTGGCTTTCGTTGCGGCTTTTTGGGCTTGCTGCACCTTGAGATCATACAGGAGCGCTTGCGCCGCGAGTTCAACCTGGACCTCATCGCGACGGCGCCCTCGGTCGTCTACAAGATCAAGCTCACCAATGGCGACGAAATCGAGCTGCACAATCCCGCCGACATGCCGGATGTGGTCAAGATCGCCGAGATTCAGGAACCCTGGATCCGCGCGACGATCATGACGCCCGACGACTATCTCGGCGCGGTGCTAAAGCTCTGCCAGGACCGGCGCGGCATACAGGCCGACCTCAATTACGTCGGCAAGCGCGCGATGGCGATCTACGATCTGCCGCTCAACGAAGTGGTGTTCGACTTTTACGACCGCCTAAAATCCATCTCCAAGGGCTACGCCAGCTTCGACTACCACATCACCGATTATCGCGCCGGCGATCTCGTGAAGATGAGCATCCTCGTCAACGCCGAACCGGTCGACGCGCTGTCGATGCTTGTGCACCGCACAAGAGCCGAGGGGCGCGGGCGGCAGATGGTGGAGAAGCTGAAGGAGCTGATTCCGCCGCATATGTTCCAGGTGCCAATCCAGGCGGCGATCGGCGGCAAGATCATCGCGCGCGAGACTGTGAGGGCGTTTAGAAAAGACGTGACCGCCAAATGCTACGGCGGCGACGCGACGCGCAAACGGAAGCTGCTGGAGAAGCAAAAGGAAGGCAAGAAGAAGATGCGCCAGTTCGGACGGGTGGAGATCCCGCAGGAGGCGTTTATCGCGGCGTTGAAGATGGAGGAGTAAAGGGGTGAGCCTTCCGTCCACGCGCGGCAAGCGTGTGCGATTTCGACAAGTGAAGGCGACGGGCGTTCAATTCGCCTTCCGTTCGTCCAATTGAACGGTTATACGATTGATCGATTGTAGTGGTTAGATGGTCGATTCAACGACGCATCGTTCGCGGGAAGCATCGCTTCTGTCCTTGAGATCGACAAAAAGCTAGATGTCGTAAGATCGCTTATACAAAAAAGCTTATACTAACGCCCCGTGGTGGAGACTCGCTTGTTGTCGCTTTGACATTGGCGCCGCTCGCTTACCACCGATAAACTCACGCAACGCTCGAAATGCTCGCCATAATGGGCCGCGCGGACGCTGGCCGGGCCACGCCTATAGCGTCGCCGCGCCAGGCGCGGCGACGGAGGCTGGCTAAGATTCAGTCACATATTGTTGGATTCATGAGCGGATGTTGCCTTTCTGTCGCAATGCTAGCCGAACTTAGGGGCTATCCTTATGACGCGGTGCAGCACAGAATGTCGCAGCCCGGAGGGTTGGGCGGTTTGAGTGAGACGTTGGCCGCCAGTCTTGGATTGCTGAAGCAGCCGATAATCCCGGACTTGTAGCCGATTTACGTTTTATTGCGAGAGCGAGGCTGGGGGAGGGGGCTGGGTTTTGTCTCGAAATTTGGGTGGGGGTATTACCACCCAAATGGGCTAATAGACCTCTTCAATAGATTGTCATCTGCTACCCTATCGAGTATTGTTTTTGGGCGCGCGA
>Ga0182014_10002461_pt1 | contig 23271 bp, 8 predicted proteins | sample 612S2DmetaG_FD_120489 | JGI IMG/M metagenome (GOLD analysis project Ga0182014, IMG submission 120489) | Permafrost microbial communities from Stordalen Mire, Sweden - 612S2D metaG | ecosystem: Environmental > Terrestrial > Soil > Wetlands > Permafrost | place: Sweden: Stordalen | collected...
CAGACGCTGGACGCGCAGATTGCTGGAGAGCGAGCCGGTGATCTCGGCTACCCGGGTCGAGCCATCGAACACATACTTGGTGGGTTGGTCATGGTCGCGAACCTCGAAATGGCGCCCGACATAAATCGTGGTCGTGACGCCTCCACCTTGCACTAAAAGGGCAGAATTGCACAGGGCCTGGGCAGCGAGAGCTGCTCGCACAAGGCCGGAGTAGCCGCCCGTCAAGGACCACAGCCGAAAGCAGACTTGAAATGAATCACACACGCGTGGCTTTCTTCCTCTCTAAGCGGCGACGGCTGATAACCTATGGTTCTCCCAGAGCCCGGCTTCCGCATCTGTGCTAAGAGGTCATGGAACTCAACTGCGCGACGCCCTGGAAGCGGTGCGCAAGCCAAAACCGGGTGGCGACCATGAGCGGACCTCTCCGCGACGGCGATGGCACTGAGCAGCCGCACCCGGCATAAACCGCGCCTGTCAGCCATAGCGGACATGAGTCCCCGGCTTCTGTCGTTTCGATCTCCTTTGCAGTACGTCATTTTTGTCTTCAACTATCTCAGGGGGGGCGGTTTTCGGGGTTCGGGTCAGGGAGGGAGGACGCTCTTGCTCAGGTCAATCTTCATGGCGTTGCTGGTCTCTTCGCCGCCTGAGTAGGTGGCATTGTAATCACGGTTTTCCCCAACCGAATATTTCCGCCCGTGACTGCTCGTCGTCCAAGAATACGTCATGTCGAGTCCCTTCAGCGACCCCGTAACCTGGGTGTCAGGCAAGCTTTGAGATAGAGAGGGCGCAAGACCGTCCTTGGCGGTGTCGCACCCATAGAGATATAAGTGCGCCGGCGCGGATTTGGCGCCGGAGATGTCCTGCACGAGCTCTTTGAGTGGTATGTTCTCCTGGACCGTCTCGTCGGGTGTCATCTTGAGGATGAGCCCTGGATAGTTGTGAAAGGCATGGCTTCTGATCACCAGCGTAGAGTATGAGGATTCCTTCAACACCGTGCTCAGGTCCTTGTGGCTGCCGATGTACTTGACCGTGACTTGCGCCCCGGGGCCAGCTTCCTGCTGGTAGGTCTGTTTGAGGGCCCCCTCGTATTCCGCCCGGCTCATTCCTGTCACATGCTGCGCGTCCTCATACATACCGGGAAGGTATAGCACAAGCGTCCTGGGCTGGGGTGCCCGAGGCCCGCCGTCCAGGCCACTGGGGTCCGTAAAGGCCAGCGGGTTGTTCCGCACGTACGAGTAGAGGTTGATTTCCTGAGGGTTGGACACCAATAAGGCCAGGTCTCCCGGTGAAAGCACGTCGGGATTCGCATACTTCCTATCCGCCGAGATGAATCTCGAGAATGGTCCTTCGAGGTACCGAGCCTCGAAATAATGCAAGCTGCTCTCCCGGTCGCGCTCCTTTTGGGTGAACTGGTAGGGGTCGTGAACTTGCCGTGGCGCGAACTGGTTGCGCGCCACACCGAAAGGATAAAAGGCGGATTCCTCGACAAGCTGGCCGCTGGAATCGGTAACGGCGCTGGAGGAGCCAAGGTGGTCCTGGTGATAATAGCGGATGCGCAGCGTTGGGTCGGGGACTACCAGCGAAGCGGGAGCGGCCGCCTGGACATAAAAAGCCTCCCCGGGGGGCAGCGTGGGCGGTGGACCCGAGACGGAGGCCAAGCCACCGGTAAGGTGATCCGACCATTGCCTGGTCGAGGCGTCGAAGCTCCAGCTCGACGCGGAGTCGGGCAGGCTGAGCGACCAGGCCTCCAGGCCCGCTCCGGGAACATACGCCCCGCCTGGCTGAAGCGGCTGAACCACCGGCTCCGTGTAGCTGCCGAGAATGGACACGACCGCATTGGTGCCGGCCTTGAGCCAGAGAACCGTCCCTGCGGCCAACATCTGGCCCATCGTAACCGGCGAGTAATCAGCGGTCCCTGAGTTCCACCGGTAAGCCGCGGCGATGGCCTCTGCTCCGCTGGCCGGGAAAGAACCGCTCACGGCCAAAGAGCAGAGATTCCAGCCCGGATAAAGCCGCAGACGCTGGAGGCGCAGATTACTGGAGAGCGAGCCCGTGATTTCGGCTACCCGGGTCGAGCCATCGAACACATACTTGGTGGGTTGGTCATGGTCGCGAACCTCGAAATGGCGCCCCACGTAGATTATGGCAGTGATACGGCCAGAGGGGGACGATAGCGCGGGACTGCAGACCGGCGCGGCCGCAAGGAGTATCCCGAGAGAGAAGCGGGGCGCCTTGTTAAGGCAACAAAACCTGGATGAAGCTTCGGCTCGTTCGTTCGTCGTGAGGGTGGTTCTTGATCCACTGGCCAAATTCCGGAAGAGGTTGGTCCATTCGCATCGCATTTTTTGGTCGCCTCACACGGGAAGCTTAACGGCTAGGGCGTTTCCCAGTTCAAGGATTACCTTCCTGGCGTTCTGGTTGGCCTTGTTGAGCGCATCCATCTCTGCGCGCCGCACGGCTATCATCGCGACGCGTGCGTCCATTTGTGCCGCCAATTCGACCAGCGGGTTGTCCATCACGGCCGGTGGTTCGTTGCTGCCCCCGATAATATGGCCAGCGGCCGAGACCGGATCCGGCGGATCCAAGACCGCGTAGCCGAAGGTCGAGGCCGGCAAGGTGCTCACCCCATCGGCCCCGATGGGCGTCACCCGGGCCACCAACGAACAGTATGAATTGGTGCCCGCGTAGTCCAGGTACTCCGACTGGTAGGCTCGGCCCAGACAATCGAGCTGGCCATTCCCATCAAACTCCCTCGCCAGATGTCCGGCCAGGGCCACCCCTTGGGTGCCCACCCGAATTGTCTTGAGCCGCTGGCCCGTGCGCACGATGAACCCGGACCGGCAATCTTCAAACCAATCCGCCCGGCCTTCATACTCGAAGCTCACAAAATGATAATCGGTCCAGGGCGGCGCCCCGGGGCCATAGCGGACACTGGTGAGGTACTTTTGGTTGAGGTTGGTGTCCCCCGCGAAGGAACTATCGCCATAGAGAATCACGTTGCCGTGCGTGTCGGTCTCCCGCTCCAGCAGCCAGGAAAAGACGTGGCCGTTGGTGCCGTCTTCGACCCGGCTGGTCTCACTCGAGCCGAACTCCAGGAGGGTGCCATTGGGCAGGGTGCCTTGCCAATGGTCGCCCACGGGCTGATACCGGATGAACGCCCCCTCGTTCTGGCAGAAGAAGTAGCCGTTGGTTTGCGGCACCAACTCCTCCTTCATTTCGTTGATGAACGTGTCGGCCCGGGCAAAACCCACGTCCTGGCCATAGGTCGGAATGCCGTGATCGGTGCGCCGCTGCACGTACGGAATGGGCAGGCTCCAGCCATAGCCCAAGGGACCGTTGCCCCCGCCGCCCTCGTAACTCAAGCCCAGGGACGGCGAGTGACCCGCTATTCCGGGCGGAACTTTCAAGCCGATGCTGTAATGAACCGTGCCGGTGTTGAGGGTGGGCTGGAATGATTCGCCCAAGCCCTCGATGGAACCGGGGCCTGTGGGAATGGAGATGGTGTTGGGGCCAACGCCGCTTTTATCGGCGGCCAGGGCGAGGCCGCCGCTGAAAAGCAGAAAAAGAGCGAACAGGCGCGATAGAAAGTCTTCGCAGCGAAGCCGGTGGCCGAACCACGTACGAAGTCCTGCCTCCCTATTTTGTTTGAGATTATTCATTCGACTTTGGCCATTCCCCGCTTCTCACCCACCCGCTCACCAATAGCCATCCACCACTCAACCAAGACTCGCAGCACTGAAACGGGTGATGCCCGAGTCCCGCTATTTGGAACGCCCGGTCACTTGCCCTTGGGATCAAAAAGAAAATCCGCCATGTCATAGATTAATCGTAACGCTTCGGATCCTTCCTTCATTCGCAAGTCGATCCTGGCAGGCCTGGATGCATCTATCGCGGCGTGGGTCCAGGCCGTTTTCGGGCTCGAGTTTATAGCATTCTGCCGCTGTTCGGCTAGCTGCGCCGCTCGCTGTTCAGCCCTCTTAGCGGCGTATGCCACTGGGTTGAATGGCACCACGGGCCTGCCCCAACCTCCCGGCCAGGTCTTGGCTGCGGCATCTCCGCCCGCTCCCGCTCCCTCAGCGCCAGCCGCCCCCCCCGTCCCCAAGCAGATCTCCCCCCGCCGTGCCGGCTTCGGTATCAAGAAAACCACCAATAAACTTGCCCGCGCCTCCAAGCACTTTTCCGAAAGTCATAGCGAGCGCGATGTTTTTAGCTTGAGTTCCGTAGCTCTGACTCGGGTAAGTCTTGGTTCCGGGGCCTGGAGCGTTTGCAGCACTGCCGCCAAACACCAACTCGACCACGTCCTCAAACAGATGCACCGGCGCCATCTCTACCCTATCCCAGTCAACCACGAGCCTGTCATCGGGGTTGTCATGGCGCCACTTTGCTGCTTCGTCAAATTCCTTCTTAAAATCTTGCCGGTCACTCTTATCGAGACCCGTTGAGTCAACGTATCTCAACGGATGGTTGCGCACATAGGCGTACAAATTGATCTCCTGCGGGTCCGACAAAAACGCGGCGTGGCTGTCGCCGGAAAGGGCCTCCGGGTTAGCGTACTTGATGTCCGGCGTGGCAAATCTGGAGAGCCGCCCAGCTAGGTACCTGGCCTCGAAATAATGAAGTCCACTTTCCTGATCGCGTTCTTTCTGGGTGAATTGGTAGGGTTCTTCGAGCTGACGGGGTTGGTACTCATCACGTGGGATCCCGAAGGGGTAGAAGGCGATTTCTTCGACCAGCGCGCCGCTGGCGTCGGTGATAACGCTGGAGGAGCCGAGGTGGTCCGGGTGGTAGTAGCGGATGCGCAGGGTCGGGTCGGGGATCTCCAGATCAGCCGGGGCGGTAGTCTTCACGAATAGGGCTTCGCCGGGTGCCAGCGTCGGCGGCGGATCGGACAGGGGTGCGAGGTCCCCGGTGAATTGATCGTGCCATTGATCGGATTCCGGGTCGTACATCCATGCGGAGAAAGTGGGTGGAAGAGTCGGCGACCAGGCTTCCAGTCCAGTACCGGGGACGTAGGTTCCACCGGCTTCCACGTGCTGGTTTGCCGGAGCGGAGTAGGTGCCGACGATGCCGACGACGGCATTGGTTTGGACCTTGACCCAGAGAACCGCTCCGGCCGATACGGTCTGGCCGGCGGTCACCGGTGAGTAATCGCCGGTGGCTGGATTCCACTGGTAGGCTGCGGAAACCACCTCCCCGTTGCCATCTCCCCCAGAGGCGGTGTGGGAATTGAGCTGATCGAGAGTGTCGGTGGCGGTGACGGCCAGAGAGAGGAGGTTCCAGCCCGGCCAAAGGCGGAGGCGTTGGATGCGGGTGTTGGCGGAGAGCGAACCGGTAATGGCGGCGACACGCGTGGCGCCGTTGAACACATATTTGGTGGGTTGGTCAAGGCCGCGAACCTCGAAATGGCGCCCTACGTAGCTGGTCGAGGTTACGTTTCCAATCTGCACTGAGAGGACGGAATCTGCCAAGGCGAGGCTGAAGACCGCCGTGCAGAGGTTGACTGAGCGGGCCTTGCACCGGCCGAACTGGTTGCCCTGGTATCGAGATCGGCTGCGCGCGACGGTGCTCATTTCCGACTGGTCCCGGCGTTTTTGCCGAGGCTGGCTGTGGCGGAGGGCCGGGGTTGCAGCACTGGAGAGTCGATTTTGGCAGCCGCAGCCGTGGCGGGCGACGGGTCAGCATTCTTCCAGAACACCTTCTTAGTGATACGCCGGTCAGTGTAATCGTAACTGTACTCCGCACGCATGTTGGCGTTTTCGACGGCTACCAACCGGTCCTTAAAATCCCAGGTGCAGGCCAAGCCGTCGATATTGGTCATGTTGCCGTTGGCATCGTAGCCGTAAACACGGGGTTGAGGGTTGTTAGTTGAGGGTTGAGAGACCGAGGTCAGAGCGTGAGGGCCGGGCGGGTCAGTAGCGGCGCGGCCCAGGCGACCGGATGCGCCGGCCGCGCCGCCGTAACCCATCGCCCCTAGCTGCGTGACCGAGAGGCCATTCTCGAACTGCTGAATGTCAGAGGTTTGGGAAAGCATGTTACCGATCCGGTCGTACCGGTAATCAATCTCGCCGCCGTTGTTGCTCGCGGGATTCGGGAGATTGTATTGGGCTCGGGTCAGCCGGTAGAGGTCGTCATAGGCGAAGGTCTGGCTGTTGCGCCGCAGGTCAGTCGCAGGGACAGCCGTCGCCGGGCGCTGATCATTGATGGCTTTGATGTTCGAGACGCCGTCGAAGGCGTAGCCGAAGTTGATGAGTTGAACGTTGAGGGTTGAGGGTTGAGAGACCGTGAGCAGGGACGTAAGGCGTTGGCGATTATCATAGGAATAGGTAGTTCGCACGCCGTTGCCGTAATCAATTTGCTGCTGCTGGGCGGAGGGGGCATAGACCAGGTTGGAGAGAATGCTGCCGCTGGGCCCTCCCGGAATGGCCGCCAGCAACCCGCGATCATTGTACTGGTAAGAGACCTGGTCATTATCGGGATAAATCATGGTGGTAACGCGGTCGAGCGAATCGTACTGAAACGCGGTCCGGTAATTGACAAGCGGGGGTGATGGTGTGTTGGAGGATTGGAGAAGGGGATCGGGAATGCGCTTAACGGTCCAACCTATCCGGCCGCGGGCGTCGTGGGAGGTGTGTTCCTCGCCCGAGAGGTCCCAGACATAAGCCAGCGTGCCCTTCGTATTCAGAGCCGTGGCATTGGTGCCGTCGCCCATCGGCAAACCCGGCACCGGCGCGTCGTAGAAGTAAGCCACATCCGGACGATTGGCGCGGCTGATCGGCTGCGCGGGATCATAGGCGAAATTGGCCGAGAAGGGCTGGCCTTCATCGTGATAATCCTCCGTCAGGATCCGGTTGGCGCCGTCGTAGGTGTAGGTAATCTGCTGGCCCTTGGCGTCAATCGTGGATTTTAGAGTCGAGGCCTCATCGTACGTGTAGGTCGTTATGCCACAGTCGAGATCATTCATGAATGTTTTCCGCTTCAGCCCGTCGTAGCTCAACGTCTTGACGTTGCCCTGAGAGTCAGTGATTCTGGTCAGCCGATCGTTGACATCATATTCGTATAGGGTGCTCCAGATATTCAGCCCGCTTCCCGGCGTGCCGTCGTCGTTTAACCGGGTGGTTTCGTCGGTGCGAATCACCCGGCCCAGGCCATCGGAAAAGTGGACCATCGGGGTGTTGTAGTCGGGCGCTGTTGGGTCCGTGTCATTTTCATCAAAGGACTGCGTTACCAGCGGCTCATAAACCGTGCGACTGAAAGTGCCGTCGGGGTTGGTGGCTTGGACTGTGCGCAGAGTCGCGTCATAGCTCATTGCCGTCTGATTGGCCGAGGCCAGGTTCAAGTCCACCAGTTGGCCGTTCTGGTGAAAGGCGCCCTGCCAGCCGGGGTCCTCGATGCTCTCGTAGCTCAGCAGATCATCCAGAGCTGTTCCCGGCTGGAGCGTAAAACAGGGATTGAGCGCGCGGACGGGCTTTTGCCGCGCATTGAACAGGACCGCGCCACTGACCACCACCCGCGGAGTTGCGCTGCCCGGCGCCGGTTCGGCCTCCTGTTTGGTCATCACCGTTCGTCCCAGCCCATCGCTGAACGTGCGGCTGATCAGGTAGTAATCCCGCTGGTTCGCTCCGGCCGAACCGGGCGTTTTGTCCAGTTGGCGGGTCTCGACGTAGTTGACCAGGCCGTTGGCTCCGAACGGCACAGCCAGGAAATAATCGTACTGCAAGGTCGGATAATCCACGGTGTCATACGGCTTGACGACATTTACCAGGCGGGCAAATGCGTCGTACGCGTAGCTCGTCTGGTTCTGATTGAAATCCACCGTGCTGGTCGTCAAGCCGAAGCCCGGGTCGTAACCAGCCCGGAAGACGAGGTCCGCGCTCCCGTTGCCGACGTGGATGGTTTCCTGAACCGGGTAGCTGTGGAACTGATCGTCGTACGTGATCTGCCGCCCATGGCCCTGGGTGAAGTCCGCCGACCCGCCGGACGCCGCGGCCAATGGGTCCAGCAACGTCACCGCATTGCCATAAGCATCGTACTGGACGCGGGAGGCCTTGACATAAGCCGTGGCGTTGGCCGGATCAATCCAGGCCCGCGTCAGCGTGAGGTTGCCGATGGTTACCTGCCCGAAATTGTTCCCGCTGAAGCTCTCGTCGTCGTAGTAATATTCCATCCGCGAAATCACCGCGCCGTTCAGGTCCTGGATTTCCTTGCGGGCGGGATTACGCAGAAGCCAGGCATTGGTGTTCAGAGCGTATTCGGTGACGGTGATACGCTCGTCATTGAAAGCCGAACGGTTCCCGTTGACCACGATGCCGTAATCGGCGTTGGTCGTCTGGTTGCCGTAATTGTCATAAGCGAATTCAGATTCCAGCGTCCGTGGCGTGCCTTGCCCCAACTCCTCAATTTGGGTTTGGCTGGCTACTGGATGGACAAAACTGACATTGGTCCCATCTGTGCCGGTCATCAAGACGACCGGCGGAATGGTCCAAGCGGTGGTCACATCCTGAAACACCTCGCCGTCCTCCTCCTCGGTGGTGATCCGCAGCAGTTTGCCTTTCATCGCTTCGTACGTCTGGCCGGTGTCGAAGACGGAGCGGCTGACGAGGGTCGGCGCGGTCGGGTCCCCCCGATCGATCTGTTCCGCGCCGCCAAAACCCCGAAACTGTTTTTGGATCGGATCGTAGTAGCCGTTATGATAGGCAAACTCGGTCACATACTGGTGGCCGAGAGAATCGAGGTTCGTAACCGCTGCCACCACCTGGACCGGAAAGGGCAAGGGGTCGGGCCAGGGATTGCCGGCGGCGAGGTCCTGAACGCGGAAGCTGGTGGAAGAAGCATAGCCGACGAGCGTCACGCGCCCGATGCCGTTGGAAATGGCCGTGAGCAGGTTGGGTCCCAGGTTGCCGCTGATCAATTGGCCAACGTCCACGGCCCGGATATGGGGCGTGGATTGGGAATCGGCATAGATCAGGTCGGTGGTCCCGTTGCCATTGAGGTCGGCCCAGCGCACGACGGCATTGACGCCGATGCCGGTTGGCATGTCCGTGATCACTTTGCGGGTGCTGAAAGTGTAATTGCCCAGGTTCACCCAGTACCAAAGCTCCCCCGGGGCGGCCCGCTCGATGACCAGGTCCGCCAAACCGTCGCCCGTGATGTCCATCAGCTTGGCCTGCGCGATCTGGGTATCCGTCAGCACGTAGTCCGGAATGTTCACGGTCACCGGATCGGCAAAGTTCCCGTAGCCAAGGCCGGCGGTGACCATCACGTCCGTGGGCCGGATTTGGGCGATGTCGGGGACGCGGTCGCCGTTAAAATCGGCGATTTGAACACCCGCATCGGAGAAGACAAATCCGAAGTTCTGCGGCACCGAGATGCTGGGTGAATAGGTCTGGCCGCCCAGGTTGAACCAGATCCGGTATTCGACGCTGCCGCCCCCCAAGTCAATGCTCTGGATGATGTCGATGCGCTTGTCAAAGTCCACATCGGCGGTGCGGACGCTGGGATCACTGCCAAAAGGGCTGGGCGGGGGGAAGTCCTGCACCGACATTAATTCTCGAGGGCCCCAAGCCACGCTGTTCAGGTTCTGGAAGTAGTACACGCTGCCATCGCCGGCGGTATAGACCAGGTCCGCCGCGCCGTCGCCGGTCATATCGGCCAGGTGGGCGACTGGGGTGGTGTTTTGCAGGTCCACGTTGTAAGCCAGGCCGTCGGCGCTGGCCACATTGGTGACGGCGCTCCACGAAATGAAGCGACCGCCGGGGGTGTCCAGTTCCCCCTGGTTGAGGTAAGCGGTGTGTTGACCCCCGCCGGCCTCCGTCTTGACGATGTCCGGCAGGCTGTCGCCGTTGAGGTCCACCAGATCCACCAACGGGTTGTCCATAACGAAGGGCGGCTCGTTGGTGCCGTCCAGTTCGTAGCCGGCGGCGGACAAGGTATCGGGCGGGTTGCAGACGTTGTGACCAAATGTGGCCGGCGGCAGGCGGCTGGTCCCGTCGGCGCCCACGACCGTGACGCTGGCCAGGAGCGACCAATAGGAGTTCGTGCCAGCGTAGTTCAAATAATCCAGCACGTACTCGCGGTCCAGGTAATCCGGCAGGCCGTCGCCGTTGAAATCGCCGGCCAAGTGGTTGGCCAGGGTGGACCCCTGAGTGCCGACCACGATCTGTTTGAGCCGCTTGCCCGTACGGACGATAAAGCCGGATCGACAATCCTCAAACCAGTCCGGCCGGTCTTCATAGATGAAGGTGATAAAGTGGAAATTGTTCCAGGGCGGCGCGCCGGGGCCATAGGCGATGGCGGCCAGGTATTTTTGGTTCAGGTTGTTGGCGCCCGGGAAGTTGGTGTAGGTGTAGGTGATGACATTGCCGTGGGTATCCGTTTCCTGTTCCAGCAGCCACGAGAAGACGTGATTGGTAACGGCGGGGTCTTCGATGCGCCCGGCATCCGTCACCCCAAAATCCATCCGCGTGCCATTGGGCAGAGTGCCCTCCCAATGGCCGTCTGCCTGGCGATAGCGGATAAAGGCGCCTTCATCCATGTGAAACCAATCCCCGTTGGCTTGGGGAACCAGTTGTTCTTTGCTGTCATCAATATACAAATCAACCCGGCCGATGGGATCGCCCGGCGGCAGCGAATCCAGATACCGTGGAATGCCCAAGTCGGAGCGGCGCTGCACACAGGGCATGGGCAGAGCCCAGCCGCAACCCAGGGGACCGTTGGCGCCGCCGCCTTCATAGACGAGTTTGAGTGCCGGGGCGTGGCCGGCGGTGGCTGGCGGGACCTTGAGGCCGATGCCATAGTTCGCCGTGCCGGTGTTGAGGGTGGGCTGGAAAGACTCGCCCAAGCCCTCGATGGCCCCAGGGCCTTTCGGCACGGAGATAGTATTGGGCGTGACGCCGCTCTTATCGTCCGCCAGGCAAGGGGACGTGAGGAGCGCGAAGAGCGTGAGGAGCGCTGGAGCGTGAGAGCGTGTCAGGCGCCTAAGCGCGAGCCTGGCGATCACCAACTGAAAGGAACCTGCCGACGGGTGCTTGGTGCTTTTGCCAGGCAGCGATCGGTAATGGGTAGTCGGCAATCGGGTCCAACACGAGGTCACTGGCCGGTGTAGGTGTAGGTTTGGAAGAGGAGTTTGATGTCGCTGACGCCGTTGCCGTCACGCCGCGACCCATTGATGAAGGTTTGCACGGCGTTCTGCAAGGCGTTGATGTCCGTGGCCGGGCCGCCCAGGCTGACGGCAGGGATGATGAGCATCCAGCGCGTATTCCAGACCGAGCGGCCAATCAAGCGGGTGCTGCTGGTGGCTTGGGCAATGGTCCATTGGCCCGAGTCGGGATAGGCCTGGAATTCGTCGAACTGCCGCAGCTTAGCGATGGGCTCGGACATGCTGTCGATCGGAATCCAGCCCGGAGTGTTGGTGCTCAAGTCGCTGACGCTGAGCGCGGGCGTGGGGAGGGCCTGATCGAAGACCGTGAACTGGCGGGGCACGCCGCCGCTTCCGGGGGCGTAAAAGACGTCGTCGCCCACGGGGATGAGATAGACATTGGGCGTATTGGGGAGGGCGGTGGTGTCGTAATTACCGAACCAGATTCCCGCGGCCGCGACCTTGGTGGCGTACGCCGAAGGGTTGAAGTAACTATCCCCGCCACCCAAAGGCCAGCCGAAAAAGTTTTCGCCGGCCTTGATCGTGGTCCCGAAGAATAGAACGATACCCGGCGAAGGAGAGACCGCCCCGACCGGCACGCTGCAGTAGCGTTGAAATTCGGGCACCGCAAAGATATCAGGCACCACGGCCTGCGTGAGGAGTTGGCGCCAGAGTGTGCCGGCGACGGTGGTGTTCTGGTTGGTCTGCACTCGGAACAACTCGCTCCTTAGGGAGAATCGCTCAGTGAGGTGGTCCTGGTTGTTAATGCCCAGTTGTCCGTTCAGGTTGAAATACCAGTTGTTGTACATCCGAGCCAGCGGGTCGGCCAGGCCGGGGTCACCCGTCGGCCCGGCGGGAACAGGGATGCCGTTATTGATCAGCCCAATGGCGCGGGTCCTGATAATCTCCTGCATGAAATTCTCACCGGGCCCGCGGGGATCGCCGGGCAGGAAGCAGGTCTCAAAGTCGTAGGCCTTGGCGGCCAGATAGACGTAAAGGGCGGCCATATCGAATTGGGCATTGAACTTCGACAAGCCGTCGTCGCGGAAGATACGGAAGGCCATGTTCTTGTAGCGATACTCCTGGACCTGCTGCGCGGTCTGGGCGCGGAAGCGCGTCCGGTTGTCCAGCACCCGCAGGCCCTGGGCCACGGTGCTGCTGTAGGCTTCCGCTGCTTCGGTGATGGCCTCTAGCAGGTTGTCCAACTGCGAGCGTTGGACCGGTTCCTGGCGGACCAATTCCTGGAGCTGGATGATCTGGTTGGTGATCCCCTGGACCTGCTGGTTGACCGACAGGTCCAGGTTGTTGGCCGCCTGCGCTAATTGTGCGTCCTGTTGGTCCGCCAATTCGGTCTGGCTTGCGTCATCGGCGTGTTCGCTGGCCAAATTGGCCGCAAGTCCGGCTACCAGCGTGACCGCGCCGCGAACATAAGAGAAGACGTCGCTTGCCAAACCCACTGTCGCGGGAAGCGACGTGGCGGCGGCGTTTCCAATCACGCTTACGGTGCGGCTTGTCTCTTGGTAACCCAACACGTTTTTTTGGTCAGCGAGAATTTCTTTGTCGAGCGTCGTCTGTGTGTTCAGTCCCTGTTTGAGAATATTGACCTGGTTTGCGTTGACGCCATACTGCGATTCGAGGAGGTCGGACTGATCCTGGATTTGGCTGACGAGATCGCCATACTGCAGCAAAGCGGCGTCGAACTTCTGATGGGCCTGGAGCAGATTTCCCAGGGCCTGCTGTATGGTTCCGGGCGACACGCGGGGCTGGGTCCAGGCCGCGGGTTTCACAAATTGCAGGCCGTCAGCGGCCAGGCTCAAGGTCACCGTGTTGGTGATCAGAACCACCCCGCCGTTCGGGGCGGTGGAGGAAGTGACGAAAGCATTTGTGATGGTGCCGGCCGTCGGCGGCGCCACGCCAGTAATGGGCTTATAGTCAATGTAGTTGAAGTCCAGGCCGTTGATGTCCGGGCCGTTGTAACCGGGCGGGTAGTTGGGGTCTTGCGGGTAAGGCGTGCCAAAGATCGTGATGAGCTGGTTGTTATAGTCGGCTTCCTGGTTCGCCACTTGATTCTGGAATTGCTGCACGCTGTCGGCTTGCTGCCGCAACGCAGCGGTGGACTGGTCCGCGTAATTGAAGACGGCCAGGGCATTATTCATGGCGGCGACGGCCTTGTTATAGACCTGTTGGAAATGGCTTACACCCTGGCTGACCTGGGTGGGATCTATATCCATCGGGACGATGTTCTTGGCCACCCCCAGCGGATTGAGGCCCTGGTCGGCGTTGTCCAACTGGGACTGGATGTCGCCGGCGGTAGAGGCGATTTGGCCCAACTCGGTCACCGTGGTCCGGTCCACTTTGGCGATCGTGCCGGCATCGGCGGCATTGGTGTCCGCGTGCGGCAGGATGGCGTTGCCGGTGACCCAGTCGCAGTAGGCTGCCAGGCCCGCCTTGATGCCCCATTCGGAGACACCCCAAGCCCTGTTCGTGTTCGAGTCGTAGTAGCCCTTCCACTGGTTGCTCGGGTCCTCCTGGTAACGGCTGCGGTAGGTAAGGTTAATGATGTCCAGGCCCGTCTGGGCCCGGGCGGCGGCGGCGGTGGCAAACTTGCGTTCGTGCATCAAACCCTCGTCCACCGTCACTCCGCCCACCAAAACGGCCTCGATGTCCAGGGCCGGGATCATGGTGAACTTCAGGTTGCGGAACAGCCCGTAATATTCAGTGAGCGCCGTCAGGTAATGGCCCCAGGCATCGCCATGGCCTTGCGGGAAGTAGCTCGGCCCATTGGCCGGATCGCCGCCGCAGTAAGTGTTCACATAGGCCACGGTGCCGTCCACGTTCGCACCGGAAGTGTTCCAAAATAACCGGTTATAAACCGGGTACGTTCCCACCGGCGGCAGGTAGCTGTCGTCGCGCCCGCGCAGCAAGGCCAGCTCCTGGTCCAGCAGAGTCGGCGCGTTGGCGTCGCCTTCGAAGCAGAAGATCGAGGAGGCCGCCGTGGCGTAGGTGGTGGTTTGGTCCCCGAAGGAGACGGTCGGATCGGTGGCCTCGGCGTAGGCCTCGTTGCCAAGAAGCATGTACAGATCGGCGAGCCGGCCCGCGGCATCCATCAGCGCGGTATTCACCGCCGTGGACAGGGTTGGGTCGGAGGAATTGTAGGTCGGGTTCTCAATGCTCAATTGCTCGCCGATCTTGAGGATGGTCTCATAGACTTGGATCAGGCCCAGGTCGGAGGCGTCCGAGGTGAGCGGCACATTGCCGATCCAGCGCGGGCCGGCCAGAGTCAGCATGCTGACGATGGTATCAACCTGGTTCTGCGTGTAATCGGAAAAACGCTGGTCGAACAGGTTGATCTTGCCCAGGACGTTGCCGATCCAGCCCGGGGCCAGCGTGTCGCCGTCCGACCAGGCGCTCCAGCCCGGGCCGCACGGGCCGTTAGTGAGGGGCTGATAGCGGCAGCGGAAGAAGTGGTCCACCAGCACGTCGGGTCCCGATCCTTCGATAGTGGCGTTCACCAATCCTGGGCCGGTGGCAACATCGGTCCAGTTGTTGGTATCAGGCTTTCCCGCCACCGAAAGTGTCCGCTGCCATTCAAAGTTATAGTTGGCGGCATTGCCACCGAAATCGCCGCTGTATTGGAGGGTCTGCCTCACATCGAACGGGTTCGACGACTGAATGTCTTCGACATCACCCTGGTAGCTGGGGCAGCCGACCTGGATTAGCACAAGGTTCGGCACCGTCGTGGGGCTATTATCGAAGGCCAGCGTCACATAACCGCCGGCGCGCGCATTGCCGGCGGTCAGGGCCACGCTGTCGAACTGGCTCTGATTGGTTCCCCCGGGCAGCATGACCTGCCCGGCGCTGTTGGCCAGCGCATTCACCGCGTTCCGAAAATCGGAGTCCGCCGGGGTGCTGTTCGTGGACTGGGCCAGGAGTTCGGCTTTGTCCCGCGGGGTGAGCACGTTCAGAAGCAGGTAGCCGAGGGGCTCGGCGACGGCATGGAGGTTGCTGGTGACCCACAAGCCAGCGAATACGAGGGCGTTGCGGTTTCCGTCCCACCAGACCCGCTGGCGCAAATCCGGCGGCAGGCCGGCAAAGCGGACGGTGTTGTTCAGATTCGTGATACCCTGGACATCCGTCGGCAAGTCGTTCAGGGGCACCGCGACGGCATTGGTCGGGAGAATCAACTGGACACTATGGACGGCGCCAGTCGCAAAGGCTTGTTCATAAATTACAGCCACGTTGGTTCCGTTCCCGGCGATGGCCGGCAGGAAGCCGCCGCCGATGGCCGGCTTCTCGGCGAAGAGCGTCTCGGCGAAGCTCAAAACCGGCGGCGGGTTCGTGGGCCAGGAAACAACAAAGGTGACATCCTGCGGAGTGCCGGGACTTTTCGCATACAGATCCAACCAAGGGAAAGGTGTGTTGGCCGGCGGCGTGTTCGTCGGCATGACCCCAACGGCCCAGAGCAGGTTGGTCACGAACTGGTTCGTCAGGTAATCGTCGGGGAAGTAAAACCCGCTCTGAATCCGGTAATAATATTGCATGACCAGGTTGGAAGTCGAATGGCCGTCATCGCCGGCGGCTTTGGCAAAGATGAAATTCGGATTAAGGCCCTGCCACCACGGACCGGACACCGCTTTGGTCTCGGGAGCGACCGGCGAGTCAAGGCTGTCGAGCGGAGTCGGTTCCACAATCGCCAGGCCGGCCTGGGCAGGGTACCGGAAGGTAAAACTGGTGCCGCTCCAATCGGCGCCTTCGGCCAAAACGCCAAATATGCTGTATTGCCAGTAGGAAGAGTTAAGCAGACTTGGGGATTTGATCAGCACGTAAGGGGCGGAAGTGTAGTCGTCGTCGTTTGTCCGGTTGAGGTCGTTGCGTAGCGCATAAAACCGTGTTCCGGCTGGCGGCCAGACGTGCTCTTCATTCGGATTGAACCCGGGTTGAGTGGGATCGTTCTGGTAATAGGCATAAGCCTGGCCGCCGTTGAAGAGGGGTGTGCCGTTCTGGCTGGCAATCACGATGTTCGGGGCGTTGGCCGGCCACCAGTTCGTGTAGAGCAGGGTGATCGTGGGCCACGCCGTTCCATTAGCGTCCAGCGTGGACCACCAGACTTCCAGCTTCCCTCGATTCACGGCGAAAATCTGGCCCGTGGGGGTGTTGGTTCCACCATAAGTGTCGTAGTCGTACCGGTCCCAGTCGTGCGGGTTGGCCGGCGGGGGCGGAGCGTAGATGTAGCCGAAGCGGGACGCGGCGGGATTGACACTATCCACGATTTCACTGCCGATGTCCCACGGCTTGAGTGACAAGTCGAAGAAGGCCGGGTCGTTATGCGCCACCGAACGCACCACCTTGAAAGCCACGATGTTGCTGGGGGCATACTCGATCAAAGACCACGCGGACCCACCCGGAATGGTGGGCTGGCTGCTGACGAAGGTTGTGCCACTCAGATTGGCGTGTCCAACCGGATCCTCAAAGGGCATCAAACTGGGGTTCAGGGCACCGGGCAGGGAGACACTTTTCCCGGAGTTTCCCGACGAACCGCGCGCATAGAGCTGATACTTGGCGGGGAGGTTGGTCGGCCAGCGGGCGGTGTATTGGTGCATTTCATACGGCCACACCATGCCCAGGACGTTGGTGCGCTCCCAAAAGATTTCCACGTTATCATTCCCGACGGTTGGCTTGATGGCAAACACGTCGCCATTCATTGGACTGGTATTATCATTGTGCTGGTAAACATAACCGCCGTTATTGGGTTGGAGGCCTTTCCTGACGAGAGGGAAGGAGGTCATATCGGGCTTGTTAGTTGCCGCCCGGAGCTGGTCGCCTACGTACCAACTCGTCGGACTCCCGGCCGTCCAGTCGTCCACCACGTCGGGGGAATAGGGAACGACCCTCACGTATTCGACCCCGAGAAATGAATTGGTAAAGCTCTTGCTATCGGTGTAATGGAGAAGGATCCGTCCGCTGGCAATGCGGGCGTGGAACTCCTCGAGTGTCTTGTCCAACTCGAGCGTGTTGGTAATTATCTGTGTGACAGGGTCGGTTCCCACCGGAGGCACCTCCCCGCTCCAGTCGATAAAGACAGTGATTCCGGCGTTGAGGTTGGTCACTGAAACCGGCGGTCCCATCTGGCCCAGGTCGGTTCCATCCGCATTCCACGTCCAGTAAATCTTGCTGGCAACTTGCTCGACGTCCGACGGCCAATCCGCCGAATAATCGTCCATCTCGGAGGGCCAGGCCATTCCATCAAGCAAACCCCCTTGATACCAGAACAATACCAGCCGGCCTGGCTTGACGGTCGGCTGGGTGGCAAAGACATCACCTCTGTGCAGATCCGCTGCGTAGCCCTTATACTGAACCGCGTAACAGGTGTTGCTGGGACCGGTGAACCCCAGACCGGCAGCAACGAATGGGGCGATGTGGCCGGCAAAGGTCTGCACGGGCGCCAGGAAAGTCCCCACGTCCACGCTGGGTTCATGGTCGGCATTCGGCGGTCTCACCTGGAGCACCTCCACGCCGAGAAACTCACCATCAGTCCGAACCTCGAGCACAATGCTGCCGATGCTGGTGTTCGCTCGCCAGGCATTGCTTACCAGAAGGAAATTGGACGCCAGGATCGTGCTGTTGGGGTGCGGAACGAGGCTTACCCCACTCACTACGCTTACCGCCGGCGCGCCCGTGGGTACGCCGTTCGTATCAGTCAAATACATGGAAACCTGGGGTGTGCCGGCGGCGGGCAGACCGGAAATAAGATAAGTGTTCGTGGGACCGCCGACGGTCCAGGCAATTTGAACGAAGCCGGCTTCCCCGGCGAACACCTGGGTGCCGTCCACGATAAAGACCTTGTTGGAATCGCTGCACCAGACGAAGGTTTGGTTGGTGATCAGATCGCCGAGGTGGAAATCCGGGTTGCGCAGGATCAGGGTTTGGGCCGGCTGGCCAAAACCCGAGGCGATGAGGTAGTTCGCTCCGTCGTTGGGGGCGCTGGCGTTCGGGCTGATGCTGCCGCTGAAGAAGGCGGCAGGCCCGTTGGTGGCCACCGCGTTGGTCACAACCATCGTTCCATTCGTAATCACCGACGTAATGTACCCGTTGGTCGCCATGCGGTTCACATAATCGGCCGTGCCGAGGTAAATCTGGTTGCCTTGAGCGCGCAGGGCCTGGGGGGCGGCGAGCGCCAACGCGCAGCTCAACAGCGCCGCAAGGCGGCGGCAATTCATCCATCGGTTATTTGTGGGCTCCTCGATTTTCATTTCGCGGCTCGGTTCTGTTGGTTATGGAATGAATCCAGTTAGAGTCCACCATTGAGCACGCCCACGTTGCAGGCCAGGGACAGGCGGAAGGCGCCTTGCACGTACAACGGCGTCCGGTAGAGACCGCTGATTGTTTCGGTGTAGATCCCGCCCACCTGGTTGTCGCCCCAACCCGACAGCGGCAGCCCGTTCGGATCACTCGCGGTGAATTGCCAAGTAATCTGGCGCGTGATCGTCGGGCATTCCACACCGTCGGCCAGCCGTGTGGTGCGGGAGTCATCATAATTGTCGTGGTCCGGGTGGTATTGGTGGACGAAGGGGTTGAGGACGTTGGTGTAGGAGAGGACATTGGTGCAGACAAAGACGCTGTTACTGCCGCCGAAGGCGCCGGAGCCCGCCAAGGCCATGGGCGTGTCGAGGGCGAAGTTGCTGCTGCTGAAGCGGCGGGCCACCGGCTGGCCGTCGCGCAAGGCCGCCCCGGAGAACTGCGGGATGAGCGAGTCATCCGTCACCAGCACATAAGATCCCGGTTGATCGGCCACTTGCACGCCATTGGGGGCGTTGGTGTAGGTGCCATTTTGCCACATCTCCAGCACTTTCTGCAGGAGGCGCGCCTGGCCGCTGTTATCCACGTGCAGTAGCACCCGGAGCGAAAAGCCCTGGGCGGTCGGGGTAGGATTGGTGTTGTTGACGAGGTTGGCGGGTTCGCTGACAGCGTTAATGACAGCGCTGCCGACCCAGAGGCCGGCGTGCGGGTCGGCGCCGGTGCCCTGGCCGCCACCTTTTGGCAACAGGGCTTGCCGACTTTGGCGCAACAGGGCGGCCGCGCTGGCCGCCGACTGCAGGCCCCGCGAGGTCACAGGAAGCAGCCAGGCAGTGCCGGCGCCGTCGCTGACTTGCAGCAGGCTTTCATACAGAGGCTCAATCGGGCCGGGGTTGGCGGGCGGCGCGGCCATGTCCGGACGCCGCACCGCCAGCAGCACGGCCCAGCTTCCCCCGGCGGGGATGGATTTGCTCAGTGGAGCGGTCAACGGCTGAAAGCCGAAATTGGTCGGTAAGAGCGTCCGCCAGTAAGAAAGCGGGACAGGCCCGGCCAAGGGCGCGACGCCTTTTGGCGGCGTCAGCGAGGGCAACGGGGTGATTGTGACGGTGCGGGCGTTGGCGCTGGTGTTTTGGATGGTAAGGGTTTGCTCGGTGAGAGAGAGCCCGTAATCGAGGGAACGGCCCTGCGGGAAGACGATGCCCAGCGGTCCGGGATAAGTCGAAAAGCCGCCGGATTGGACCCAGTAGGCCAAGCCCGGGCTGATGCGGTCAGAAGACGGGTTGACTGGCACCCACGCGCCGGTGGAATCCAGCCGAAGCATCGCGTGGCCACTCTGGGCTGGCGAACTAGCGAAAAATGCCTGGAACGTCGGCGGTGCGCCAGGGTCCACGTGAAAGCCGGTCAAATTGAACGAGTCCGGCAGCCAAGCCGGCCCGCGCGGAGCCGGCTGGCCTTGGATAGTCCAAGTGACAGGAGAGGTGTTGGTAGTAAGCTTGACCAGATAAGCATGCTCGGCCAAAAGAGTGAAAAGGCTGCTGACCGCCCGATTCGAGCTGGCAGGTGGCAAGTATGTGAGCCAATCCGGCTGGCCGGGGAGGAGTGAGTTCGGGTCCTGGATGTACTGGACGGTGGAGAACTGGCGATTCCAGCTCCAGACACTCTCGACCGGAATGCCCGAAAACAGGGTATCACAATCCCGTGGCGTGGGCTGGATTTCCAAAAACACCGCATTCCAGCCCGGCTGAAGGGTAATGGTTTGGGTACTCCACTGGGCCAACAGACTGGCCGGGAGCAGCCAACATCCGAGCAATCCGGCGGCGATTCTTGTCGTTCTTGGTGCGGTCATGGCATCCTCCATCGAGCGGACGCAAGGGTCCGGGTCATTGTGGCGCGGGTTGGGCCGCCGGATGCCGCGCCAGACGAACATTCTTTTCGTGAGACTGCCCGAACAACTCAGGCGCCAAATAGAAGCCGCGCTGCGCCTCGGGCTTCATCTCCTCCACCGGAATCCGGTGGGCGTTGGCCCAGGCATCCTGCCGAATCCCGGTTACTTGCCAGGAAACCTTTCCGCCCGCGGCGCCGCCCGCAATCTTGAAGCTGTTGCCGAAGACTTCCGCAGCGATGTACAGACTCGGTCCGGGAGCGCCGATGGCGGTCAGTTGATACCGGAAATCCTTGTTCAACGCCTCGAACCATTCCGGCAGGCTCACCGTCGCTTCTCCCCGTGCGTCCAGCGTTACCACGCCGTCGTAAACGTTTTTCATGTCCGGGGATTCAACGAACGAGTGGGAAAGATACTTGGTGGCCGGCTCCAGCGGATGGTCAATTTTGAAAGACCCCCCGCTCTTGCTCAAGGTGCCGCTGACACTCACATTTCCATAAAAGTCGGCCGCGTCCGAACCGCTGGCGATATATGCGCTCGCTCCCACCTGGCTAAACGCGGCAATGGCCGTCGTCCCGCCAGCCAGAATGCCCACCCCACCTCTATAAAAACCGCTGATTGGGGTCGCCGTATTCGTGACCTCCAGGATTGAGGGGAATGGGTAGTAGAATCCTACCCTATGGAATAATAAGTCGTTCGCATACCCGATAAGGTCCAAAGGCAGGCCTATCTGCGAGGCCCCAACCGCCCCCGGCGCAATCTGGTCCGAAGTCACCGCGTTAATTGCGATCTGGTCTGTCCCCACCGCGTTGGTCGCGATTTGCTCTGTCCCCACCGCGTTGCTGGCAATTTGGTCTGTCCCGACCGCGGCGCTAGCGATCTGCGCCGTGCCGACCGCGCCGCTGGCGATTTGCTGTGTTCCCACCGCGCCATTGGCGATCTGAGCCGCGCCAACTGCCGCAGCCGCCATGTTGGCGGTCGTCACCGAGCCATTCGCCAACTGGGAGGTGGTGATCGCCCCAGGGCTGATCTGGCTGGAGGTGATGCTCGCACCGGCGATTTTGGTGCCAGGCAGGTGGCCGGTGTCTGGCCGGCCCGTGTCACTGAAGACCGCATCCCAGCCGTAACCTGCCAACAAACCCGAGTTTTCGGCTTGCAGCGCATACGGGCCACTGAGGATCTGCTGGCGCGGCGAAATCGGGCTGTTGGCGCCAACTTGAATCTCCAGATAGGTCACGGCATTGGAAAAAGCCGTGGACACCGGCTGGCCTCCGGCATCCGTTGGCCCAAGAATGACGTTGAACCTGCCTCCCACCAGGGCGACGCTGTGCACGACCTGTGGTCCCCACAGGATGCTGCCGCCGGGGTCGGCGGAGTAGATTCTGAAGGTCAGATCATAGTTGGCGTTGGGCAGGGGCGTCCCGCTGGCATCCACAAGCTGGCCCTGATAATTGATCAGGGCCGGCACGCTTTGGGCCCGGCCGGCCCAGATCGATGCGAGCAGAACGGTTGCGGTCAGGAGATGGAGCTTTTTCATAAGTCTGATTTTTCTCTTTCTGGTCTTGGCAATTGAGTCTTCATCGGCGCAATCCTCCAGCAAGGGCGGTGTTTTCACGGCTGTTCCACGAGCACGCGGTAAAACCGGGGGACCTGGCCGGCGGCGCCGGTGTCCGTGTAGGTGTTGACCGGCGGCGCGGCCGCGAGGTGCTGCTGCAGCGGCGTAAAGCTGCCGTTCAAGGCCGGGGAGAATTCCAAGGTGTACACGCGGCCGGCAAAACTGGTCCAAACAATGTTCAGCCCTTGAGGACTGGGCTTGATATCCACAAGCTCGAACACTGAGTTCTTGTCGAGGGGATCGGTCCCGGCGACGAACTGCTGGTAATAGGTCATGCCCTTGCCGAGCGGGTCGGCGTTCGGGTTAGTGGCGGGAGGCAAGCCCCAAAGAGCCAGCCATTGGGCAAAGGTCTGCGCCGGGCCGCCCCCGATGGCCAGGTCCACGCGCTCGATCAAACCGCGAGCGCCAGGGCCAAGCGTGAAGGTGTTCGACATCCCGAGCGAGGAGAAGACGATCGTCGCGTTGGTGCCCGCCACGATGGCGGTGCGCGTGCAGGTCGTCGGCGCTGTCGGCAAACCAAGTGTATTCGTTGACGCCGAAAACGCCTGGCCCCCGGCCTTCCGTGTCTCCAAGGGGATATAGGCGACGTAAAAGAACTGGGTGTTGACTGCGATGATGGACGCGGTAACGGAAACGGAATCGGTCTGGTTGGTAATTTGCCAGGTCACTTGCCCCGCATTGAGCGGCTGGCTGGTGTTGCCGATAAGCACGGAACCGTAAAGCACCAGGCTCGGTTCCGGAATACCCTGAGCCGGCGCATGGACGACCGGCAGCCACAGGAAAACCACCACGCGCAGCCACAGGACCGCAGACGCCAGCGGATGGCCAGCAGGGCGCGACATCGGGCTTACGGCTTTGAGCTCCGGGCTGACCGGGCCCTTGGCCGAAGAAAAGACCCCATAGTGCATAAGGTTCTGCCTCCTTCAGGTTGTGTTCGTCCGCTAAGCTCGGCCCCGAATCCAAATACTGTGGCTTGAATCGGCGCGAGCCCTATGCGATTGAACAGTTTCTCTCATGCCTATAGTAAGCCAATAACGTGGCCCCATCTTTCAACAAAATGCAGAAAAAACTTCGGCCCGGTCTGAGCAGGCCGTCCTGGCCGATAACAAAGGACTTTTCCAATCCGGCCCGGGCGCACGAGGCGGAAGGCCGGGATGAGGGGGTGCTGACGACTGAGGCCAGCCCGCTTATAACGTATGGTTTTACGCGCGGTATCGGCTTCCGGTAGGAAGTATACGGCCACCCTGAAGCCACCCGGAGGCTACCCTCAGGCTCTCTGGTAGCCAACCGGTAGGCACCCTGAGGCTACCCTGAGGCCACCCTGAGGCCACCCTGAGGCTACCCTGA
>Ga0182014_10002462_pt1 | contig 23269 bp, 20 predicted proteins | sample 612S2DmetaG_FD_120489 | JGI IMG/M metagenome (GOLD analysis project Ga0182014, IMG submission 120489) | Permafrost microbial communities from Stordalen Mire, Sweden - 612S2D metaG | ecosystem: Environmental > Terrestrial > Soil > Wetlands > Permafrost | place: Sweden: Stordalen | collected...
CTGGTTGGGCCTAACGGAGCAGGAAAGTCGACGCTGCTGCGGCTGGCAGCGGGACTATCTCGGCCGGACGTCGGAACACTTCGAGTACTCGGGCAGTCGCCAACGCACGACACCGGCAATGTGGTGAAGCGAATTGGCTATCTCGACCAGGAGCGGCCACTGTACAAGAGCTTTCGTGTCATAGAGATGCTGCGTTTCGGTGAGAAGACGAATCCTTCGTGGAACATGAAGACCGCCAAGGAGTACGTGACCCAGCTCGAGATTCCCCTGGAGGCCCGCGTGGGCAATCTTTCTGGCGGCCAGCAGGCACAGGTAGCGCTGATCGTGTGTCTCGCCAAGCAACCAGAACTGCTACTGCTTGATGAGCCAGCCTCCGAGCTCGATCCCGTGGCCCGCGAAGACTTACTGCATCTGCTGATGCAGCAGGTCGCCGAGAGTGGATCGAGTGTTTTGCTGTCCACCCACGCGCTGGGCGACGTTAGCGCAATATGTGACTACGTCGTCATCCTCTCCCACTCGCGCGTTGTCCTGTCCGACGACGTTGAGTACATCCTGGAGAGCCACCGATTCATTTCCGCGCTTCACGAAGGAGACCTCACGCCGCCACCGGGAGCCACTGTCATCGACGAGCAACGAAGCGCCAGGGGATCGTCGCTACTGGTTCGGGTGGAACTCCCCATAACCGATGCACGGTGGCGCGTGGAACGTCCGACTCTCGATGATGTCGTGATGGCCTACTTGCGCGAAGGCTCACCCGGGGCACGTCGTCGTCTGGGCAACGACAGCGGCTCTCGTGGGGGAGGAAGGCCGTGATGTGGGTGGCGTGGCGCCAGCAGCGCTCTATCGTCGGCGTGTTCCTTCTGGTGGCGGTGGCCCTCGCCGCGTGGATGTTGATCACGGGATTGCACGAGCAGTCGCTGTGGCACCAGTATCTGTCGGCACCTTGCCGTGGCGGCAAGGGCGTCACGGCCAGCACTCTGGCCTCTTGCGGGCAACTGCAACAGTCAGTCTTTAACTCTGGTCGCTACAACTTCTACGTCCAAGCCGTTGGAGAGATCCTCGGGCCTCTCTTTGGTTTGGTGCTGGGTGCTACCGCCGTCGTCAGTGAGTTTGAGCGAAAGACGACTCGACTCGCGTGGACGCAGTCGGAGTCGCGCGCTCGATGGCTGGGCAGTAAGTTCCTGGTGAGCATCGCGTCAATGATCGGTATTCTCGTGCCGCTCTGTTTTGTGCTCTCGTGGTGGGTCGGTGCGACATTCATGACGCGAATAACGCCGAAGGTCTTTCCCATCGCCGGTCTCATGGGTGTCGCGTACGGAATCTTCTGCTTCACTCTGGTGGTGGCTCTTGGTCTACTCATTCGAAGAGCGGCCTGGGTCTTCGCCATCGGGCTGGTTCTCCTCGTTGCTCTCTTCTTCACCATGCAAGTTCAGGTACGTCCGAATATGGTCACCCCGAACGTTGCCACGGTCGCGGCCTCTCAGGGGTCGACCAGTGGTTTCTACAGCAGTGGCGGAGCGCCGGCAGGTTCGTGGGTTTTGTCGAATGGATATGAACCCAGGGGAGCGAAGGGCGTCCCGAACAGTTCGCTGGAGAGCACTTCGACGAAAGATATGTACCGTTGCGAGGACCCACGACCGGGAGTGACCAATTCTTACTTCTATTGCTTGAAGCACTTGGAGTTGCGGAGCATCGAAACGTACGTACCTGACAGCCAGTTTTGGACCCTGCAATTGCTTGAAGGGGGCATCTACGTTCTCCTCGCAGCACTATTGGCAGCATTGACATTTCTTGGGGTACGCCGCTCAAGAGTGTGACGCTTGAGGTTGGTGTACGACCGACGCCTCGCATTTACTCACCTACTCCCATTTTCGCCCGCCAATTACATCTATCGCGGAGTAGAACTCGAAAGGGAAGACGGGTTCTCGACCGTATGGGACAACACGGGATTCGGCAACAATGTGGCGATGGCCCAGCTCCGCATGACACAGCTACTCAACTAAGACGCTCCATTTGGAGTCGAAGTATCTGAATGCCTTGTGAAAGTTACCATCGTTTGGATTCCGGAGTAGTAACCAAAGGTTCCAATCGAGCGGAGGAAATCCGGTGAGATCTAGAGGGGTCGATGGAAAGAGTGCGAGTGGATCCCACAGTTGATACATGATCCCTGCTCGCATCCACTCCATCGTGTTCTCAAAAATGCTGACGACGTGTACCTCGCCCACCCCAAACCGACCTGCCCTCTCGGCCCACTTCTCAGCGAACGATCTCTTTGTTGGCGACACTTCCGTCCACCGCGCGATGCGTTGCTGCATATAGCTGGAAACGTGATCGAGAGATGTCGAGAAGAACCCCCCATATGGCTGAATGTGCGGGATCACGATGCACTCATCCGCTAGCCCGCTCTGAAGGGCAAAAATTTCCTGAATTTCAGCAAGCGCGAGAAGTGGTTCAGGTATCGGTCGCTCGGTCCCCGATGCAAGACTTTGGCGGATGTAGTCACTGAGCAATGCTCCAGTTTGCGGATCACCTAGTAAGCGCCGAATTGCACCAGCGTTTGGGCTTACCCATAGTGCCCAGGTTCCAAGTCCCGCATCGAGGGGGACCGATTGACCCCCATCGATCGCCGCTCTGACTTGAGGCCATCCCGATCCCTTTGGCTGGTCGTCGTCTGGGAAGAGTTCCATGTGAAGTCGGACCTCAACAGTGGCGAAGTCCTGAGCGATCGTTGATAAAACGCCGTCGGGCTCGTCGCCGCCTCCCAGATGACGCGCATCCGTTGGGTCCAAATGAAAATAGTGGCTTAAGAAATCGAGACTGTATCTCTCTGATTGTGGTGAGTAGTTGGTGGGGTCTCCGAAACTGTTGGGGCTCTTTGGCCAACTCCCAATATGCTCAATCTCCGCCACAGGCTGTCTCTCCTTGCTGCTCGAAGTTGATCGATTGGGCGATCGATCCCGTTAGTGGTTCAATCAATTTCAGCCTCTCGTGAATTGTACGATGGGTATTGTGCATGTGTTCGTCACCGCCGCTGCGGTCACTAACTTCTCGATGCCAGCCAGACTGAAGTCCTCATGAATCCGAGTTCGGACGAGATTCTCAGACCGGTGGCGCGAGTGTTGAAGGACGCCCGTGCCCATAGGCACGACGCGCTGGTTTCGTATCACGACCCGGAGACTTTTCAACGTTCTGTCGAGGCTCTTGTTCAAGATTTGCGAAATGTGACCTTTCGACTTCAATCAGTCAAGTCAAGTATCGACGGGTTCGATGCATGGTACGGATCCCATCAAGATCAAATACGCGAGGATGAGGTTCTCCGGTGGCTTAACAACGCGCGATTAGAGATTGTAAAGAAGACAGGTCTGCGCTCGTCAAGCTTCGCACGGGTTAGCGTGATCGACTCCTACCTTGAAGCTCCGACCGTCGTGACCCAGTTGCCCGTTGACTTGTCAACTGAAGAACTTGTGGGTCAGACAATCTCTGCTCTACCACCCGCGATTCGGCAGCATTTGACGCTCGAAATTCGACGACGATGGGAGGCTCCGAGTCTTCCTGGCCTGGAACTTCTGTTCGCGTTAGCTCACTGCTATGTGTCCCTGTACGGACTGATCGAGGCCGTAGCGTACGAACTCTTGGGAGAGGACGAGCCAATCGCGGGCTTGCTCATGACCAGCGACGACTGGGCAGAACTGCTGGTCGACGCTTCTGAGCGAATCATTCAAATCAAGGCTGACACCGGCGAACAAATTGAAGTAGCAGCCCGGGAGGTTGACGAGATGCCGAATTTGGAAACAGCGTCATCGCATTACGGCATCGATCTCGCTTCAACCCTTTTTCCGCTCGATGCAATGGATCGCGCCAACGCATCGCATGAAAGGGCCAGAGCTATTTTCAACGTCGACGGTTGCCACGTCCTCCTGGCAATCCTGTCTGATAGCGGAGGGCGTCAGCAGATCATCGCATTGGAGCTGAACGACAAACGAGACAAATTCCTCGCGATGCGTCGAATTGCGGAGCAGGTCGTCGAAGGCGACTTCGATCTTGTCGTGGTCACTGGTGAATCTTGGCTAGCCCCCGCTATGGAAACGCCCCAAGCGCATTTGGACTTGAGCAAAGTTGAAGATAAGAGGGAAGCACTGATTACATGGGCCGAATCGAAAGATGGAAGAGCTGTGGGATTCGCCTCGATGATTAATCGGCACGAAAATGGTGTGACGTTGGACGAAGCAATCGTGGTTCATACTCCCGTTGTGCTACTTGATTCGATCAGGAGAGCTTGGGCGAAGATGAGAGCTATGCCGGGCAAGGAATCCTGATGTTGGACTGGGCCGCCTTCGCGACCGCCGTCGGCACGATCAGCCTTGCAGCGGTGGGAGCAATGACCTGGCGACAGAATCGCTCGCTCGTAAAGGCTGCCTCGGATGAGGCATCTGCATCGAACGCCCTGGTCGCGGTGGCAGTTCGCGATCGAGAGCTTCGGTGGGAACCGTGGCCGAGTGTCCGCTGGACCGGGAGCGTCGTTGGTTCGGGTGGTCCGAACCACGACATAGAGCTCACTAATGCAGGGGGTGGGCCAGCTGTCTCATGTCGACTCGTCGTCATGCAAGACGGTCAAGATGGTTGGCTTACGCCCGCCGTGGATATCCCACCCGGTTCCACCGTCACCGTTCGCGCCGATCAAGTGCTCGATGGCTCGGTCTCCGTTGCTCTCTCGACTTGGAAAGGGGATGACGGCTTCAATCACAATGTTGAGTCTCTTGGTGCGATCTTCACTAAGGACATCCTCGGTACCCGGTATCGGTTCCTCGTTGTCAAAGATGGCTCGTCTCGAGCGATCATCGAACGTCGAGAGCGCTGGCGCCTCGGCGAAGATCCTGACCCGCTATGGGCCGGTTACCGAGTGATCTGGCCCGATTACGGCGTCTTGAATTCATAGGGAAAGTCCTCACACGCGGGTAATGAACCCGTCCTACCACCTTGAAAGGGTGGAGGTACTTTCTAATTCGAAGGAGGAAAAGCACTGATCAACTCGTGTTTGGCCTTGACCAGTTTATTGCTTTTCTTGGTCGCGGGCACTCCACGGGCACCAAGGACGCGCATTATTGAAGTCAAGGAGCCAACCAATTCCGGGGGCAGACCCCCTATAGCTAACACGGCGAGTTCCAACGGCGGCAGCACTGACCGACGTCGTTAAATACGAGACCGGCATTGACAACGGGAAGTTATTAAGTCAATGTGTCTATCTATCTGGGAGAGCACCAATCGAAAGTTTGCCAAATTGGTGACCCGACGATTACGCGTCCTCGGTTACCATCGGCCCTAATGGCCTTGATTTCTTGGAGCGTTGTCGTCTTAGTATCGACTTCATGCGCTGACCTGCCAGTCGGGCTGCTTCGGCAGGTTCAATTGGATCGCATTTCGTCCTCATTGCCCTTACGCAAATATTCGAACCCGAGTTGAGAGTTGACTCCCATTCTTGGATTTGGCGTAGTACCAAGAGAGTTTGCTCAATGCCTCCAAGTTGCTTTCCGCGAGGATCAAGCCACACGAACCGTTGGCCAGCTTCGGCGCACAGCAACATCATGTCGTGGTTCGACGTCACGATGATTTGGTTGGTCCTGAGCGAGTATTCGATGATTCCCTCATCGGAACTGCCTCGTTCGGGCGAGCCATCTGTCTTGTGACCAACGTGAGTTGTTTTGAAACCTAATTCGCGAAGCGCCCGAGGAACTTTCGGCGCTAGTTGTTCATCCCAGATCAAACGAATTGACGGATGTTGGTTGGAAGAATCATTAGGCGGCAATTAGACCGCGCCCGGATGTGAGGGACCGTTGGAAGTCACGTGCCGCTTCTATTTGCTGGTTTGTTAACTCCAATTCGTGCGCAACATCTTCGATTGATTCATTTTCGAGGAGATCAAGAACTGTCGAGGTTGGAACCCGAGTTCCCTGGATACAAGGTGAGCCCGCTTGAATTTTCGGGTCGATGACTACACCTGATGCCGCAATCCATTTGTTGGCTATACCGACTTGATCGAATGTGATGCCAATTAGGTAAATACGAACTACGGACTCGAATGTCCCCTGCCCACCTCGACCCAAGTCAATCCATTCATCGCCACGCTGCAAGAGAAAGGACGAGCCAGATGTTGCAATCTGGTTAAGGACTGACTGGTTTGCTAGAGGTCGAAAGGAATTCGTGTGCCGCCGAAGAGCCTCAACTCCGTTTCGTAGGTCTCTATCGACAACACCGCGGTGGTCAAGGTTGAGCGCGACCGCGAAACTGACTAAGTCTTCAAACGTGAAATATGACTCGGAGTATGGCACAACGATTGGAGGCAGTCCTCGTTGATCGGGCATTGCCCAACGAATAATCTTTTCGGGTTTCGTTCCCAAAAGGAATGAGATCTCTTGTGCGTCGTAAATGCCTAGTCCAACGAGTCGACCCATGTTGTTCAGCGTAGTGAACCTTTGCGACATTCGCCGCAATCGTTAGTTTGCATCTCAGATGCGCCCTCGCAGAAGGAAGGTAGCTCAATTCAGTTACGCCTTTGGAGGTAGCGCTTCTGACAAGTGACCGGCTGCCTCTTGAATCAGGTCAGTTGTAAGGGGCCCAGGCTCGGCGATCTTGCGGGCGAGCGCGTTAGGTCCGGAGACGAAGACTCCTCGCATAGTGAATGGTTTTGCGAACCATCCCCACTCGGCGTCGGTGAAGCAAACGGCGCTCGACACCGGAACTGAATCCCCACCGAGCGCTTTGTTTACGGCCTTGACTTGCCAACCCAACCCGTCGAGGACCTTCGAGCGGTCACGCCCGCCGACGTAGAGACGCAGGTCGACTTTGAAAAAACCACCGACATCGCGTTGTTGGACGAGGCCGGAGTAGTTCTTGGCGTCAACTACCCAGACGCCCGACGAAGCCACAACGATATGGTCAATGTTCCCCATTGTTCTCGGGACCGACCTGTCGTGTAGCAGTACGGCGCGATCGCCAAGATTCTCTTGAAGGCTGGCAGCAAGCTTGCGTTCGCCGACGGATCCTTTTCTCCAGGCTGTGATCGACTGGGGATCATCAGTAAGGAACTTAACGACTCCGGAGAAGCGGCCGAACTTTGCGTCGATCCGGGCTTCGCGCTTCTCGTGGCGCCGCTGGAATTCCTCTAGGGCGGACTGACCCGCGACGCCAGTTCGCACGCGAAGAGTCTCCGGAACGCGGTGCTCGGCGTCAGTCTTGGGTGGCGCGACGTCATCCGGCGTGGGCGCTAGTGGGGCGTCATGACACAAGACGCATGTTACGACCCGTGCATCACCATCCCACCACGCGGTCGTGCCTGCCGGCACTTCGGCACTACATACGGAACAGGTGTCGGGCCGCCTGATCGACATTCGTTTGATGGTCATCGTGAGATCAGCATCGCATACTGAGAGCGAAGTGGTGTAGAAAATCTGGTTTTGCGGAGTCATTGAAACGAGAAGGAGCCCATCAGTTCTTTGCTTACACTGAGTCAAGGCTCGATGAAAGATTAGGGGAGGTGGACAATGGCAAGGAAAAAGAGTGTTCGGTCGCAGTTGTACCGCGCTGCTCGCGACGTGGGAAATATCGAAGCGGCTGAGAAGGGGCCATCGTCATTTGGAAAGCGGTACGCTCGGCGCAAGGTGTACGCCAAGAGCAATGGCTTGACGCGTAAATTCTTACGCTCAATAGGTTTGAGCAAATAGAAAGCTCGGGACCGAGTTGTGCCCAATTGAGGTTGGAAACTGGTCCTCGCGGTCTTTGGATGTTCCTTCGAATAGCATTCGGCATCGACTGTCTGCCACAAGCTCTCAGGCGACGATTCTGCTGGAATCTTCGCCCGCCCCATCGAGTTTGCAACCTCGATCGGCTTTACGGTTGAGGATACAGAGCTTCGCGGCAGCGTCAACGGCGACTGCACTCACGAGCTGCACCGCGTACGGGTTGAGGTCTCCAACGCACCCGCACAGCGCGTGAAGACGCTGGCGCACGAAATCGGCCACGCACTGCTCCACGAGCAGTTTGACAACCGAGTACTCGCTGAACTGGAGGCTGAGTCCACGGCCTACGTGATTTGCCAGGCACTCGGACTCGACACAAGCGACTACTCCTTCGGGTACGTCGCGGGCTGGGCCGGAGGTGGCGAATAGGCCATCGCCGGGATCAAAGGATCGTGACAGTGCGAGCGCATCCAGAAGGCCGCAGCATCCGTGCTGCAGTCCTTCGAGGTCGAGCAGGAGCAGGCGGCATAAGCCGCCTCGTTCTATGTCCGGACCTGCGTTCTGACTCATAATCAAGGTATGAGTAATTCGACACCTATCGTCAAGCCGTCAGGGGGAGTTTTCTTCCCCTTGGCCTCGAACGCTCATGCCCTAGTGTCCGGTGGTCCCGTGAATAGCGTTCGTTCTCGACTCAAGATCTCTAGCCTCTTGTACGACCAGGTTCTGGTCGAAGCTGGACAGATGACCATTCAAGCTGGACCGCAGGCAGCTTCGACATGGAGGCACGGCCACAATCCACAGTCCGAGCTGAAGTGGCAATCGCCGCTAGCGCGCAAGCGAACTCAGGAAGCCTCGTTCTCTGTCTCCATCGCAAGAGAGACCACTCCAGGGATTCCGGCCACCGGTCCGTACCATCAGGTGCTCGCGTCGCAGACGTCGATATCTTGGTTCCCCACACTGGAGCCCTTCCAGAAGGAGCTTCCAGCGGATTGCGACTGGATTATCTTTGGCAGTACAAACCAGTTACCGCCGGAGTTCAAGAACCTCGCGGACCGATGGAAGCGCTACGACGATCGCAACGGCGCACTCACTCGGCTCGTGTCTGAGCATTTTGTTCGTTCCCAATTGGTCGAACACATCAGTACGGACCTCGCCGTGGGGGCTGCTGAAGGGTGGGATGTCAGCGTCGATCGGCTTCACGGCAGGGTTATCAGCGCGCGCTTTGCTAATGACGCTGCCGTCGACATTCGCGGCATTGCCCTTCCCATTCTTGTCCCACGTGTCGGCCACCTCGGTTGGGATGATATTGCAGACATTCGACGTTTGAAAGAAATGGAGCGGCTAAGAGCGGTGCTAAGAGAGGTCGAGATAGAGGCCTTCGAGATCTCTAACGGTGGTGGCGACCTCGAACAGGCTGTTCGACGCGCCTATGACCGCAAACTCCGAGATGCAGTCAAGAATGTCGAAGGAGTTCGATCCGCAGTAGGTCACGGTCTCGTTGAGTTCATCGTCGGCACGGGCACGGGATACGCGACCTTAGGACTTGCGTTTGCTGCACCTTTAGTCGGAGCCGCCGCCGGAGCCACTGTCATGGGTGGTTTGCAAGTTCGGAAAATCATTCGGGCGCGACGTGAACGTGGTTGGGTCGGAGTAATGGGGCGAATTTCCGATACTGCCTCGACCTAATCGTCAGCTCGGGTAGTAGCTGCCGAACACCTGGCCGTACGCCTCGTGCATAGCTGATGCGTCGTTGTCCTTTGCGCACTTGTCGGCACGGACACATCTCTCGAAGGCACTCGTCACCTTGCTAACTGCGGAGTCCAGAGCCGTACCGTGGAGGTAGGCAGCCACGTCACGGCCGGTGCCAGCCGGGTCGTGGAGCTGATGTCTGAGTTGCCCCCTCGCCTTGTCAAAGAAATAGCGGGCGCTGGTCCAATCGGTTTTCTGGCCGTTGTTCCACCACCAAGAGGTGCCGTAAATCGACCAAGCCAATGCCTCAAGGTGGAACGACTGGAGTGGTGATCCAACCGTCACGTTCCAGGTTTTCAATTGTTTAATTCGGGGAACCAAATCACCACCGTGAGTTTTGTTGGCGCTGGCTGAGATCGTGACGTGCTTCTTCGGATTCGTTGCAATCCAGCTATTGCTTCCCGAATCGCAAATATCCCAGCCGTCATCCCAGGTCCACCACGGACGAACGAAAGCTGGAACGACATCGACGATGAAGTCGCTGAACGTGATCGTTACGGCCTGGCCGTTCCTGCTGATTTGCGTTCCCGTTTTGTACTCATCAAGGAGAGTCTTCTTCACGAGTTCCAGTACTGCTCGTGGTCCTCGATCCTTGTAACCGCGATCAAGAACGATCAAGACATCAACGTCTGCGCTCTTGAGCGGACCGATCATCGTGTGACGGCGGTACGAACCAGTCAGGAAATCATCAACTACGGAGAGTTGACTGGCGACGGCGGTCCGAACGTTGTTCTGACGAGTCGCCACTGTTGTTTCCTGGAGCCCGGTGAGCTCCAGATTGCTGCGAAGCTCCTCGAAGGCTTGCTTGCGGGTCAACGTCGTCACAGGCATGCGACTCAGGAGTTGTTTCCACTAGTCGAAACATGGGAGTTGACGTACTTATCGACCGCCGCACGCATCGCATCTTCATCTTGATTGCGAAGAATGTTGTACACAATCTGAGGAACCTGCATACCCGATCGACGAAGGCGGTAAGCCTGGTCTTGGACTTCTCGACAATCTTGCTCGGTTACTGAGCCAAGGGAGTGCGACCCGTTCTCCCAGAGCTTCGTCGTCTGATTCTCCAAGACGTGTTTGTTCCTTGCCATACCGAGGTGACCTCTAAAGAGATCGATCGTGTCAAGAAAGGCTGGCTGTGACGGAAGGAACACGATTACGAGGTAATCCGCAAGCGAAACATGGGCCACGCTGAAAATGATCAGACCGAAGACGAACCACGCAATCCCGGCTGTCAAAACAACATAGGCATATCTGAAGTGCTCTCGCCGACCCCAAACGGCGCTCGACCGTTGACACAGAACTACGTTGAGCGGCCAGGGTACTCTGTCGGCGTCGGGATACCAATTACGAAGCTTCGTGAGCCTCTTCTCTTTCCCGATCTTCCGTGCGGCCGAATAGATGTCTTCGTGCGCCACCTTCGGTCCAGCCAACGCTTCGTTCCAGTCGAGATCGAAGAGACCGATATCGAACTCTTCCTGGATGGTTACTGCCGTTCGGACATTCTGATCGTCTCTCCATGCAATAACTGTGCGCCCGAGAAGAACCCAGGCACCCGCCAGCACTCCCAGCCAGTCGCCCCAGCTCGGTTTCCAAAAAAGCACCACCGGGGCAGCAATTGCGAGGATAAGCGTCCCGGCGATCTTTGCTGCGTGCCAACGCTTTGCTCGGAGGTAGTACCAGGTATCAGCACGGAGCAACTCCATGCTCGCATCGCTGTTTTGCTTTTCCGAGATTGGCTGGTGGATGGGAGGCGATGCACTCACGGCTACCTACCTACCTCGTACAGGTGGTGGAACCTGGTGCTGAAGAGTAAGTCGCACTTTCACGGTCGAGGCATCCTCCAGCTGAACAGTCGCCGCCACTCCTCAACTGCAGCTCGCTCCTGGCCGTCATCTTCGAGCCGAATCGCCTTCTCGGCGATCTCTAGGGCCTCTTCGAGGACCTTGGCCGCCTGGCTTCGCTCGCTCGAAGTCATCGTATTCACGTCTGGACCGAGTCGGGCTGGGTCTGGCCAACTGTCCGCCACACCCTCTGAGGCGCTCGCCAGGAACCAACGAACCTCGTCCTGAAACCTTCCAAACGGTTCTTTCACCAGCGTTTGGGCCATCACCTCGATCAAGAACGAGGGTGTCACGGGATCACCGAGTTCACGGTTGATGGCCTTCACCATCTTCACGAGCGGTACGAACTTCCCGTCACACTCCTTGTTCTTTTCCGTGCTGATCTCGTGGTGCTTCTTGGGGTTGGTGACGATCCAGGTGCCAGTCCTCGTGTTCGGAATCTCGAATTCGTCGGTTGCACGTTCAAAAGCTGGGACGACGTCGAAGGACACGATGTCGTCTCCTGACCCGAAGGTCACCGTGCACGCCATCCGATCCACGATCACCTTGTCGTACTTCGTACGCAGGACGGTAGCCAGCTTGTTGAGGATGGCGCTTGGACCCTCTTTGCGAAGGCCCCCCTGGGCTCCGTCGGAGCGGATCACAACGAAGATATCGACATCCTTGAGTGCTTTCGTTTTCGTATCACGCCGGTAGCTCCCTGTGAGGAAGTCCGCTTGCAGGTCCCAGGACTCCCTGACGTGGTCTCGAATTTCATGGTGACGACGCACGGCAAGCGCTGACTCAGTCGCCGTGATTTCGAGTTGTCCCTTGAGATTCAGGAATGCATCATCTACGTATCCCATCGAAGCCTCCTCGCGTCAGGGCAGTTGCAGTCGGTGGCTGAGCAGGTCCACCTCAATGGAGGTACCTCATGGAGACGGCCGCATGTGGAGCCGAACCGAGAGTGCCGAACTTGAGGGACTTCAGGCCGTCAGTCGATGCTCGGGTAGTTGGACCCCAACCTGTTTGAGGCGTGCGTGCTTTTCGGAATGTGCAGATGAGCCCGTAGGTCGTCCCGGAAGGAACCCTTTCAAGCTTCGCCCGGTACCGAGCCAGAGCGGCACGATCCGCTGTGAAGGTGGCATTACCTTTGCCCGTCTCCGTGTACGCCACCGGAAATTCGATGATTGGTGCAACAGTGCCGTTCGGTTGATGACACTCCAGCACGACTTGCTGGAGTGATCCTTCCTCGATCCAAGCGGCGATGGCAGCCTCATCCTGTTTCCAATCACGGTAGAGAACTGTGACATCGATCTTCAAGTCGGACAAGATGTCAGCGATCGCTCCCATGACAACGTCCGTCAGGTAGGTGGCGGTCTGCGTCCTCGTGTAAGTGCTGACGGAGGTGGATGTCGGGCTCACTTGCGCTCCTGTGCTCGCTGGGCCAGAGCATCAAGGTTGAGCACACTCGCTTGCTCGGACATTGCAGACTTCGATGTCGATTCACCTGGAGGCTCATTCGCGCTCAAGTGGGGGACTCCAGAAACTGCAGATCGCACTGCATCTCCGACAGGGTCAGGAGTTGGAAGATGGATCGTCCAATCTGTGGACGTTGCCCCACCAGGCACCGGACCGAGGTCCTCGTCGAGGTTTGTTGCTGAGACACCCGACACGGTTGTGATGTTGAGGTACACAGGATCGGCTACGAGCACGAGAGCGTGCTTATCCAGGTGCCCACCAGCAACGAGCACTCTTCCAACGGTGCTTGCTGCCGCCATCGCTGCAGTGACGTCACTGGCAACGATGTGTGGTGATCTATCGAGGGTGGCAACGACGAGTTCGGCGATGGCATCCCACGTCTCAGATGCCCTCCGCTGTGGAGCTGCTGCCACTTGCCTATGCCGCTGCATTTCGTCCTCCTTTGGATGCACCAATAGTGAGGCCCGCTGCAGCCTCTTCGAGTTGAGCCAGTTTGAGACTGCCAGGATCGAGGACTGTCTCGACGTTCCTGGTCATGGCATCGGTAACGATCTTCCTGACCTGTCGTCCGTCTGCACCAACAAGACGCTTGGCGACCGAAGGCAGTCGCTTATCGCCTGCCAGTGAGGCAAGTGACGGGTATGCCGCAGCGAAGTCGTTCAACGTTTGCGTCAAGATGACGGTGATTGCTTCGGCGTCCGGCAGCGGCACCTCGATGCTCGCATCTGCCCGTGACTTGAACGCCTCATCCAGAGCTTCGGTGAAGTTGGAAGTGGCAATCGTGACCATGTGGGGATGATCGGCAGCGTTGCGATCCAACGACGCAAGGACTGCGTCCGTTGCTCGGTGAACATCGGCGGGATTGGCCGAGAGCGAAGCAGCGCTGCGAGCCACCGTCATCGACTCCACCTCATCGAGCAGAACGACGGTGGGCATCCTGTCGTCGGCCAACAACGGAAGATGCTCGCTCAACAGTTCGTAGACCTTCTGCTGGCTCTGGCCATGCTCAGCGCTCATGAGACCATGAGGGTTGATCTCGATGAGGCGCACCTTGCCCCCGGAAACGTACGGCACCATTTCCTGTGCCACCGCACGGGCAAGTGTTGTCTTTCCTGTTCCCGGTGGTCCATAGAGGAGTACCAGGCCGTGAAGCGCGGTCACGTCGAACGAGAGCTTCGCCCGAAGCTGCAGGCCGAGAAGTGCGTTGTGCAACAGCCGGTCCTTCACAGACGGAGCAGCCACGATCGACCGCCACAGACCGGCGTACCGGAGCTGTGGTAGGACGACGTTGCTGGTCACACACTCAGCAACTTGCACCCTTACCTCGCTTGCAAAGCATCTTGGCTCTCATGCGTGTAACATTAGCACATGGTCCTTTATTTAGTCTACAGGCGGTGCCCCCATGACCTCTGACCAGCCAAGTTCTGGGTCCGTGCCGGATTACGACTGGCCCGAGCCAGGTGATCCGGGAATCGAGCGCGAGGAAGCTGGGGACAGTGAGCCCGTGCTCGGAGACATCCTCAGGCGAGCACGTCAGCACCAGGGACTCAGCCTCAGGCAGGTCGAACAGCGCACCGGAGTTTCCAACGCCCATCTCTCTCAGATCGAGCGTGGAGCGATCCGTCGTCCCGACCCGGCGATCCTCATGAATCTGGCCGAACTGTACGGATTGAACTACGAACTGGTCGCTGAATGGTCTGGCTACCTAGAGCACGAGGGGCCACGAGGTTCGAGTGCGCTGGCGGGGATGGCTCTTCGCCTGTTCGTAGAACTTGATCCAGTGGCGCAGAGTCAGGCTTTAGAGTATTTGGAGAAGTTGAGGAACGAGACGGTTCACGGGATTCGTGGCGATACCCACTGAGCGCTTTCGCTTAGCAACTCAAACAACCGCCTCGATCGAAGTTTCTGTTCTGCTGTTTTCTACAAGGGCGTCTTGCAATAGAGCTTCCAACAGCCCTCCTCGCTCCGCTTGCGCTGACTCCAGTGAAGCTTCTAGCTCGTCGCACACTGACATCAGTTCGCCCACTTTGGCCGCAATCCGGCGTTGCTCACCGAGGGGTGGCACAGCCGTGGGCAGCCGCTTCAACTTAGCGGCTTTGATGCCTTTGGCAGTAAGACCAGTGGCGGTAGCGTCAAGGACCTCTCTGAATGGTTCGGATGTGAGTTGTAGCATCAGAAAGTCGGGATCAATCGAACCATACGGTCGGAAGTCGATTACCCGCTGCGCCAGTGCAAACTTCTCAGAAAGGCGAACAACCGCAGCATTACCCATCGGCGCTTCGGTGGTGAAAAGAACATCTCCGACCTCAGGTAAACCCCTGGTCATCCAGCGGTCATACTCCGTCTCGGAAACGAACTCCTGGGGCTCCAGTTCAATGTATCCACGCCGAACATTCTTTGCGGTGATGAGGCGAACTCCCGTCGCAATCTTCTCAGGGGTTCGTCCACGATAATCGATAAACAGTACGAGGTCAGCTAGACCCCGCCATTCCCAGTGTGCCGGCACTTCCCAGCGTAACTCTGGGTTTAACAATTCTTGCTGGCGAGCGTCGGCTCGGCGATCTCCCGCTGCAATCGCCGCCCGAACCTCGTCTGATGACGCCAATGATTCATCGACGGGCTCGTCGTCAACATTCTCTGGAACCAACTGGCCCCGCATCGCCAGACCAAGAATGGTTTGTCTCATTGCCGTCACGTGCTCAGGCTTCGTGATCAAGCGGGGAGATTGGTCCAAGAAGAAGTGAACGTCAGTCGCGATGTCAGTAGCGTCGTCCTGCGGCGACGCCAGCCGATACAGAGAAACGCCTCGCAGGGCAGCCCGCTGCACTTCCCGCTCCTTCTGGGTCCACTCCAGCTGATCGCAAAGGGACATCAAATCGTCCACTTTGGCTACGATGCGATGCTGCTCGGCAAGTGGTGGTACGGCGAGTTGAAGTGGATTCATGTCTGACCTACTCAAACCTGGTTTGACGCCCTTACTGAGTGACTCAAGGCGCAATGACTTGAGTTGTAGGAATAGGAACCCAATATCGTAATACGAAGGTGGCACGATGTAGTAGGCAACGTCGGTCGTCCAGGAAGGCCCGTTAGCAATGACGAGCGCTCCGGCTGAACCCTTGCGTCCCACAATGATCGCGGACTGATTCACCATTGCCTTGCTCGTGTATGACACAACTCCATTAGAGCCGTACACGGCTACTGGCCCGCTTTCGGCTCGCTCACTTGCTGGCAATCCCTTGCCGTAAGTGACATCAAGTAAGTCGCCGATTCGAGCACATACCCAGTTTTGAGGCAGCTCGCCGGATGCGCTCGATTGTTGTGCTATCTGTTGAGCCTCTTCAGGGGGAGCTTCGGAAACGTCCTGCTCTTCAAGCGTTCCGATAACGGCAAGGTCGGTGATGAAGGCCCGCAACCGAGAAATAGCTTCAGGCGTGTCTGAGACACGGTTGAATTCCTGTAGAAGCAAATCGATACTCAATTGATTAGTGCCTTTTCGAGTATCGATCTCAGCTTTTCCTGTAGCTCTGTAGCTTTCGATTCGACTTCGTCTAACTTCTCCAATAGTTCGACCGGGTTGCCATAATTATCCGCCACAACGTGCGGATTCTTGTTGTCGAGATCGAAGCCACGCTTCTTGATCTCATCAATCGAGACCTTCCAGGCCAACTCGGTCTCGACTCGGTCCTTCCTGTCGTTGCCACCCCACCAGTCAACGCACTTCTGAAAGTGTTCGATCCGGATCGGTTTCGTCATCGAATACGCCTTCTGGCCCTCTGGCACACGATGCTCGTAGTACCAGATGTCAGCAGTCGGCTCGCCCTTTTCGAAGAAGAGAAGGTTGGTGCCGATGGATGCGTACGGTCTGAAGACTGAGTTTGGAAGTCGAACGATCGTATGGAGATTGCACTCATCCATCAGCATCTCTTTGAGTCGAGTCTTCACGCCTTCACCGAAGAGTGATCCGTCGGGAAGAACGACTGCCGCTCGCCCACCCGGCTTCAAGAGGCGAATGATCAGTGCAAGGAAAAGATCAGCCGTCTCTCTTGTCTGCAGGTGTGACGGGAAGTTTGTCTCGATCCCTGCTTCTTCTTTTCCGCCGAAGGGAGGATTTGTGAGAACGATGTCAACCCGATCCTCCATTCCGTAACTCACGTATGGGCGTGCAAGCGTGTTGTCGTGGCGGACGAAGCTCGGGTCCTCGATCCCATGGAGCAGCATGTTCGTTGTACAGAGCATGTGGGGCAGCGGTTTCTTCTCCACTGCTCGAAGAGATTGTTGCATTAGCTGTTCATCTTTGGGGACTTTGACGTATCGCTCCCGCATGTATCGAATTGAGCAAGTGAGAAATCCGCCAGTTCCGCATGCAGGATCGAGGATGATCTCACCGGGCTTTGGGTCGATGCGCTCGGACATGAACGTCGTCACGGCTCGTGGAGTGTAATACTCGCCTGCGTTGCCAGCACTCTGCAGATCGTTGAGCATCTGCTCATAGACATCGCCGAAGTGTTGTCTGTCAGCCAGGTTGTTGAAGTCAACTTCGTTGATCTTGTTGATCACCTGGCGAAGTAGTTGCCCTGACTTCATATAGTTGTAGGCGTCTTCGAAAACGGAACGAACGACCCTCTTGCGATGGGCCTGCACTCCAGCTAGAGACAGGTCTTTCAGTTTGGGAAAGAGCGTCCCATTAATGAAGCCAAGTAGCTCGTCACCTGTTATACCCTCCGGGTCCGCCGCCCACTTGCTCCACCGCAACTCCTCCGGAAGGGGCGGCGTGTAGCTGGTGTCCATTAGTTCCAGTTGAGCATCCTGATCATCGAGGATCTTCAGAAAGAACATCCAGCAGAGCTGTGAGATTCGTTGAGCGTCTCCATCTACACCCGCGTCTTGGCGCATGATGTCTTGAATTGATTTGACTACAGTTCTAACTGACATCACCTATGCCACCTCATACAGTGCGTCTTGGAGTTCGTGCACTGCCTTTTCGTAACTGGTTCGGGAGCCGAACTGGCGAATTAATTCGACTGGAGTGCCGATACTGTCGATCGGGGGAATCTGAAGAATTCGTAAATCGCCAAGGTCGACGACGCCTTCGTCTTGGTATTTCTGCAACAGCGCATCGAGTACAGCGCGAGCTTGGGGACCGTACTTGGCGAACACGTCTCGCTTTCGAACGTTGTCAGCTCGCTCACGCCGGGTCAGAGGAGGACGTCCATAGACAACGTGACATATGAGGTCGAACGGATCAAGGTCTGGATTCACCTCGTCTGCTAGCGGCTCAAGACGCAAACCCTCCTCCTCAAGTTCGTCAATGATGACCTGCTTTCGGTCAGCCTCGTTCCACCGCTTCAGAAAGGTGTCGAGTGACGCGTACTGATTTGTTATGGCTCGCTTTGAGTAGTCCCGCAGACTTTCTGTAATCAGCTTGCCATCCGCATCGAGGTACTTGACTCGCTCAGCGATGATGGTCACAAGGACACCATTGACATAGATCTTTCGACTCTCTGGTTCATCCGGCTTGAGAGAAATGTCATTTCCAGCGTCTACAACGACCTCATCGTCGCTGATTTCAACGGTGCCGTCGTCAGGTGGCAGGATGGGATCGTTCTCGTCTGGCTCGTATATCTGAACCGGCTCGCCATCGAAATCAGGGTCCGCGAAGTGGTGGGTGGCACCCCGGAAGTCCATCAGGGTGAAGTAATACTTGTGCGTGTCCTCGTGCACACGAGTTCCCCGTCCGAGAATTTGCTTGAACTCCGTCATGGAACCAACTGGTCGATCGAGGACGATTAGTCGACACGTCTGTGCATCGACCCCGGTGGACAGGAGTCGTGAAGTTGTCACGAGAACCGGAAACTTGGCTTCTGGATCAATGAAGTTGCCAAGCTGGTCCTGACCCTCTGGATCATTACCCGTAATTCGCATGACGTATCGCCTGTTTTGAGCAAAGAGATCGGGATTCTCGTTGATAAGTGCTTGACGCATCCGAGCTGCATGTTCCTGGTCGACGCAGAAGAGAATGGTCTTTTGAAACCGATCTCCGCTTTCCTTGAGAAACTCGGTTACACGTTTTGCTACTAGCTTCGTGCGGTCATCAAGAACGAGCGTCCTGTCAAAGTCCTTCTGATTGTAGATTCGGTCCGGAATTTCCTCACCCTCTCGGTCCGTCTTCCCTCGGGGTGGTCGGTATCCCTCAACGTCACGATCAATATGGACATTGATAACTTTGTATGGCGCCAGAAAGCCGTCCTGAATTCCTTGTTTGAGTGAATACGTGTAGACGGGTGGTCCGAAGTAATGAATGTTCGAAACGTATTTTGTCTCCTTGGGTGTCGCAGTCAAGCCGATCTGCGTTGCTCCGGAGAAATACTCAAGAATCTCCCGCCAGGCAGCGTCTTCGTCAGCGCTTCCACGGTGACATTCATCGACCACGATTAGGTCGAAGAAGCCAGGCGAGAATTCACGGAACAACTTCTGGCGCTCATCCGGGCCGGTGAGTGCCTGATAGAGGCCAAGATAAATCTCATATGAGGAGTCGATCCGCCGTTTCTTGTCGATGGCAATTTCAATCGAAGTTGTCGATCCGCCCTCGGCCTCGATCGTTCTTGAACCCGTACTCAGCTTCGCCATTGCTCCCTTGAATGGTCTGAAGTCGTTGACCATTGTCTGATCGATAAGGACGTTCCGGTCTGCGAGGTAAAGGACCCGCTTTTTGCGCCCACCCTTCCAGAGTCGCCAGATGATCTGGAACGCTGTATAGGTCTTGCCGGTTCCTGTGGCCATGACGAGCAGAACGCGGTCCTGACCCTTTGCAATGGCCTCGGTTGCAGCGTTTATCGCGTTGCGCTGGTAGTACCGAGGCTCACGGTCACTACCGTCATCAAAGTAATCCTGGAGCACTACCTCCTCCACGTCAGGCGTCAGTCCTTTCCATTCTCGGTACATGTTCCACAGAGTCTCTGGACTCGGGAATGCGTTCAGAGTCAAGGTTGATTCCATCTCGGAACGGATGCCAGTTTTGTCATGGAAGACAAAGCCGTCGCCATTCGAGGAGAACACGAATGGAATCTTGAGAATGTCGGCGTACTCCAGCGCTTGCTGCATACCGTCACCGATGGAGTGATTATTGTCCTTTGCCTCAATGATTGCGAGAGGAATGTTGGGTTTGTAATAGAGGACGTAGTCAGCGAATTTCCGCTTACCGCGAGTGACCATCTTGCCCCGGACATGAATCTGTCCATTCGTGAAGTAGATCTCCCGACCAATCTGTGTTTGCTCTTTCCATCCAGCGGCAATGACTGCCGGAGTGATGAACTTGGCACAGATATCGGCCTCGCTGAGATCCTTCTTTCCCATTACAGAGCCCGGCCCCTTGTTAAGACCGCTTTCAGAACGCGCTTCATCCCGCATTTATGTACAGGCGAGTGTGAGCCAATCAGTTGTTGCACCATGCTCATATCGTACGACAGCGATGCTCGACTCGGCAGCTAACAGGCAGCACCGTGATCGCTGTCGCCTAGTCGCGCCAATGATTCACAATGTAGCCATGAGCTTCTTTGCTATCCAATGGTTGAGTGCTATTGCCGTTGCGAACGAAGAACTTCGGCTCGTTGCCTTCGTTCTTGACCCACATGGGGCCAACGGCTGCCGGAGCGCTCAACGCGCAAACCTGGACTCCGTCAACTAGGGGAAACTCGACGCCAACTCGGGTAGCTACATCGGTGCCCAATGCATTCCTTAATAATGTTCGCAAGTACAGTTGGTAGCCATCCAGATTCTGCTTCTTAGTCAATGAAGACAAATCACGTTCAAGCCCGACTGCGGCGCCCGTGTCGTCAACACCGATGATGAGCGTCCCTCCCTGAGAGTTGAGAAAACCTGCGATCGTCTTGACAACAACAGCTTCAAGCGCCTTGTCAACCTCACCAGTTCTGACATTGAATCGTGCGGTTTCTTTGAACTCCACATTCGGGCCTTCTCCATCTGCGACCAGACTGGCAACATCCGTCGCGCCCTCTCGTCCGTGTTCAGCTACACCATCGAGGAAAGCGTTCACCATTCGAGCAAGCTCCGCTCGACGGTACTCAAGAAAGGCGCGGAAGCTCTCGAGTCTCCACAGCTCCGGGTCGAGGGGAATTCCTTGGGCCGTTAATGCATCCGGACCACGACGGACCACGATGTCTGGGAAGTACACTTCCGGTGATTTTGAACTGATCGCTCGATTGTTGCCTCCACTAATAAAGGCCAGGTTCGCGATCTCATTAACTTCGCCTGAATCGTATGAACTTGTAATGGCCTTCGGGAAAATGTGATGTGTTTGGATGTAGTGATATCGGCCTGAGTGCGTCAGTGATATAGCAAGACCACTGCGCCAATCCTTTCCACCGGCATGCTTAATTGCCAAGTATGCAGTCTGAAATAGTGGGTTCCGCGAACTGCGTCCAGCAAAATCGGCTGCCGAGAATCGAATTCTGCCGAATTGCTGTTGAACGCTATCGAGGAGTTCCTTTGGACCTCCGTCTCGACGATTGATGATGTTCAAATCGACATCGAGAATTGATTCACTCGACCCTCGCGTGAAGTGTCCCGTGGCATTCGCTACGAATAGCCAGTGGAGCAGTGACCGCTCCTCTTCTTCAGAGAACTGGAATTCCTTGTTCACCGCTAGTACGGCGATCGGGATGACGAGAAGTGGTGAGGACAGGAGTGACTCGTCCTCGATTCCAGCATTCGCTCGCAAGAAGTTGATTGCGAACCGAATACCATCCTTGACCTTCTCCCACGATGTTTCCATCGTTGGCACACTTATTCCTGCGACCGTTCTGAATCTGCTTTGGCCAGTGGCAAACACGACCAGAGTGCGGACTAGGAGACCAAGGTCGAAGGTGAACCAAAGTTTTTCGCATTCGTCTGCGAACTCTTCAAATTTGTCAAGTGCCCCCTGCCAACGAGCAGTGATCTGGGCCATTGCGAGGTCTGATCCTCGGAGTTTCATCCCTAGGGAATTGACTCGAACGAAGATTTCAGCCACCTCTTCATAGGAGAGATCCCGTTCCAACAAGTGCATCACGTATTGGTAGTCAGCGATCTTCTTCACTTGTTGCAATCGTTGGCTGTAGCGCTCGTAGTCAACATGATCGGGTGAATCAACCAGAGGCTTAAGTAAGTCCCACTCGCGAATTTGAGGGTTGAAGATGTCTGAAACCTTTACCCATCGGGGATCGGAGAGGAGAGCCTGGGAAGCCACAACAAAGGTACGGTTCTGTAGTCGCTCCTGAATGCTGCGGGAGTCTCCAGTCAACTCTGGTTCGTCTTCCCCCGAGCCGTCAGACAAGGGCTCGTCGTCCTCAACCTCGGTGACTTCGCTTGGGGGACCTTCCGGATGATCGAGATTGAAAGCTATATCGACTGGCCGAACACGATTCTTGAATCTGAGCGGTTCGCCCCGGAGAACTGCGGACAGCGACGTCAATCGTTGCTGACCATCAAGGAGGAGCTTGTGGCCCCCAAACGCACTTACTCTCTGTTCGATGGCCAAGCCCCGCGACGGAGTCTCTTCATTGGCTTCCCACACGAGAATGCTCCCAGACGGATATCCTCGATAGAGAGAGTCCAGCAAATCTCTGACACGGGTTGCTGGCCACACATAGCGGCGCTGAAGTTCGGGGAGGCGAAGGTTGCCCTGGTCGATCATATCGACGAGTTCCCGTACTGAGATATCTTGCTTAGACATGACCTGATAGTACGGCAGGGGTGTCCCATGTAGCAGAAGTAGGGGTTATGGTGCTCACCAGGAAGGCCGAACGGGACTCGGGCTACAGGTCAAGGCCGAAGTTATGGTTGGGCGGCTCCAGTAGGCCGTCGCCGGAAGACACGTAGACAGCCTTTGCTGGTGCAGTCTCAGCCACCGTGAGTGCGTAGGCCCTCTGGACGGCGCTAAGGACACGACTGCGCTGAGTTTCTTGTTCGTGGCTAACAGTTGCATCGTCGACGATGGTGTCAGGATTGTTAATGCCCCACCGGTCCAAGTAGGCCGCACCGGTGGCAACTTCACGTACCCACTGCTCGTAGAGTTCACCTGTCGGGGGAGCTTCGCCGAAGTCCTGCAGCCAGGCGTCACCTCGCTCAATAGTGATAGTTGCGAGTTCACGGGCTCGCCGCTCGATAGCGTCGGCCCGATCGTCAAGTGCGAGAGCGACATCCGGGTCGGTGATTCCTATTGGACGGGGGAAGATTCCAGCGACCAGTTCGCTTGCCGGTGCGCTGGGGTAGCCCACGCCAGTCACGTAGCGATCGATGCGGTAGTGCAGGACACTCGCCACTTCGTCGGCGTCACTGAACGAACGACCCGTGACCAGCATTGGTAGTTCGGTGTGAACGTCGAAGCCCCGGTTCTCCGCGTCGCGTAGCTGGGCGAGTAGCGCTCCGTACGCGGGGGAGGCCTTCGTTTGGGCGAATTCGGTGTCGCTGAGTCCCGACTGGCTAAGA
>Ga0182014_10002466_pt1 | contig 23256 bp, 25 predicted proteins | sample 612S2DmetaG_FD_120489 | JGI IMG/M metagenome (GOLD analysis project Ga0182014, IMG submission 120489) | Permafrost microbial communities from Stordalen Mire, Sweden - 612S2D metaG | ecosystem: Environmental > Terrestrial > Soil > Wetlands > Permafrost | place: Sweden: Stordalen | collected...
CACGAATTCCGCCAGCAGCTGATCCGGGGCCGGTTGGTTCAGATCCAGCGCCATCTGCTGGTGGTCTGGGGTGGGGGCCCGGGAAACGCTCTGACCAGCCTCGTCGGCCACCTGAGGCGGAGCCCGGGCGCAGGCAGCACCGGCCCGGTGACGGATGGGGGGACCCAGGTCGACCTGGAACACCGCTGCGAGGTCATGGTGGCCAGCCTGGCCCGCCTTGGAGTCAGGGCCAGACGGCTAACCGACGGGGAGTGGCTCGATCTCCTCCAGGAGTTCGGAGAGGGAAGGAGCGGGAGGGAGCCGGCGACCTTCGCCAGCTGGCTGGCCCCCGGCTCAATCGAAGTCCGGCCGCGGGAGCTTCGCCTGGGGCAGAGGTTGAGCCGGAGCCTCTTCGTCTGCTCCTATCCCAGGCGGGTCGCAATCGGGTGGCTCTCGCCCTTGCTTCGGGGCCTGGAGTGCGAGGTCCGGGTCGCCCAGCACGTCGTGCCAGTGCCCAAGCTGCTCAGCCTCAGCCGACTGCGGCGCAAGATCAGGGGTTTCGAAACCAGCCTCGTGGTCGACGAACTGCGTGGACAGCGACCCGACCGGGGGACGGAGACGGCGCTGGGCGACGCGCTCACCCTGGAGGAGCAGGTACTGCTGGAGGAGGAGCGACTCCTCCAGCTTCAGCTCTTCGTCACCCTGGTTGCCGCGACCGAGCCAGAGCTTGACCACTGCTGGCAGCAGTTGCTCACCACCATGGCCGAGCTGGGCTGTGGTGTCGCGCCCCTGACCCACCGTCAGGTTGATGGCTGGCGGGCGACTGTCCCCAGCGGAATCATTCCGTTCGATTGGGGCCGGGAGATCACCGCCAGTGCGCTGGCCGCCGGCTTCCCCTTCCTGCGCAGCAACCTGGCCGCTGGCTCGGGCGTCCTCCTTGGCCCAAGCCTGATCTCCCGTGAGCTGGTAGTGGTGGATCCGTTCGACCCCGGCAACCCCAATTTCAACTTGGTCATCCTGGGGACCTCCGGCGGGGGCAAGTCATACACGGCCAAGTTGCTGGCAGCCCGCCTGCTGCTGCGCGGCTGTCAGCTCCGTTGCGTCGATCCGGTCGGAGAGTACCGGGCCCTGGTGGAGCTTTTCGGCGGTCGCTGCCGGGAGATCGGCCCAGGGCGGAGGTCAGGGCTGTGCGCGCTGGGGCCGACCCTCGCCCCGGGAGCCACCGGCCCGTCGGTGTTTGAGCGAGCAGCCGGTGCGGTGGCGGTCCTGGAACCGCTGGCAGCGGGTCGGTCTCGCGATTGGTGCCTACCGGACGATGAGGCCCAGGCTCTCGAGGAGGCGCTGGTGCGGCTGTTTCGGACCAGCGCCGTCCCCAGGCTGTCGGACCTGCTCCAGGAGTTGGAGGCGCCGGAGTTGAGGCCGCTGGCGCGACGCCTGGGCCGGTTCACCCAGGGGATGCTGGGCGGGATCTTCGATGGGCCGGCGGAGCCCCTGCTGGGCGACCCGGCCACCGTCTTCTCTCTGGCGAGCTGGGCCGGAGACCGCGAGGAGCTTCTCGGTCCGACGATGCAGATGATCCTGGGCCAGCTGGAGTCAGAGATATCCCGCTCGCCCGGCATCCCCCGATTGGTGCTGGTGGACGAGGCCGAGGTCCTGCTCTCCCGGCCCCGGAGTGCGGCGGCTCTGGAGGCGCTCAGCCGACGGGTCCGCAAGCTCGGAGCTGGCCTGGTGGTGGTCTCTCAGGTGGTCGAGGACTTCCTCAACTCAGCGGTCGGGAACGTGATCATCCGCAACTGCCACACCAAGCTGCTCCTGCGCCAGGAGGAGGTCGCAATCCCGGCCATCCGTGAGGCCTTCGGACTTTCCGAGGTGGAATGCGATCTGCTCCGAGACGCCGATCCCGGCGCGGGAATCGCCATCGTGGGCAGAGAGCGGGCGGCCTTCCGCGGGGCCGCCCCCGGGCCGCTCCACCGAGCGCTCTGCAGCGACGCCCGGCCCCGCGCCTGACCGTGCCGGCACGACACCTGGTGACGTTGGCCGCAGCTGGCTGTGCCGTTCCCCTGCTGGTGGTCCTCAGCCTGGTCGGACTGCTCTCCGCGGGCGCGGTGGCAGTCGGCCTCGGCTCGATGGGGGGTCTCCTGCCGGTGCCGGGAGGGTTCATGCTGGCGGTGGGCAAGGACCTCACCGAGGGGAGCCCGGGCTTCCCCAGCTGGGCTCTTCCCTGCGGGCCGGAGCCGGGTGACCTGGCGGTCGACCCCTCGGCCTGCACGGGTTCCCCGTCACCCTTCCCGGCCGACTACGACGGTTTCTCCACCGGCCAATGCACCTGGTACGTGGCGACGAGGAGGCGAGTGATCTGGCGGACCAGCTCGGGCGAGCTGGGTGGGAACGCGGGTCAGTGGCTCCAACTGGCGGCTGAGGCGGGATACGCGGTGGGTCCCCAGCCCGCGCTGGGTGCCATCGCGGTCTATGCCGATCCCGGGGCCGGGCACGTGGCCCTGGTGGTGGGCGTGGATGCCACCGGCGACTACACGGTCGCTGAGGCCAACTGGGTCTTCCTCGGACCGCGCGCACCCTACGTGGACCTGAGAGGCGTGCCCACCGGAGGCACCGGGAGCAGCTACGAGCGCCTCGCCGGGTTCATCTACGGCCCGGCCAGCGCGTCACCGGCCCCCGCCGCCCTCCTATCCTGAAATCATGGAGTCGGGGCGCCCCTGGGCGGCGCCAGCCGTCAAGCCCACGGGCGTCGCTCGAACCCTGAGTCTGGTGGCGGCGTCCCACGGCGCCCAACACATCTACACGGGTCTGCTCCCCCTCACCTACCCTGCGGTGCTGATCGCGTTTCACCTGTCGGTCGGGTCATTGGGACTGGCCATGGGGGCGGTTGGTGTGGCCGGTGGACTCAGCCAGATCAGCGCCGGGGCGGTTTCCCAGCGCGTCCGGGCTCGCTGGGTGCTGGGTTCCCAGAACCTGGTGTTGGGCCTCTGTGCCCTGCTCGGCTCCTGGGCTCCCGTCTACGCGGCCTTCGCGGGCGCCCAGGGAGTGGCGCAGCTGGCCTCGAGCCAACAGCACCCGCTGGGCAGCTCGATCGCGGCCAGGGCCTATCCCGAGCGCCGGGGGATGGCGCTGAGCACCCACAACATCGGAGGCAGCATCGGTTCCTTGCTGGTGCCACTGCCGGCGGCCGTGATGATCTCGCGCCTGGGTTGGCGGCCGACCCTCTTGCTCCTCTCGATCCCTCTCGTCGTCATCGGGCTCATCGTCCTGCTCACCTTCCCCGGGCTCAGCAAGGAGCCGCGGTCGGTCCGCCCCGCCGGAGCCCGGCGCGTTCATCTGCTCCGCCTCAGCCGCAGCCAGTTCATCGACCCCAAGGCCGCCGGGTTCGGGGCCGCCGCGGCCACGGTCGCAGCCGGTGGCCGCGGGCTCACGGTTCTGAGCACGTTCGTGCCGCTGTTCCTGAGGGACCGGGTGGGCCTTTCCGAGATCGGGGTGGGGGCGGTCTTCAACCTGCTCCTACTGGGCGCGGTGGCCGGACCGCTGCTTGGAGGCCGACTCTCTGACCGGATCGGACGGTTGCCGGTGCTCTGGGCCGTCTACGGACTGTCCGTCCCGCTGGTGATCTGCTTCGGACTCTCCGCCAGCTTCCCCCTCTGGACAACGGTCGCCCTGGCGTTGGCGGTGGGCCTGGTCGCCTACGCGGAGAACCCCCTGTTGCAGGCCCTGGTCAGCGACGCGGTCACCGCCCCGGCGCAGTCAGCCGTCTTTGGCTTCTACTTCGCCATCGTCTTCGGGGTGGGCTCGCTCTGGCTGGTGCTGTTGGGCTGGGCAATCCAGCACCTCGGCTTCAGTGCCGCCTTCGCGATCATGGCGGGCAGCTACCTGGGAGCGGCCCTGCTGCTGGTTCCCTGCCACCGGCAGGGGAGGGTGCCCTCCCGTGCCTGACCTGGGAGGCGCCCCCACGGATCGGATTCGGGCTCTCGACGCCGTCACGTCGGACACCCGCTCCCTGCTGCGCCGGGCAGTGAGAATTCGCGAGCAGACCTCCAACCTGGAGGACCCCGAGCTGGCAGCCTTGGGCGCCGAGCTGGTCGAGCTTGCCGAGCGGCTGCTGGCCCGCCTGGAGGATCGGCGTGCCGAGGCACGTCGGCGAGCGCGCCGTCAGCTGCGCGGGGGTCGCGAGGAGACTGACGACCTTTGACCGGCGCTCGCGCTCGGCTCGGATGCCGGCCATCACCGCCGAGTCGGATTCCCAAGCCCACCCCATCGCTGGTGGTGCTGCCACCAGGGGCGCCCGAGTTCACCGAGCGCGCGCCGGGTGTGAATCCCTCCTGGCCCTCACCGCCCTGATCCTGCTCCACCAGAGGTCCGCTCGCCCGGACAGTGCCAGGTCGAGGAGACTCACGCCCGGTCACCAGCGGGCCTCACGGCCGGAGCCGGCCTGGCGCCGCCAGGCGGCAGAGCGCAGGACCCCACCGGCTTGCCCGAGTCCGACAGGGTCAGGCGGGAGGGCCGCCGCCCAGCGTGCAGGGTCCACTCGATCACCCGGGGATGTGGGACCATTCCGGGGCAGCGATCAGGTCCGCCGGACCTCCCGCTCAATGTGCCTGAGCCAGCGCTGGCTGGGTCCACGCGGACCAGAGAGGTGTCTCATGAACGTCGACGACGTGCGCCGGGTGCTGATCATCGGCAGCGGCACGATGGGCCTGCAGATCGGGTTGCAGTGCGCAACCCACGGCTATCAGGTCGTGCTGTACGACGTCGAGGCAGCCGCGCTGGAGCGGGGAATGCAGCGCCTCCTCGCGTACGCGGACGAGCTCGTCGCAGCCAGGGTCATCGCTCCTGCACAGCGGGAGCGCGCGCTGGCCAACATCACCAAGACCACGGACCCTGCGCTTGCGGCATCCGACGTGGATCTATTGAGCGAATCGGTGCCGGAGGACCCGGCGCTGAAGGGACACGTGCTGAGGCAGTTCAATTCGTTGTGCCCGCCCAGAGCGGTCTTCAGCACCAACTCGTCGTCGTTGCTTCCCTCCATGTTTGCCGAGGAGACCGGTCGGCCCGATCGCTTTGCCGCTCTCCACTTCCACACCCCGGTGTGGTCGTCGAACGTGGTGGACGTCATGCCGCATCCCGGCACCTCGCCCGAGACAACCGAGCTACTGCTCGCCTTCGCGCGGCGCATCGGCCAGATCCCTATCCACCTGCGCAAGGAGAGCCCGGGCTACGTCTTCAACGCAATGTACAACGCGCTCAACCGCGAGGCGCTCACCTTGATCGCGAACGGGATCACCTCGGTCGAGGATCTCGACCGCGCCTGGATGGGCGTCATGAAGATGCCGATCGGACCATGCGGGATGTTGGATGGAGTCGGCCTGGACACCGTATGGCACATCACCGACTACTGGGCGCGCACCAGCGGCGACGCTCAGACCCGGAAGAATGCTGACTTCGTCAAGGCGTACGTCGACCGGGGATGGTGCGGCATCAAGAGCGGCCAGGGCTTCTACCGGTACCCGAACCCGGCCTGGGCCGCGCCGGGCTTCGTCGAGGCCGAGCCTCGGGAGTAGGGGTGGCGCGCCGGGGCAGGACGGCATGCCGTTTCGCGAACGGTGGCCTACGTAGGGCGGCTGCTGCGTTCCCAATCGGCGACACCCTTGAGGTCCGGCCGCCGTCGGGCGATCTCCGCCACCAGGGCGTCAGCCGCCTCCCGGTCTAGCCGTAGTTGGAAGCCCTCGGGAGGATGGCGGACCAGTGACTGGGCCGCATTGGAGTGCCCGGAGCGCAGCCGCTCCACCTCAACCCCGGTAGTCTCCAGGGTGAACACCACGATCCGGTGCCCAGGGACGCGTACGTTCAACCCCCGCAGCGAGGGCCAGGCGGCGGTGAGGTCGCAGTCGCGGGATACCCTCCGAACCCCTCGTGGCCCGACGAACACCTCGTTATGACCCTGGCCCAGGAATGAGGAGATCGCGACGACGCCAGCTGTGAATATGAAGAGCACCAAGGGGCTCCAGTCATGGAGGAGCAGCCCCAGCAGCAATCCCGGCACCAGCAGGACAGCTCCGATCACGCCGCCAGCACCGAGGGCAGAACGCTGGCGGTGGGCGAGGGAGGGTCGAATGGTGATCTCGCCGTCATGCGCCCGCGAGCCTGGCTCAGTCATCCCCATCCCGCCACACCCCGGCCATGCTCAACGGTGAGCTGCTCGCGCTTGCCCCAGCAGCCAGCCAGCCGCCAGAACGGCGGCGGCGAGCGCTGGAATCACGAAGGGGCGATCGCCCCGGCCCCTGGCGCTGCGGGGCGCCAGCCGGTCCACAGCCACCAGAACCAAGCTGAGACCTGCTCCAGCGTAGCCCCAGCGGCGGCCGGCTTCGGTGGTGTCGACCGCCACCGCCAGGGCTCCCCCGCCCAGGAGCAGGTGGCTGAGCGCGCGTGACCGGCGCACTCCCAGCAGGGCGGGCAGGCTGCGGCGCCCGGCAAGACGGTCCCTCTCTATGTCCGGCCCTCCATTGGCGAGGTGGAGCCCCAGGCCAATTCCAGTGCCAAGGCCTACCACCGCGCCCGGCTGAGACAGCCGGGCGCCGATCGTGGCTGGCCCCAGCAATGGGACCGTGCTCAGCCCCAGCGCGAAGGGCACGAAGGACGCCGGCGTCCGGCTGAGTCCCAGGCTGTAGGACCAGCCACACGCCAGCCCAACAGCCGTCAGTCGGAGCGCCCGGACCCCAGCGACCCGAGCAACCAGGAGCGAGGTGGCTCCGCAGCTGAACCCGAGCAACCAGGCCTGCCAGCGAGGGACCAGGCCGGCGGCGATTGGCTTGTAGTCCTGGAACGACCGGTCCCACGGTGCGTCGAAGGCATCGTTGAGGACCCCTGTGCTCATCTGCGCCAGCGCCATGGCAACGCCCGCGACGACCAGCCGCGCCCGCCACGCTGGTGGCCCCGGGTCGGTCGCCTTCGCCTGCGGGGCGGCACTCCACCCGGCCAGGACCGTGACCGACGTGCACACCACCGAAGGCCCCAGATGGAACAAGGCCAGGTACCCCCGCCAGGCGAGCGCTCGGCCGGGGTTTGGGATGCTCACGCCCTAATGGTCGCTGCAACCCCGCGCCGCCTGCAGCCAGCCCGGGCGCCACTCGGCTCCTTGGGGCTCTGGCCGCCAGCCGGCCACTTCCACACCGGCCTCTCGGGGGAGCTCACCTACCTACCTTCGATCTGCTGGGCGTGGAAGCCAACGCGGCCTCCGGCACCGCCGTGCAGCGGCCTCAGGGAGCGCAGGTGGAGCTCGAGATCCGGGGAGCCGCGGCCTGGCAGCGCACTGGGCCGGTCTGAGTCGGGGGCGGCGCCGCCCGACCTGACCGGGCTGCCATCTGGTTGAGGACCATGGTCTCGACAGCATCTCTCGCCCGGGCAGTGATCTGCTCCGATCCCAGGCTCTGGCGGCGGCTCGCCGCCAGCCTCGGCGCTGGTCCTGGCACCCTGGCTCGCGCGGGAAGGCTGCGATCCCAACGTGCTCGGGGCTGCCGGTGGCCGGGCTGGTCCGATCCTCCAGGGGGCGACGGCCGGCTCCAACGATCGGACCCGGGCTGGTTCGGGCGTCCGATCCCGCTCAGCCCGCCGTTGGGGTCGATCCTAGCCGCAGCTGACGGCCTCACCTCGCCGAGGATCGGCCCGGCCCATCGGATTGGGGACCCCGTAACACCCTGGGCAGATGGACCGGGCCCCCAAGCTCGTGGACCCTCCGGGCCTGGATCTGGGGTCCGGCGGTGATGGGCCTGGTCGGGCCTCGGCTGGCCCAAAGTGGGTGCGCCGGCCGTCGGGGAGTGATCGTGGCGCCGTCTGCCGACATGTCGCGGCCCCTTCCCGTCCCCGGGTTCCGCCGTTTCGAGTCCAGACGGCCGGCGGACCATCCAGCCCCAAGCTGAACCCCAGCTGGCTCCCCCTGCAAGTTGACCTCGGGACCCCGCATGGGTTACCTTCCAATCTCAACACGCGCGCGCTTATGTGGGAGGACGTATGCGCGGAGTCCGCTTTGCCGGGCGCGTCTGGCTCGCTGTCGGCGTCGCTGCGGTGCTCTGGGTTTCCTCGATGTTTGGAGCCGGCCTGGAGGCCACTGCCCAACGGTCGAGTGACACCATCAATCAGCAGGCTCTGACCGCTCTTCTCGACCAGCTCGAGGCTCAGGGAGAGGTGGCCGACGTCAGCCAGGTGAGGGCGCTCCTGACCAAGATCGACGCCAACCAGAGCTACCTCAGCTCGCTGAACCAGCAGCTCAGCGAGGATCAGACCACTCAACAGGTCCTCCAGGTCCAGCTCGCCGGCGATCGCAGCGCGTTGATCAGCCTGGTGAGCACCGCGTACGTCGATGGGAGCGGGGCAGAGGAGGTGGCCGCGGCCCTGGCCTCGCCCAACATGACCCAGTTCTTCGACAGCTCCACGCTGCCGGCTGCGATCAGCTCCCAGGTGGCCCAGCTGGTGGCCTCGATCGAGCGTGACCAAGCCGCGGTCACCAAGACCCAAGACCAGTTGCTGGCCGGCGAGGCGACGGCTGACTCCGTGGAGAGCCAGCTCGGGGAGCAGTCCGGTGAGCTACTCGCCGAGCTGGTCCACCCGGCAGCGACCGTGACCACCGGGGACTGGGCCTTCTCCTTCGGGACCTGCACCTACTGGGCAGCTAGCCAGTGGCGGGCCAACGGGTGGGACGTCAACTGGGGCGGGGACGCGTACCAGTGGTGGGCCAACGCCGCCGCCGCCGGCCAGGCAGAGGGGAGCACCCCCGTGGTGGGGGCGATCGTCGTCTGGCCGCCGGATTCCGGCGGGGCCTCGGGCGAGGGCCACGTGGCCTATGTGACCGCAGTCTCAGTCCCGGGCGCTGGCTCCCCCAACAACTTCGAGATTTCCGAGATGAATTTCTACGGGGTGAGCGGGGGGGGCTTTGACCGGGTCGACTACCGGGTGGTGCCGGACTCCGGCTCCGGCATCGACGGCTTCATCTATCCCCCGGGGACGACCGGCTGACGTGGCCCAGATCACCTGGCCCTCATACACGCCCAGGACGGCACTCGCCCTGCGCCACGAGGTCCAGGTCCCGACCCGCGGCTTGCCCGTTCTGGCGAGCCGGCTGAGATGGATCGTGGTCGCCGGCGCGCTTCTGGTCAGCGCTCCCGTGGTCGGGGCGCTGTCCACCGGAGGGGCCGTCGGGCCTGCCTCGCCGGCCCCCGCCACCATCGCCCAGGTCGCCAGCCAGGCCCGCAGCATCCTCTCGGTCACCAACTACCAGGTGACACTGCCGCTCCAGGAGTCAGTGGTGCTGCCTCCTCCTCCCCCGGCCATCTCCCTACCCTACGGGTCCGCGTTCTGGGCGGCCGTTCCTGAGCCTGCGGTCGGCACGGTCGAGCAGATCATCTGGACGGCCGCCCAGAGCGACGGCGTCTCCTACACCTGGTTGCTGGGAGTGGCTCAGTGCGAGTCCGGGCTCGACCCCACCGCGGTCAACGCGACATCCGGGGCAAGTGGGCTCTTCCAGTTCCTGCCGGCCACCTTTTACGGCCACGGCGGCACCGACATCTGGAGTGCGGTGCAGCAGGCGGACATCGCCGCCAAGATGTTCTCCCTGGGCGAGTCGGGCGAGTGGGTGTGCACATAGGCTGAGAGCTCTGGGGCGCCGCTCCCGGACGATGCTGAACCGCGTCCCGACGGAACTCCTCGCGGGGCGGCCAGCGCGGGTCCCCTGCCCCCTGAGTCAGCCCGGACGCCTCGGTAGACTCTGGTGGTGACCTCGCGCCACGGGTCGGCGGATCTCCACGCATTGCGCAGTTGGATCGCTGACCGCCAGCCCCTCTGGTGTCAGGCGCTGGAGGAGCTCGTGCGCTGCGAGTCCCCCAGCGGTGACCAGCGGGGCATCGAGGCTTGCGCCGTGGTCGCCCGGCGGTGGTTCGAGAGGGAGGCCGCCGTGGGCCCGGGACAGCTGGTCCATGAGGGAGGCGTGCCTTCACTGCTGCTTCGCGCCGAGGGCTCCGCCGACGCTCCCGTGCTGCTCCTGGGTCACCTGGATACGGTCTGGGAGGCCGGCGATTTCCTGCCCCTGTTCGAGGCCTCGGCGGGGCGGGCTCAGGGCCCCGGCGTCTTCGACATGAAGGGCGGAGTGATCGTGGCACTGGCGGCGCTCGCGGCCCTCCGCGGGTGGGCTCCGCTCCCCGGTTCCCTGACCGTGCTCCTCACCGGAGACGAGGAGGTGGGCAGCAAGGCCTCGAGGGCGCTCATAGAGGACGTGGCCCGCGGCCACTCGGCGGTCCTCGTGCTGGAGCCTCCGCTGGGGGAGGCGATCAAGGTCGCCCGCAAGGGCGGAGGGGGATACCGGCTCACCGTCCACGGGCGGGCCGCCCACGCAGGGCTGGAGCCGGAGAATGGTGTCAACGCCGTGGTGGAACTCTCGGCGCTGATCTCCCAGGTGACACGGATGGCCAGGCCGGAGGTGGGCACCACCGTTTCGCCGACGGTCGTCCGCGGCGGCACTCGGACCAATGTCATCCCGGCGAAGGCGTACCTCGACGTTGACGTGCGCTTCACCACCGCCGCCGAGGCGGTCCGGATCGCGGCCGCGATGGGCGGTCTGCGAACCGACCACCCCGAGGCACGGCTGGAGATCGACGGCGGCACCAACCGCCCGCCCCTGGAGGCGGCCGCCTCGGCCGGGCTCTTCACCCTCGCCGAGGCGGTCGCGGACGAGCTGCACTGGGCAGGGCTGGAGGGGGCCTCGGTCGGCGGTGGGAGTGACGGGAATCTCACGGCGGCGCTGGGGATCCCCACGCTGGACGGCATGGGCATCGTCGGCGGCAGTGCCCACGCCGCTGGCGAGTGGGCGTCCCTGGAGTCAATCCCGGACCGCGCCGCGCTGCTGGCCGGCTGCCTGATCGAGATCTGGGCGGGTGGCCTCTCGTGAGGGTGGACCTCCCCAAGCTGCAGGTGGAGCGGGCCCGCCTGAGGATCGTCGAATTGCCCTTGGTCGCCCCCTTCACCACCAGCTTTGGCACCCAGACTGTCCGGCGGGCCCTGTTGGTCGAGCTGACCGGGGACGGCGTCTTCGGGATCGGCGAGTGCACGGCCGGCATCGAGCCCACCTATTCCTCCGAGACCTGCTCGGGTGCTCTCGACGTTCTGCGCAACTGCATCCTGCCCGCGATCGTGCGCGGCCCAGCCGCCCGGGTCTCCGGGCACGCGGAGCGCTGGGCCTGGGTGAGAGGGCACAACATGGCCAAGGCCGCCGCCGAGATGGCGCTCCTGGACCAGGCCGGGCGAGCCAGCAACGTGGCCCTGGCGGAGCTCCTTGGCGGGCTCAAGCAGAGGATCCCCTGCGGCGTAAGCATCGGCATCCAGCCCTCCCTGCCCGCAACCCTGACCGCTATCGAGGGGTACTTGGCGGAGGGGTACCAGCGGATCAAGCTCAAGTGCAAGCCCGGATACGATCTGGAGCTGGCGAGGACCGTACGCAGGCATTTCCCCGACACCCCGGTGATGCTCGACGCCAACAGCGCCTACAGACTCGAGGATGTGGCCCGGCTGAAGGCCCTCGATGAGTTCGGTCTGATGATGATCGAGCAGCCGCTGGGCCCTGACGATCTCATCGACCACGCCGCCCTGCAGTCCCAGATCGAGACCTCGATCTGCCTTGACGAGAGCGTGGAGTCGCTCACCGACCTCAGGGCTGCGGTGGCGCTGGGTTCAGGCCGGATCCTCAACATCAAGGCAGGTCGGGTCGGAGGCCTGCTGCCAGCGGCTCGGCTCCACGACGCTTGCGTCGAGTCGGGCTGGCCGGCCTGGTGCGGCGGGATGCTCGAGACGGGGATAGGCCGAGCCGCCAACCTGGCGCTGGCGTCGCTGCCAGGGTTCACCCTCCCCGGCGACACCTCCGCCAGCAGCCGGTACTTCCATCGGGATCTCCTGGAACAGCCTTTCGAGCTGGCGCCGGACGGAACCATGGCGGTGCCAACCGCTCCCGGGCTCGGGGTCACGTTGGACCGGCGGCGCCTGGAGGAGGTCACGGTGCACCTGGAGGAACTGGAGTAGCCAGGGGAGGCCGGGACGTGCCTCGAGGGCACAACCCCGGCAGACTCGGGTTACGATCGCTGATCAAGTGGGAAAGACAGGCAAGTTGAATACTCTGGTGGTGGTCGGTGAGGCGAGCCTCGCTCGCCGGGCCACTGAGCTCGTCCCCTCCTTCCAGGTGGTTGGCTCGGAAGACGACCTCGAGCTGGCCGACCCCTCCACCGGCCTGGTCCGGATCGGGGCGATGCTGGAGGGGGGTCGGACGCTGACCGCCATTCTCTGCAGCGGGGGACCCGGCTTCACCCTACTCTCCCAGATTCGCCACTTCCCACCCAACCGCTGCTACGTCTTCCCGGGAGAGTCGCCGTGGCCACTGCCGACCCTGCAGTGCCTGGTGGAGGCGGCCGGCATGACCCTGCTGCAGAATCTGGAGAGCCTCCCGGTGGCGCTCGGGGGAAGGACGGTCGAGGGAGTTCGGCGGCCCGGCCGGGAGGAGATCCCCACCGGTTCGGCAATGGAGGCGGAGGAGTCGGTCAGCCGGCTCAAGGCCGCGCAACTGCGGGGAGCCCAGCCCCCCGAGGGCGCGTCGGCACCCCCCGCTCACGACGACTTCGGTTGGGCTGACGCCCCCACTGTGCAGGTACCGCCCGAGCCGGTCTCGCTGGCTGGAGAGTTCGAGGATGACCAGACCGCACCGAGGGTGATCGACGTCTCGGAAACACCTCCGCCGAAGTCGGCCTCGGCCTACCTGCCCACCGATCTCCTTCGGGCTTTGCGGCCACGGGGAGGCGGCGGATAGATGCCCAGCCTGCCCAAGCGAAGTAAGTCGCCCGACCCCAGGATGATCGAGCGCGTCCGCAGTGAGGTGCGCCGGGCCCTGGCCGTGCTCGACGATGCCGCGATGAGCGGCAACCTGGCCCGGCTGGGACAGGCCTACTGTGGAGATGCCCTCACCGAGCTCAGGGCCCGGTTCACTGCCTACCAGGCGGCCGGTATCCAGGTCAACCCGTTCCGGGAGTCGCTGAATCTGGAGATCTCCGAGTTCTCCGGGCGGAGCTTGGCAACGGTTCGACTTCGCTACCGAGACCGCACCAGCTTCCTCACCACCGAGGCCGCCCCCAGCACCGCCAATGAGCCGGTCCAGCTTCGGATGGTCATCGACTGCCAGGGCGAGCCCTGGCGCGTGACCTCGATCGCAGAAGAGTGAGGCCACCTCGGGACCCTGTCGGAGGCCGTGGTAGGCTGAGTCAGATGGAGGCCAGACCCTTGGATGGTCGGGGGCGGAAGGACCCATCGCGCTCAGGCCGGTAGCCATGATTCCCAACAGCACGCCCGATTCCTCCGAGCCAACGCCACCCCCCGCTGACGACTCCCCCGCCGCCGTACCGGGGGACGAGCGGGAGGAACGAGAGGAGATGGAGATCAGTGACGACCCCGATCCGGAGCTGGCCCCGGAGAGCGCCGAATCCGAGGAGATCGAGATCCCGGTCGTCCGCGTGACGCCCCGCCCGTCTCCGCCCCGCCCCTGGGGCGGCAGCCGAGGTGCGGTGTCGGCTGAGGACCTGACTCCGGAGGAGCTGACTCCGGAGATGCGCTGGCCGCCGGGGAGCTGGGTGAAGGTCAACGACGTTGTCCGGCACAGCACCGGAGAGCCGATCGAGGGACTCGCCGTCGGTGATGTTGGTCAGGTGATCGCGGCGCTCTCCCAGACGCTAGTGGTGATCTTCCCCACCAGGGACAACCGCCGCGAGGTGATCCACATTGACTCGATCGAGGCCGTCGAGGTTCCGGCTCGCAGCAAGCCTTAGATCTCAGGTAGCGCTGGCCCGGTGATGAGTTCCTCGCCTTCTGGCAAGAGGTATCGGTCCGCGGCCAACCCCACCGACCGGCTCCTCCTTCATGGGCTCCACTTCTGCGGCCACCACGGGGAGTCTCAGGCAGAGCGGCGAGCGGGAGGTGAGTTCACCGTCGATCTGGACGTTGAGACCGACACGGCTGCGGCCGGCAGGAGTGACGACCTCCGGGACACCGTCAACTACGTGGACCTGCACGAGGTGGTGCGCGGGCTCGTCGAGGAGCGCGAGTTCCATCTGCTCGAGACACTGGCAGCCCGGATCGCCGAGGAGCTCCTCCGGATCCCGGGGGTGGAGAGGGTCCACCTGCGGGTGGGAAAGTCTCCCCAGCTTCCGGGCCAGAGCACCGGTTTCGCGGTGGAGATCACCCGACCCTCCTGATCACGGCCCCGCGCCCACCCTCAGGGGGACTCCAGTTAGGCCTGATGTCGCCGGACCCATCCAACTCCCGCCTGCGCTTCGCGGACAACCTGGACGGAGAGGAGGTGGTCGCGCTTGGCCTTCCGGCTGCCCGCCTGCTCCTGGCTGGCGGAGGGGCAGCCGGCGTTTGGGCGCTGACCGAGCTGCCGGTCCCGGAACCGCTCCGACTCGGAGCCGCCGGCCTGCTGGCGCTGATCACCGCCAGCCTGGCGTGGGGCCGGGTGCAGGGGGTGTCGCTGGCCCGCTGGTCCTGGTTGGCCGCGGGGTACGCCAGCCGCCGCCTGACAGTCGACGGAGGCCGCCGGGGGAACTGGTTCAGGGCGGAGGCGGACCCAACCCGGGCGAGATCGGACCCGCTCACCCGGCGCCGCCCCCCGTGCGTAGCCTTCGCGTCGCTGTCGGGCGGCTCGGACTGCTCAGCGATCCTGCAGGCGGTCGCTCTGCGACTGAGCGCTCGGCCCATGGTCGCCGGACGCTGCCGACACGGCCTGCTGTCGACCACCGACTGGGCCGTGCCCGCCGCCTTGGCAGGCCCGGAAAGGGGGCTGCGGCTCTGCGACTGGGGCCGGACGACTCTGCCACCTCCACCCTGCCCGGGGATGTCGGCCCTGGTGCTGGTCTGGGACGGCGAGAATCCCGACCCTCCTCGCCTGGCGGATCGGATCGCACCGCTTCGCCGTGCCTATCCCGCCGCCCAGCTGATGGTGTCCCTCACGCGAGCCGGGCCGGCGGCCGGGCTGGCCGAGCTGGCCGCCGGGGCCGGTGCCAGGCTGGTGGGAGCAGTCCCCACCGACGGAGGGCTCGGCCAGCTCCAACAGCTGGCCCGGGAGACCGGAGTTGGGCCGTCTGAAGAAGGGGTCCGCGCAGTTGCACTGGCGGTCGCGGCCGCGGCCGGATGCGGTTGAACACGGTCAACGACGGTGAGGCATTCGGGAGGCCCTGGCTGGTGGAGGCGCCCGACATCCTCGACCTGGTCGCACCCGAGCGGGCCAAGCTGACCGGCACTCTGGCGGCCTGGCTGGATGCGCTGCGCCTGCCGGCAAAGCTGCTGGTCTGCTCACGGCGGGACCTGGCGGCGCCGGTTTCGACCGGGGCAGGCGGGACCGGATTCGCCGCCGAACTTCAGTCCGAGCTCGAAGCGGCGTTCGGGCCGGGAAGCGTCGGCCGGCCGGTGTTCCGGCGGCAGGTGTTCCTGTCGATCGCCGGTGGGGATTGTCGGGAGGAGCACCGCCTGGCCGGAGACCCACCGATCATGGCCAGCGCCTCCTTCCAGCCGGTCCGGCAACCTCCCGCCCTGGCCGAGGGCCCCTGGCGAGAGCTCCCTTCTGCCCTCCTCGCAGGCGGACGGTGGATGGTTTCGCTCTGGCTGGAGCGGCTGCCCGGGGTCGAGCTTGAGCCTGGTTGGCTCTGGATCCTGGTCGGGCTGGGCTGCGAATTCGATCTGCTGCTGGAGATATGGCCCCGGTCCGAGGGCGAAGCGGATCGCAGCCTCCAGCGTCGGATGCGCGGCCTGAGAGCCCGCCAGCTGGTGGCCGGCGGCCGAGGGGACGTCGACGACCCTGGGGTCGAGGCGGCGATGGATTCGGCCTCCCAGTTGCGCCGGGTGCTGGCAACCTCCCAGGGACGGCTGTTCGACCTCGCTGTCAGCGTGACCGTGGCGGCAGGAACAGCCAGGGGAGCCGGCGAGCTCGCCGCGGAGCTGGGCTCGCGGACCGCGCAGCTCCGAGGACGGCTGGTTCGAGCCTGGTGCGATCAGGCTCCGGCCCGGATGAGAACTGCTTTGAGATCGGGCCGAGGGCACAGCCGCACGCGGGTCGTCCACACCGCGGAGCTGGCCTCCTGCTGGCCCTGGCTCGACGGCTGGAACGGCCGGGTGTCGGGCGCCGCCCGGATCGGCAGCCACCTGCGGACCGGGGCTCCCGTGTGGCTGGCGCTGTTTGACCAGGGGTCCCTGCCCAATGCCAACCTGGGGGTGGTGGCGGCTTCGGGGAGCGGCAAGTCCTACCTGGGCGGACTCCTGGGACTGGAGGCGATCCGCCTGGGCGTCCGGACGGTCGTGATCGACCCCGAGAACGAGCACCGGCGCTGGTGCGAAGCCGCGGGAGGTCAGTACCTGGAGATCGGGGGGTCGCTGGCGACGAGCTTCAACCTCCTGGAGATGGCCGAGCCGGCGGCGGCCCCCAGTGCGGTGGCCGAGCTGTTCTCGCTCCTCTGGGGACCCTTGTCCCCAGCCGAGATCGGCTGCGTCACCGAGGCCGTCACGGGGACGTTGCACGAGGCGGGTGATCAGCCCGCAGTGATCTCAGACTGCCTGCCGCGACTGCGACGCACTGAGGTCGGCGAGTCTCTGGCGGGCCGGCTGCTGCCGTGGCTCGACGGCCCCGCCGGAGCGCTCTTCAACCACCCTGGAAGGGGCCCCACGGTGGGGACCGTGGCCGGGGTCGGCCTCCGCGACCTCCCGGCGGCCTGGGTTCCCGCGGCCACGCTGCTGATCTCTCACTGGCTATGGTCCTGGATCCGAACCGAGCCGGGCCCCAAGCAGGCAATCGTGGATGAGGCCGGACTGCTTGCGGACAACGCTCCCCTGCAGCGCCTCATGGCCCACCTGGCACGGCGCATCCGCAAGTACCAGGGCTCGCTGCTGCTGCTCACTCAGTCCGCCGGCGACCTTCTGGGCAGCGCCGCCGGGGAGGTGATGGCGGTGAACTCCGCAACCATGCTGCTGGGGAACCAACACCCGGCCGCCGCTCAGCGCCTCCAGCGGGCATTCCTGCTCGACGACGCCCAGCGGGGCTGGCTGGAGGGAGCCTCCCGAGGTGAATTCCTGCTGCTCATGGGGAGCACGCGCTCGCCTGTCCGGGTCGAAGCTCCTCCGCTCTATCATCGGCTCCTCACCACCGCAGCTCCGGGCTGAGCTGCCCAGGGGGCCCGGGGGCAGCTTGGTCCCTGAGGGCCCGGTCTAGAATCAATCGCAATGGGCCGGGTTCTGTTCGTTCGGCTGACCGATCGCGGCCGGGCTGATGCGGCCGAGTGGGCCGGTGCCGTCAGGGACTTCGCGTCCAGCCGCGAGTGGCGGTCGGAGCCGATGTGGCTCGCCACCGAGGCGTCCCAGGGGCTCTTCGAGATGGAGTACCTGCGTCACCTTCGGGTGGAGGCGCAGGAGCCGGTCTTCGGAGCTGGGTTCATCCGCCTGGCCGGTGACGAAACCGATGCCCTGGCAGTTTGCTACGGCCTGCTCCGTCTCACTGCCAGGCACGGGGGGCGGGCGGTGGTCACTGACCCCGCGAACCCGATCCGCAAGCAGCGCCAGGTAGCCGTGGTCGAGGGACAAGTGAGTGGCCCTCGGAGCATCGATGAGGTGATGGTGTCTGGACCCATCTTCAAGCGGCTCCCCGCGGACACCATCACCTTCTACCCGCCCCGCTACTGGGCGGCCACCCTGCCCGGTCCTGAGAGCCCGCCGGGCTGGTGGAGCTTCGCCATCCAGGGAATGCGCGCGCGTGCGCGGGGATTCCTCGAGGCCGAGGCCGAGGCGATGCGCATCTACCGCAGCCTGCGGGCCATCGGCTGAGCTCTTGCGCGCAGTGGTCCAGCGGGTCAGCCAGGCCCGGGTGGTGATCGCCGGGGAACAGGTGGCGGCCATCGCTGAGGGTTTGCTGATCTACCTGGGCGTGGCACCCGGCGACACCCCCGAGGTGGCTCGGCATCTGGCCGGGAGGCTGGCCCAGCTGCGTATCTTCCCTGACCCGGCGGGCAGGATGAACCGGTCCGTCCTCGACGTCGGTGGCGAAGCGCTGGTGGTCAGCCAGTTCACCCTGTTCGCCGACAACCGCAGGGGGCACCGCCCCTCGTTCATCTCGGCCGCGCCGCCGGACGTGGGCCGGCAGCTCTGCCGGGCCTTGGCGGATCAGCTCCGCCTCCTCGGGATCGCCCCCGTGCAGGAGGGTCATTTCGGGTCCCACATGTCGGTGGAGTCCGCCAACGACGGGCCGGTGACGATCGTCGCCAGCAGCCACGAGGAGCCCTGGCAGGCCGACTGCGGCTGAATGCCACCGGCGGGCCGCCTCGCCGGACGTAGGGGAGCAGGAAGCGCCGGAGTTGGGGAGGAGGGGTCGGCTTGGGCGAACTCAACTCGCTGCTGAACTCGTGGATCTTGCTCGGCCAGGGGATCGTCGGCAGCCTGGGCACCCTGGCCTTCGTCTGCGCCTTCGTCTGGCGGGTCGTCGCTCCCAATCCCCACAGTGCGATGGAGGCCCAGCGCTGGTTGGGCCGGATCGCCGTGGGGACCTTGGGGGTGGAGCTGGCCGGGCTGCTCACCCATGTGCTGCTGGCGGCGGTGCCCAGCAGCCTCGGATGAGCGGTGTTCGCGCTGAGCTTCCCCAGCTTCGACCTCCACCCGCTCTCACTCCTGGACCACCTGGTCGGCGGAGCCCTCTCCCAGTTCGTCGGCTCGTCGCGCGGGGCCCTCAACGCCGCCCTGGGCACGTATCTCTTCGGGACCTACGACGCCGCCTCCCCACTGCGCCGAGAGCCTTTTACCGACACCCCCGGGGTGGCGTCGATCAACCACCTGCTGATCGGAGCCGGGTCCGCCCTGGTGGTGGCGGTACTCATCTACAGCTCGCTGCGCACAGTCACCAGCGCCGGGGGCGACCCCCACCACCTCCTCCAGGCGGTGCTGCCCCGGGTGCTGGTGGCGCTGGCCCTGGCAATCTTCAGCCTGCCCCTGATCCAGCAGGCGATCAACCTCAACAACGCCCTGTCCGACGTGGTCGTTGGAGGTGGGAGCCTGGACCTCGCCAGCCTGCCCTGGAACTCGCCCCTCAGCGGCCCTGCCCTGCAGTCCGCCTCCACCAACATGTTCCTGCTGGCCTTCGCCGCCGCCCTGGTCGTCGCCGTGGTGATCCTGGCCCTCGCCTACGTGGTCAGGTATACCCTGCTGGCGGTGCTCTGCGCCAGCGCCCCACTGGCTGGAATCGCCTGGATTCTCCCCGAGACCAGGGCCTTCGGGCGCCAGTGGCTGCGCCTCCTGGTGGTCGCCCTGTTCATGCAGTTCATCCAACTTCTCGTGCTCAGAACGGCCGTGGCCCTGGCCTTCGCACGGAGCCACGGCGTGGCCGGCATGCTCTACGCCTTCGCGGCCGTCTACCTGACCCTGCGGGTGCCCGGGGCGCTCAACGTGGCTTCCCACTTCGCCACCAGCGCTGCGGGCGCGGGGCGGCGCTGGACCCGAGCGGCGAAAAGGCTCGCGGCGACAGAGCTCTGAGGCTCGGTCAGAGGGTGACGTGAACCTCTCGCAGCGGGGTCTCCCAGGCCGACTCCAGCCTCCTGAAGAACTCGGTGCCCCGCAGCGATGGCCGACCGGCCAGGGGACCGAAGGTCAGCTCAGCCCGCGCCACCGGCAGGGTGGGAGACCACACCAGAGAGGAGACGTCGGCTGCCTTCCCGCAGCCGGGGCAGACCGCCTGCATCGGGTCCGGCGTGGGAAAGCTCAGGGCAAAGAACTCCAGCTCCACCCCGCAGCCGGGGCAGTCGGCCCGGTAGCCGTGCAGCGGCTTGGTGTCGAAACCCTCGGGGCCAGGGTCTGGGTAGCAGCGGAGCACTCCCGCCTCCAGCCGGACCTCGCCACGGGCAGCGCCAGCCAGGGGAACGAGCCTCCCGGAGGTCAGAAGCCTGGCGAAGGCGGGCCCGGGTAGAAGCAGCCCGGTCTCAGGGTCCAAGATCGCCAGCTGCATCTCTGCGAGGAGTTCCACCGCAGCCTGCAACTCTTGGAGGTCGGGGACATGCTCCGGATCCTGGGGGAGCAGGTGGAGCCAGGTGCGGTGGCCGTGGGGAGCGTGGCTGGGCTCGGCCCGAAACGACAGCATCATCTGGGCGAGATCGTAACCGGCCCCAGGAGGAGGCCCGGGCGGACGGTTGGTAGGCGATGAGCATGGGCCGCATCAAGACCGGGCTTGCCGTGGTCGGCACCTGCGCGGCGCTCTCGATCGTGCTGCCGCCGCTGGCCGGACTCATGAACGCCGTGGGATCGGTCACCCTGCTGGCCCTGGGCGGCTACACAGCCTACCGGGCATGGGCCTGGATGGAGACGGTGGTGGAGGCCTCTCGGCGTCCCACCACCGTTCGCCGCAACCTGGAGAAGGCATCCTCGCCCGAGCCCCCCTCGCCGGACCGGACCAGGTCTCGGAGCCGGGCCCCCAAGGAGCAGGCGGCGGTGCCCCCGGACGATCCACCGGAGCGGGGCCTGCGCTGGCCGGGCCTGCCCGCGCCATCTTTGGCCGGCCTGCGAGCCCCTCGGGAGAGGTAGCCCTGGGCCGCGCGACCGCTGCCGGGACCCCGTTTGAGATCGAGGGCTCGACCGGCTACTGCTACGATCGGGTCATGGAGGTGGTGAAGATCCGGCCGCGGGGATACTGCCACGGCGTGGTCGAGGCGGTGCGGGCGCTTCGCCAGGCTGCCGACGAGCACCAGGGGGAGCCGGTGGCAATGCTCGGCTACCTGGTCCACAACGAGCATGTGACTCGGGAGTTTGCCGAGAGAGGGGTCCGATTGATCGACGCACCCTCCCGCCTGGAGGCTCTGGAGGAAGTGAGCGAGGGCACCGTGGTGCTGACCGCCCACGGCGTTTCGCCCGAGGTCAAGCAGCGGGCCAAAGCCAAGGGTCTCAACGTGGTCGACGCCACCTGCAGCGACGTGGTGCGCACCCATGACTTGGTCCAGCGCCTCACCGCCGACGGCTACACGGTCATCTACATTGGCAAGGCGGGCCACCCCGAACCTGAGGGGGTCCTTGGCGAGGCGCCTGACAAGATCCACCTGGTCCAATCGCTGGAGGACGTCGACCGGCTGGAGCTGTCCGACGAGAAGTTGGCCGTGACCACCCAGACCACGCTCTCGGTCTGGGACACGCGGTCGATCATCGACCGGCTCCGCCGGCGCTTCCCCCACATCGAGGTTCACAACGAGATCTGCAACGCGACTCAGGAGCGCCAGCAAGCTGCGGTGGAGGCGGCCAAGGACTGCGATGTGGTGATTGTGGTCGGCAGCTGGCGCAGCAGCAACAGCCAGCGCCTGGTCCAGGTGGTCCACGAGCTAGCGGGACGGCCCGCCTACCTGGTCGACACAGCGTCCGACCTCAAACCGGAGTGGTTCGTGGGTTGCAATCGGGTCGGGGTGACCGCCGGGGCATCAACCCCGACCATGCTGACCAGAGAGGTCATCGCCGCCCTGGAGCTGATGGCGGCGGCCGAGTCGGCACAGGTGGCCGCCGGAGCCTGAGGGCGCCTCCGGACCGAGCCCGGGCGCCGGGGTGCTGCTCAGGAAGCCAGGTGAGCGGACAGCTGATCGGAGGTGAACTCCTCCTTCCGGACCCTGAAGTCGAAGTAGAGCAGGACCAGCCCGACCAGAATGATCGGCGCCACCAGGATCGACGAGATCACCGAGCCGAGGTCGAACAGCACCGCCCCCAGGGGATGTCCGGTCCCGCCACCCAGGGAGCCGAGCAGGGCCACCAGGAGGTCGAGGATGAGCCCGGCGATGATCTCGACCACGAAGAGCACCAGGATCACCCCGAAGGCGCGCCATGCCCCTCCTCGGGTCAGCTCCCAGCTGCGCTGGACGGCCGGCCACGGCGAACTCCGCTCGATCACCAGGACGGGGACCGACAGGCTGAGCCTGATCGAGACGCCGACCGCCGTGACGACGGCGGCCAGGACTAGCAGGAAGTCGAGAAGGCTGCCGAGGGTGCCGAGGGTGCCGAGGGCGGCATGGAGCAGCACCGCCACCACCGCCAGCACGAGCAGGGCGACCACGTAGAGGGCGCTGACCAAAACGATCAGTCCAATGAGCGACGGCCAGCGCCCGAGCGCGAACCGATAGGCGCTGCCCAGGGAGGTGCTCTGATCAAGGTGGCGGTCGGCGACCACCTTGGTCAACGCCGCCTCTTGGAGAGGGAACACCACCAGCAGCCCGACCAGCAGCAGAAGCAGGCTGATTCCCAACTCGGGGACGATCCAGCTAACTACGGCATGCCACTGGACAGCGAGCAGATGATGGCGAGCGGCCCGCTTGAGCAGCGCCGTCGGCGCCTTGGGAAGGGCCAGCCGGATCAGGTCCGAGAGCAGCTGGAAGGGCACCTGCAGGACCCCCACCACCAGCACAACCAGGAGGAGGTTCCTGGCGTAGAGGCCGAACACCGTGTCCAGGAGGTCAGAGAGTCGCAGGGGTTTGAGCTGGAATCCCGGTGGCGGCGGGTTCATGGCCGGAGGGTACACGGCCGGGGCCTGATCGGTACCATCGGTGCCGTGGTGAATGAATCGCCGCGGCGTCCCCTGACGGCCGAGCTGGTCGATCCAGGAGCGGGCTCCCGGGCGCGGCTCGCCGCCCTGCTACTGGCAACGGCCCCTCTGCTGGCCCACCTGGGATGGAGGTGGTGGAACCAGGGCCGAGGCCGGAGGGTGACAAGGCTGCCCTCTGCCCCGCCCTCCGCAGCCGCTGTTGAGAGAACCGAGGTCGAGGTGGTGAGGCGCCCGCTGGGCGGGCGGCGGGTGAGGATGGTCTGCACGCGCTGGCTGGTGCCTGCGGCTCCGTTGCAAGCCAGCTCGGTCATCCCGATACGATCGAGGCATCGCTGGCTGCGGCCTGCCGTGCGGCTGGCCACCCTTGCCTTGCAACAGGGCCGAGGGTCGAGGCCTACCGAGCCGCAGCTACTCCCGCGGTTAGCAGGGCCCGCGCGCCAAGACGACGCCTGAACGCTCACCTGCGCAACGTGGGGCGCCGCGCGGGGCGGCTTGGGCTTTCGACCAACTCGAGGTGGTCGGCTGCCGAGGCTGCGCCGCAGCTAGGGCGCCTTTCCCCGCAGTCAATCCGGAGGGCGTCGGCCTCTTCGAGGCGGGCGCATCGGGGCGTCGGGGGACTGGCGAGTTCGCATCCGCGGAGAACCGCCACCCGCTGACTCCAAGTC
>Ga0182014_10002470_pt1 | contig 23247 bp, 21 predicted proteins | sample 612S2DmetaG_FD_120489 | JGI IMG/M metagenome (GOLD analysis project Ga0182014, IMG submission 120489) | Permafrost microbial communities from Stordalen Mire, Sweden - 612S2D metaG | ecosystem: Environmental > Terrestrial > Soil > Wetlands > Permafrost | place: Sweden: Stordalen | collected...
CGGATGCTCCGGCGCAAGCCGGTAGTCGACGGACACCACGATGGCCTCCGCGCCGACGGCGTGAGCGCGGGCGACGGGATCGTGGGTGTCCAGGTCGCCGATCGCCCAGCCGCCGCCGTGGTAGAAGACGACGACGGGCAGGCCCGTGTCAGCCCCGGTCGGCGGCCAGTAGATCCGGACCGGGATTTCGCTTAGGTCGCCGTAACCCACCGTCCGGTTCTCTATCCGCAGGTCCGGAAGCATTTCCGGGGGTGTCTGCAGCAGTTTGATCCCGGCGCGCGCGACTTCGACGCCGTCGGCGGCGGTGAAGGTCATCGGGAATGCGTCGAGCAGCCCCTTAAGCGTTGGATCGATCTCTGGTTTTGCGGTGGTGCGCTCCGTCATAAGCTTGAATCTACGGGTGCAGCGCAGCCTGCAACGCCGCGAGTCCGCGATCCAGCGCCGCCGTCGCGGCAGGCACCACGCCGGCGTAGGCGATAAAGCCGTGCACCATCGTCTCGGCGTTATCCACCTCGACGGGGACGCCGGCGGCGGCCAGTAGCTCGCCGTACCGGATTCCGTCATCGCGCAGCGGGTCGTAGCCGGCGACGCCGATGTAGGCCGGCGCGAGATCGGCCAAGTTCTTCGCCCGCCCCGGCGCCATTCCTGGCGGCGGATCGGACATGTCGATTCCTCCTGCGTACCAACGGGAGAACGCGGCGACGGCCTTGACGTCAAGGATCGGCGCGGAGGCGTTTTCGGTGAACGACGGCAGCGTCGAGTCCCACAGCGTGGCGGGATACCACAACAGCTGAAACGCGATCGGCGGCCCACCGCTATCGCGGGAGCGCTGTGCCATAACCGCGGAGATATTGCCGCCCGCGGAATCCCCGGCGACGGCTATCCGTGTGGTGTCTGCGCCGATCTCAGAGCCGTGATGGGCGACCCAGAGTGTTGCGGCCCAGGCATCTTCGATGGCGGCGGGATAGGGGTGTTCGGGCGCCAGCCGGTAGTCGACGGACACCACGATGGCGCCGGCGCCCACGGCATGCTGGCGGGAAGAACCGTCGTAGGTGTCCAAGTCACCGATGACGAACCCGCCGCCGTGAAAGTACAGCACGACGGGTTGTGCTGTGTTATCGCCGGGATCGGTTGGCGGCCAGTAGATCCGGATATCGATGGGGCCCGCCGGCCCCTGGATGACCCGGTCCTCGACCCGCAGTTCGGGGTGCAGCGGCCGGCGGGGCAGGTCTGCGAACCGCTGCCGCGCCGCGTCGATCCCGTCGTCCATTGATAGCCGGAACGGAACCGCATCCAGTACCTTCAGCAAGATGTCGTCGATAGCGGGTCTCTGGTCGGCTGTTCTGTCCAAGGTGGGCATGGAGGTACCGTACGCACCTCGCCTGGTGGCCGCGGGCTGGGTTGTGGCCGGCTGGGCCGGCCTGGCCTACGGCGTCTACCTGACGGTGGTCGCGTTGCGCTCGCCACCGGGAACTGAACTGACCGGCCACTGGATTCTGCAGGCGCCGTTCAAGGCATCGATGGCGCTGTTGCTGACCGTAGCTGCGGCGGCGCACCCGATCGTCCGCGAGCGGCGGTGGCTGATGCCGGCGCTGCTGCTGTCGGGCGTCGGCGACTTTGCGTTGGCGATCCCATGGTGGACGGGGTCATTCGTCTTCGGGCTGGGTGCATTCCTGTTGGCGCACCTGTGTTTCATAGCCGCGTTGCTCCCGCTGGTTGAGAAGCGGTTGCCGTCGCGACCGCGCATCGCCACCGTCGTTCTGATGTGCCTGGCGGCCACGGTGCTGCTGGCGTCGTTCTGGTCGCACCTCGGCCGCGACAGGCTGACAATTCCGGTGACCGCTTACATCATCGTGCTGACCGTGATGGTGTGTGCGGCGCTGCTGGCGCGGCTGCCGACGATCTGGGCCGCGGTTGGGGCGGTTTGTTTCGCGATGTCGGACGCGATGATCGCCGTCGGCCGGTTCATCCTGGACAACGATGCGTTGTCGGTGCCGATCTGGTGGTTGTACGCCACCGCGCAGATCCTGATTACGGCTGGGTTCTTCTTTGGCCGAGAGGGTTTCGGTGACGCCCCCGCTGCCGCTCGTGGCGGCGTCCATGAATCGGCCGAGAGCTAGTTGTTTGCAACGTATCTCGTGACTCGGGGGCGACGTGAACCGGACTGGTAGCACCCGCACGCCTGTCGAGGTGGAGCCGATCGCGCGGGTGCTGCCGATGCTGTCGGTGCCGCATCTGGATCGCGACTTCGATTACCTGGTGTCCGCCGAGCAGTCCGACGATGCCCAGCCCGGGGTGCGGGTGCGGGTGCGCTTCCACGGTCGGCTGGTCGACGGGTTCGTCTTGGAGCGCCGCAACGACACCGATCACACCGGCAAGCTGGGCTGGCTCGATCGCGTCGTATCCGCCGAGCCGGTGCTCACCGCGGAAATCCGCCGTCTGGTCGACGCGGTGGCGGCGCGCTACGCGGGGACCCGGCCGGACGTGCTGCGGCTGGCGGTGCCGGCCAGGCACGCCAAGGTGGAGAAGGAATCCGCGGTGATCCCCGTCCTGCCGGTGGTCGCGCCCGTGGACCCGTCGGGCTGGGAGGTTTACGGGCGCGGGGGACAGTTCCTGTCCGCCCTGTCCGAATCACGAGCCGCCCGCGCCGTCTGGCAGGCGCTACCGGGCGAACCGTGGGCGGACCGATTTGCCGAGGCCGCCGCGCAAACTATCCGCACAGGAAGAGCGGTGCTGGTGATCGTGCCAGACCAGCGGGATCTGGACACGTTGTGCGAGGCCGCGATAGCCCGGATCGATGAGCACAGCGTTGTGTCCCTCTCGGCCGGCCTGGGGCCGGCGGCACGCTACCGCCGCTGGCTTGCGGCGCTGCGGGGCAGCGCGCGGCTGGTGATCGGCACGCGCAGCGCGGTTTTTGCGCCGCTCAGCGACCTGGGACTGGTCATGGTCTGGTCCGACGCCGACGACAGCCTGGCCGAGCCGCGGGCACCGTATCCGCATGCCCGCGAGGTCGCGATGTTGCGCGCGCATCAGGCTCGGTGCGCGGCGCTGATCGGTGGCTACTCCCGGACCGCGGAAGCTCATGCGTTGGTGCGCAGCGGGTGGGCGCACGACGTGGTCGCGCCACGCGCGGTCGTTCGTGCCCGCACCCCGCGGGTGGTCGCGCTTGACGACAGCGGGTACGCCGAGGAACGCGACCCGGCGGCGCGCACCGCGCGACTTCCGTCCATCGCGCTGCGGGCCGCACGCGCAGCGCTGGACTCCGGCGCCCCGGTGCTGGTGCAGGTGCCCCGGCGCGGCTACGTACCGTCGCTGGCCTGTGCGCGCTGCCGCACGATCGCGCGTTGCCGGCACTGCAACGGTCCGCTGTCGGTGCAGGAAAGCGCGGGCCCTGGGCCCGCAACATACACCGTCTGCCGCTGGTGCAGCCGTGCCGATCCGACGCTGAGCTGCGCGCGCTGCGGATCTGATGCCGTGCGTGCCGTGGTGGTCGGCGCCCGGCGCACCGCTGAAGAGCTCGGACGCGCGTTCCCCGGGACCGCAGTGATCACCTCAGCGGGCGAGGCGATCGTGGCTGAAGTCGGGGCCAAACCGGCCCTGGTGGTCGCCACTCCGGGGGCTGAACCGCGCGCGTCGGGCGGGTACGGGGCGGCGCTGCTGTTGGATACCTGGGCGCTGCTGGGCAGGCAGGACCTGCGCGCGGCCGAGGACGCGCTGTGGCGCTGGATGACGGCGGCCGCGCTGGTGCGGGCGCGCGGCGACGGCGGCGTGGTGACGGTGGTCGGCGATTCCTCCATCCCGACGGTCCAATCGCTGATCCGATGGGACCCGGTGGGTCACGCCGAAGACGAACTGGCGGCGCGGAGCGAAGTCGGCCTGCCGCCCTGTGTGCACATGGCGGCGATCGACGGCTCCACCGAAGCGGTGCACGCGCTGCTTGACGAGGCGCAGCTGCCCGACCACGAAACTATGCAAGCCGATCTGCTCGGCCCGGTGGATCTCCCGGCGGGTGCGCGCCGGCCGGCGGGGACCCCTACCGACGTGCCGGTGATCAGGATGCTGGTGCGGGTGCGGCGCGAGCAGGGCCTGGCGCTGGCGGCGGCGCTACGCCGCGGCGTGGCTGTGCTCAGCGCCCGGCAAACCCATCAGCCCGTGCGGGTGCAGATCGATCCCCTGCACATCGGGTAGGCCGCTGCTGAATGTTTGTCGGCGCTAGCCGCCGTTGCCACCCGTGCCCCCTTGGCGGTGGCAATATCGTCATCGTTCATCCCGAAGGCAAGACTTGCGCCGCCGCCGCCACCCCCACCGACGCCTGGATTACCGCCCACGACAGGGTCTCGGGGGCTGCCATCACGAACGACATCGTCGTCTCGCTCTCCACCGCCCCATAGCAAAGTTGCCCCTTAGCCGGGGATCGTAGCGCGACCGGTGGTGGTTTTCAGCAGCTGTCTCCGTATTAAGGATCGGGCCACGTCAAGTTGCCCAACCCGCACCGCAGGGCTACGTGTCAGGTCAGCCTGGTTGTCCGGCCTGGCCGAGTAGCTTCCCGCCGGCGCCGCCGCTGCCAACCAGCGAACCGCCATTTCCTCCGCTACCGCCGGCTCCTTGTGGCCCGTTAGCTGCGCCGCCGGCGCCCCCGGCGCCGTACAACCCAGCGTTGCCACCGTTTCCGGCCGTCGAGTCGGTCGGTCCGCCGGTGATGGCCCCACCGCTGCCGCCGTTACCGCTCAGCAGGCCCCCGGTGCCGCCGTTGCCACCCCTGCTATCGCCGCCGGAAGCCTCACCGCCCGCGCCGCCCTGGCCGATTAGCCCGGCATTGCCGCCGCTGCCGCCCGTCCCGCCGTTGCCGAGCGCCGTTGTCGTGGCGTTCGCTCCGCCGCTGCCGCCGTCGCCGGCCAGCATCCCGCCCGCGCCGCCGTCACCTCCGTTGCCGACCGCGGTGTCTCCGCCGCCACCGGCCCCTCCGGCCCCGCCATCGCCGAGCAGCCAGGACCTACCGCCGCCGCCACCATTGCCACCGTCGCCACCGTCCGCGGAGAGGTTGTTGCCGTCACCGCCCGCGCCGCCCGCGCCGGCGGGGCCTATCACCGCGTTGCCGCCGGCGCCACCATTGCCGCCGTTACTACCAACGCCACTGGTATTGCTGCCGCCGGCCCCACCGATCCCACCGGCGCCAAATAGGCCGGTGTTACCCCCTGCTCCGCCGTTGCCGGCGTTATAGCCGTCGCCTGTCGCCGCCCCGCCCGCGCCGCCGGACCCGCCGGCCCCGTACAGCCACCCGCCGCGGCCGCCGGCACCGCCGTTCCCGCCGGCCGTGGGAGGGAAGATGCCGCCGTTGCCGGCGCTCCCGACGCCACCGTCGCCCCCGGCTCCGAACAGCCCGGCGCTGCCGCCCGCGCCGCCGTTCGAGTCGAATGCGGTCCCGGTCGCGGTGCCGCCGCTGCCGCCCGCGCCCCAGAGCAGTCCCCCACGACCACCGTCACCGGCAGTGCCGCCCGTGGTAAAGACTTCGTCGCCGCCTGTCCCACCGACGCCGAACAGTCCTGCGTTGCCGCCGTTTCCCCCCGCCGTGCCGGTCCCGCGCGACGGGCCTGCGTCCCCACCGTTGCCGGCTGCGCCATACAGCAGCCCGGCGTTGCCGCCATTACCCCCGCCACCGGCGGCGGTGTCGCCGTCACCGCCGGTCCCGCCGGTCCCGCCGTTGCCGCCTAGCCATCCGCCATGACCACCCTCGCCACCACTGCCGCCGTAACCGCCGGTGCCGGGCTGGGTTGCGGAGGCGCCGCCCTCCCCGCCGGCTCCACCGTCGCCGAAGAGCCCGGCATGGCCGCCGGCCCCGCCATTGCCGCCGTTAAAACCGACGTTCACGGTGAACCCACCGGCTCCGCCGGTTCCGCCTGTCCCGTAGAGCCACCCGCCGTGGCCACCGGAGCCCCCGGCGCCACCGGCGATGCCGGAATCAAACTCGGAGAAGGCGCCGGACCCGCCGGCTCCGCCGTTGCCGATCAGCCCGGCCGCTCCGCCGTTGCCGCCGTTCGCGCCGTAGGTGGTCGGGGAGTAGCCGTTGCCGCCGTTGCCGTACAGGAGTCCACCGGCCCCGCCGTTGGGGCTTGAGGCTGTTCCGGCGGCGCCGTTCCCGATCAGGGGCCGGTCTAGGAATGTCTCGGCGGGCGCGTTGACGGCGTTGAGCAGGTTCTGTTGGGCGCTTGCCTCGGCGCTGGCGTATTCCGCCGCGCCGCTACTCATCAGCTGCACGAACTGTTGATGGAACGACGCCGCTTGGGCGCTGAGCGCTTGGTATGCCTGGGCGTGGGCGCCAAATAGTGACGCGATTGCTGCCGAGACTTCGTCGGTGCCCGCAGCGATTACTCCCGCGGTCGGGAAGGCCGCCGCCGCGTTGGCCTGGCTGATCGCCGTACCGATGTTCGCCAGATCCGTTGCGGCCGACGATACGTACTCCGGAGCTGCGACCACAAACGACATCCGGCGTCCTCCTGATAACAGCAGCCGCGACCATCCGAGAGGGCTGAATTGTAACGCGGCACACCGGAACATGCCTCTGGCTATAGTACATATGAGAAATAATCGCGTGCTGCTACATTATCGATTCTTTAGCTCGTAGGAGGGGGCCACGATGCCGGCAGAAAACGCTACGGCAGCCGACGAGTCGCTAGATGTGATCACCGAGGCGCTGCTGACGGCGTCCCGATTGGTGATGACCATCTCGGCCCGATCCACAGCGCAGGTCGACGAGAGCATTACCATCGCGCAGTTCCGGACGCTGGTGACCCTGTCGAATCAGGGTCCGATCAACCTGGCCACCTTGGCCGGCCTGCTGGGTGTGCAACCGTCGGCGACCGGCCGGATGGTCGACCGGCTCGTCGCCGCCGGACTGATCGACCGTCTGCCGCACCCGACCTCGCGGCGTGAGCTGCTCGCCACGCTGACCGATCGGGGACGAGACGTCGTCCGGCATGTCACCGAGCACCGACGTGCCGAAATCGCCCGGATTGTGGAAAACATGCAGGCGGGGGAGCGGCACGGGCTGGTACGGGCCCTGAAGGCGTTCACCGCTGCCGGCGGAGAGCCCGACACAACGCTCGACTTCGATCTGTAGGCGGCTCATCGTTTTTCGGCGGTGAGCCCCGGGTACCTAGACTGGGCCGGTGCGCCTTGTCTTTGCCGGCACCCCTGAACCCGCGCTGCCCGCGCTGCGTCACCTCGTCGACTCACCCCGTCACGAAGTGGTCGCAGTCCTCACCCGACCCGACGCCGCCTCCGGACGCCGGGGCAAGCCGGAACCGTCGCCGGTGGCCCGCGAGGCGCTCGAGCGCGGCATTCCGGTGTTGCGGCCGTCGCGGCCGAACTCGCCAGAATTCGTGGCCGAACTGTCGGAACTGGCACCCGAGTGTTGCCCGGTGGTGGCTTACGGTGCGTTGCTAGGCGACGGGCTGCTCGCCGTTCCTCCGCAGGGCTGGATCAACCTGCACTTCTCGCTGCTGCCCGCCTGGCGCGGTGCGGCGCCGGTGCAGGCCGCCATCGCGGCGGGAGACGCGATCACCGGGGCGACAACATTCCAGATCGAACCGAGCATGGATTCCGGACCGGTGTACGGCGTTGTCACCGAGACGATTCGGCCGACCGATACCGCGGGCGATCTGCTGGCGCGACTTGCGGTTTCGGGTGCGGCGCTGTTGTCGACCACGCTGGACGGCGTCGCCGACGGGACACTCACGCCGCGACCGCAGCCGGCCGACGGGGTCAGCGTGGCGCCGAAGATCAGCGTCGAGCAGGCCCGGGTGCGCTGGGACGTGCCGGCACAGGTCGTGGAGCGTCGGATCCGCGCCGTCACACCCAACCCGGGCGCCTGGACACTGATCGGTGACATGCGGGTCAAACTGGGACCGGTGCACCTCGACGGGGTATCCCCAGAACCGTTGCCGCCCGGCGTTATGCATGTCGACCGCACCAGCGTCTGGATCGGTACCGGATCGGAGCCGGTGCGGCTGGGCCAAATTCAGCCGCCCGGAAAGAAACTCATGAACGCCGTCGACTGGGCCCGCGGGGCCAGGCTCGATTCCGCAGTGCGGGCATCGTGAGCTCCGGCAGGCCGGAGAACCGGGGGCCGAAAAGGCGCAGTCCACGCCGGCCGCTGGACCCCGCGCGGGCCGCCGCGTTCGAGGTGCTTCGGGCCGTCAGCGAGCGCGACGCGTACGCGAACCTGGCATTGCCGCCGCTGCTGCGGCAGCGCGGTATCACCGGCCGCGATGCGGCATTTGCCACCGAGCTGACCTATGGCACTTGCCGGAGCAGGGGCCTGCTCGACGCGGTCATCGGTTCGGCCGCCGGACGTCCGCCGGACGAGATCAATCCCGTGCTGCTCGACCTGCTCCGGCTCGGCACCTATCAGCTGTTGCGCACCCGGGTCGATGCCTATGCCGCGGTGTCCACCACCGTCGAACAAGCCGGATTCGAATTCGACTCGGCGCGAGCGGGTTTCGTCAACGGCGTGTTGCGCACCATTGCCGGGCGCGACGAGTTGTCCTGGGTCGACGAGCTGGCACCCGACCCGGCCGTCGACCCGATCGGGCACGCCGCGTTCGCCCACGCCCACCCGCGCTGGATAGCTCAAGCCTTCGCCGACGCCCTGGGTGCGTCGGCCGGTGAGCTCGAGGCGTTACTGGCGTGCGACGACGAACGGCCGCAGGTGCACCTGGCCGCGCGTCCGGGAGTGCTGACCGCCGAAGAGCTGGCCTCCAAATTGGACCCAGCGACGGGTGGGACCGTCGGCCGCTATTCGCCCTATGCCGTGTACCTGCTCGGCGGCGATCCCGGACAGCTGGCACCGGTGCGCGACGGTCAAGCCCTGGTGCAGGACGAGGGCAGTCAGTTGGTGGCCCGCGCCCTGACGCTGGCCCCAGTTGAGGCCGATAGTGGCCGATGGCTGGATCTGTGCGCCGGCCCCGGCGGCAAGACCGCGCTGCTGGCCGGACTGGGCTTGGCGTCCGGCGCCCGGGTCACGGCGGTCGAGCCGTCGGCGCCCCGCGCGGACCTGGTGGAGCAGAACACCCGCGGGCTTCCGGTGGATGTGCTGCGGGTCGACGGACGCTCCACCGGCCTTGACCCGGGTTTCGACCGGGTGCTGGTCGACGTGCCCTGCACGGGGCTGGGCGCATTGCGCCGCCGGCCAGAGGCCCGCTGGCGGCGTACCCAGACCGACGTGCCGGCGCTGGCCAAGCTGCAACGCGAGCTACTGGCCGCAGCGATTGCGCTGACCCGGCCCGGCGGGGTGGTGCTGTACGCCACCTGCTCGCCGCATCTGGCCGAGACGGTCGGCGTGGTCGGCGACGCGCTGCGCCGTCATCCGGTCAGTGCGCTGGATGCCCGACCGCTGTTCGAGCCCGTCCAGGCGGGCCTCGGGGATGGGCCCTACGCGCAGCTGTGGCCGCACCGGCACGGCACCGACGCGATGTTCGCGGCCGCGCTGCGCCGCCTGAAGTGAGGTTCGCGGCAGCCCTCAGTAGTCTGTCGCTCATGCCTCGCCGCATCGCGGGACCCCTGATAGCGCCGTCGATCCTGGCCGCCGATTTCGCCCGGCTCGCCGACGAAGCGGCCGCCGTGAACGGCGCCGACTGGTTGCACGTCGACGTCATGGACGGGCACTTCGTGCCGAATCTGACCATCGGGCTGCCCGTCGTGGAAAGCCTGCTGGCCGCCACCCGCATTCCGCTGGATTGCCATCTGATGATCGACAATCCGGACCGGTGGGCGCCGCCGTACGCCGAGGCGGGCGCCTACAACGTCACCTTCCACGCCGAGGCGACCGACAATCCGATAGGGGTGGCCCGCGATATCCGCGCGGCCGGCGCCAAAGCCGGGATCAGTGTGAAGCCGGGGACCCCGCTCGACCCCTACCTGGAAATTTTGCCGCACTTCGACACCTTGCTCATCATGTCCGTGGAGCCCGGCTTCGGCGGGCAGGGTTTCATCCCCGAAGTTCTGAGCAAAGTCCGTACAGTGCGAAAGATGGTCGATGCGGGGGAATTGACGATCTTGGTCGAGATCGACGGCGGGATCAATGCGGACACGATCGAGCAGGCGGCCGCAGCCGGTGTCGACTGCTTTGTCGCCGGTTCGGCGGTCTATGGCGCCGACAACCCGGAGGCTGCGGTAGAGGCACTACGGCGACAGGCCGGTGCGGCGTCGCCGCATCTGCGCGCATGAACGAGCCTCAGACCGTCGAGAGCCTCGACGCGGCAATGCAGTTGGCCATCGAACAGTCATACAAGGTCAAGGGCACCACCTATCCGAATCCACCGGTCGGGGCCGTCATCGTTGACCCCAACGGTCTGGTGGTCGGCGTCGGCGCGACCGAGCCGGCCGGTGGCGACCATGCCGAGGTGGTGGCGTTGCGCCGTGCCGGCCGGTTGGCGGCAGGCGCCATCGCCGTGGTCACTCTCGAGCCGTGCAACCACTACGGCAAGACTCCGCCGTGCGTGAACGCCCTGCTCGAAGCCAGAGTGGGGACGGTGATCTACGCCGTCGCCGACCCGAATGCGATCGCCGGCGGGGGATCGGCCCGGCTCTCGGGAGCGGGGGTAACCGTGCGTTCCGGCGTGCTGGGTGCCCAAGTCGCGGCCGGTCCGCTGCGGGAGTGGCTGCACAAGGAGCGGACCGGGGTGCCGCATGTGACCTGGAAGTACGCCGCCAGCATCGATGGCCGCAGCGCCGCCGCCGACGGGTCCAGCCAATGGATTTCCAGCCTGGCCGCACGCATGGACGTGCACCGTCGCCGTGCCACCGCCGACGCGATCGTGGTCGGCACCGGCACCGTGCTGGCCGACAACCCCACGCTGACCGCCCGGCTGCCCGACGGCTCGCTGGCCCCGGACCAACCGTTGCGCGTCGTGGTGGGCATGCGCGAAATACCGCCAGATGCAAAGGTTCTCAACGACGATTCGCGCACCATGGTGATTAGTTCCCACGATCCCATGGAGGTACTCAAGGCGTTGTCGGACCGCACCGACGTCTTACTGGAAGGTGGCCCCACCCTGGCCGGTGCGTTCCTGCGGGTCGGCGCGATCAACCGCATCCTGGCCTACGTCGCGCCGATCCTGCTGGGCGGCCCCATCACCGCGGTCGGTGATGTGGGGGTGCCCACTCTGGCGCAGGCGTTGCGCTGGCAGTTCGACGGCATCGAGCGGGCCGGTCCTGATCTGGTGCTCAGCCTGGTGGCCGGTTAGCGGCCGGCGCCTCGCTTGCGGGAACGAGTGCGTGTCGTCCATGGACTTCCGGCTCGTCGGCATGGTCCTCGTCGGCGCGATCCTTGCGGCCTCCGATCAGCAGGCCCAGGAGCGCGCCGATGAAGCAGACGATCGCGGTGGCGGTGAATATGTTGCTGAACATCTCAGCAAACGAGGGTCGAACAAGCAGCGCTTGCGCAACCGCCCGGTCCGCTCCCTTAAGGTCGGCCGGCAGCTGGGCGCTCTTCTCGCCCATAATCTGGTAGAGGCGGTAAAAGCCCCAGGCGCCGAGCGCGGCCACGCCGATCAGCATGCCGATCATCCGGGACACCACGACGGCCGCGGAAGCGATGCCATGTTCGGCCGACGGGACGACCCGCAGGGCGGCCGCGGTGAGCGGCGCGATCACCAGCCCCAGACCCAACCCGGCGACCAGCAGGTCGTTGTTGAGCGGCACGCCCCCGATCAGCAGGCTGGTGTCCATCGCGGGCCAGCTGAACAGGCCGAAGAAGCTATGCCGAAAGTGCGCCAGGTCCTCCGGCCACTGCGACAGCAGCAGATAGCCGCCGGCGGCGATGAGCAACCCGGTGAAGGCGACCGCGCGGTCACCCACCCTGGTGGCAACGAAGCCCCCGATCACCGCCCCGATCGGCAGTACGATCAGGAACGATGTCAGCATCGCGGCGGCCTTGGTTTGGTCTAGGCTCATTATCCCGCGGGCGTACAGTTCCACGTCGACCAGCGTCACCATCAACGCGGCGCCGGCGGCGAACGAGGCGCCGAGCGCGGCCAGGAACGGCCGGAAATGCACTCCGGCCGGGTCGATCAGGCGGGTGCGCGCGAACCGCTCCCAAAGCAGGAACCCGATCCCGGTGATCACCGCGGCGATGACCAGGGGCGTGCCGTAGCTGGGCAGTACCTCGTGGCCGTCCGGGTTGGGGTTGTACAACCCGAAGACGGCGAGCCCGAGCGTGACGGCCAGCAATATGCCGCCCACCACGTCGATCTTCTCGGGTGCCTCGCTGGCGTCGTGCGCGGGGAGGCTGATCTGGATCAGGAGCATGGCTATCAGGGTCAGCGGGACGTTGACCCAGAAGACGTCGCGCCAGTCGTGGGTCAGCCAGACGATGAACACCCCGTACAGCGGTCCGAGCACGCTGCCCAGCTCCTGGGCGGCGCCGATGCCGCCGAGCACGCTGGCGCGGCTGCGCTGTGCCCATAGGTCCGCGCCGAGGGCGAGCGTGACCGGCAGCAGCGCACCGCTCGAGATGCCCTGGATGCTGCGGCCGACGATCAGCACATTTAGGCTCGGCACGTGGAAGTTCACCACCGGATAGCCGAGGATCATCAGATCCTGGATGGGATGCCCGAGGATTTCCAAGGTCGAGCTGGCCAAATTAAAATTGCCGATCTGCACCGATAGCGCGGTGATTATCGAACCGACGATGAAGGTGGCCAGGCTGGCTTGCAGTAGCCGCTTGCGGCCGAACCGGTCCGAGGCCCTGCCGAGCAGCGGCATAGCCGCGATGTAGCCCAGCAGGTACATCGTGATGATCGGCGTGATGCGTTGCAGCTGGTTAAGGGGGATGCGGACGTCATGCGCGATGTCCTGCATGATCGTGACGACGACGTAGGCGTCGAGGGCACCCAGCAACACCGCCAGACTGCCCGCGCCGATCGCGACTCGGCGTCCTGACAACTTCATCGTCAGCTCGCCGCGGGCTTGTTGACCTGGACCGGCTGGCCCCAGTTCGACAAGGTCATCTGGATGGTATTGCCCTGACTGTATTGCAGGCTGACCTGCGCCAGCTGGTGGTCGCCGCTCTCCACGATCCATACGGTCGACGGCACCGGCTTGGTCGCCTTGAAATTGGACGCAATCTTGTTCACGGCGTCCGGGGAGACGTTCCCGCTGATGCGGACGGTGGTTTGGCCGCTGATCTGGTCGCGACCCTCGGCCTTGGCGTCGGTGAAATTCGCCAGCACGTCGGCCACGCCGGTGTCCGGACTCAGTAGCGCCGCCACGTCGTAGATCTGCGAGGCCGGGCCGACGTCGCTCATCGTCTTGTCACCCGGGTTGAGCGCGTTCGTGTACAGGTCGCCGTCCACCACGATGAAATCGGCACTGATGTCCTGCCCGAGGAAGGTGAGCTGTGCGTTGCCCTGCGCGGCGGTGTTGGGAGTGGTGGTGAGATCGCCGGTCAGTGTCTTAACGGGCAGCCCAGGAATCTTGCCGGTCACGGTCAGCACCAGGTGTGCGCTCTTGAGGTTCTTGGTGGAATCGGCGGACTGCTTTACCAAGGTCGCGGCATCGGGTAGGGGCCCGCCGCTCGTCGAGGATTTGAACGAGCACCCGGCGATCAGGGTTGCGGTGAAGGCAAAAGAAGCGAGCACGGCCAGTAGACGACGGCGGGTCTGCATACCCTGCATCGTAGAGGGTGCCGGTGTCCGGACTTGGGGACGCGGGGCCCTTCAGGCACGCGTCGGGTGACGGCACGCGGCTGTTTGTACTGGTCAATTAGCCTGGTTCCATGTTCACCGGAATTGTCGAGGAACTCGGAGCAGTGACCGGCCGGGACGCTCTCGCCGACGCGGCACGCCTAACCATCCGCGGACCCATCGTCACCGCCGACGCCGGCCACGGCGATTCGATCGCCGTCAACGGCGTCTGTCTGACGGTCGTGGAGCTGCTGGCCGACGGCCAATTCACCGCCGACGTGATGGCCGAGACGCTGGACCGGTCCAACCTGGGCGAACTGCGAGCCGGGAGCCGGGTGAACCTGGAGCGTGCGGCGGCGCTGAACAGCCGGCTGGGCGGGCACATCGTGCAGGGTCATGTGGACGGTACCGGCGAGGTGGTGTCCCGTGCACCGTCGGAGAACTGGGAAGTGGTGCGCATCGAGGTGCCCGCCGCGGTGGCGCGCTACATCGTGGAGAAGGGATCGATCACCGTCGACGGGATCTCCCTGACGGTTTCCGGCCTGGGTGCCGAACCGCGTGACTGGTTCGAGGTCTCGCTGATCCCGACCACCCGGGAGCTGACTACTTTGGGCAGCGCCCCGGTGGGGACGCTGGTGAACCTGGAGGTGGACGTCATCGCGAAGTATGTTGAGCGGCTACTCTCTCGGGATACTCCATCTGCCAGCGGTTTCGCCGACACGATTGAAGATGACAGCTTCGATGCGTAGAAGGCTAAGCGCTTCGGCCGGTCTGGAACTAGAGCGTGAAGCTACGCCCGACAAGCGCCGAGCGGGTGGATGTGTCCCAGCTCGTCACTCTTCTCTACGCGAACTAGGTCGGCGTCGTAGCGTGCCTGCAGGTTGATCCAGAACATGTCGCTAAGGCCCAGTGCCCGCGACAGCCGTAGACCGGTGTCGGCGGTGATCCCCCGCTTGCCGGCGAGAATTTCACCCACACGCGTCTGCGGCACACCAATCCCTTTTGCGAGACGGTAGGCGGTGATCCCCATCGGCGCGAGGAACTCTTCGGCGAGGATTTCACCGGGGTGGGTAGGTGCGAAGTCTGCCATTATGTCCTCCTTTCAGTGGTAATCGACCAGCTCGACATCGTCCGCGCCTCCGTCTTTCCATGAAAAGCAGATACGGTACTGGTCGTTGACGCGGATGCTGTGTTGTCCTTCGCGGGGCGGTTGGAGCTTCTCGAGTCGATTTCCCGGAGAGACGCGTAGGTCGTTGATGTTCTCCGCGGCATCGAGGATCTGCATCTTGCGACGAGCCGCTTTTGCCAACTCGTTGCTGATCCCCTTCGGACAGCGCAGCTCCCAGATCTTCTGGGCGTCACCGTCGCTGAACGAGCGGATCACGTGCCCAATACTAACGCTAAGCGATACTAACGTCAATCGAGACTAACTCATCTTGAATCTGATCTATTTCAAGGCCCAAAAGATTCGACCCGCCACCGAGTAGACGCCGGCGCCTCGAGCTGTTCATCAGCCCACGAGAAAGCCCACTAGAAAGCTGCGCCAATAACCGTGGCCGCGCCGTGGTTCATACTGGATGCAACATCAGGCGAGCAAGGAATCAAACGATGACGAGGTTGGACTCCGTCGAACGGGCGGTTGCCGACATAGCGGCGGGTAAGGCCGTCGTCGTCATCGATGATGAGGAACGCGAGAACGAGGGCGACCTGATCTTCGCCGCCGAGAAGGCGACGCCGGAGATGGTGGCTTTCATGGTGCGCTACACCTCGGGATATCTTTGCGTGCCGTTGGACGGTGAGATCTGCGACCGGCTGGGCCTGCTCCCGATGTACGCGGTGAACCAGGACAAACACGGGACTGCCTACACCGTCACCGTGGATGCACGACGCGGTGTTGGAACCGGCATTTCGGCTTCGGACCGGGCCACCACGATGCGCTTGTTGGCCGATCCCACCAGCATCGCCGAGGAGTTCACCCGCCCCGGCCACGTCGTTCCGTTACGCGCCAAAGACGGCGGCGTGTTGCGACGGCCCGGTCACACCGAGGCCGCGGTCGATCTGGCCCGGCTGGCGGGGCTGCAACCTGCTGGCGCGATCTGCGAGATCGTCAGCCAGAAGGACGAGGGCGCGATGGCCCAGACCGATGAATTGCGGGTGTTCGCCGACGAGCACGGCCTTGCGATGATCACCATCGCCGACATCATCGAATGGCGGCGCAAGCACGAGAAACACATCAAGCTGATCGCCGAAGCGCGGATCCCGACGCGGCACGGAGAGTTTCGCGCCATCGGCTACTCCAGCATCTACGAGGACGTCGAACATGTGGCGCTGGTGCGCGGCGACATCGCCGGGCCGAACGGCGACGGTGACGACGTGCTGGTCCGTGTGCACTCCGAGTGCTTGACGGGCGACGTTTTCGGCTCCCGGCGCTGCGACTGTGGACCGCAGCTGGACGCTGCCATGGCGATGGTCGCGCGCGAGCAGCGCGGCATCGTGCTGTACATGCGCGGTCACGAGGGCCGCGGCATCGGCCTGATGCACAAACTGCAGGCCTACCAGCTGCAGGATGCCGGCGAAGACACTGTGGACGCCAACCTCAAGCTCGGATTGCCTGCTGATGCAAGAGATTACGGCATCGGTGCGCAGATTCTCGCCGACCTCGGGGTGCGGTCGATGCGGCTGCTGACCAACAATCCGGCCAAGCGGGTGGGGTTGGACGGGTACGGCTTGCACATCATCGAGCGGGTGGCGCTTCCGGTGCGGGCCAACGCCGAGAACATCCGTTACCTAATGACCAAACGCGACAGGATGGGCCACGACCTGGCCGGCTTGGACGACTTCCATGAATCCGTCTATCTGCCAGGTGAATTCGGGGGTGCCTTGTGAGCGGTGGCGCCGGCGAGCCGGTGGTGCAGGCGCTTGACGCGTCCGGTCTGCGGCTTGCCATCGTCGCAAGCACCTGGCACAGCCAGATTTGCGATTCGCTGCTGGCTGGCGCCTGCAAAGTAGCCGCCAAGTGGGGCGTAGACAATCCAACGGTGGTACGCGTGCTCGGTGCGATCGAGATTCCGGTGGTCGCGCAGGAGCTTGCCCGCAACCACGACGCCGTCGTCGCCCTCGGTGTGGTGATCCGCGGCCAGACACCACATTTCGACTACGTCTGCGATGCGGTGACGCAGGGCCTCACCCGGGTTTCGCTGGACACTGCGACGCCGGTGGCCAACGGCGTGCTGACCACCAACACCGAGGAGCAGGCGCTCGATCGCGCCGGGCTTCCGGATTCGGCCGAAGACAAAGGCGCCCAGGCGACCGGGGCGGCGCTCAGCACCGCGTTGACCCTGCTTGACCTGCGAACTCGGTCGTGACAGCACCGCCGGACCGCGCGATCGAACTGCGGCCCCACCGGGCACGGATCTTTGCCTACGTCGCAGCGTTTGTGATCGCCGCGACGCTCATCGTGGTGGGCCTGCTGCTCAAGATGAAGTCGACAGGGGTGTTCTTCCAGACCGCCGACCAGGTGGCCATGGCCGTTCTGGGTCTGGTTCTTGCCGGTCTGATCCTGTTGTTCACCCGCCCGCGACTCCTGGTGGGTCCGACGGGACTTTCGGTGCGAAATCTGTTGGGCGACAAACTTATCCCATGGGAAGATATTGTCGGCGTGTCATTTCCCGCCGGTCGCCGCTGGGCGCGTATCGATTTGCCCGACGACGAGTACGTCCCGGTGTTGGCTATCCAGGCCGTCGATAGGGATCGCGCAGTGGATGCCATGGACACCGTGCGCCGGGAGCTGATGTCGCACCGGCCGGACCTGCAGGCGCGCTGAGTGGCGCAAATAGCGGGAAAGGCCTAGATCGGTAGCATGTGCCACCGAGGCCGACGATGACCAGCCGGCAGTAGGTTCAGTCGGCAAACGTGTTGGAGGGTGCGGATGTCCCACATCGACGTTGCGGACGTCTGCGCTCTGCCCGAAGTGATATAGCTATGGCCTTCATGCCCTATGCCGGGTTCAGCGATCTCGGACGTAAGCGCGCGCGCAACGACGACCGGTGGGGAGCGGACACGGCGTTGGGGCTCTACGTGGTCGCCGACGGCGTGGGCAGCACCAGCAACGGCGATTTGGCTGCCGCGATGGTCGTGGAGATGCTGCCGGGTTATGTGGCGCGCGACCTCGCCGACTTGGACTTGCGTGATGCGCAGGTGACCGAGAGGCTGGGCCGCGCGATGACAGAGATGTGCAACGACTTGTTCGTCCGCAGTCGCACCGAGCCCCTGCTCGCCAGCGCCGACACCACCGTCGTTGCCGCGGTGATCAGCGACTCGCGCGCGGTCATCGCTCACCTCGGTGACAGCCGCGCCTACCTGTACCGGGACCGCCAGCTGGAGAGGCTGACTAGCGATCACACCGTCGTGCAGGCAGTGATTGACGCCGGCGAACTCACGGCCGAGCAGGCCGCGCACCATCCAAGCCGTTCGGTGGTTACCCGCCACGTGCTGATGGCCCCGCCGGCACGGCCGGATGTCCGCGCACTTGACCTACGCCCGGGTGACCGGATCCTGTTGTCCAGCGACGGTTTACATGGCTTGGTCGATGACGCGACGCTGGCCGCCATCCTCACCGACTACCCCGACCCGGCCGCCGCGTGCCAGGCGCTGATCGACGCCGCCAACCATGCCGGGGGACCCGACAACATCACTGCAGTGGTGATCAACGCCGACCAACTGCCGCCGAGGCGTCCGCCTTCACCCACGCCAGCCGGACCACCGCAGCAGCGCCCGAAGCGCACTTCGATGCGCCGCGGACCGCTACTGCTATTGCTCGCGCTGATCGTCGTGCTGTCGACCGCCGCCATCATCGCCGGCTACCTGCTCTGGCCGCGCCAACCCGCATCTCAAGTCCCCGCCCCGGTAACCACGACGACTTCCGCGCAAGCAACGAAACCGACAACGGCTCCGGGACGAACCGCGTCGCCCTATGCCGGGGTCGATCATCCCGAAGGAGTGGCGGTAGATAAGAACGGCAACGTCTACGTCGTCGCCGACGAAGGCGTCAACTCACGGGTGTGGAAGCTGGCCGTGGGGTCGGCCAACCCGATTGCGCTGCCGTTCAACGATCTCAAGGGCGCCTACGGCGTCGCCGTGGACGGGGCCGGGAGCGTCTACGTCGCCGACAGCTACCGCGGCGGACGGGTGCTGGAACTGCCAATTGGTTTCAGCACACCGATCGAGCTGCCCTTCGATAAGGCGTACGGCTTTGGACTCGCACACCCCGCGGGCCTGGCGGTGGACACCGCCGGCCATGTCTACGTCGGCGACACAGCGAACGGTCGCGTGGTGGAGCTGGCGGTAAACACCGGCGGCCAGGCTGCGTTGCCCTTCAGCGGCCTCGATCACCCCACTGATGTAGAGGTGGACGGCGCGGGGAACGTGTATGTTGCCGACACGGACAGGAACCGGGTGTTGATGCTGGCGCCGGGATCGATTACCCAGGTTGTGCTGCCCTTCGCCGGGCTGGATCGCCCCTACGGTGTCGCGGTGGATTCCGCCGGGAACATCTACGTGACTGACTCTGGTAACCGTCGGGTGCTGAAGCTGGCGCCCCGGTCGAACGCCCAGACCGTGCTGCCGTTCACCGACCTCGGCAACCCGACCGGTGTCGCGGTGGACACCGCCGGCAACCTCTACGTCGCCGACTACGACAACAGTCATCTGGTGAAGCTGCCGGCCGGGTGAGTGCGCCACGTGTGGTGGCTGATGCCGAATGTGCCTGTCCGTCCCCGGCGGCCCTGGCCCTGGGACTTGGGTTCCCGCCCGCTGGTGCACTGGCGATTTGGGCCAAGGGTGGGATATCGCGCCGTGACCGGCTTGCGGTCAGGACGCTAGCGGCCGCATTGCTGCGGTTCAGCTTCGCACAACGGCGTTACTCCCCGGAATCGGTACCTGTGCGCGGCGACCCATCGATAGACCACTTCCTGCACCCGACCAACGCCAGGCAGACCGTAGACCAGCATTGGCAACCCACTACCCAACGCTGTCGATAGGGCCGCGTTCATGGCCTTCGCGCCACCGAACACCAATCCGGACGAATCGAGCCACCACACGGACTCGGGCAATCGTTCCGCCGCGACTCCGACGCGCTCCGATACTCCGGGCTTCTGCATCGGCTCGGTTCGCAGTCGCCCAGTCTTGTTGAAGCGAAGCAAGCCGTTGCGCACGCGTGTGCACATCCCGCACTTTCCATCGAAGATCAGCACGCCGTCCATATCTCGATTGTGCGCCTCAGAGGCGCAAAAAACGACGTGCCGACGGTCACCGCCAAATCCGATCCCGACGAACCGCGACCGCTCTACCGACTACTAACCTGGATGCGTGCCAGATCCCGCTACATACCGCCCCGCGCCCGGGTCCATCCCGGTCGAACCCGGTGTGTACCGGTTCCGGGATTCGCACGGACGGGTTATCTACGTCGGCAAGGCCAAGAGCCTGCGTAGCAGGCTGACCTCATACTTCGCCGACATCGCGAGCCTGCACCCGCGGACCCGGCAGATGGTGACCACCGCGGCCAACGTCGAGTGGACGGTGGTCAACACCGAGGTCGAGGCGCTGCAGCTGGAATACAACTGGATCAAGGAATTCGATCCGCGCTTCAACGTCCGCTACCGCGACGACAAGTCCTACCCGGTGCTGGCAGTCACGGTCAACGAGGAATTTCCCCGGCTGATGGTCTATCGCGGCCCGCGGCGCAAGGGCGTGCGTTATTTCGGGCCGTACTCGCATGCGTGGGCGATCCGGGAAACGCTGGATCTGCTCACCCGGGTATTTCCGGCTCGAACCTGTTCGGCCGGAGTATTCAAGCGGCACAAGCAGATCGACCGTCCGTGCTTGCTGGGATACATCGACAAATGCTCGGCACCGTGTGTCGGCAGGGTCAGTGCCGAGCAGCATCGCCAAATCGTGCAGGACTTTTGCGATTTCCTGTCCGGCAAGACCGACCGCTTTGCCCGCGACCTGGAACAGCAGATGAATGCCGCGGCCGAGCAACTCGATTTCGAACGGGCCGCCCGGCTTCGCGACGACCTGTCCGCCGTGAAGCGGGCCATGGAGAAGCAGGCCGTCGTATTCGGCGACGGTACCGACGCTGACGTGGTTGCGTTCGCCGACGACGATCTGGAAGCCGCGGTTCAGGTGTTTCATGTCCGCGGTGGCCGCGTTCGTGGCCAGCGCGGCTGGATTGTCGAAAAGTCCGCAGATCCAGGAGATTCAAGCGAGGAGCGGTTGGTAGAGCAGTTCGTGACGCAGTTCTACGGCGACCAGGCCGAGCTGGGTGGCGCCGCCGACGAAGCCACCAACCCGGTTCCCCGCGAAGTGCTGGTGCCGTGCCTGCCCTCCAACGCCGACGAGCTGGTCAGCTGGTTGTCCGGTCTGCGCGGCTCGCGGGTCGCGTTGCGGGTGCCGCGCCGAGGCGACAAGCGCGCATTGGCCGAAACCGTACAGCGCAACGCGAAAGATTCCTTGCAGCAACATAAACTAAAGCGAGCCGGTGATTTCAACGCGAGATCCGCTGCGCTGCAGAATATTCAAGATGCCCTCGGGTTGGCCGCAGCGCCGCTGCGGATCGAATGCGTCGACATCAGCCACGTGCAGGGCACCGACGTGGTCGGCTCGCTGGTGGTGTTCGAGGACGGCCTGCCGCGCAAGTCGGACTACCGCCACTTCGGTATCCGGGCGGCCGCCGGTGAAGGACGCTCCGACGACGTCGCCTCCATCGCCGAAGTGACGCGACGCCGGTTCCTGCGTCACCTGAGTGACCAGAGCGATCCGAATGTGCTTTCCCCGGAAGGAAAATCACGCCGATTCGCCTATCCGCCGAACCTGTACGTTGTCGACGGCGGCGCGCCACAGGTCAATGCGGCCAGCGCCGCGCTGGACGAACTCGGCATCAACGACGTCGCGGTGATCGGCTTGGCCAAACGGCTGGAAGAGGTGTGGGTGCCGTCCGAGCCGGACCCCATCATCATGCCGCGCAACAGCGAGGGGCTGTATTTGCTGCAACGGGTACGCGACGAGGCACACAGGTTCGCCATCACCTACCATCGCAGCAAGCGATCCAAGCGAATGACGGCCTCGGCGCTGGACTCGGTGCCGGGATTGGGCGAACACCGCCGCAAGGCGCTGGTCACTCACTTCGGATCGATAGCCCGCCTCAAGGAGGCCACCGTCGACCAGATCACCGCCATTCCGGGTATCGGCGTCGCAACGGCCGCGGCCGTCCTCGATGCGCTGCGGCCTACCGAGGCTGACCAGCGGCCCGGGGCTTCGGAGTGACTGGCGCCAGCCACCCGGGCGACGCCGCGCCCGGCATCGACGTCGTCCTGGTGACGGGACTGTCCGGGGCCGGGCGCGGGACCGCGGCCAAGGTACTCGAGGATCTGGGCTGGTATGTGGCCGACAACCTGCCGCCCCAACTGATCACCCGGATGGTGGATTTCGGGCTTGCGGCCGGATCCCGGATCACCCAACTGGCGGTGGTGATGGATGCGCGGTCGCGTGGGTTTACCGGCGACCTAGACGAGGTGCGCAACGAGCTGGCCACTCGCAACATCACCCCCCGCGTGGTGTTCATGGAAGCCTCCGACGACATGTTGGTGCGCCGCTACGAACAGAACCGCCGCAGCCACCCGCTGCAGGGCGAACAGACCCTGGCCGAGGGCATTGCCGCCGAGCGCACGATGCTGGCGCCGGTTCGCGCCACCGCGGACCTGATCATCGACACGTCGACCCTGTCGGTGCGGGGCTTGCGGGAAAGTATCGAGGGTGCCTTCGGCAACGTTGCCAGCGCGACCACCAGCGTCACCGTCGAATCCTTCGGTTTCAAGTACGGTCTGCCGATGGACGCCGACATGGTCATGGACGTGCGCTTCCTGCCCAATCCGCACTGGGTCGACGAGTTGCGTCCGCTCACCGGCCAGAATCCGGCCGTGCGTGATTACGTGCTGGGCCAGCCCGGCGCGGCGGAGTTCCTGGAGACTTACCACCGACTGCTGTCCCTGGTTGTCGAGGGCTATCGCCGGGAAGGCAAGCGCTACATGACGGTCGCGATCGGCTGCACAGGCGGGAAGCATCGCAGCGTCGCCATCGCGGAGGCATTGATGGGCCTGCTGAAGGCCCAAAAGGCTGAAGCCCAATTGTCGGTGCGGGTGCTGCACCGGGATCTGGGCCGCGAATGAGCTCACCAACAAGCGACGGCATCGTCGCAATGGGCGGCGGGCACGGCCTATATGCAACGCTGTCCGCGGCCCGCCGGTTGACCCCCCATGTCACCGCCATCGTGACCGTCGCCGATGACGGCGGCTCGTCCGGCCGGCTGCGCAGCGAATTGGACGTGGTGCCGCCGGGCGATCTGCGGATGGCGCTGGCGGCGTTGGCATCCGACAGTCCGTATGGCCAACTGTGGGCGACCATCCTGCAGCACCGGTTCGGCGGCGACGGCGCGCTGGCCGGACATCCGATCGGCAACCTGATGCTCGCCGGCCTCAACGAGATGCTGGCCGATCCGGTCGCCGCCCTC